>Ga0134128_10010099_pt1 | contig 11319 bp, 8 predicted proteins | sample KB31754_FD_96462 | JGI IMG/M metagenome (GOLD analysis project Ga0134128, IMG submission 96462) | Terrestrial soil microbial communities with excess Nitrogen fertilizer from Kellogg Biological Station, Michigan, USA - KB3-175-4 | ecosystem: Environmental > Terrestrial > Soil > Unclassified ...
AGCGGTCAACTACCGGATTTAGGATGACGCCGAAGCGGCGTGCAAGGCATGAGACAATAATTCAAGAAGAGCGCCACAAATTATAGCCAATATCAGCCAATATCCTTACGTACGGATCCTGATTCCCTTCGGGGGATTTTCGTTCTGGATGAGTCCGGGTTCCCGGGTTTGTCACGGCGTGGCAAGCGTTCATCAGTTTCGTCTCCTGTCGTCTCTTGTCATTGGCGGCTGTCTCCGGGTTGCTATATCCTTTCCGTACCAATAAGTGGTCAGAAAATATCCTTATGATATTATTCGGATAGATGGTCCGCTATCCCACTGAAGCTCTGCTGTCAGGTAAATTGGGGAAAGTGATCGTTATTTGCTTCGATCTCATGACATTCGGCATTTGTCCGCATAAATCCAACCTGTTAACCGACGTTAGCCGACGTTGATCGATGCTGGCCGGCGTTGTCAGCGACCAGAAAGGATAAGTTCAACGCATCATGTCACTCATCTGGATTGTCATTCTGCCGTTTGCCGGCAGTCTCTGCGTCGCCTTCATGCCTTCCCACGCCCGCAATACCGCAGGCTGGCTGGCGGGCGCAGTGACGCTGGCTTGCACCATTCTGACATTTCAGCACTATTCGCAGATCGCCGATGGCGTGGTGGCGCGTGCCGCGGTTCAATGGGCGCCGGGGCTCGGCCTGGATTTCACCCTGCGCATGGATGGCTTTGCCTGGCTTTTTGCCATGCTGGTGGCGGTAATGGGTGTGCTGGTCGTACTGTATGCGCGCTATTACATGGCGGCACAGGATCCGGTGCCGCGTTTCTTCTCATTCCTGCTCGCCTTCATGGGCTCCATGCTCGGCGTGGTGCTTTCGGGCAACCTGATTCAACTGGTGGTGTTCTGGGAACTGACCAGCCTGACGTCGTTCATGCTCATCGGCTACTGGTATCACCGTCTCGATGCGCGCCGCGGCGCACGCATGGCGCTGACGGTCACCGCAGCGGGCGGCCTTTGCCTGCTTGCAGGCATGCTGATGCTGGGGCGTATTGCCGGCAGTTACGACATGGATGCCGTGCTGGCTGCGGGTGATCTTGTCCGGGCGCACGACTGGTATCTGCCGACGCTTATTCTGATTGCGCTGGGCGCGTTGACCAAGAGCGCGCAATTTCCGTTTCATTTCTGGCTGCCCCACGCCATGGCGGCGCCGACGCCGGTATCGGTCTACCTGCATTCGGCCACCATGGTCAAGGCAGGGGTGTTTCTGCTAGTGCGGTTCTGGCCCGTACTGGCCGGCACCGACGAGTGGTTCTGGATCATCGGCAGCGCAGGTCTTTGCTCGCTGGTGCTGGGCGCCTATGCCGCCATCTTCCAGCAGGATATGAAAGGCGTGCTGGCCTATTCGACGATCAGCCATCTGGGGCTGATCACGCTGCTGCTCGGACTGAATAGTCCGCTTGCGCTGATCGCCGGTATCTTTCACATTGTGAATCACGCAACGTTCAAGGCATCGCTATTCATGGCGGCCGGAATGGTCGACCACGAGACCGGCACGCGCGATCTGTCGCGGCTGAGCGGCCTGCATCGCGCCATGCCCATTACCGCCACGCTTGCCGTTGTCGGGGCGGCGGCGATGGCGGGCGTGCCGCTGCTCAACGGTTTTCTTTCGAAAGAAATGTTTTTTGCCGAGACGGTATTCATCAGCGGCAATCTGCTCACGCGCATCGGCCTGCCGGCGATGGCCGTGATATGGGGAATGTTCAGCGTCGCGTATTCCCTGCGTTTCATCATGCAGGTATTTTTCGGGCCGCCCGCTACGGATTTGCCGAGGAGCCCGCACGAGCCGCCCCGCTGGATGCTGTTTCCCAGCGCACTGCTGGTGATGGCCTGCCTGGTGATCGGCATGTTTCCGGCGACAACCATCGGGCCATTCCTGGATGTGGCATCGCGGTCCGTGCTGAGCGCGGATATGCCTTTCCACAACCTGGCGGTATGGCATGGCGTGAACCTGCCGCTGATCATGAGCCTGGCGGCGATGGTGGGGGGGATCATTCTGTATCGGGCGCTCGGAAAATACCACCAGGGCATATCCGCAGTGCCTTTGATCGAACGTTTCGACGGCAAGCTCATTTTCGAGTTCCTCATGGAAAGGCTCGATGCGCTGGCAAGGATGCTGACGCACTGGCTGTCGACGGAGCGCCTGCAAGTGCAGTTGCTGCTCCTGATCTGCGCGGCTTTCGCGAGCGCATTGATTCCGCTGTTGCAAGGGGGGCTGCCGGCGAGCAATCTGGAGGTTGCAGCGGCGCACCCCGCGTTCGCGCTGATGTGGCTGGTCGGCGCGGCCTGCGCGATCGGTGCCGCCATGCAGGCCAAGTACCACCGCCTCGCGGCATTGAGCCTGGCCGGCGGCGCGGGACTGGCCACCTGCATGACGTTTGTCTGGTTTTCTGCACCCGACCTGGCGCTGACGCAACTGGTCGTGGAGGTGGTGACCGTTGTCCTGCTCCTGCTGGGCTTGCGCTGGCTCCCGCCACGCTATAAATCGGTCGATGAGGGCTCGCGCTCGCTCGGGGCGCGCGTGCGCGCCCGAACCCGCAGGCTGCGGGATCTCGGGCTGGCAAGCGTTGCCGGTGCCGGCATGGCAGTGTTGAGCTTTGCGGTGCTGACGCGGCAGGCGGGAGAAGGCATCTCGCCGTTCTTCATCGAGAATTCCCTGCCGCTGGCGGGCGGAGCCAATGTTATCAATGTGATCCTGGTCGATTTCCGCGGTTTCGATACGCTGGGCGAGATCACGGTGCTGGGCATCGTGGCGCTGACGGTGTTCGCGCTGCTGCGGCGGTTCCGCCCCGCGCCGGAGAGCATGGCGCTGCCCATCAAACAGCAGGAACAGGATGCGCAAACCGGCGGATTGCCGCATGACCCGCACGCCCTGCTGCCGGAAGGCCCGATGGGGCTGCCGGGAGTGATCGTGCAGCTGCTCCTGCCGGTTTCCGGCATGGTGGCGGTCTTTTTTCTGCTGCGGGGGCATAACGAGCCCGGCGGCGGCTTCGTGGCAGGACTAATCGTGGCGACCGCGGTCATCCTGCAATACCTGGTGGGGGGCACGGCTTGGGCGGAATCGCGTACCCGCATCCACCCGCAATACTGGATCGGGCTGGGACTATTGTGCGCGGCGGGGGCTGGCCTGTCGGCATGGCTGGTGCCGCGCCCATTCTTGTCGGCGCTGGCTTGGGACGCGACACTGCCCATGATCGGCACGGTGCATCTTTCCACGGTGCTGCTGTTTGATGTCGGCGTCTTTCTGCTGGTGATCGGCGCCACGGTCCTCATCCTGGTAGCGCTGGCGCATCAATCGCGGCGCGGGCACCGCAAGCCTGCCCCGGTTCACGCGGAACCCGAGGGAACCTGGCCGGGGGCGGCCATGGCGGACGGGCTGGCAGCAGGGCTGTCAGCCGCATCCAGCGCGACGGGAGCCGAGGCGGCTGTGGATGCCGCGGTCCCGGGCGCGGCGCATCTCCCCGTGCACACCGGCAAGGAGGATTGATGGAAATCATCTACGCGCTGGCCATTGGCGTACTGACCGCATCGGGCGTGTGGCTGCTGCTGCGGCCGCGCACCTTCCAGGTCATCATGGGGCTCTCTTTGCTCTCGTATGCGGTCAACCTGTTCATTTTCGGTACGGGGCGGCTCACCATGGGCCTCGTTCCCATCATTGATGCCTTCAGACAAGCCGATGCGTCTCTTTACGACGATCCGGTGCCCCAGGCGCTGGTGCTCACGGCCATCGTCATCGGCTTTGCCACCACTGCGCTGTTTCTGGTGGTGCTGTTGGCTTCCCGCGGCGTGACCGATACTGATCATGTCGACGGCGAGGAATCCGAGCCATGATCGACTTCAACTGGGCGCAGCACCTTCCCGTACTTCCCATCGTCATCCCCCTGGTAGCGGGCGCGGCAATGCTATTGTTCGCAGAAGCCCGGCGCACGGAACGCACAATCATCGCCCTTTGCGCCACGCTGGCGAACCTTGCGGCCGCGGTTGCGCTTGCCTGGGTAGCGAGTGGCGGGATGCCGGAGATATGGCCGGACGGGATCGCGGTCTACCTGCTGGGCGGCTGGCAGGCGCCATTCGGCATCGTGCTCGTAGTGGATAGGTTGTCGGCGGTGATGCTGATGCTGAACGCGGTACTGGCCCTGGCATCGCTGGTGTACGCGCTGGCGCGCTGGAAGAAGATGGGACCGCATTTTCAATCGCTGTTCCAGTTCCTGGTCATGGGAATAAACGGCGCCTTCCTGACGGGCGACCTGTTCAACCTGTTCGTATTCGTGGAGGTGCTGCTGGCCGCGTCCTACGGACTCGCGCTGCATGGATTGGGGACGCCCCGCATCAAGGCAGGCCTGCATTATATTGCCGTCAACCTGGCGGGATCGTTCGTCTTCCTGATCGGGGTTTCGCTGATTTACGGCGTGAGCGGAACACTGAATATGGCGGATCTTGCCGCCCGTGTTCCGGCGCTGAACGATGGCGACCGCATTCTGTTCGAAACGGGGGCGGCGATCCTGGGCGTGGCGTTCCTGCTCAAGGCGGGTGCGTGGCCGCTGAACTTCTGGCTGCCCTCGACTTACAGCGCCGCCGCACCGCCCGTGGCTGCTATATTTTCGATCATGACCAAGGTAGGGATTTACGCGCTGCTGCGGATGGGGTCGCTGCTTTCGGCCTCATCCCCTGCAGGCGCTCCGGCACCGTTCAGCGACGGATGGCTGTTTGGCATCGGCCTGGCCACTCTTGCGCTCGGCGCCGCCGGCATGCTCGCCGCGCAGCAGCCGCAGCGGCTGGCCGCGTATTGCGTCATCGCTTCGTCCGGGACGCTGCTGGCGGCGCTGGGGCTCGGCGGGGCGGGAATGAAAAGCGCGGCGCTGTTTTACCTGGTCAGCTCGGTCCTGGCTACCGGCGCTTTTTTCATGCTGAGCGAGATGATTGAGCGCACCCAGCGATTCGGCGAAAACGTCCTGGCCCTGACGTTCGAGACATTCGGTCTTGAAGACCCGCTCGATCCCAGCCGGCCCGATGATGTGGTCGGGATCGTCATCCCGGCGGCCATGGCTTTCCTGGGCCTGAGCTTTGCCGGATGCGCGTTGCTGGTGACCGGCTTGCCGCCTTTATCGGGTTTCGTCGCCAAGTTCCTGATCCTTTCGGCCGCGCTCGACACGGCACCCCTCGAGAGGGTGCCGTTATCGGTATGGGTGCTATGGATAGCCGTGCTGGGGTCAAGCCTGGTCGGCGTCATCGCGCTAAGCAAAATGGGCGTGCGCCTGTTCTGGAGCTCGGACGAGATCGTGACGCCGCAGCTGCACCTGATCGAAGCGGCGCCGGTTGCCGTGCTGCTGCTGCTGACGGTGGTGCTGGCGGCGGGGGCTGGACCGGCGACGGAGTACCTGAATCTTGCCGGGAATTCGCTGTCCTCGCCGCAGGAGTATATCGACGCGGTGCTGGGAAACGGGGTTCCGCCGCCTTCTTCCCCCGAACTTCGCGGAATCGAGAGGATGGAGGGAATCGATATTATCAAAGGGATCGGCATCATTGAGGAAGTCGTACGATGAAGCGCTGGCCATCTGTGACGCTGTTTACGGTTGGCCTGTTTGCCTTATGGCTCCTGCTCAACGATACACTGGCCCCCGGCCAGCTGGTGCTGGGCCTGGTGCTGACGGTCGGCGTCGCGCTCTCGACCGCCAAAATGCGTCCGTTGCGTGCCCGGCCCCATCACATGCTGACTGCAATCAGGCTGTTCTTTGTTGTGCTGTGGGACATTGTCCGTTCCAATATCGCGGTGGCGGGCGTTATCCTCGGGTCGGCAAAGCGGCGCTCCCATTCGGGGTTCATGAAGATCCCCATCGATCTGCGCGACCCGTACGGGCTTGCAACGCTGGCCTGTATAATCACTTCCACGCCCGGCACCGTCTGGGCCGGGCTTTCGCCGGACGGATGCACGCTTACGCTCCATGTACTGGATCTGCAGGATGAGGAAACCTGGATCCGTACCATCAAGGATCGTTACGAGCGGCCACTTATGGAGATTTTCGAATGACTGCACTGTTGCCCTGGGCCCTATCCTTCGCGCTGATCGCCTTCGCATTTGCCATGCTCTGCGCGGCTATCCGCCTGCTGCGGGGCCCGGCCGCCGAAGACCGCGTACTGGCGCTGGACACCCTCTATGTGAATAGCATGATGACGGTATTGACGCTGGGAATCCAGTTCGGTTCCAGGATCTATTTCGACATCGCCCTGCTGATTGCATTGTTCGGTTTTGTCGGCTCGGCCGCAATGGCGAAATTCCTGCTGCGCGGGGAGGTGATCGAGCCATGACGATCGCCGATATCCCGCTGTGGGCCGATCTGGCGGCTTCGCTGCTCCTGGTAGCGGGAGGCATTCTGGCGCTGATCGGGTCTTCGGGCTTGCTGAGGCTGCCGGATCTGTATGCCCGCCTGCATGGGCCGACCATGGGCAACACCCTGGGCCTGGGCTGCGTGCTGCTGGCGTCGATACTGGTTGCTTCCGCACAGGCGCACCGGTTCATATTCCAGGAGGTGCTGATCGCACTGTTCGTGGTGGCGACCTCGCCGGTGACGGCGATGCTGCTCATGCGGGCGGGTATGTACCGCCGGCGCGCGGATGGCAGCAGAAAATCGCCGCCTCCACCGGATGGTCCCAGAGGCGCATCGGAATGAATTCGCGCGCCGGACTTCTGGTTAAGTTACTTTATTGATCCGGCACATAAATAATAAGAACCTTTGCAACTGGACAGTGTCTTCATGTAATGGACAAACAAGACGCAAGGAAATTGGCGCCAGCGGCGCAGTACGAGTTGCGCAAGCAAGTGATAAAGGCTTACCGAAGAGGGCATAATCGAGTGCAGATCAGCGGGGAAGTAGGGTTGAGCTATCCTGCGGTGTGCCAGATCGTCAAGCGCTTTCGCGCAAGTGAAAATCAAGCAGTGAGCAATCTGTCGCCGCGCAGGCGAGGACGACGGACTGGGGAGGAGCGCCTCCTCACGCCGGATCAGGAGAGCGTGATCCAGCGCCTGATCTGCGAGAGACGGCCGGAACAGCTGAAGATGGAATTTGCATTGTGGAGCCGTGCGGCGGTAATGCAACTGATAGAGCGCGAGCATGGCATCAAGCTATCGGTACGTGGGGTGGGCAACTACCTGCGGCGCTGGGGATTCATACCGCAGAAGCCGAGCAGGAAGGCGTATGAGCAGCGTCCTGAAGCCATGCAGAAATGGCTGGACGAGGAATATCCGGCCCTGGCGCAACGCGCCAAGGCAGAAGGGGGCGAGATCCACTGGGGCGATGAAACCGCCTTGGTCAATACGGATGTGAGGGGCCACGGCCATGCCCCTGCAGGGAAGACGCCGGTGGCTTATGTGGCGGGCGGCACTCGCCAGAAGCTATCGATGATCGCCACCGTGGTCAACCAGGGCAAGGCGCGCTGGATGATCATTGATGAGGCATTCAATTCGGACAAGCTGATAGAATTTCTCAAGGCGCTGATCCTGGATGCCCAGAAAAAAATCTTCCTGATTCTGGACAATTTGCGGGTGCGTCGCAGCAAGCCGGTCAAAGTCTGGCTGGAAGAAAACCGGGCAATGATCGAAGTGTTTTACCCGCCCGGTTATCGTCCAGGGTTAAACCCGGAAGGGCGGCTCAATGCTGATCTCAAGCACGCCATCGGAGCAAAGGTGCCGGCTGGAAACCAGGATCAAGCTGAAGGCCGCTGCCGCCAGCCACATGAGCATGCTGGAGACCAACCCCGAATGCGTCAAATTCTATTTCCAGGATCCGGGCGTCAAATATGCTGCTTGGTATAATTTGTGTACCGGACCAATAACGCCGCGCCGGCCTGTTTCTCTATTAAAAATATTTTGCCTGGTAACCCTATGCTGCCATCCACCGTATTGCCTTCCATTACGCAACACCTTTCACTTGAACTCGGCGCCAAACCCGCACAGATTTCCGCCGCCATCGCTTTGCTGGATGAGGGTGCGACGGTGCCATTCATTGCACGCTACCGCAAGGAAGCCACGGGCGGCCTGGACGATATCCAGCTGCGCCTGCTGAAAGAGCGGCTGACCTACCTGCGCGAACTGGAGGACAGGCGCGCCGTGATCATTGCATCCATCGAAGAGCAGGGCAAGATGACTCCGGCCCTGTTGGTGTCGATCAGCGAGGTAGAAGACAAGACGCGGCTGGAGGACCTGTACCTGCCCTTCAGGAAGAAACGCCGCACCAAGGCGCAAATCGCGCTGGAGGCGGGGCTGGAGCCCCTGGCGGATGCGCTGCTGGCCGATCCGGAACTGCAGCCGCAGGAAGAGGCCGTCAAATACCTGAAGCCTGCTTTCGTTACCGATCAGGGCGACAATCCCGGTGTGGAAGATGCCAAGGCTGCGCTTGAGGGCGCGCGGCAAATCCTGATGGAGCGCTTTGCCGAAGATGCGGAGCTGCTTCAATGGCTGCGCGAATACTTGCTGGAGCATGGCGTGGTGGACTCCAGGATCATCAAGGGCAAAGAGGAGGCCGGAGCCAAGTTTTCCGACTATTTTGACTCCTCCGAAAAGATCGGTGCCATTCCCTCCCATCGCGCCCTGGCCATGCTCCGCGGCCGCCGCGAGGAAATTCTGCACGTCAACTTGCGGCTCGATTCCGAAGCGGAAAAACCGAAATCGGATGCGCCGCATAATCCTTGCGAAGCGCGCATGGCCGCGCACTTCGGCATCCGGCACAAGCACCGTCCGGCGGATGCATGGCTGAACGATACCGTTCGCTGGACTTGGCGAGCGAAAAGTTTTCCGCATCTGGAAAACGACCTGATGGGCGCGTTGCGCAAGCGTGCGGAAGCAGAGGCGATCCAGGTTTTTGCCTGCAACCTGAAAGCGTTGCTGCTGGCTCCTCCCGCCGGGCCGCGCGCCACCATGGGCCTCGATCCCGGCCTGCGCACCGGTGTGAAGGTCGCGGTAGTGGATGCAACCGGCAAGGTCATGGAAACCGCCGTGATTTACCCGCACCAGCCGAAGAACGACTGGGAGGGATCGCTGCATGTCCTGGGGGAACTGGCCGAGAAATACCGGGTATCGCTGATTTCCATCGGCAACGGCACCGCATCGCGGGAAACCGACAAGCTGGCGAGAGACCTGATCAAGCTGCGCCCGGCGCTCAAGCTGACCTCGGTCGTGGTGTCGGAAGCAGGGGCGTCGGTCTATTCCGCTTCTGAATTCGCCTCGCGCGAATTGCCCGGCATGGATGTATCGCTGCGCGGCGCGGTATCCATCGCCCGCCGCCTGCAGGACCCATTGGCGGAACTGGTGAAGGTCGATCCCAAGTCGATCGGTGTTGGCCAGTACCAGCATGACGTTGGGCAAACCCAATTGGCGCGCTCCCTCGATGCCGTGGTCGAGGATTGCGTCAACGCCGTGGGCGTGGATGTCAACACGGCCTCGCCGCTGTTGCTGGAAAGGGTGTCCGGACTCAACAGCGCCGTGGCGCAGAGCATCGTTGCATACCGCGATAAAAAAGGGATGTTCACTTCGCGTGCGGCGTTGCTGAAGGTTCCGCGCCTGGGCGAGAAGACCTTCGAGCAAGCGGCGGGATTCCTGCGCATCATGAAGGGCGACAACCCGCTGGATGCCTCCGCCGTACACCCAGAGTCGTATCCGCTGGTGGAAAAAATTGTTGCCGACCTCAAGCAGAATATTAAGTGGATTATCGGCAATGCCCAGGTACTCCAGTCGCTGAATCCGGGAAAGTATGCGGACGAAAGGTATGGCATACCGACCATCAGCGACATCCTTGCCGAACTGGAGAAGCCGGGCCGCGACCCGCGGCCGGAATTCACCACCGCGATCTTCAAGGAAGGCGTGAACGAGATGAAGGATTTACGCCCGGATATGATCCTGGAGGGCGTGGTGACCAATGTTGCCGCGTTTGGCGCCTTCGTTGACATCGGCGTGCATCAGGATGGGATGGTGCATATTTCCGCGCTCGCGGACACGTTTGTTAAAGACCCGCATACCGTGGTGAAGGTGGGACAGGTGGTCAGGGTCAAAGTGGTGGCGATTGATGAGAAGCGCAAACGGATTGCGCTGACCATGCGGCTGGCGGATGCGGCAGGGCAGCAACGGCAACGCGAGGGTAGACTCGAACAACAGCGAGGTGGTAAACCTGAACACCGTAATGGCCGAAAAGATGATTTATCGCGGCTTAAGCAACCACAACCACAAAAACAGCAGCAGAAACCTGATCCAAATAATACCATGGCTGCGGCTTTTGCGAGAGTGAAGGGTTGATTTGAGGATCGATCGAGTCTGACCCTCTTGGTCTTTAGTCTAGTTGTGCTAGTGATATTGCATTAAGTAGCATCCTGCTCTGTAGAAAACTAATACTTTTCAGGCGGGTAGTTTGCCGACCGAAAAAGTAATAAGATAGGCTTCACTTATCTATCTATGCTTGAGCAGTAATAAATGGAGACACCCGTATGCGATTAAAAAAGGTACGAATACAAAAATATCGCAGCATACGTGACACAGGTTTTTCGATGTTGAATCCGAAAAGACGATATTAGTGGGGCCAAATGAAGCTGGGAAAACGGCCGTGCTTCGCGCGCTTCAACAGTTAAATCCCCCAGACGAGATAAAAGGGTTCGACGCATTACGGGATTATCCGCGATCCGAATACAATGACATCACAACTGGGAAGATCAAGCTGCGCAGCAAGAATACTTGTCCATCGCTTGGGAAACACAGCAATTCTTCGAACGAAGGACGTATACACTGGCAATGTTGCTAAGCCCGAGATTGAGGAGTTACTTAGAGGTACTCTAGTACAGATAGCGAAAGCCGATCTCGCTTGGGATGTTTCGAGTATTGCGGAACAGCAAATCGCAAGGTCAATTGTAGACATTTTTGTTAGAGAAATTAGTGGCTTCTCGAAATATAAATTAGCGAAAGCTTTTGTTCGATGGAGCCGTGATCATGCGGCGGCTGATCTCTTACCCGCAGAGATAATTCAATGGCGAAACCTTATAAACGTCATAAACAAGGTACTAAAGTGATGTAAGGGAATTTGGAACCTGCTCTTATAGGTTTTTCATTGGGTAATGGGACAGGTCACGATTATCTGCTAGATCACCCATCAATTGGTCCGCTGAAAGGACCTCAAATTCTTGGTTGATCAGCGAGCGATTTGAGCTTTTCCCCCCGATCTCCCTGTCGTTTCGACCCTCTCTGACGCTGGAAAATTACGCACAACTCTGCTAGCCTACTCCCATGAATGAATCGACGA
>Ga0134128_10010100_pt1 | contig 11318 bp, 9 predicted proteins | sample KB31754_FD_96462 | JGI IMG/M metagenome (GOLD analysis project Ga0134128, IMG submission 96462) | Terrestrial soil microbial communities with excess Nitrogen fertilizer from Kellogg Biological Station, Michigan, USA - KB3-175-4 | ecosystem: Environmental > Terrestrial > Soil > Unclassified ...
GGCGCATCCTGCTGGTCCGTCTGAAGGCTGAATTCCCCCTGGGTGAGCCGCTTGGCCTTGCCGCCCCCACTGGGCACGATCCAGAGGTGTGAAGGAGTCAGTGCCGCGCGTACGAGGAAGTTGTTCTCGGTGACTTTGAAGGCATCATCATGCGCCTTGATCGCCTTCTCGTTTGCGGGCACGTCTGCTGCCACATAGGCGATGGTCTTTCCGTCCGGGCTCCAGGCGAATGAGACCACGTCGCGTGCAGCGTCGGTGACCCGCAGCGCATCTCCCCCATTCATCGGCAGGACGAAGACTTGGTTGTGTTTCCCGTCAGCTTCGGCATGGTGTTTGCCGTCTGCAGAGGCGGGGACGGCGGGTGTCGTATCCGCGGCGATGAACGCCAGACGTGTTCCGTCGGGGGACCAGCGCGGTGACGAGATGTCAGTGCGGTAGCGCGTGAGCGTACGCCGCGCGCCGGTGGCGACATCGACCAGGTCGATCTCGTGATCTGCCTTGTCGGTCTTCCAGTTGGGCGTGGTGACGATCACCGCGATCGCGCGGCCATCAGGCGAGACCTGTGCGTCGCTGAGGGCAATGAGGGTTCGCAGGTCGGAGAGCTTGAAGTCCCGTCCCGCCGCGCAGGCGCCGGCGCATACCACGAAGCCCACGAGTGCCGCGGTCCCCGCCGCAACGAAGCTGCCGGTCTTCATGGTCTCTCTTCCCGTTTTGGTATGGGCGAACTGCCGGCATCTTACCGGCGGTATCGGAGCCGGTGCCGCCCGGCCTTCAGCGGTTCGCGACGAACGGCGTAGAATCTGCGGCAGACGGGTTCGGCCATACCATCGCGTGGAGGCGAGTGTTGCCGGTAACTGAGGCATTCCGGGTGGGGCGCCTGCTGGCGGCAGGGCTGCTCGCATTGCTGCTGGTGTCGGGCTCGCCCCCGTTGGCATCGGGCGCTGCTCCCCCGAAATCCAAGACCCTGACCTCGATCGTCATCGTCGCGCAGGATGCCGTGGCGGACCCCAATTTCGGGGGCTCGATCGTGGTCGTGATGAATAACCTCGGCCCCGCACCGGTCGGCATCATCATCAACAGGCCGATGCCCCTTTCCGTCGCGCGCCTCTTCCCGAAGCTGAAGCACCTCGCGCAAGTCAGCGACAAGGTCTACTACGGCGGTCCCGTCGAATTCGGCACGGTCTGGTATCTGTTTCGCGCCAAAACCGCGCCCGCGAGTGCAATCCGAGTCTGTGACGGCGTCTACGTGGGCTCGGACGATAAGCTGTTGCTCAAGCTTCTCGGCCGCGCGAAGCCCATGGAAGGGCTGCGGATCTTCATCGGGCATGCAGGCTGGGCGCCAGGCCAACTCGAGGCCGAGATCCAGGGCGGCGCGTGGACCCCCAGGCGCGCCGATGCGGCATCGATCTTCGATGCCAAGCCCCTGCTCCCCTGGCCATCGGGGCAGAGCGCGAAGCCGGGAACCTGATCGGCCGCCTCAGTCAGCAGCCTTCCCGCCCGAGCTCCCGCGAATGAACTGCGCGATGTTGTCGTGCAGTTGCGCCAGTGCCTGGGGTGCGACGTAGATCATGTGGCCGGTCTCGTAGAATTTGTACTCGATGTTCTTCTGCAGCCGCGTAGCCATGGGGAGCTGCTGCATCTGATACACGGCTGCATAGTAGGGGGTCCCCAGATCGAAGATGCCGGCGTTCACCATCACCTTCATGTCCGGGTTGAGCGTCATCGCAGAGGCGAGGTCAGGCAGGACGTTGGTGGCCGTGTACGCTGGGTTGCTCTGCCCCGGTGGCGTATGCAGCTGGTTCCACTGGCTGTTGATCTCGAGCGAGAGCAGCTCGTAGTGATGCTCGCCGCCGAAATGCAGCGTGCTCCGCAAGTAGTCATTGAGGGTCGAGGTATAGGCCGATCCGATGGCGGCGAACTGCGGGTCGTACTCCGCGTACTCGGCCAATGGATCGAGAGAGGGCCCCGAGAACCGGGCGTCCAGGCGTCCCGTGCTCTCACCGCGTGACTGCAGCAGCTCGTGCTCGAATTGCGGTCCGATGACCCGCAGATCGGCCTTGAGGATATAGCCCTCGCCGAGACCCGTGTATTGGGCCATCTGCGCCGCGATGGCTTTTTTATCCGACTCCGGCAGCGTGCTGCCCTTGTTGAGCGCCTGCAGGTAGGGGCCCATCGCCCAGGTCTGCACCTCATCCAGCCACGGATGCAGCGCCGCCGGCTGTTGCGGCAACACCTTGTGATACCACGCGACCGCCGCGTAGGTCGGCAGCGCCAGGGCATAGGGGAGATTGACGCCAGGGTTGACGTTCGCGCCGTCTATGCTGGTATCGAAATTCAGGATGGTCGAGAGCAGCACGATGCCATTCAGGTCGATGCTGTCCTCCTGTTCCAACACGTTGGCTACGGCAGCGGAGCGCGTCGTGCCGTAGCTCTCGCCGATCAGGTATTTCGGCGAGTTCCACCGCCCATACTTCGAAAGGAACTGGGTAATGAACTGCGCAAACGCCTTCGCATCCGGATCGACACCGTAGAAGTCCTTCGGGGTGCCGACTCCGCCTGCCTCCTTGCCGAGGATGCGGCTGAAGCCCGTGCCCATTGCATCGATGAAAACCAGGTCGCTCACATCGAGCAGGCTGGCCTGATTGTTGACGAGCTGGTAAGGGGCCGGCGGTGTATGGGTATGGCTTCCCGTCACCACCCGCATCGGGCCGAATGCTCCGATGTGCAGGGGAGCCGACGAGCCGCCCGGTCCTCCGTTGTAAATGAACGAGACGGGCCGTCGCGGCGCGTCGCCGCCGCTTCTGAAATAAGCGACGTAGAAGATCTCGCCGGTGGGCTTATCTTCTTTGTTGCGCAGGATCATCGTCGCCGCGTCCGTGCTATAGCGGATGCGCTGCCCGCCGATGGTCACTTCGCCCTGGGTGGTCGCTGTATGCGGTGTCGCCCAGTAATGCTCAGGATTAGGTGCCTTGGAGGCATCCGCATCCGATGGGGCGGATGCGGCAACTGCTGCAACAGGCATCAGCCCGATCCCAGCCAACAGGAGGAGCGATCTACGGAACGCGGACATACGGACCCCCAACGACAGGTGACGAAGAAGCGCGACGCAGCAGCTGCACGCCGGCAGCGGGAAGCGGCAGCTGAATCGTAGCACTGGCGGCCACCCATGCGGCACGGAACCCGCTACGCGCTCTCTCGAAGCGAACACCAGATGGGTAACGGGACCGAAATTCTCGAGTCGGCGAAGGAGCGCGTCGTCAGCGTGGCGGGTGGCCTCGCGCGCCTGCAGATCATTACGGTGCTCGCCGCCATCCTGGCGGTGGAAGCGTCCGACCTCGGTACCGTGTCAGCGGTCTCGGGCGAGCTGAAGGCGGCTTTCCACCTCGGCAATACCGATATCGGGCTGCTGCTCGCAGTGGTCTCCTTCGTCGCGGCCGCGGCAACGCTGCCCATGGGCGTGCTGGTCGACCGCTTCAGTCGTCGCCGCCTCCTGATGATCGTGGTCACCACCTGGGTCGTCGTCGAAGGGTTGAGCGGCACTGCCACCTCTTTCGCCTTTCTGCTGGTGACCCGTGCGGTCATCGGCGCGCTGACCGCCGTGGCGTGGCCTTGCGTCGCCTCCCTCACCGGGGACTTCTTCCCTGCCCGAGACCGCGCGGCGGTCTACGGGCTCATCATCGCAGGTGAGCTCATCGGAATGGGCATCGGGTTCTTCATCTCGGGCGAGGCCTCGACCCTGCTCAACTGGCATTGGTCGTTCTATGCGATGTCGGTCCCGGCCATTGCCCTCGTGTGGGTGATCTGGCGCTTCCTGCCCGAGCCCGAGCGCGGCACGCAGAGCTGGATCATGGAAGGAGAGAAGGACCCGAGTGCCGCATCACACAGGGACTCGCCACAGCCGCAGCGCCAGCCGCGGTCCTCACGAGCGGATTCCTCGTCCCCGCAGGAATCGGTACGGCGCGCGCACGTGCGGCCGAGAGAGGAGCTGATTCTCCACGAGGATCCGACACGGTGGAGCCTGTGGCGGGTGATGAGATATCTGCTGCGGCTCCCCACTTACGGCCTGCTGATCGCCGCCTCGGCGCTCGCCTATTACTTCCTCTCGGGCGCGCGCGCCTTCGCAATGATCTACATCACGCAGCACTATCACATCACGCGCGGTATCGTGAGCTCGCTGGTGTTCGTAGTTGGTATCGGCACCCTCGCAGGAACGATAACGGGCGGACGGCTGGCAGAGCGTCTGCTGCGAAAGGGCAAGGCAGATGCCCGCATAGTGGTGGCTGCGGTGGCGCTGGCCCTCTCGGTTCCGATTCTGGGCGTGGCCATCTGGACGAGCAGCGCGCTCCTCGGGATCGGGCTCATGACGATCGGAGCCGGCGTATTGTCAGCCGCTGTCGCACCGATCGACGCGGCGCGGCTCGACATCGTTCATTCCCGGATGTGGGGGCGCGGTGAGGCAGGGCGAATGGCGCTGCGCTCGACCTTCGAGGGCGGCGCGCCGCTGCTCTTCGGTGCGCTCTCGGAGTGGCTGGGTGGAGGTCAGAACGGCCTGATGTGGACTTTCCTCATCATGCTCATCCCCATGTTGATCGCAAGCCTGCTCGGTGTGAAGGCCCGCAAGACCTATCTGCGCGACGTCGCAACGGCCGCGGCATCCAGCCGTGCGTGCAAATCGTAGGTGTCGCTCGCTGTGACCTCGACTTCGGCCCAGTCGCCCGGCCGCAGCTTGCCTGCAGCTGCAATCCGAACCACGCCGTCGATTTCCGGGGCATCCGCCTCGCTGCGCGCGACCGCGCCCCCCTCGTCGACGGTATCCACCAACACCCGCATTCGGGTACCGACGCGCCGCGCCAGGCGTTGTGCGCTGATGGTGGCAGCGCGCTGCATGAAACGGGAGTACCGCTCTTCCTGTAATTCGGCCGGAACATGGCCGGCCAGCGCATTCGCGGCGGCGCCTTCCACCGGCGAGTACTTGAAGCAGCCGACCCGGTCGAGCTGCGCCTCCTCCAGCCACGCGAGCAACTCGTCGAACTCGTCGTCCGTCTCGCCCGGAAATCCGACGATGAATGTGCTCCGCAACGTCAGGTCCGGACACAGCTGCCGCCAGGCCGCGATGCGCCGCAGCACGTCCTCCGAGTGTGCGGGACGGCGCATGCGCTTCAGCACAGAGGGGCTTCCATGTTGGAAAGGGATATCGAGGTACGGCAGCACATGCCGCTCCGTCATCAGCGGAATCACTTCGTCGACGTGCGGGTACGGATAGACATAGTGCAGCCGGACCCAGATGCCGAGCGTGCCGAGGCCGCGCGCCAGGTCTATGAGCCGCGTCCGATACTCCTCGTCGCGCCAGACCGCGGGTGCGTAACGGATGTCGGACCCGTAGGCGCTCGTGTCCTGGGAGATGACGAGCAGCTCCCTGACACCCGCGGCGGCCAGCCGCTCGGCCTCGCGCAGCACCTCGTCGATGCGGCGGCTGGCGAGCCTGCCGCGCAGCGCCGGAATGATGCAGAAGCTGCACTTGTTGTTGCAGCCCTCGGCGATCTTGAGGTAGGCGTAATGGCGCGGCGTCAACCGTACACCCTGCGGCGGCACCAGATCCATGAAAGGATCGTGCTGCGGCGGCAGGTGCTCGTGGACCGCGGACATCACCTCGCCATAGGTCTGCGGCCCCGTGACTTTCAGCACGCGCGGATGCCGCTCGAGGATGCGCTCCGGCCGCGCCCCCAGGCAGCCCGTCACGATCACCCTGCCGTTGCGCTCGAGAGCCTCGCCGATGGTCTGCAACGACTCGTCGATGGCCGCGTCGATGAAGCCGCAGGTGTTGACGACCACCAGATCCGCCTGCTCGTAGGTCGGTGAGACCTCGTACCCCTCGGCCCGCAGCGTGGTGAGGATGCGCTCGGAATCGACGAGCGCCTTCGGACAGCCCAGGCTGACGAAGCCGACTCTCGGGATGCGCTCACGCGGCTTGGCGTGGCGCTTTATGGCGGCGCGGGAAGGCATGACGGGGCCGCGGAGCCTACCTGCCGGTCCCCTCGACCGCAATAGCGGCATCTCTCAGCGGCCATAGAGCCCCACGAGTTGCGCCTCGGCGAGCGCGTTGGCCCGCGCCCTGGCGTCGATCTGCGCAGGCGTGGCATCTGCGCCCAGTCCGAGCTTCGGGATGCGCAGCGCGTAGAGCCGCAACTGATAATGATGCGGCGAGCCCGGCGGCGGGCAGGGTCCGCCATAGCCCGGGGAGCCAAAGTCGTTATGCGCCTGCGTCGCGCCCGAGGGCATCTCGCGGCTCGCCGGATCACCTGCACCCGCCGGGAGCGAGGTCACACCGGCCGGAATGTCGAAGACGGCCCAGTGCCACCAACCCCCTCCCGGGGCATCGGGATCAAACAGGAGCAGCACGAAGCTGCGAGTGCCCGCGGGCGGATTTCTCCAGGAGAGTGCGGGCGAGATGTTGCGGCCGTGACAGCCCGACCGGTCGTAGACGTGCTCGGGACCGATCCGGCCGCCTGGCGGGATGTCGGGGCTCTGCAGCACGAGCCGCAAGCCGGCGGCAGCCTGGCGCACGGCCGGAGGGGCCGGCGCCGAGCGGCCCGCCGACGCCGGCGGTGGCGTGAGGACGAGCGCCGCGAGGAGCGCGGGCACGGCCAGGTGCCCGCTGATGTTGCGCTCTGTTCGCCGCATGGGATGAGCCTTTCGCCGCCAGCCGACCCGATGCAGTGTGCAGCGCCGGGCGCCATCCGGCAAACTGCCGGGCATGGCTGCGCCGAAAACCGCCCTGGTCACGGGCTCTACCGATGGTCTCGGCCGCGCCGTCGCTCGCGGGCTGGCGGCCGCGGGATTCCGGGTATTGATTCACGGTCGTGACACGGAGCGTGGCATTCAGATCGTCCGTGAGATCACCCGGCAGGGCGGATCGGCACATTTCTATCGCGCCGACTTCGCTTCGCTCGCGGAGGTGCGTGCCCTGGCCGACGGCGTGGCCCGCGAGCACGATCGCCTCGATCTGCTCATCAACAATGCCGGGATCGGTACTGCGGGCGTCAAGGGCAGTCCCGGGCAGCGGGAGACGAGCGCGGACGGCCATGAGCTGCGGCTCGCCGTGAACTACCTGGCCGGCTATCTGCTGACGCGGCTCCTCCTGCCCGTGCTGGTGCGCAGCGCGCCGGCGCGCATCGTCAACGTCGCCTCGGTGGGACAGTATCCCCTCGACTTCGACAACCTGATGCTGACGCGCGGATACAGCGGAATGCGCGCTTATGCGCAGAGCAAGCTGGCGCAAGTCATGCTCACGCTGGATCTCGCGGACGAACTGCGCGACAGCGGTGTGACGGTCACCTGCCTGCACCCGGCCACGTACATGGATACGACCATGGTGCGCGGGGCCGGCGTCAAGCCGGTGAGCACTGTCGAGGAGGGAGCGGCAGCGGTGATGCGCCTTGCCGTTTCCCCGGAGCTCGAAGGCTGCACGGGCGAGTACTTCGACGGGCTGCGCCCCGCCCGCGCGAATGCGCAGGCCTACGAGCCGCAGGTCCGGCAGCGGCTGGCGCAAATCAGCGCCCGGCTCACCGGTCTCGAGTAGCCCGCCATGGCACTCGGCGAGCCTGCGGCATCCTTCGACCACGACTACTACCGCCGTTACTACTACGACCCACGCACTGCCGTCACGACCCGCCGGGAGATGCAGGCTCGCGCGCGGCTCATTGCAGCATTCACCGATCATGTTGGCCTGCCGGTGCGCCGACTGCTCGATGCCGGCTGCGGCACCGGCCTGCTGCGCGCCCCGCTCAAGCGCCTGTTGCCGAGAGCGGAGTACGTCTGCCTGGAGGCGAGCGCCTATCTTTGCAGTCGCTACGGGTGGGAGCACGGGCTCATCGAGGAGTATCGCAGCGCCGCGGCCTTCGATCTCGTGATCTGTTACGACGTGCTCCAGTACCTCGATGCCCGGGCGGCCGCGCGTGCGCTCGGCAACTTCGGGCGGCTTTGCCGCGGAGTGCTGTATTTCAGCGCCCTGACCCGCCGCGACTGGGAGTGGAACTGCGATCCGGTGAGAACCGACTCCAACGTGCACCTGCGGCCCGCGCAGTGGTATCGGCTGCGCCTGCAGCGCAACTTCCGCGAGATCGGTGCCGGCTTCTGGCTCCGACGCGGCGTTCCTCTGACGGTGTGGGAGCTCGAGTCCCATTTCTGACCTGGATCCCGCGTGACCGACTCTGCTGACTCTCCTTCGGCCCTGGCCGCCTTCCGCGGCACCGTGGTTTGCCGCCGCTTCGCCAACGTCATGACGCTGGCTGGCCCCGCTGCGGATTCTTCCGGCGACGACCTCATCCTGAGCTTCATCGCGCGCAACTTCCCCAGCCTTCCCGACTCCCTCACCGCTCCCGTAGTGCTCGCGCTCGATGAGCACCGCTACCGCATCATCTCTCTCTCTCGGGATTGGGTCATCGAGGCAACATCGCTCCATGTCCACCGGGATGTCGGCAACACGTTCTATCGTGCGATCCCGCCTCGCCCCGTGCCGCTCGCGAAGCGCCTCTTCTGGCGTGTGGTACTGGCCCTCGCCGGCAGCCGCGCGGGCAAGCGCTTCCTGCTGGCGCTCCGCCGCTAGCTGCGCGGACTCAACTCGTCTCCACGGCCTCGCGGCCCGGAACACCGATCCGCTCCCTCCCGAGCATGGCATGGTAGGTTGCCATCTGTCCCTGTAAGACCCGACTCCAGGTGAACCTGCGCAGCACCCGCGCGCGCGCATTCGCTCCGAGCGCCTCGATATCGCGCTCGTAGAGTCCCGCAACCGCTTCCGCCATCCTCGCGGCGCTCCCCGGCTCCGCCAACATCCCCACTCCTTCGTCGACGAATTCCGGAAACGCCCCTGCCCGCGTCGCGACCACCGGTCGGCCGCAGGCCATCGCCTCCAGGACGACGAGTCCGAACGTCTCCTTCGTTCCGGCATGCGCCAGTGCATCCGCTGACGCCAGCCATTCGGCAAGCTCGATGCTGTCCCGCCGGTACGGCACCATCGTCACGTTGGCAGCCGGCCGTGCCTCCCGGTCGCCGCCGAGGAGCACCAGGTGATAGGGTGAGCCGAGTCTCGAGAACGCCTCGAGCAGCACCGGCACGTTCTTCTCACCCGCGAACCTACCGGCATACACCAGCACCCGGGTCTGCGGCGCGAGTCCCAGGCGCTGCCGCAGCCATTGGCCGCGCCGCTCCGGCCGGAACACCTCCGTGTCGACCCCGAGAGGCTGATGCACTGCGTGGTGCACGCCGAGCTCGTCGAGCAGGTCGCGCATCAGCCGGCTCGGTGCAAATACCACATCGAAGCGCTCGTACAGCCAGCTCACGTAGCGTCCGAGCGCCCGCGCGCTCACCCGGCCGCCGATGCGGCCGCCGATGATCTGCGGCAGGTTGGAGTGATAGAACGCTGCGAGCGGAATGCCCCGGCGCCGGGCGATCCGCCGGGCGACCCAGGCAGGATGAAACGCGTCGCCCGCCTCGATCAGGTCCGGCTCGAGGGCCTCGATCAGCCGCAGCCAGCGGCGCGGATCGAGCGGCAGCCGATAGTTGAAACTGCCGGGCACCGGATAGCCGGCGAGCGTGCATACACCGCCGCGCTCCGTCCGGTCCCTGGCTCCCGGAACGACCATGGTGTGCTGCCAGCGGGTGTGCGCTGCCAGCCAGGCGTGCTTGGCGGTCAGGTAGCGTTTGACGCCGCCGCTCGTCGGCGAGTAAAAAAGAGTCGTATCGACGAGATGCGGGCGGTCGTTCACGGCGAGTTGTCACAGCAAGCTGCTTGCCCGCATTGCACCTTCCTGGGGCAGGCATTGTCAAGGCGCGTGGCGCGCCCGCAATGCCGCGCTTCTCAGGCTGCCGTCGGCTGCGCCTGGGATACCGTGCCGGGACGCAGCGCCGCTGCGGCCTCGATCACCTCATCGGCCGTGTTGAACCGGTCCTCGCGCCGCTTGGCGAGAAGCCGCGAGAGCAGCGGTGCATGGCGTGAAAGTGACAGCGGCAGGCGGGGCGGCGGTGCGTTCACGTGCTGTTGCAACACCTCGATCGCCGACCCGCCGGTGAACGGCTTTTTGCCGGTCAACATCTCGTGGTACATCACACCCAGGCTGTAGAGGTCGGAGCGCGCATCCAGCTCCTCTCCCAACGCCTGCTCCGGACTCATGTAGTACGGGGAGCCGCGCAGCACGCCGGTGCGTGTGGTGTGCCAGTTGCCATCCAGGGTGCGCGCCAGTCCGAAGTCGATCAGCGCGACATCGTCGTTCTCGCGCAGCATGACGTTGGGAGGCTTGAGGTCGCGATGCAACAGTCCGGCGCCGTGCACGACGCGCAGCGCCGCAGCGATCTGCTCCAGATAGCGCACCGACTCCGCCTCGCTCACCCCGAAGTACATCCGGGCCTTGAGGTCCCCGCGCGGGAAATATTCCATGGCGAGGTACTCGAGCCCGTTCTCGATGCCATAGTCGTGGATCCTGACGACCGCCGGGTCGTGAATGGCGATGATGGCCTTGTACTCCCGCTCCAGGGCCTGGCGCTCGGCGCTGCCGTCGCGCCAGGTTCTGCTGACTTTCAAGGCGACATCCGTGCCGAGCGCGGCGCCGGCGGCCAGGTACACGGTCGCCTTTTCCGACTCGCCGATCTTCTTGGCGATGGTGTAGCCGGGAATGACGGGGAGGCTGGCGCCATCGCCCTCCTGAGAGGCTTCCTCCGCGGGCCGGCCCGGGTCGTCGGCTTTCTGCGGCGGCGGTTCCGCTGGCGCGGCGCCCTCCGCGCTCTCGGCGGCGGGAGTCTCGGTTGGCGCGGATTCGTGTTGCTGCACCGCTGCATCGAGCGCAACGGACTGAGCCGTCTGTGCCAGGTCCGCCAGCCGTCGGGCGACCCGCTGCTCGATGCGCCGCAGGGCCACGCGTACGGAGGTTTTCAGCCGCTCGGGGGTGAGCAGCCGCTTCGGCAGATAATCCGCCGCGCCGAGCTGCAGCGCGCGCACCGCGGTGAGCTCGTTGCCGTCTTCCGCGAGAGCGATCACGGCCGACGCGACGTTTCGTGACCGGAGCTTGCGCAGCAGGTCGAGGCCGTGTGCCTCGGGATCCTCGGGACTCGCTCCGAAGGCCGCCGCCAGAATGAGCAGGTCGCACTCGCGGCCCTTCACAAAGGCGCTCCAGGGCTCGAATTCCGCGAGGTCGAGCGCGCCGACGGCCGCTTCCGGGCATACGACGCCGAGGTGCAGCCGCAACCACTCGCGATACTTCGCATCGCGATCGACGACCAGCACGCGCGCCTGAGAGCCCGTCCGCCTTATGTCCACCTTGCTACCC
>Ga0134128_10010102_pt1 | contig 11317 bp, 11 predicted proteins | sample KB31754_FD_96462 | JGI IMG/M metagenome (GOLD analysis project Ga0134128, IMG submission 96462) | Terrestrial soil microbial communities with excess Nitrogen fertilizer from Kellogg Biological Station, Michigan, USA - KB3-175-4 | ecosystem: Environmental > Terrestrial > Soil > Unclassified ...
CTTAAAATTAATTTGTTTATCTGGCGGCAATTTGTAATTTAGCAATAGAATTTAATGGGTTAGTAAGTACAAAGAGCTGGTAGTAATACTGGCTCTTTTACTTTTATAGCATGTTCATGATTTTTGATTCATAACATTTGAGGGTTTTGATTTTGCCAAAAATTATTTGAGCAAAATTTTTATCAATGTTTTTTATAGAAAGAGATTGATCAATTATGTTTTCATTTTCGATTGCTTTTTCTCATCATCTTGGGATATATGTTCTCACGTTTTTAGAATATGATTTCCTATGTTTTCGCTTATGCAGCAATCCCTTGAATTTATTTCTCTCATTAAAACGCCTCATTATCTTTTCAAGATGGATTTGATTTTTCCTGAAAAGGTTTGATTAATTTCAGCACTTCTAAAATAAGATGAATGAGCAAAACGAAGACTGCGTTTTTTTGCAGCAACTGTGGACAGGAAAGTGCTAAATGGGTTGGCAAATGTCCATCCTGCCAGGAGTGGAACACTTTTGTAGAAGAGATTATTACAAGAGGAACAGAAAAGCCCGCAGCAGAATGGAAAGAATACTCCGCATTATCCGGCGGACTTAAAACGATTTCATTAAGTGACGTAACAAGCGGTGAAGAAAAAAGAATCATTACTGAAGATGCGGAGCTTAACCGCGTATTGGGCGGTGGCATCGTATTAGGAAGCCTTGTACTAATTGCCGGCGAACCAGGCATCGGAAAATCAACGCTTTTTTTGCAGGCAACTTTGCAATTAAAAAATACCGTTACCTTATATATCAGTGGGGAGGAAAGTGAGCAGCAAATAAAAATGCGCGCAGATCGGCTGCAGATTAAAAATGATCATTTCTTTTTGCTGACCGAAACCAATACGCAATCCATTTTTAAAGAAATAAAAAAACTAAAACCGCAGTTGGTTATTGTTGATTCAGTTCAGACGCTGCAATCTCCTTATATTGAATCAGCGCCGGGAAGTGTATCCCAGATCCGCGAAAGCGCGGCCGAGTTCCAAAGATTTGCGAAGGAAAGTAACACTCCCGTTTTTTTGATAGGACACATCACCAAAGATGGCAATATTGCCGGCCCAAAGATCTTAGAGCACATGGTGGACACGGTTTTACAATTTGAAGGCGATCGAAATTATGCCTACAGGATTTTACGAACTTTAAAAAACCGTTTTGGTTCTACATCCGAACTCGGTATTTATGAAATGACCGGTGAGGGAATGCGTGAGGTAAATAATCCTTCAGAAATTTTAATCACACAAAAGGAAGAAACACTGAGCGGCGTTGCAATAGCCGCTACCATGGAAGGCGTTCGGCCCTTATTGATTGAAGTGCAGGCGTTGGTTACGCAAAGTGTTTATGGAACGCCGCAAAGGACGAACACAGGCTTTGATTTGAGAAGATTGCAATTATTATTAGCCGTTTTAGAGAAACGCGGCGGATTTCATTTTGGAGTGAAAGATGTTTTCATCAATATTGCCGGTGGAATCAAAGTAGAAGATCCTTCCATAGATCTTGCGGTTTTAAGTGCATTACTTTCTTCCTATGAAGATGTTGCGATTCCAATGCACACATGCTTTGCGGGAGAAGTTGGCTTAAGCGGCGAAATAAGAGCAGTTAACAGAATCGGCCAACGCATCGCGGAAGCTGAAAAACTGGGCTTTGAAAAAATAATCGTGAGCAAATACAATCTTAAAGGCATTGGAAAAAATAAGTTGCAGATTGAAGTAGTTCCTTTGGCCAAAGTGGAAGAATTATATCGTTACTTATTTTAGAAATATTTCCGCCGTATCAATAATTAAGTTAAGTTCATCATTGGTTTAGCAGGCGATCAAAAAAAATTTTAAAAAAAATAGGTAGCTGCATGAAAAAATCATTCATTACCTCTTCTCCTCTCTTTCATTTGTTTTATCCGCACAATTGTATTGGCTGCGGAAGCGATGTGATTGATAAAGAGAATTTTATTTGCCTGGAATGTATCAACGAACTGCCTTATACCAATTTTGCGATGCACGCCAATAATCCGGTAGAAAAAAAATTTTGGGGCAAAATAGCGCTTACTTCAGCTATGAGCCTGTTTTATTTTTCAAAGGTTTCAATCATACAAAATATCATTCACGAATTTAAATATGGTGGCAACCGGGAAGCGGGCCATTATCTTGGACGCCTGATCGGGCAAAGTATTGCAAACAGCAATCGTTTTGACATTGACATCATTATTCCGATTCCACTTTTTAAAAAAAAGGAAAAGCAAAGAGGCTTTAACCAGGCGGCTGTTCTTTGCAAGGGAATATCTGAGGTGATGAATACAGTTGTATTACAAAACATTGTTACCAGGGTCGTACACACAGAAACACAAACCAAAAAACACCGGGCAGAAAGGTGGCAGAATGTTGAAAAATCTTTTTCGGTAACAAAACCTGAACTTCTTGAAGGAAAACATGTTTTATTAGTGGACGATGTGATCACCACCGGCTCTACGCTGGAAGCCTGCGGTTCACAGATACTGAAAGTAAACGGCGCGCGGTTAAGTATAGCTACGCTCGCCATGGCATCATCGACATAAAAAATAAATGTAGGGTTGGGAAATATATTTCGGAAATTATCGAGTGGCGAAAAGCTGCCGGGAGCGCGCCGGACATTCATAAAACAGAAAATGATTGATTATATTTGCACCCCTTAGAAAAGTTTATTGCCCTTCAGGCTAAAAATAATATTAAATGATCTCGATTTCTCCGTTTAAAGCGTTAAGACCAGAACCTCAATTTGCAAAGCAGGTGGCATCCCGGCCGTATGATGTCTTAAGCAGCAAAGAGGCCAAGATAGAAGCCGAAGGAAATCCATATTCTTTTTTGCATATAACCAAAAGTGAGATCGATCTTCCGGCAGCTACTGATGTCCACAGCGAAGCTGTTTACAAGAAAGCCAAAGAAAACCTGGATGCTTTCATAAGCCGCCCGGTGCTTTTCAACGAAAGCAAACCGTGCTATTATATTTATCAACTGACGATGAACGAAAGAACGCAAACAGGTCTCGTTTGTTGCAGTTCAGTTGAAGATTACGAAAATGGCCTCATTAAAAAACATGAATTTACCAGGCCTGAAAAAGAATTAGACAGGATTAATCATATTAAGACTACGGGCGCACAAACGGGAAATGTCTTTCTTGCATTCAGAGACGTACCGGAAGTAAATGAGATCATGAGCAAATGGAAGTCAGATAAAAGCCCGGTATACAATTTTACTGCGGAAGATAATATTCAACATACCGTATGGGTTATCAGTGATGAAAAAATTATCGACAGAATAACGGAAATTTTTAAAGAAGAAGTTCCATGCACTTATATCGCTGACGGCCACCATCGCGTAGCATCGGCAGCAAAGGTAAAATACCATCTTGCAGACAATGAAGAAGCCGGATATTTCCTGTCGACATTGTTTCCTGCAGAACAATTGAAGATCATGGATTACAATCGCGTTGTTAAAGATCTTAACGGAGATTCTGAAGCTGAATTCTTAGATAAGCTAAATAGTAGTTTTTCGACAGAAAAAGTTTCGAAAGCTTATGCTCCGGAAGCGATTCATAATTTCGGCATGTATCTTAATGGTCAATGGTATAAATTAACTGCATTGGATGGCACATTTTCTACAGATCCGATCGGCATCCTTGATGTTACCATTTTACAAAATAATCTTTTAGATCCTGTATTAGGGATCAAAGACCAGCGCACAGATACCCGCATTGATTTTATAGGCGGCATCAGGGGACTTAGCGAGTTGGAGAAAAGAGTAAATGAAGAAGAATGGGCCGTGGCGTTCAGTCTTTATCCTGTCAGCATTGACCAATTGTTTGATATAGCCGACAGCAACAATGTAATGCCGCCCAAAAGCACCTGGTTTGAGCCTAAATTAAGAGACGGGCTTCTCACACATCTCATTAATTAGTTAATTGGCCAATTAACTAATCTGCCAATTAAAAATCTCCATTCCGTTGACCGAAAGCCCTCCCGGACAAAAACTGAAGGAAGGATTAAGCACCGATCTCGTTAATTAGCTAATCGGCTAATCGGCCAATTAGCTAATTAATATATCTTTACCCGATGAATAAAATTCTATTTTCAATAGCATGTTGCATTATTTCAATAAGCCTATTTGCCCAGCAGGAAGATATTGAAAAGCTTCATCAGAATGCTAAAAAATTTATGCAGCAAGGGGACTATGCTAACGCCTCTCTTATTTTAGTAAGAGCGCTGCAGTTAGAGCCTAATAATATTGGCATTGCCAAAGACCTTGCTTACGATTATTATTTGCAAAGACAAGATGACAAGGCGCTGTCGGTGCTGAAACCTTTTTTAGACAAGGACAATGCTGACGACCAAACTTACCAGATAGCGGGCACCGTGTACAATGCGTTGGGGAACCAAAAAGAAGCCGAGAAATTATATAAGAAGGCGATCAGGACTTTCCCGGAAAGCGGGCCCTTATATAATGAATATGGGGAATTACTTTATTCCAAAGGTGATATCAATGCTTATAAACAATGGGAAAAGGGCATTGAGATGGACCCTTCCTATGCGAATAATTATTACAACGCGAGCAAATATTATGCAGCCACAAAGGATAAAGTATGGAGCCTTATTTATGGTGAGATCTTCGTCAATATAGAATCCTTTACTGCCCGAACAGCCGAAATAAAAAATGTATTATTGAATGGATATAAAAAGCTCTTCGCTGATATAAATCTTTTGGCAGACACGAAAGATAAAAATCCTTTTGAACTTGCCTTTTTGTCGACCATGAACAAACAAAACTCAGTGGTAATAAAAGGAATTAATGCAGAAACACTTACCATGATCCGGACCCGGTTTATTCTTGACTGGAATAAGGATTATGCTGCTAAATTTCCTTTGAGGCTGTTCGACCTTGAGAAAGAATTACTTGAACGGGGTTTATTTCCTGTTTACAATCAATGGATATTTGGAGCGGTGCAAAATCTGGCAGCTTACCAGGTTTGGACTGGTGTTCATTCCGCAGAATATGAATCTTTCAATAAATTTCAAAAAGACAGAATTTTCAAAATTCCAACCGGACAATATTATCATTAAGAGAAGTAGTTTTCCGGAACTCTAATTTCTTCTTTTCTGCACGGGTTCATCGGTCTTCCGATTTTCATCATCTACTTTATGCAACGGTGGTCCGGTCCCGGATGCCAAATTCGCGCTTCAACTGTTCCCCGACCATTTGATTTTTTGATCGCAATTTTTTGTTTGTTATAATTGACTAATTTAGAAGTTACATCTGCATAAAGTTATTTGAATCAAACACTCAAAAAGCCATGACGAATATGACAAATCCGACGAGATTATTTGATTGCATCGATCTGCATTTGAAAGATGCATCATCAAGAACCATGTTAGCCGGAAAAGAAAATGGACAGTGGAAAGAATATTCAACTTCGGATGTCGCAGATATTGTTACAAAGCTCAGTGCTGGCCTTCACCGTCTTGGAATCGGGCCTGGCGACAATACTGCTGAGGATAAAGATAAAATTGCGGTAATTGCAAAAAACAGGCCCGAATGGATAATGCTTGACCTTGCAGTGCAGCAGCTCGGGGCAGTTTTGACCCCTGTGTATCCCACAATCAGCGAAGCTGAACTGGAATTTATACTTGCCGATGCGGGTGTAAAATTCATCTTTGTAAATGATCAAAGTCTTTTTGAAAAAGTAAACAGTATCAAATCAGGGCTTCCACTTCTTCAGGACATTTTTTCTTTCGAAAAATTAGATCATGTAAGACATTGGAAAGAAATTTTAACGATAGGAAATCAGCAGAATATCGATGACGTAAAAGCGCTGTCAGAAAAAATAAAGTATGAAGATCTCGCTACCATCATTTATACATCAGGCACAACCGGTAAGCCTAAAGGGGTAATGCTTTCCCACAAAAATATCCTCAGCAATGTAATGGACAGCATGCCCTGTTTTCCTCCGGGAGAAAATCATAAAGCGTTGAGTTTTTTGCCGCTGAACCATATTTTTGAGCGAATGGTTACTTATCTATATCTTTTTAAAGGAACCTCGATCTACTATGCAGAAAGCATGGAAACGATCGGCGATAATTTGAAGGAAGTACAACCTAATTTATTTACAACAGTACCTCGTTTGCTCGAAAAAGTATATGAGCGCATCATGCAAAAAGGAAGTGAGCAAAAAGGCATAAAAAGGAAATTGTTTTTCTGGGCGCATAGCCTTGCTACAAAATTCGAGATCAATAAAAGCCAGGGACTTGTGTACCGGATGCAGCTTTCCCTCGCTAACCGGTTGATTTTTACCAAATGGAGAGAGGCACTTGGCAATAATGTTATAGCAATTATTAGTGGCGGAGCAGCGTGCCAGGTGAGGCTGATAAGAATTTTTACTGCCGCAGGGCTTCCCATTATGGAGGGATACGGATTAACAGAAACATCACCAGTGATAAGCGTGAACCGCTTCGAAGTCGAAGGAAGAATGTTCGGAACTGTGGGGCCTTTAATTAGAAATGTGGAAGTAAAAATTGCTGACGACGGGGAAATTTTGTGCAAGGGGCCGAATGTGATGATGGGCTATTATAAAAATCCGGAACTAACATTTGATTCGCTGGAAGACGGATGGTACAAAACGGGCGATATCGGAATGTTCATAGCTGGAAAATTTCTCAAAATAACCGATAGAAAAAAGGAAATGTTCAAAACCAGCGGCGGAAAATATGTAGCGCCGGTGGCGATAGAAAACAAAATGAAAGAATCCAGGATGATAGAAAATATGATCGTGGTCGGAGCCGGCGAAAAATTTGTAGGTGCGCTGATCGTTCCCAACTTTAATCAACTTAACATATGGTGCAAAGAAAACAATGTCGATTGCCAGGACAATTTTAAAACCGTTTCAAATCCATTGGTAAAAGATCTTTATAAAAGTGAAGTCGAAAAATATAATCAGTTTTTTAATCATGTTGAACAGATCAAAAAATTTGAGATTATACCTTATGAGTGGAGTATCGACAGTGGAGAAATGACACCTAAACTCAGCTTAAAAAGAAAGGTGATCATGGAAAAAAATAAAGAAGCGATTAAACGGATCTATGGATAATTAATCCTCAAAGATCTGCTGCTCATCCCGCTCGTCCACAGAAATTTTCCTGATAAAATCGTCATATCCATCATCATCATGATCGCTATAAACACCATATGCATCAAGGCTGTAGCCAATTAATCCATCGTTAGCCTCTATCAAATAGATAATCGCATTATCGCCGGGATCTGATTCGCCCTCGAACCGATAAGTTCGGATGATTTTAAGATCTTCAGGATTGTAAAATTTTTTATTGCCCGGAGTAAAACCTTCCGGTGTCATTTTAAATTCGTTATCATGCTTTTTAACACGCAGCTTTTCCAACACTCCAGAAACGGTAGTCATCGCGATTTTTTGATCTTCCATATAAACGATTTTATAGATTTTTCTATTCTATATGGGCAGGCAAATTACATACCGAAAAGTTTAAGCAAGATATTTTCCAGCAGAAGTCTATCTAAAGGGACTGGTAAATTTTTATTTTATTGTAAAGTGTTTTTCGGTCGATTTTTAAGATTTCAGCAGCCTTAGTTTTATTAAAATTCACTTCTTTCAATACATTCATTATGGTATCGTATTCGGCCTTTGCGGCGGCATCTTTAAGGTCTACTTCTTTATAACGAATGTTATTCTCGGGGCTTGACGCCGGATCTTCATGCCTGTTGAACTGCAATTCACTTTCAAGCAAGGATTTCGTAATCTCCCACGGCAGCACTTTCGAATTTATTTTGCCGGAAGGAGTTAATAACACCGCACGGCGTACAACATTTCTAAACTCGCGCAAATTGCCTGGCCATGAATAATTCAAAAACATTTCCTCTACATCTTCTTCATACCCTTCGATATTTTTTTGTAATTCCTGGTTGGTTTTATCAAGAAAAAATTCTGCAAACAAAAGAATATCATCTTTGCGCTCCCGTAATGGCGGAAGGTTGATAGAAAATTCATTAAACCTGTGATAAAGATCTTCTCTGAATTTGCCCTTTTGATACGCTTCCTGAAGGTTTTCGTTGGAAGCAACAATGATCCTTACATCCACGTCCATTTCTTTAGTGCCACCGACCCTTTTAAATTTTCGTTCCTGGATGACCCGAAGCAATGAAGCCTGAACATCCTTAGCCAGGTTTGACACCTCATCAAGAAATAAGGTTCCACCGTTTGCCAATTCAAAATGTCCTTCTTTATCAGTAACTGCGCCCGTAAATGCTCCTTTCACATGTCCAAAAAGTTCGCTTCCGGAAAGCTCCTTAGAAAGCGTACCACAATCCATTGCGATAAAAGGCCTTCCTTTTCTATTACTGGCCTCATGAATTGTTTTTGCAATCACTTCCTTGCCAGTTCCGCTTTCTCCATAAAGAATCACGCTATAATTAGTTGGCGCCACAATTTCTATCTGACGATACACTTTAGCGGTTTCCCCATCCTGCCCTACTAAAAATTCTTTGTTGGCCGAAAGCGAATAGGATTTTTTATTTTTCGCAGCAGCGGTATTATTTTGAGTCCCATTATTTGAGGCAGAGGCGACAGCCTCAGTAACAGGAGCGGCAACGGCTTTTTCTATCACATTTATTACTTCATCCGGAATCAAAGGCTTGGTGATATAATCAAAGGCACCGAGTTTGATCACGTCAACAGCGGTTTTAATGTCAGAATAACCTGTAATGATGATAACAATCGTCTTCGGCTTCACTTCCTTTATTTTCAACAAAACGTCCTTTCCGTCCTTATCTCCAAGGCGAAAATCGCACAGTACAATATCGAAGTGTGCTTCGTTGAATTTAGCAAGTCCTTTAGAAGCGTTGTGAGCAGTTTCGGTCTCGTATCCTTTTTTATTGAGAAAACGGCTGAGTAGTGCGCACATATCAAAATCATCGTCAATAATCAGTATTTTTTTCTTCATATTATAAAGAGAAATTTAGGGGTTGCAAAGTTAGTTTAATTCTTTGTTTTTCAATTGAGGAGATGTTACTGCTTTTTCTTCCGTAGCTACCCATTCGGCATATTCATTCGGAAGTATTTTGCCTCCATACAATTTAGCATAAACTTTTGTAAACTCAGCACCAAGATATAAAATAATTGAACTGTAATAGACCCAAACCATCAATATTATTATAGAGCCTGCTGCGCCGTAGAGGGAGGTCAAATTACTTCTGCCGAGGTAAAATCCAATAGCCAGTTTTCCGATTGTAAAAAATACAGCAGTTATAAATCCTCCAAACAAAACCACGCGCCATTTCACTTTGGCGTCGGGAAGGATTTTAAATGTCAGAGAAAATAAGAATGTTGCCACCACGAAAGATAGAATGGCATCAGTTACCTGGATAAAATAGACGCTATAATGCTGTATATAATTACTGATAAATTTTCCGAACGCAGCCACCAGGGCATTCAACACCAGAGAGGCCAACATAATAAAGCCGATGCTTAATATCAGCGAAAAAGAAAGTAAACGCGTAAGAATCAGTTTCCACCAAACCCTGTGGGGCTTGATTCTTAAACCCCATATTTTATTAATAGAATCCTGTATCTCGCCAAAAATACTGGTAGCGCCCACCAACAGGACGCCTATACTTAATACGGTTGCAAAAAAATTATCTCCGGCAAGATGGATATTTTTTATGATATCCTGGATTTGGATCGCAGCTTTGCTACCCACCAGGCTGTTTAATTGCTGATATACCTTCCCGGACATTGCTTCTTTTCCAAAAACCAAACCAAATAGGGCAGTAATCACAACGAGTAGAGGTGCGATGGAAAAAACAGTATAGTAAGCCAATGATGCGCTGTATTTTAAAATATTATCTGCAGAAAATTCTTTAAATACATTCCTGACAACAAAAACTATCTTTTTGAAAGATTTTCTAACTCGTACCATAGTTGAAGAAATCATCGGTTAGTGATAAAGTTAAAACTAAATCTTCCGACCTATCTTTTATTCACTCTTTTTTGAAAAATTAATTGGCTTCAGTTTTTTTGGTTCTGAAGGGTGAACTCAATTTTACAGTTTTATGGCCGATTAATTGCCTAATAAAAAATTACATTTAGTTGATAACCCAATGATGTAAAAATGAAAGATGACCTGCCTTTAAACGCAATGATAGTGGAAGACGAAAAGGAGCTTTGCTTTTTATTATCTATTGTGCTCAAACAGAAAAATCTTAAGCCGTCCTGTGCGTACTCCATTGCCGAGGCAAAAAGCTGTATCAATTCAATAAGGCCATCGGTGGTATTTCTGGACAATCGCCTCCCCGACGGTTATGGCGTTGACTATATCAGCCAGGTAAAGCGCGAATTTCCATATGCAAGAATCGTGATGATGACCGCACACAATTCTCCTGAAGATATAAGAAAGGCAAAAGATCGCGGAGCGGATTATTTCATCAGCAAGCCGTTCAACTCCGCAATTATCAAAAGTACCATTGATCTTTTAAATCTTGATCAAACCGGCTGATCGTCATCATTTCGTCTCATTTCGGGTATGCAATTCCCCAAGAAAAATTTTAAAAAAAAAAACTGAAATACACGTTTGCCCTTTATGGGCAACGATTTCAAACAATACGAAACATTGGCAAAGTTTTTAATAATATATTAACGAAGCAATTTTTCATCAACTTAAAAATCTAAAAAAATGAGAAGTCTATTGTATCTAATCGCGGTGATCCTTGTTATCATTTGGGTCATTTCTTTTTTAGTCTATCATGTTTCAGGCGGATTGATTCACATTCTTCTTGTGATCGCCGTTATATCTTTAATTCTTGGCGTGATCCGGCGGGCGTGATTTTTACAGTTAAATAAATAGTAGTCGGTCAAGCCAAATTTGGTGACACAACTTATTCAACCTTAATTAAATTAATAACAATCTAAATCTTAAAAACATGGGAAATCTATTGTATCTCATAGCCGTAGTATTGATAATAATATGGGCTATTTCATTTTTGGGCGGTTTTTACACGGGAGGATTAATTCACATTCTTCTCGTAATCGCCATTGTGGCAATCCTTTTGAGAGTGATTAGAGGAGCCGCGTGATTTATTAATAATTAATTAAATAAAAATACACATTATGGAAGACTGGCAATTAAAACTTAAGGGAAACTGGAACGAAGTTAAAGGCAAGATGAAACAAGCCTATGCAGACCTTACAGATGATGATTTAAAAAGGGATGAAGGAAAAGACGATGAATTTGTCGGAAGA
>Ga0134128_10010103_pt1 | contig 11316 bp, 9 predicted proteins | sample KB31754_FD_96462 | JGI IMG/M metagenome (GOLD analysis project Ga0134128, IMG submission 96462) | Terrestrial soil microbial communities with excess Nitrogen fertilizer from Kellogg Biological Station, Michigan, USA - KB3-175-4 | ecosystem: Environmental > Terrestrial > Soil > Unclassified ...
CGAACCAGCTGCTGCGCGACGTGCAGGCGATCCATTCCAACGTCACCTTCGCCGATCTGCCGACGGAGCTTCAGGACCAGATCGCCCAGACGACGCATGCCGCCTTCACGCAGCTCCTGAAGGAAGGCTATGCCGTCGGCCCGCGCCAGCAGATGCAGCAGTCGCGTCCGATCGACCGGGTTCCGGAGCGCGATCGCCGCGGGCCGCCGCGCGGACTTCCGCAGGGGCAGAGGCGCGGCGGACGGCCACCCAAGGGCGGTCCCGATGACCGGCCGAGCGGCCCCGGCGGCGGTCGTCGGCCGCGCAAGCCGAAGGGCAAGCCGCGCTTAGGTTGAACTTCGGCGCATGAGCGGCTAAGCGCCGCGGCGTCTTCGGACAGACATCGATGCTAGCGCTCAGGAGCGCACGCCGGCCGACGAGGTTTCGTCCGCCGGCGTATTTTGCGTTTCGCGTGCCCATATGGGCCGCTCGCATCGCTGAGGAGATTTGAATGTTCGACACGTTGAGCGATCGGCTCGGCAGCGTATTCGACCGGCTTCGCGGGCGCGGCGCGCTCAGCGAGGCCGACGTGCGCTCCGCGATGCGGGAAGTACGCGTCGCCTTGCTCGAGGCAGACGTGGCGCTCCCTGTCGCGCGCGATTTCGTCGAACAGGTTACCGAGAAGGCTGTCGGCCAGGAAGTGCTGCGCTCGGTCACGCCGGGCCAGATGGTGGTCAAGATCGTCCACGATCAGCTCGTCGAAACGCTCGGCGCCGACAAGTCGGAGCTCGATCTCAACGTCGCACCACCCGCGGTGATCATGATGGTCGGCCTCCAGGGGTCGGGCAAGACCACGACGACGGCGAAACTGGCCAAGCGGCTGTCCGAGCGCGACCGCAAGCGCGTACTGATGGCCTCGCTCGACGTCGCGCGTCCTGCGGCGCAGGAGCAGCTTGCGGTGCTCGGGCGTCAGACGAATGTCGACACGCTGCCGATCGTCGCCGGCCAGCAGCCGGTCGATATCGCCAAGCGCGCGATCCAGTCGGCCAAGCTTCAGGGCTATGACGTGGTCCTGCTCGACACCGCGGGCCGGCTCCACGTCGACGACCAGCTGATGGGTGAGATGAAGGCCGTCGAGGCGGCATCAAGCCCGGCCGAGACCCTGCTCGTCGTCGACGCGCTGACCGGGCAGGACGCCGTCAACGTCGCCAAGGGCTTCTCGGCCGAAGTGCCGCTCACCGGCGTGATCCTGACACGAATGGACGGCGATGCACGCGGCGGCGCTGCGCTATCCATGCGCGCGGTCACGGGAAAGCCGATCAAGTTCGCCGGCGTCGGCGAGGCGCTCGACAAGCTCGAGGCCTTCCATCCCGATCGCGTCGCCGGCCGCATCCTCGGCATGGGCGACGTGGTCAGCCTGGTCGAGCGTGCAGCCGAGACGATCCAGGTCGAAGAGGCGGAGAAGCTCGCGGCCAAGATGGCCAAGGGCAAGTTCGACCTCGACGACCTCTGGGCCCAGCTTCGTCAGATGCAGCGCATGGGCGGCCTTGGCGCCCTCGCCGGCATGATGCCGGGCCTCAAGGGCATGAAGGGCGCAATGGACCAGGCGCAGAACAGCAAGGCGCTCGTCCATATGGAAGCGATGCTCTCGTCGATGACGGCGAAAGAGCGCGCCCGGCCCGACATCATCAACGCCAAGCGGAAGATCCGCGTGGCCAAAGGCAGCGGCACCACGGTTCAGGAGATCAACAAGCTCCTGAAGATGCACCAGGAAATGTCGACCGCGATGAAGCGGCTCAAGAAGATGGGCGGGCTCGGCAAGCTCGCCGCAATGTTCGGGAAAGGCGGCGGAGATCTCGGCGGCCTCGGAGGTCCCGGCGGGCTTCCCGGACTCGGCGGCGGAGGCGCCGGGGCGCTTCCGGGGCTCGGCGGCTCCTCGCCGTTCAACCTGCCGCCTGGCTTTGACAAATTCTCGAAGAAATAGACGAACTTACGAAAGGAATGATGGAAAATGGCAGTTTCAATTCGCCTGTCGCGCGGCGGCGCCAAGAAGCGCCCCTATTACCGCATCGTGGTGGCCGACAGCCGCAATGCGCGCGACGGCCGCTTTATCGAGAAGGTCGGCACCTACAACCCGCTGCTGGCCAAGGATTCGCCCGAGCGGGTGAAGCTGGACGCCGACCGAATCCAGCATTGGCTAAGCGTCGGTGCGCAGCCCTCCGACCGGGTGCTCCGGTTCCTCGACGCCGCCGGAATCCGCGAGCGGCCGGCGCGCAACAATCCGAAGAAGGCCGAGCCCGGCGAAAAGGCCAAGGAGCGCGTCGAGCAGCGCGCCGCCAAGGAAGCCGAGGCGGCCGAGGCCGCTGCTGCTCCCCAGGAGGAAGCCGAGGCCGTCGTCGCTGAGGAAATCGAGGCCGCAACCGCCGAGCCGACCGCCGAGGCCGAGGCCGTGACCGAAGAGGTCGCCGAACAGGCCCCCGCCGCCGAAGAGGAAAGCGCGGAGCCCGACACGGAGGAGGCTCCGGCCGAGGAAGCGGCCGCCGAGCAGCCCGACGCGACCAACGAAGGCGAATCTGGGGCCGAGCCGGCCGAAGGCGCCGAGGATGTGCCGCCGCCGAGCACCGAGTCGCCCCAGCAGGCAGAAGCGAATGCCGAGACCGGCGAATCGAGCGAAGAGCCGGCCGAGGGCGCAGCCGAAGACGCACAGGGCTGAACGTGACGGAGGGCGGCGAGCGTAGGATCGCGCTCGCCGCAATCGTCGGCGCGCACGGCGTCAAAGGCGATCTGCGCCTGAAACTGTTCACCGACGACGCCGAGAAGCTCAAGCAATACGAGCCGCTGTTCGTCGCCGGCGAGCCGAGGCGGCTCGTGGAATTGCGAAACTCGGGCAAGACGCCGATCGCGCGCTTCGACGGTGTTCCCGACCGCTCGGCCGCCGAAGCGCTTCGCGGCGCGCTGATCGAGGTCGCGCGCTCGTCGCTGCCGCCGCTCGAAGAGGGCGAATATTATCACGCCGACGTCATCGGGCTGCCTGCTGTCGATGCAGCGGGGAATGTCCTGGGGAAAGTCGTCGCGGTTGAAAATTACGGCGCCGGCGACCTGCTCGAGGTCGAAACGGCCGGCGGCTCTCGGTCGCTCGTCCCGTTCAAACGGGGAATCGCGGAGCTGAAGAACGGCCGGGTGGTCATCGATCCCGAGTTCCTCGCCTAGCTTCCGCTTCCCGCCTCTTCCATCTCGCGCCTGGGTTCGCGCCAGCGCGGCTCCTTCGCGCACAAATCGTTGCGGATGGTGGTCGCCGCCACGCCGCCTTCGCCCATCGAATGGCTGATCTGGTCGAGGCCGATCACCACATCGCCGGCGGCATAGAGACCGGGAACGCTGGTGCGCTGGTGGCTGTCGACCTTGATGCAGCTGTCGCCCGAAAGATCCGCTCCGATCATTTCGGCGAGCTGCGTGTGGGTGTCCGAGCCCAGCGCCGCGTAGATGCTGTCGAACGTGTGATGCGCCTCGGCGGTGTCGACGAAGATGCAATCGCCAGTGATCGCGACGGCCTGCGCGGGGCCGTCGACGCAGTCGATGCCGGCATCCTTCAGCTTCTGCTGATCCTCGGGGCTAAGCTGAAGCGCCTTGTCGGGCGCGATGAGAGTCACGTCGGCCGTGAAGCCGCGGATGAAGAGGGCTTCGGCAACCCCGTGGCTGCCGCTGCCGATCACCCCGACGCGCTTGTCGGTGACCTCATAGCCGTCGCAAATCGGGCAGTAGCGCACGAGGCCACGCGAAAGGGCTTCGTCGTGAAGCTTCTCGTCCATCGGCGGGCGGCGGTTGGTGACTCCGGTCGCGAGAAGCACCGTTCGAGCGCTCGCGCAGCCCGATCCCCAGGTGGCGGTGAAGATGCCGCTCTCGGGATCGCGCTCCAGCTTCGTCACGAATTCGGTCTCGATCTTCGCGCCATATTTGCATGCCTGGTCGCGCATGCGCTGGAGAAGCTCGGTGCCCTTGATGCCGTCCGGAAAGCCCGAGACATTCCGCGTGCACGGGATCCACGACGCGCGGCTCTTCCCGGCGTCGACCACCATGATGTCCAGGTGAAAGCGCGCGAGATAGATGGCGGCCGTCAGCCCGGCCGGCCCGCCGCCGATGATTAGGCAATCGAGAATGTCCTCGTCCATGCGCAGCCCAATGGATTGTGATAGCGGCGGTTCCCATGACCTTCCGCGCTTCTGTCCTGACGCTCTACCCCGAAATGTTCCCGGGGCCGCTCGGGCTCAGCCTTGCGGGGCGGGCGCTGGAGCAAGGGATCTGGAGCCTCGACGCGACCAACATCCGCGATTTCGCCACCGATAAACACCGCAGTGTCGACGACACGCCGGCGGGCGGCGGGGTTGGGATGGTGCTTCGTCCGGACGTGCTCGCGGCGGCGCTCGACAGTGTCGCCGACGGGCGGCCGATGCTCGCGCTGACGCCGCGCGGGGCGCCGCTGACCCAGGCGCGGATTCGCGAGGTCTCGCTTGGCGATGGTGTGATCCTGCTCTGCGGGCGCTTCGAGGGTTTCGACGAACGCATCTTCGAGGCTCGCCCGCTCGAACCCGTCTCCGTCGGCGACTATGTCCTTTCGGGCGGGGAGATCGGCGCGATGGCGATCCTCGATGCTTGCGTGAGGCTGCTTCCCGGGGTAATGGGCGCGGCCTCCAGCGGAGAGGAGGAGAGCTTCGAAACGGGGCTTCTCGAATATCCGCACTATACCCGACCCGTTGAGTGGGAAGGACGCACGATCCCCGAAGTGCTGCGGTCGGGGGATCATGCGAAGATCGCGGCGTGGCGACACATGACCGCGGTCGAAGATACACGGCTACGGCGGCCGGACCTGATCGAGCGCCACGGGGGCGCATCGCAGGCACCGCCCTCTGGCGCGCGGCGACGAGACACGAAGGCTGAATGAACATGAACCTGATCGAGACCCTGGAGCGCGAAGCGATCGACGCGCTGACCAAGGACAAGAATATCCCCGAATTCCGCCCGGGCGACACGCTTCGCGTGGGCGTCAAGGTCATCGAAGGCGACCGCACCCGGGTCCAGGCGTTCGAGGGCGTGTGCATCGCACGCGCCAACAAGGGCGTCGGGTCCAGCTTCACGGTCCGCAAGATCAGCTTCGGCGAAGGCGTTGAGCGCGTCTTCCCGCTCTATTCGCCGATCATCGATTCGGTCGAGGTGGTGCGCCGCGGCGACGTCCGCCGCGCCAAGCTCTATTACCTTCGCGGTCGCACGGGAAAGGCCGCCCGCATCGCCGAACGCCGCACCGTCCAGCGCGACGTCGCCGGCGCGCAGGGCGCAGAGACGGAAGCGCAGCCCGCGGAAAAGGCGCCGGAAGCCTGATCGAAGCCCGGGGCTTGCCCTCGCAGTGAATGCGGCCCTAACAAATCGGGGCGTCCGTCCGGGCGCCCCTTTTTGATTTGGCGGGGATCACCATCGATGAAGTTGCTCAGATTGCTCGCCGCAGCGAGCCTGCTTGCCGCATTCGGGCAAACGGCCTCGGCGGCCGCTCAGCAGGGGCAGGCAATGCCCGCTAGGCAGCCGCAGGCGCTGACCATCGAACGCGTGTTCGACAGCCCGTCGCTGAGCGGACCGGTTCCGCGGCTTCCGAAGCTGTCGCACGACGGCCGCTACCTCGCGCTGCTGCGCAACCGACCCAACGATCTCGACCGCTACGACCTTTGGCTGTTCGACCGGAATACCGGCAAATGGTCGATGCTCGTCGATTCCGAGAAGCTCGGCACCTCCACCGCGATGTCCGAAGCCGAGAAGATGCAGCGGGAGCGCAAGGGTATCGTCAGTTTGAAAGGCATCGTCACCTACGACTGGTCCGACGACAACAAGACCATCCTCGTTCCGCTCGATGACAAGCTCTACCTGGTGGGCGTCGACGGCAGCGTCCGGCAGATCAAGGGCGCCGGATCGGGCGAAACGCTCAATCCCGTGCTCAGCGAAAAGGGCAAATATCTCTCGTTCCTGCGCGACAATCGCTTGTGGGCGGGCCCTGTCGGCGGAACGATGAAGCCGATCACGCCCGCCGAGGGCAAGTTGGTCCACTGGGGCGAAGCCGAGTTCGTCGCGCAGGAAGAGATGGCGCGCTACACCGGCTATTGGTGGTCGCCAAAGGACACGCGCATCGCCGTCGAGCGGTTCGACGAATCGCCGGTGGAAGTGCTGACGCGCGCCGCGATCGGCGCGACCGGTACCACCACCACGCAGCAGCGCTATCCAGCGGCCGGCACGAACAACGTCCTCGTCGCCCTTTACGTCATGGACCCGACCGGCGCGCACAAGGTCAAGGTCGATCTCGGCAAGAACCCGGACATCTATCTGACCCGCGTCGACTGGGCGCCCGACGGCAAGACGCTCTACGTCCAGCGCGAGAACCGCGCCCAGACCGAGCTCGACATGCTCGCAGTCGATCCAACGACCGGCCACAGTCGGCCGCTGTTCGCCGAAACCGCCGCGCCGGGCCACTGGATCAACCTCAGCGACGACTACAAGTTCTTGAAGGACGGAAGCCTGATCTGGTGGTCGGAGCGGGACGGCTTTGGGCACCTCTACCGCTTCGCCGACGGCAAATGGACGCAGCTGACGAGAGGCCCCTGGGTCGTCGAAAAGCTCGCCGGCGTCGACCAGGATTCGCACCGGCTGTTCTTCACCGCGACGAAGGACGACGTGCTGGCGCCACAGGTCTATTCGCTCGATTATCTCGATCCAGGCGAACCGCAGCGGCTGACCGATCTCGCCTTTGCGAACGGCGCGACGATGGACAAGAACGGGAAGACGCTTCTCGTCAGCCGCTCGTCGCCGAGCCAGCCGCCGCAGGATTATCTCGCCGACCAGAGCGGCAAGCGCTTGACCTGGGTCGAGGAGAACAAGCTGGACGCCAGTCACCCCTACGCGCCGTACCTCGCGAGTCATCGGCTGCCGACGTTCGGCACGATCAAGGCGGTGGACGGGTCGACGCTCTACTGGAAGATGATCACGCCGCCACTCGAGCCCGGGAAGCGCTACCCGGTGTTGTTCGAGCATTACGGCGGGCCCACCAGCCAGACGGTCAGCAAGGGGTGGGTCTCGCCGCTCGACGAAGCGCTCGTGCACATGGGCTACATCATCTTCGAGATCGACAACCGCGGCAGCCCGAATCGCGGAGTGGATTTCGAGAAACAGATCTACCGAGCGATGGGCTCGGTCGAGGTGCAGGACCAGAAGGCCGGCGCCGAATATCTGAAGTCGCTCCCCTTCGTCGACCCGAACACGATCGCGATCTATGGCTGGTCCTACGGCGGCTACATGACCCTGAAGCAACTCGAGGCTGATCCCGGCCTTTATGCGGCGGGAATCGCCGGCGCTCCCGTGACGAAGTGGGAGCTCTACGACACCTTCTACACCGAGCGGTACATGGGCACGCCTCAGCATGACGGAGCGGCTTACGCCAAGTCAGATGCGATCGCGGACGCCGATCGGATCAGCGATCCATTGCTCATCATCCACGGAATGTCGGACGACAACGTCTTCTTCGAGAACAGCTCGGAGCTGATCGCCAAGCTCCAGCACGACGACCGGCCGTTCGAGATGATGCTCTACCCCGGCGAAACGCACCGCTCGGGAACGCCGAAGATGCTCGCCCACCGCTGGCACACGATCCTGAATTTCCTGGGCGCTCACGGGATCGTGGCGCCGCGCTAGTCAGCGTCCCGCACGCTTGCGCGCCGGGATCGAATCGCGGTCGATCAGGCGCGTGTAGAGGTGCCACGTGGAATAGCCGAGCCACGGCAGCACGAACGCGAGCCCGACGAACAGCGGGATCGAGCCCAGCACGAGCAAGGCGGTCACGACGATTCCCCAGCGGATCATCTCGCGCTTGTTGGCATGGGCCGCGCGCCACGAGGCGGAAACAGCCTCCGACGCGCTGACGTCGCAGTCGACCAGCATTGGCAGCGAGGCGACGCTGAGCGCGAGCACGAACCAGCCGAAGATCGCGCCGACGACCGCTCCGGCGACGATCAACGCCCAGCCTTTCGCGGTCGTGAAGATCATCGCGAGGAAGCCGCCGACCGACGTCGGCGTCGTCCAGCCGAAGATTAGCCAGTAGAGCAGGCCGGCGGAAATCAGCCAGCCGAGGAAGATTACCAGCAGCAGTCCGGCAACCATGCCCATGTCGTCGACCGACGGCCGCTTGCGGACGTCGGCGAAGTTGAACCAATGGACCTCCTGCCCATTCTCGCGCCGCCGGGCGAGCTCGTAAAAGCCGACCGCGGCAATCGGGCCGAGCAGCGCGACTCCGGCGACCACGGGGTAGAAGAAGGGCATCAGCGGGCGGCTGGTGGTCATCACCACCGCGGCAAGGCCGATGACCGTGTAGATGAGCCCGGCGAAGACAAGATCGCCGCGAAGGTCTCCGAAATCGGCATAGCCTTGTCTGAGAGCGAAGCGCAGGTCGTCGTCGTTGATGGTGCGGACAGGGATCGGCTTCGAACGCGGTCTTTGTGACGCGGACATCGTCTGAGTCGCCATGACACCTCCTTTGGATCGGGTGCCGTCCGGCGCGAACAGGGGCGCCGGGCGCTTGGTTCAGCCTATAGCACAGCCCTTCGAGTCGGTCAGAGATTCACGTGGGCGATACTCACCGTTTCGTCGGGCGCATATTGCGGCCGGGCGTTACCGGGACGGCCGTGGACCAATGGCTCGGCCGACGGCGGCAGGCCGTTGCTCGAGCCGCTGATGATGACCGGGATCGGCTTGGTCGTGGCCGCATCGATGATCACCTCCGCGCCGTCGCAGCTCCGGCCCGTGCAGGCAAAGCTGAAATTCCCGGATGCCAGTTCATTGCCGCCGATCGGACGGACGAAGCCTGAAACTCCCGCGGTTCGGAGGTGGGCGTCCGCTGGAAGGATGAGCAGGATCCTCTCGGCGCCGTTCGCCTTGAGCCGGAGCTTCAACCTGCGCTCGTCGCCGCTTTGGAGGACCTCCAGCGGCTGGACCGACGGCGGCTTGATGGCCGCGATCGGCGGAGCCGGCGCAAACCAGCGCTCGCGGTCCGACGCGGGCAGCTTGCCGAAGGTCCACCTGCCAAGGCGCCGATAGGCCGCGGGCAGCGGCGCACCGTCATTCAGCACCGACCAGTAGCTCTTGCCCGACGGGAATTCGGTCACGTGCTCGATCGTGAAGCGCTGCTCGCGCTGCTGTGAATAGGCCGGGACGACTGCCACGACGATCCACGCGAGGAGCGCAATAGCTGCCGAGCCGCCGATCACGACGCGCCGACGCGCATTGCCGAACAGGAGATGTCCTTCGGCCAGCGCCGGCACCATCATGATTGCCGCGACGGGAGCGGCAATCCATAGCGGGCCCGGGCTGAACAGGACTTCGAGCAAGGCCAGCAACTCGCCCCAACTGATGTACAGGATCAGTACCGCGACTAGGCCGCCGATGGCTTCCGCCGGCGGCCACCATTTCGCAGCCGCGATCCCGATCAGCACGACGATCGGCGGAGCAAGGAAATAGATGATCGCGCCCGGCGCGGCGGTTGCAAGGATTGCGCCGAAAAGAAGGAAAATGAGCCACGCGCCGGCCCGGAGCTGATCGCGGCTCGACGTCGCGCCCAAGGTGACGAGCACGGCGACGGCGCCGAAGAGGGCGGTCGCATACGTCGCGACGAAGCTCGGCTCCGGATAGGCATGCCAGTAGCTGCCCGCGCGAAGGACGCCCATGACCACCGTCGCAAGCCACGCCGCGACGCTTCCCACCAGAACCGCCGCCAACGGAGCCGCAAGCGCCGGTCCATAGGCGCGTCGCCGCAACACGATCGCGACGAACGCAAGGATCAGGAGGACGAAAATGACGAGGCCGACAACCTGCGGCATCTGGACGAACCAGCGGCCCAGAACGTCCATGAAGACTCGCTGCCCCTGGGCGCGCGGCAGGCCCGCGGAAAGCTCGCTGGATACTGCCAGCGCCTGGTCACCCATGTGCTGGAGGCTGCGAGGATCGAGTCCCGCGAGATCGTCGCCCGGGCTGTGATAGCGGGTCTCGTTCCCCGCCATCGCGAAGTTGAGCGTGAGCCAGCCGCGCTCATTGTAGGTGGTGACGTCGGTGTCGTTGGGCAGCAGGTGATAGACGTCGGTCGAAAGGCTGCTCGCGAACGGGCGCTTCACCGCTTTCGCGAAGGCATCGATTGCCGCCGCATTGGGCCGGCTGGTCTCGAACATCGTCACGGGCCCTGTGACTCCGCGGGCCTCGAAATTGAGCACGCTGTCGACGCTTCGGCTGAGTGGGTCGGCGAGGAAGGCGCGGGCGCCGATCAGCCCCAGCTCCTCGCCCTCGTTGAACAGCAGGATCACGGGGCGCCTGAGCGGCCGGTCCTTCAGGATCGCTCCGACCTCGAGCAATGTCGCGACTCCAACTCCGTCGTCGGACGCGCCGGGGCCCACCGGAACGCTGTCGTAGTGCGCGCTCAGCAGCAGCGCCTTGCCCGTGTGCGGGCCGAGGATCGCGATCACGTTCCGCACGCGCGCGCAGGAGACGAGCCGCGCCTTCTGGAAATCGTTGCATGCGAACTGGTCGCGGACGATCGGCGTGAGCCCCATCTGCTGCAGGGTCGCGACCAGCCGCGAACGCACCGCGTCGTCGGCGGCGCTGTCGGCCGGGTGCGGACGCTGGTCGCCGAGGACGAACGCGAGCCGCGCCTTGGCGCGCGTGGCATCGAAGCCGCCGGGCGTGCTGTGGACTGCCGGGACGGAGATCAGGACGGACTTCACGGCCAGAGCCGCGAGGATCAGCACGAGCACGCCAAGCGCCAGCAACGAGCTTCGCCGCATCCGTGATCCCCCCTTGTCCCCGCGAGCGTTGGAGCCATATCGCGTTGCGCCGCCGCATGCGATAGGCGCGTCGCGAGAGGCTGGAGACGATTTCATGGGTTATCGGGTCGCGGTTGTCGGGGCGACGGGGAATGTCGGGCGCGAGATCCTGAACATCCTCGCCGAACGGCAATTCCCGCTCGACGAAGTGGCTGCCGTCGCGTCCTCGCGCTCGACCGGAGACGTCATCGATTTCGGCGACAGCGGTGAAACGCTCAAGGTCAAGAACCTCGAGCATTTCGACTTCAGCGGCTGGGACATCGCCTTGTTCGCCGCCGGGTCGGAAGTCTCAAAAATCTATGCGCCCAAGGCCGCGGCGGCCGGCTGCACGGTCATCGACAACTCGTCCCTTTTCCGGATGGACCCCGACGTACCGTTGATCGTGCCCGAGGTGAACTCCGACGCGATCGGCGGCTATCGCGCGAAGAACATCATCGCGAACCCC
>Ga0134128_10010107_pt1 | contig 11310 bp, 11 predicted proteins | sample KB31754_FD_96462 | JGI IMG/M metagenome (GOLD analysis project Ga0134128, IMG submission 96462) | Terrestrial soil microbial communities with excess Nitrogen fertilizer from Kellogg Biological Station, Michigan, USA - KB3-175-4 | ecosystem: Environmental > Terrestrial > Soil > Unclassified ...
GGGCGTCTTGGCCTTCGCGCACTGGAAGTTCTTCTCCATCCTCTTCCCCATGCTGGTGATTTTTTTCGTGTCCTCCCTGGCGGAAACCCAGCGCCCGCCCTTCGACCTGTTGGAGGCGGAATCCGAGTTGGTGGCGGGGTTTTTCGTGGAATATTCCTCGGCGCCGTTCCTGCTCTTCTTCCTGGGCGAGTATATGAACGTCATCATGCTGTGCGGGCTGATGAGCGTCCTGTTCCTGGGGGGCTGGCTTTCGCCCATCAATATCTGGCCGCTGAATGTTGCGGGCATGGGCGTGATCTGGTTTTTGCTCAAGCTCGCTTTCCTGTTCTTCCTGATGGCGATGGTGAAGGCGATCGTGCCGCGCTACCGCTATGACCAACTGATGCGGCTGGGCTGGAAAATCTTCCTTCCGACTTCGCTTATCTGGGTGGCGCTGACGGGGGCCTATGTGCTCTACGTCCGCCCGCATTTGTAAAAGGCTGCCATGGCTGATTTCGACCGCACCGCCCGCCAGATATTCTTCGTCGAGTTCATCAAGGGCTTCCTGCTCTCGATGCGTTATTTCTTCGCCCCCAAGGCGACGCTCAACTATCCGTTCGAGAAGGGCCCGATCAGTCCCCGCTTTCGGGGGGAACACGCGCTGCGCCGCTATCCCAATGGCGAAGAGCGCTGCATTGCCTGCAAGCTGTGCGAGGCGATCTGTCCGGCCCAGGCCATCACCATCGAAGCCGAGCCGCGCGAAGACGGTTCGCGCCGCACCACCCGCTACGACATCGACATGGTGAAATGCATCTATTGCGGGTTGTGCCAGGAGGCCTGCCCGGTGGATGCCATCGTCGAAGGACCCAATTTCGAATTCTCCACCGAGACGCGCGAAGAACTCTATTACAGCAAGGAAAGATTGCTGGCGAATGGCGACCGCTGGGAGCGGGAGATCGCCCGCAATCTCGAACTCGACGCGCCGTATCGCTAGGACAATAGGAACCGCATGTTGCAGGCCCTGGCATTCTACCTCTTCTCCGCGATCCTGATCGCCTCGGCGGTCATGGTGATCGCGGCCAGGAATCCCGTGCATTCGGTGCTGTTCCTGATTCTGGCCTTTTTCAATGCCGCCGGTCTTTTCGTGCTCTTGGGCGCCGAATTCCTGGGCATGATCCTGGTGGTGGTCTATGTCGGCGCCGTCGCGGTCCTGTTTCTGTTCGTGGTGATGATGCTCGACGTGGACTTCGCCGAATTGAAAAAGGGCGCGCTGCAATATCTGCCGTTTGGCGCCCTGATCGGGCTGATCCTTGTCGCGGAGTTGATGACGGCGGGCGCGGTATGGGCGTTTGCGCCCGCGGCGCTGGCGGCCACCGCGCATGCCACGCCGGCCGGTGTCACCAATACCGAGGCGCTGGGGCGCATTCTGTACACGGACTATGTCTATTATTTCCAAATCGCGGGCCTGATCCTGCTGGTGGCGATGATCGGCGCCATCGTGCTCACCTTGCGCAGCCGTCCGGGCGTGCGCCGCCAGGTGATCTCGGTGCAGAACGCGCGCACCGCCGCCATGGCGGTCGAGATGGTGGACATCAGACCGGGCCAAGGCGCACAGCAGGAAGGGGGCGTGACGTGACGATCGGGCTTTCCAATTATCTGGCGGTCGCGGCCATCCTCTTCACCATTGGGGTTTTAGGTATTTTCCTCAACCGCAAGAACATCATCATCATCTTGATGTCGATCGAGTTGATCCTGCTTTCGGTCAATCTCAACTTCGTGGCCTTTTCGTCGTACCTGGGCGATCTGGTGGGACAGGTCTTCGCCTTGTTCGTGCTCACCGTGGCGGCGGCGGAAGCCGCGATCGGCCTGGCCATCCTGGTGGTCTATTTCCGCAACCGCGGCACCATCGCCGTCGAAGACGTCAATGTGATGAAGGGCTAGGCATGTACGCGGCGATCGTCTTCCTTCCCATCATCGGCTCGGCCATCGCCGGGCTTTTGGGCCGCGTGATCGGCGCGCGCTTGAGCGAGATCGTCACCACCGGGCTTCTGTTCGCCTCCGCCGCCTTGTCGATCGTTGCGTTCAATGACGTCGCCCTGGAAGGCCACAAATACATCGTCCAGATCGTGCCCTGGATCCATTCCGGCGATTTCGCGGTGGACTGGACCATCCGGGTGGACGGCATCACCGCGGTGATGTTGGTGGTGGTGACCGGTGTTTCCAGCCTGGTGCATCTCTATTCGATCGGCTACATGGCCGAGGACCCGCACCGCCAGCGCTTTTTCTCCTACCTGTCGCTTTTCACCTTCGCCATGCTGATGCTGGTGACGGCCAACAATTTCCTCCAACTGTTTTTCGGCTGGGAAGGCGTGGGCTTGGCGTCCTATCTCTTGATCGGGTTCTGGTACACGCGGCCCTCGGCCAACGCGGCGGCGATCAAGGCTTTCATCGTCAATCGGGTGGGCGATTTCGGCTTCGCCCTGGGGATCTTCGGCGTCTATGCCGTCTTCAAGACGCTGGATTTCGACGCCGTGTTCCATGCCGCGCCCGCGCTTGCCCACAAGCAATTCATCTTCGCCGGCCACAGCATGGACATCCTCACCACGCTTTGCCTGCTGTTGTTCGTGGGCGCGATGGGCAAGTCGGCGCAGATCGGCCTTCACACCTGGCTGCCCGACGCCATGGAAGGGCCCACCCCGGTCTCGGCGCTGATCCATGCCGCCACCATGGTGACGGCGGGCGTGTTTCTGGTGTGCCGCTGCTCACCCCTGTTCCAACTCGCGCCTCACGCCGCCGAATTCGTCACTTTCATTGGCGCCACCACGGCATTCTTTGCCGCATCGGTGGGCTTGTTCCAGAACGACATCAAGCGGGTGATCGCCTATTCGACTTGTTCGCAACTGGGCTACATGTTCGCCGCGGCAGGCGTCGCCTCCTATGACGCCGCCATGTTCCATCTCTTCACCCATGCCTTTTTCAAGGCGCTGCTGTTCCTGAGCGCCGGCGCCGTGATCACCTCCATGCATCACGAGCAGGACATGCGGAAGATGGGCGGGCTTTGGAAGTCCATACCCTTCACCTGGGCGATGATGCTGATCGGCAATCTGGCGCTCACCGGCGTGGGTATTCCCTATCTGGGCGTGGGCCTGGCGGGCTTCTATTCCAAGGACGCCATCATCAACGCCACCTGGAACGCCCATACCGCCATCGGTTCCTATGCCTTCACCTTGCTTCTGTTGGGCGCCGGCATGACCAGCTTCTATTCCTGGCGCCAGTTCCTGATGACCTTCCATGGCCGCTATCGCGGGTTGGACCACCAACACCTGTCACACAGCAGCGGTGGGCATTCGCACGATGAACCGACCGGCGGCCATGAAGACCATGGCCATGAGGGGCATCACGCCCCCAAGCTGGAAGACATCCATGAATCGCCTGTCGTGATGCTGGTGCCGTTGGCCGTGCTGGCGCTGGGCGCGGTATTCGCCGGCATGACCTTCTTCCATTATTTCATCGGCGACGGCGCGGGGACGTTCTGGCACGGCTCGATCTTCGTGGCTCGGCCGGCGGAAGGCGAATTGCCGATGTGGGTCGAGCTGGGCCCGATCGTGCTCACCATCATCGGCTTCCTGATTGCCTATTATTATTACATCCTCAATCCCGACCTGCCGCGCAAACTCGCCGCCCGGCGCGGCATGCTCTACGTGTTCCTCTACAACAAATGGTATTTCGACGAACTCTACGACTTTGTGTTCGTCCGGCCTGCCATGTGGATCGGCCGCTTCCTATGGAAGCGTGGCGACGGCACAGTGATCGACGGCTTGGGCCCTGACGGCATTTCGGCGCGCGTGCTGGATGCGGCGCGGGGCGCGGTCCGGCTCCAGTCCGGCTATGTCTATCATTATGCGCTGGCCATGTTGTTGGGTGTGGTGGCGCTCGCCACCTGGTTCATGGCGGGGGGCAGCGGGCTATGAGTTTCCCCATCCTCAGCCTCACCACTTTTGCACCCCTGATCGGCGCGGCATTGATCCTCTTGATGCCGCGCGCCAATGTGGCGCGCTGGATTGCCCTGATCACCACCATCGTGACGTTGGCGCTTTCGCTGGTGGTATGGGCTGAGTTCGACACCCATGTCGCCGGCTTCCAGTTGGTGGAGAAGACCAGTTGGCTGGGCGGCGGCATCTCCTATCATATGGGCGTGGACGGCATTTCGATGCTGTTCGTGGTCCTCACCGCGGGCCTGATGCCCTTCTGCATCGCCGCCAGTTGGGAGTCGGTCCAGAACCGCGTCCCTGAATACATGATCGCTTTCCTGGCGCTGGAAACGCTGATGATCGGCGTGTTCTGCGCGTTGGACCTGGTCTTGTTCTACGTTTTCTTTGAAGGCGGCCTGATCCCGATGTTCCTGATCATCGGCATCTGGGGCGGCAAGCGGCGTGTCTATGCCAGCTTCAAATTCTTCCTTTACACGTTCCTGGGTTCGGTCCTGATGCTGCTCGCCATCATGGCGATGTACTGGTATGCGGGCACCACCGACATCGTTACCTTGCTCAATGGCGTGCATTTCCCGCCCGCGATGCAGACTTGGCTGTGGCTGGCGTTCTTCGCCAGCTTCGCGGTCAAGATGCCGATGTGGCCGGTCCATACCTGGCTGCCCGACGCCCATGTCGAGGCGCCCACGGCGGGTTCGGTGATCTTGGCCGGCATCCTGCTCAAGATGGGCGGTTACGGCTTCCTGCGCTTCTCGCTGCCCATGTTTCCGTCGGCATCCGAGATGTTCGCGCCCCTGATCTTCACGCTCTCCATCGTCGCGATCATCTACACGTCTCTGGTGGCGCTGGCACAGGAGGACATGAAGAAGCTGATCGCCTATTCCTCGGTGGCGCATATGGGTTTCGTCACCATGGGCATCTTCACCCTCACCCATCAGGGTGTGGAAGGCGGCATCTTCCAGATGCTCAGCCATGGCGTGGTCTCCGGCGCGCTGTTTCTTTGCGTGGGCGTGGTCTATGACCGCATGCACACCCGCGAGATCGCCGCCTATGGCGGGCTGGTCAATCGCATGCCGCTCTATGCCGCCTGCTTCATGGTCTTTACGCTTGCCAATGTAGGCCTGCCGGGGACCAGCGGCTTTGTCGGCGAGTTTCTCACCATGCTGGGTGCCTATCTGCACAATAGCTGGATCGCGATTTTCGCCACCACCGGGATCATTCTTTCGGCCGCCTATGCGCTCTATCTCTATCGCCGCATCGTCTTCGGCGCCCTGGTCAAGCCGGCGCTCCAGACCATCCAGGATCTCAGCCTGCGCGAAGTCGCCATCCTGGCGCCCTTGGTGGTGATCACCGTCGCCATGGGCTTCTATCCCAAGGCGGTGTTCGACGTCACCACGCCTTCGGTGGCCAGGCTGATCCATGACAACAAGACCGCGTTGGCCTTCGATCATTCAATTGGCAGGTTGGCGGCGGCCAAAATGGCGATCGCCCGGAAGGGGGTGGCCCGGTGAGCCTGCAGACCGATCTTCTTACTCTTCTGCCCGAACTGATCATGGCGGTCGGCGCCATGGCGTTGTTGCTGGCGGGCGCCATAAGCGGAGGCGCTAGCCGGAGCGACAATTCAATAAGCAGCGGCGAAAAGGTCGCGCGCGCAATTTCCTGGGGCGCGATCGCGCTTCTGGTGGTGACGGGTGTGATTGCTATTGTGTGGACGCCGGACCGCACCACCGCCTTCCATGGAGCCTTCGTCGCCGACAGTTTCGCCCGCTTCGCCCAGATCCTGATCCTGATCGGAGCGGCGTTCTCCATTCTTCTGGCGGACGAATTCTTCCGGCCCAACGGAGCCAGGTTCGAACTGCCGGTGCTGATGGTGCTGGCCGCCCTTGGCATGATGCTGATGTTCTCGGCCGGCAGCCTGGTCGCGCTATATCTGGGCATGGAGTTGCAGTCGCTCGCTCTTTACGTGCTGGCCGCGTTCAACCGCGATCATCTGCGCTCGACCGAAGCCGGACTCAAATATTTCGTCCTTGGCTCCCTGGCATCGGGGATGATGCTCTATGGCATTTCGCTGATCTATGGCTTCACCGGGACGGTGGAGTTCACCCGCATAGCCCAGGTGGTGGGGCAGACGGGCGTGGGCATTGGCCTGATTTTCGGGATCGTGTTCCTGATCTCGGGCCTGGCGTTCAAGGTTTCTGCCGTTCCCTTCCATATGTGGACGCCGGACGTCTATGAAGGTGCGCCCACGCCGATTACCGCTTATATCGCCACCGCTTCCAAGGTCGCGGCCATGGCGCTGTTCCTCAGGACGATCCTCACCTCGTTCCCGCATGCGGTGGCCGAATGGCGGCAGATCATCGTCGCCATCTCGGTCCTTTCGATGGTGTTGGGGGCGGTCGGAGCGCTCGGCCAGAAGAACATCAAGCGCCTGATGGGCTACAGTTCCATCGGCCATATGGGTTACATGCTGCTGGGCTTGGCGGCAGGAACGGCGGTAGGCGTGCGAGGGGTTTTGATCTATCTCGCGATCTATCTCTTCACCAATCTGGGCGTGTTCGCCTGCATCCAGGCGATGCGGCGGGGCGGCAAGCCGGTGGAAGCCATCGCCGATCTGGCGGGGCTGGCGCGTACCGATCCGAAATTGGCGCTGATCTTCTCGCTGTCGTTTTTCAGCCTTGGAGGCGTGCCCCCGCTGGCCGGCTTCTTCGCCAAATTCTATGTGTTCCTCGCTGCCATCCAGGCGGGGCTGGTCTGGCCTGCCGTCATCGGCGTGCTGGCGAGCGTCGTAAGTGTGGTCTATTATCTGCGCCTGGTGAAGTTGATGTATTTCGACGAGCCGGCGCCTTCTTTCGACCGCGGCATGGCGATGGGCAGCAAGGCGATCGTGGCGCTCGCCGGCATAGTGATACTCTTCTTCATCGTCGCGGCGTCACCGATCATTTCCAGCGCGGACGCGGCAGCCAAGGTGCTTCTGCCTTGAGCGGGTGGCCGTCGGGCTACGGCCTCAAATGGTTCGAGCAAATCGACTCCACCAACGAGGAGGCGCGCCGCCTGGCTTTGGCCGGCGAAGAGGGCCCGCTCTGGCTGACGGCAACGCGGCAGACGGCGGGGCGCGGCCGCCGAGGGCGAAACTGGGAAACGCCTCACGACAATCTTGCCGCAACGCTGCTTGTTCGTCCGGAACGGCCAGTAAGCGCATGGCCGCAATTGTCGTTCGTCGCCGGCGTTGCCGGCGCCGACATGGCGGCGTCATTCCTGCCCGAGGCACGCATCGCCCTCAAATGGCCCAATGATGTGCTGGCCGACGAGAAGAAGCTGGCCGGCATCCTTCTGGAGAACGCCCATGGCGCACTGGCCATCGGCATCGGCGTCAATCTCCGGCATCACCCCACCGATACAGAGTTTCCTGCCACTTCGCTTCTGGCGCTGGGCGCGGAGGTGCCGCCCGCGGGCGAGGCACTGACGCGGCTCGCCGGAGCTTTCGCGAAATGGTATGAGGTCTGGTCCGTCCAGGGCTTCGCCGCCATCCGCGACGCCTGGCTGGCCCGGGCGCACGGGCTGGGCACGCGCATCCGGGCCAGGCTGGCAAAGGAAGAAAGGTCGGGCATGTTCGAAGGCATCGACGACAGCGGTGCGCTTCTGCTCAACGAAGGCTTCGGGCGGCTCAGTGTGCTGCCCGCGGCCGATATATTCTTTGGATAGAGGGCCTAACCTCAATAATCCCATGAGCCGCGTTGCGAGGAAAAATGGCTGAATGGCAGGAGAAAGGCGCAGGGCGTATCGGCAATACGGCCGAGCCTTTCGACGCACCAGTCAGCCATTTTTCCCGCAACCCGAAGGGACGCGGGCCATTTGGTCCCTGGCGGCGTCGCTCGTCGCTCATGGGCTATTCAAGCCCACCTCGCTCCTCGCTCCTGGCCAGGAACCAAAAATCCCAGCGTCGCGGCCATGCGATTATTGAGGTTAGGCCCTAATGCTGCTCGCGATCGATGCCGGCAACACCAACATCGTCTTCGCGGTCTATGACGGCGAGAACCAGCGCGCGCAATGGCGCGCGGTCACCAATACCGAGCGCACCTCCGATGAATATGCGGTCTGGCTGAGCCAGCTTTTGGCCCTGGAGAAGCTCTCCTTCGCCGATCTGAACGCCGCCATCATCGCCACCGTGGTGCCGGCGGTATTTTTCGATCTGCGCCAGCTCTGCCGCAACTATCTCAAATGCGAGCCCCTGATCGTGGGCGACGCTTCTGTGGATTTGGGCATGAAGGCCAATGTCGATCCCAACCAGAAAGTAGGCGCCGACCGGCTCTGCAACACGGCGGCCGCGCATCAGCGCTACAAGGGCGCGGTGATCGTGGTGGATTTCGGCACCGCCACCAATTTCGACATCGTCGCCGAGAATGGCGACTTCGACGGCAGCGTGATCGCGCCGGGCGCCAATCTGTCCATCGAGGCGCTGCACCAGGCCGCAGCGCTTCTGCCCCGCGTCGCCATTCACCGCGCCCAGAACGTGATCGGGCGCAATACCGTCTCGTCGATGCAATCCGGGGTCTATTGGGGCTATGTGGGATTGATCGGCGGTTTGATCGACCGCATCAAGGCCGAGTATGGCAAGCCCATGACGGTGGTGGCGACCGGCGGGCTTTCTCATCTCTTCCGTCCCGACATTCCCGCGATCGATCATATAGACCCCGATCTCACCCTGCGCGGTCTGATGCTGATCCACGCCCGCAACGCCAAGAAGCGCAACTGATGCCCAAGAGCGAGGAACTCGTATTCCTGCCCCTGGGCGGGTCGGGCGAGATCGGGATGAATTTCAACGCTTACGGCTTTGGTCCGCCCAACCGGCGGCAATGGATCGTGGTCGATTGCGGCGTCACCTTCGGGCGCGAGACGGATTCCCCGGGCGTGGATTTGATTCTGCCGGATATCCGCTATCTGGCGGAGCGGCGCGAGGATGTCTTGGGCATCGTCGCCACCCATGCCCATGAAGATCATATCGGCGCCATCGCGCTCGTCTGGCCCATGCTCAAATGCCCGATTTATGCCACGCCATTCACCGCCAGGCTGATTGAAGGCAAGTTGGCGGAGGCAGGGCTGTCCGTGCCGGTCAGGGAAGCGAGCTTGGGCGGGTCGCTCAATCTCGGCGCCTTCGCCATCGAATTCATCTCTATCACCCATTCGATTCCGGAGCCCAATCTGCTGGCAATCCGCACGCCATTGGGCGTGATCGCGCATACCGGCGACTGGAAGCTCGATCCCGAGCCGCTGTTGGGCAACGTCACCGACGCGGCCGCGATCCGCAAACTGGGCGACGACGGTGTGCTGGCGCTGGTGTGCGATTCCACCAATGCGCTGGTGCCCGGCCATTCCGGATCGGAAGCCAAGGTGCGCGACAGCCTGGTGCAACTGATCGGCGGCCTCAAGGGCCGCATCGCCGTGACCGCCTTCGCTTCCAATGTGGCGCGGCTCGACTCCATTGCCCACGCCGCGCGCGTCCATGGCAGGAAGCTGGCGCTGGTGGGCCGCTCCATGCACAAAATCGTCCAGGCCGCGCGCGAAACCGGTTATCTCGAGGACTTTCCGGCGGTGCTCGACGCCGCCGAAGCGAGCGAGCTTCCTGCCGGCAAGATTCTCTATCTGGTCACCGGCAGCCAGGGCGAGCCGCGCGCCGCGCTGTCGCGCATCGCCCGGGCCAATCATCCGGATGTGCAGTTGGGCAAGGGAGACGCGGTGATCTTTTCCTCCCGCGTGATCCCCGGCAACGATCTGGCGATCTTCGAACTGCACAACCAGCTTTCGGCGCTGGGCGTGGAAGTGCTCACCGCCGAGGATCATTTCGTCCATGTCTCCGGCCATCCGGCGCGCGACGAACTGGCCGAGATGTATCGCTGGACCCGGCCGCGCATCGCGGTGCCGGTGCATGGGGAGTTGCGGCATATGGCCGAGCATGCGCGGCTGGCGAAGTCTTTGCAGGTGCCTGAGGCTCTGGTCCCGGCAAATGGCCAGCTCTACCGGCTGGCGCCTGGTCCCGCCGAATTGATCGACGAAGTGCCGTCGGGCCGCATCCATATGGACGGGCGGGTGCTGGTGGCCGAGGGCGCGGGCCTGGCCAAGGCGCGCCGGGCGATGGGCTATGCCGGGTTGATCGCCATCACCCTGGTGCTCGATGGCAAGGGCCGGCCTGCTGCCGGTGCCGCGATCCTGGCGGAAGGCGTGCCCGAGCCGGTGACGGAAGCGGTCCGGGTGGTGGCGGACGAGGCGCTCCGCCGTCACAATCCGAAGACCGACCCGGAGGATTTGCGCGAAGCGGTACGCCGCGCCGCGCGCCGTGCCGCACAGGAGGCCTGGGGCAAGAAACCCGTCACCCGTGTTACGGTCGTGGAGTTATGATCGGCAAACTCAACCATGTGGCAATTGCCACGCTGGACCTGGACAAGGCCAGCGCGATCTATCGCGATTTGCTCGGCGCCAAACTGTCAAAGCCGATGGCCCAGCCCGAGCATGGCGTCACCACCGTGTTCGTCGAACTGACCGGCAGCAAGATAGAATTGTTGGCGCCCTTGGGCAGCAATTCTCCCATCGCCAATTTCCTCGCCCGCAATCCGGGCGGCGGCGTGCATCATCTATGCTTCGAGGTGGACGACATCTTCGCTGCGCGCGACCGGCTCCTGGCGCAAGGGGCGCGGCTGGCGGGCGCAGCCGAACCCAAGATCGGCGCCCATGGCAAGCCGGTGCTGTTCCTGCACCCAAAGGATTTCGTCGGCACCTTGATCGAGCTGGAGCAGGCATGACCATTCCCGGCTTCATCCATTATGTGGTGCTGTTCAGCTTTTATGCGGTGTGCTGGTTTCTGGTACTGTTCTGTCTTCTGCCCATCGGCCTGGGCGAAGTGGACGCGGAAACCGGCGCGCCGCTCAAGGCCAATTTCGGCAAGAAGGCGCTGTGGGCCACCGGTGTCGCCGCGGTGCTGTGGCTGGTGTTCTATTTCTCGATCGGCTTCGGCTGGCTGGAGGTTTGAGACAAAATAAAAGGCCGGAGAAAACTCCGGCCTTATTTCCCCTGAACTTGGCCGCTTTTCGCGCGCTGCCCTCGCGTTTAGCGAGTTTTTATCAGTCGCGGTAATACTGCGCCCTGTTCGCTCTGTCACGAAATATCTGGAATATTGCGGTGCAACAAACGCAAGAAAATTGCTATCTGGCTTTGCCTTTTCTGGTGTTGGTGGCCGTCTCGGCGCCCATCCTCGCAGCAGCAGGCGCGTCCGATTCGCTGCTTTCCGAGGCCAAGGGCCGGTGCGATCCCGGACTGGACGGACCGGACTATGTCGCCGGCGCCGATGTGA
>Ga0134128_10010109_pt1 | contig 11309 bp, 6 predicted proteins | sample KB31754_FD_96462 | JGI IMG/M metagenome (GOLD analysis project Ga0134128, IMG submission 96462) | Terrestrial soil microbial communities with excess Nitrogen fertilizer from Kellogg Biological Station, Michigan, USA - KB3-175-4 | ecosystem: Environmental > Terrestrial > Soil > Unclassified ...
CAGACGCTCGTAGGGCTCTTTGACGAAATAACGCACGCTGTCCCACTCATGTACGCCGATGATCCACGCAACGTCGGGATCGTGGACCCAACTGAAGAGGGCGGTGGCGCGCCCGGGCAGCAACTCGGCGCCGGGAGCCCAGCCGGCGTGGGCGAATGCCGCGCGCAAGCGGGCGGCCGCGCGCCAGCGCTCTTCATCTTTGAGGCCGAGCTTGGTAAGGGCATCCGCCACGGCTTCGCGCAGGTGCATGGAATCGAATAGCTGCAGGGCTGCCGGCTCAGGCTGCTGCGGATCACAAAGACAACCGAGCGCGTGCACCGCACACCAGGCCAGCACCGCGCCCCAGATGGGAAAGGCAGCTTTGGGGTCCGCGCCAGCAGTGGGCAGCACGGAGCGCGCCTCTTCAGGCCAGGGCTCAGCGAAATAGTGTTCCAGCTCCGGAATGTGCAGCGCCGCTTCCAGGTATTCGCACAATTCTCCGACTACGGCGTCGAGGTGGCCCTGCCACGGGCGCGCCGGCCCGAGGCCAACGGCTTCGCCTCCGGCACTGGCAGCAAACCTCCGAGCCTCTTCCACGACGCGACGGGCACGGCGGCAGGCATCCTGTACCAGCTCAGAGGACGCCCGCTTGACTTCCCCAGGCTCGGCCGGGGAAGCGTATTGGGCGAACTCCTCTACCAGCGCGGGATCCAGCAGGGCGCGAATCGCATCGTGCACCGGCTGCAATTCGAGCTGGCGCAAGGCGTCATCCAGGCTGGAGGCCCCGTTTCCGGCGAGCATGTCACAAAGAGCGCCCCAGGGGCGGCCGTCGCGGTCGCAGATGTCACGCCAGTCAAGGAACACGTGGCACTGGTAGGCGTGCAGTTCCAAATGCATGCCGCGTTCGGCCAAATCGCGCGCACGGTGCAGGTACTCCTGGCCGGTAAAACTGTCGCGGTAGGCCACGAACATGGAGGGGTCGCCGGAAAGGCCAAACGATTCACCGAGAGTGCGCTGGCGAACGCGCTTGCCGCCGCCAGGCAGTTTTTCGGCTTGGCCCGCGGAAATGCGCACCCAGCCACGCGTGCTGGCGTAGCGATTGTGGTACACGACGAGGGCGCGATGCTCGCCGAGGCGGTTGGAGTGGGCATAGACATCTTCATTCACCCAGCCGTCGTCGGTGTAGAAATCGTAGAGCAGGAAGTCGCGCACCTCGGCAAAAAGCGGGCGCCGGTGCAGCAGCGGCGAAATTTCGCGCTCGTGCCGGGCCACCAGCCAGGGATCTGGCTTCTCCTCGTAGTAAGCGCGGCGGTACTCCATGCCATAGCGCTCGGTGTAGCCTTCAATCTGGCCGTGGCCGAACATGGGCAGCCCGGGCAGCGTGACCATCAAGGTGCAGACTCCGAAATATTTATCACCCTTGCCGAACTGGTCCACGGCGGTGCGCTCGTCGGGATTGTTCATGAAATTGACGTAGCGCTTGAGCACGTCAGGGTCGAACTCAAGGGTGTTTTTCATGACGCTGCGGTAGTTGGCGTTCTCCTCATCGCGCAGCATGTTCATAAAGGCGGAGTTGTACACGCGATGCATGCCCAGCGTGCGCACGAAATAGCCTTCCATGAGCCAGAAAGCTTCGGCCAGCAGCAGGGTGCCGGGAGCCTCGACAGCGACGCGGTCCACCACCTCGCGCCAAAATTCCTTGGGCATAGCGGCGTCGAACTGCTCCTTGGTGAGCCCATGCTCGGAGCGGGACGGGATAGCGCCGCCGGTGCCGGGTTGGGGAAACCACAAGCGCTGATAGTGGCGCTTGGTGAGGGTCATGGCGGCGTCGAAGCGGATAACGGGAAACATGCGGGCCACGTGCAGGATGGTCTGGATGACGGCCTCGCGCACTTCCGGGTGCAGGTAATTCAGCTGCGCCGTGTCGTTCCAGGGAAAGCTGGTGCCATCGTTGCCGTGATAGACGAAGCGGGTGTCGCCGCTCCAGCGGTCAAGACGGCGGAACACGACGGCAGCATCGCTGCGGTTGTAATAGTGGTCTTCTATCTTTATTTCGACGCGGCCGTCGCTGGAAAGGTCCGGCCCGTTGAAGGTGTAAGAAGGAAACGGGCTATAGGGGAGAGATAGGAACCAGTCGGGATGCTGGATAACCCAGCGCGAGTCAATGCCCATGTGGTTGGGCACCATGTCGCTGGCCAGACGGATACCGCGTGCCCAGGCGCGATCGCGCAGGTTGGTGCAGGCGGCTTCGCCGCCGAGATCTTCCGCGATGGCGTAGTCGGCGAGGGAATAAGCGGAGGCCACGGCCTCAGGGTTGCCAGTGAGCTGCTTGATGCGCTGCGAAGCTTTGCTGCGCTCCCACACGCCGATCAGCCATAGCGAGTTGAAGCCGCGGCGGGCGAGCAGGTCGAGTTCCTCGTCGGGAATCTGGTCAAGGCGGTGAATGTCGCGGCTATAGGCTTTCGAAAGCTGGTCCAGCCACACGTACACGCTCTTGGCCATCAAGACGGTGCTGGGCATCCACTCCTGGTCAGGACTGAAACGCTCGTACTCGAATTCGGAATAGTGGGGGATGGCGCCGGCGCTGGAATCTCCCTGCCCCGCCGGTCCGCCAAAATGCGCGCCCGGGGGATGGAAGCGCAACCAGACAGCGACCTCTTCTTCCTTGAGCACATCGAGCGCGGTGAGCAGGCGGAGCACCAGATCGCCCAGCAGTGCTTTCCATTTCTCGCGGATGAAGGCCAACTGCCCGGCCAGCGAATCAGGAGAGGCTAGGGCCGGGGCGCGCAACATGTCCACCAGATTCTGGTCCTCGGGGCCGAAGCGGGGCCGGGTCTCGAAATAGTCGCGCAGGGCGGCGGTAAGTTTCGGATAGGCGGTTTTCGACGCGAGCAGCTCGTCATCGAACAGCTCTTCGAAGGGCTTGAACGCCGGATTGAGGTTGGCCAGCCAGAGGAGCATCAGCTCCTCCAGAGCGATCGCACGATGAGGGATGCCGACGGTGGACTGGCGCAGCCACTCTGCCGCCGTCTTTTCGCCGCGGTACACGGCGATGGTGGGGAAGTGGTCAGCAAAAGTTTCGAGAGTGCGGGCCAGCATTTCCGGGCCGAGGCGGGATTCGAACCAGGTGAGCGCGTCGAGCATGGCCCGAGGATCGCGCTGCTTGCGGTAGAGCTCAACCAGCGCATGCAAGACTTCATCAATCAACCCCATGGCATTGAGCGCTCCGGGGTTGATGGCCAGCTCAGGATGGCGCTCGGCATCGCGCGCCTGGTTGATGCGCCGGGCGAAGTCGCGGCTGGCGGCCAGGTTGGCGAAGACCACGTTGCCGGTGAGCGAGAATAGCGTCTGCTCGAAGCGATAGCGGTCGCGCGCCGCGCGGGAAACGTGGAACTCGTAGGTGGTGCCGGGGCTCATTGGGCAGCAGATATAGTAACGGAAAGCTTGAACCCGCGCAGGCCAGCGCGCTTGCCCCGGTTAGATGGCGAGATTAGCCCGACATGTCACCTGTGTGGTGGCCGGCGGTGCAGGCCGGGACCGCGCCGGTTTTTTTCTTTCGCGGACTGATTGCCACCGCACGCGAGATCCCTCGGAGGTGAAGCCCGCGCGGGACGACGCCGGGCCATGTGGTTATCAGAAGCCGTGGTAACCCGGGCCGCGGAGGACTTTGCCGGGCAGGGCATTCGTCATCTTGCCACCGTCAATCACCGCGACGCCGTTGACCAGCACGTACGCCATACCCTGGGCAAGCTGGTTGGGATTCTCGAAGGTGGCGGTGTCGCGCACGGTAGCGGGATCGAACACCACCACGTCCGCCCACATGCCCTGCTTGAGCACGCCGCGATCGGCCAAATGCATGCGCTGGGCTGGGAGCGCGCTGAATTTGCGGATGGCATCAGGCAGCGAGAGCTTGTGCTCTTCGCGCACGTATTTGCGCAGAATGCGCGGAAAGGTGGCGTAGGCGCGGGGGTGGGGGTGCTCCTGGCCCAGCAGCCCGGTAGGCGCGGCGCCGGAAGAATCGTTGTCCACCGAGACCCAGGGTTGCTGCAAGGCCAGCACCACATCGGGCTCCGACATGCCGAACACGGCCACGCCGGTGAAGGCGTTGTCCTTGATGAGCAGGTCGCAGAGGGCGTCAATCGGGTCTTCGTTCCACAGCTTGGCCACATCCGCCAGAGTCTTGCCCTGCAGCGGGAGCAACTGCGGGTTCTGCACCACCCCGATGAGCACCGCCTGGGGGCCGGGGATTTCATCCCACTCGTTATCCCAATTACTGCTGGCAGCCAGCATATCCTTGCGGATGCGGGCGCGGGTGGCGGGATCCTTGAGGCGCTCGATGAGCTTGGCATCACCACCGTCGTGCGCCCAGGGCGGGATGAAGGCGGAAAGCGAGTTGAACCAGGCGGTGTAGGCGTAGGTATCGGCAGTGATGTCCACGCCAGCGGCGCGGGCGGCATCAATCTTCGCTACAACCTGAGACATCTTGCCCCAGTTGCTCTTGCCCGCCGTTTTCAAATGCCAGATCTCCACCGGGATGTGCGCCTCGCGGCCAATGCGGATGGTTTCGTCGAGCGAGGCCATCTCGGCATCGCCTTCGCTGCGCATGTGGGTGGCATAAATGCCGCCATGTTTGGCCGCCTCAGCGGCCAGGGCAATCAGTTCCCCAGTGGTGGCATAGGGCGCGGGGGCGTATTCGAGCGAGGTAGAAACACCCATGGCGCCCTGCTGCATGGCCTGGTCCACCAGCGACTTCATCTCGTCCAGCTGCGCGGGAGTAGGCTGCACGTCCGCGTCGCCCAGCACCACGCGCCGCACCTGAGTAGCGCCCACATAGGTGGCCAGGTTGATGCCGATACCCTGCTTCTGCAGACGCTGGAAATATTGGTCGAACGTGCGCCAGTCGGGCGTGATGTGGTAGTGCTCATAGCCGACGCGGTCGGCCTGGATGGTGGCATCGGTCTGGGGCGCAATCGAGCCGCCCTCTCCGGTGATTTCGGTGGTGATGCCCTGGTAGATTTTCGAGGGCAGGTGCGGGTCCACGAGGATGGTCAGTTCCGACTGCCCCAGCATGTCAATGAAGCCGGGAGCCACCACCATGCCGTGGACATCAATGGTGCGCTTGGCGGGAGCGCTGGCCAGATCGCCCAGGGCGGCAATGCGGCCATCACGAATACCGATGTCGGCGGCGTACCATGGCGAACCTGTGCCATCAATGATGTGGCCGTTACGAATGACCAGATCGAAGGGGACGGTCTGCGCCCAGGTTGCCGCTGCCAAGAACCCAACCAGACCGATAGCTGCCCACAGCCCATTTTTCATGTGCATCTCCTGGTGAATGCGAAGCGGAAAGATTAACACCCCGGGGCCGCGAGTCGGGATCGGTGTGGGTCGAAATGTTTGGTGGATATCAGCCGCCATGTTATCCGCGGGAAGTGCTGCGTTAAGCGCGTTCAGCCGCGGACTAGAGGCGCACTCCGCCTGCGCGCCGACTTGACTTTAAGCTGGCGGCGGACGCACAATGCCGCCTACCTGGGGTCTTCAGCTTTTCAGTTTCAACCCTTAAATCCCTGATGTCCTCGCATTGAGGCACTAATTCAAAGGAGAATTCCCATGGGTACAGCACAGGCGCCCGCCATTGACATGGAAAAATTGAACGCTTTCATCGGCCGATTTGTTACCGACTTGGGTGCGGCGGTCCACACCGGCATGGTGGTGATCGGAGAGAGGCTAGGCCTTTACAAAGCTCTGGCGGCCGGCCCGATGACCTCCGCCGAACTAGCCGCCAAGACGCAAACTGATGAGCGCTATTTGCGCGAGTGGCTGGCTTCGCAGGCGGCAGGCGGTTACATCACCTATGACGCGAATAGCGAGAAATTCAGCCTGACGGATGAGCAGGCTTTCACCCTGGCCCGAGAAGACAGTCCCGCGTATCTGCCGGGCGCGTTTGAACTCGCACTGGGCTCGCTGGCGGCAGTGCCGCGCATCGCGGATTCCTTCCGCAGCGGCGCCGGCATGGGCTGGCATGAACACGTGGACGGCGTTTTTCACGGCTGCGAAAAGTTCTTCCGTCCAGGTTACGCCGCCAACCTGGTGAGCACCTGGATTCCCGCGCTGCACGGCGTGACAGAAAAACTGGAGGCGGGGGGACGGGTGGCGGATGTCGGCTGCGGCAAAGGCGCTTCCACGCTGCTAATGGCAAAAGCATTTCCCAAATCGCGGTTTTTCGGCTTCGATTACCACGACAAATCCATTGAAGCAGCGCGCGAGGCCGCCAAGCGCGAAGGCGTGTCCGACCGGGTCACGTTCGAAGTGGCTAAGGCGAAGGAATTCCCCGGCAAGGGCTACGACTTCGTCGCCGTATTCGACTGCTTGCACGACATGGGCGATCCGGTCGGCGCCGCCAAGCACGTCCGGCAGTCGCTGAGCGATGATGGCACCTGGATGATCGTAGAGCCATTTGCCAATGACCAACTGAAGGACAATCTGAATCCGGTGGGCCGGGTTTACTACTCGTTCTCCACGCTCTTGTGCACCCCGTGTTCACGCTCCCAGGAAGTGGGACTCTGCCTGGGGGCACAGGCGGGCGAGTCACGCATCCGGGAAGTCGTAACCAAGGCAGGATTCAGCCGCTTCCGGCGGGCAACGGAGACTCCGTTCAACATCGTTTACGAAGCGCGGCCGTAAGTCGCGATTCACCACAGAGGGGACAGACTACTTAGAATGACGATTGACGATTGAATACGCGCACACCTAAGTGCAGGGAAGTTCACTCGTCAATCGTCAATTGCCTGTGCGTCTCTGGTAAAAAACGCAATCGGCAGAAGTTATGAGCTCTGCGGCTTGGACTTCAGTGCCGCAGCGCTCTGCTGGTCGCGGAAGCTAGCACGCAGTTCAGCCACGATCTCCTGGGCGGCTTTGCGGGCCTCCTCGCCGTGGCTGGTGGGAAAGGAAATGGCGCCGACGCGGGCGTGGCCGCCGCCGCCATAGCGCTCGCAGACTTTGGCCAGGTTGACCTGGGGGTGCACCGGAGCCCAGGGATTGGATCCCACCGCGACCTTAGTGCGGAAGTTGCTCTTGCTCAACCCCACGCTGTACACGCATTCGGGGTAGAGGTATTAGGGGACAAATTTGTTGTAGCCCTCGTAATCGCCGTCGCTAACATCGAAGAAAACGGTTCCATCGCGGAACTCGATGCGCTGCCGCATGACTTCAATCGTCTTCTGATGGCGGTCCATGAGGGGCGTCAAAAGCGGCGCCACGAAGGGCTCGCGCAGGATCTGTTCCAGGGGTTCGCTGGCCAGCAGCGGAATGAGGCGCACGATGAAGCCGGCCTCCTGAGCGGTTTCAATGACCATGGTGAGCTTCATGGCGGGCGCCTTCATCTCTACCGCCGACTTGGCGTCGGGATAGAGGGCGCCGTCGATTACGTCGGCCCACTCCACCATTTCCGCCACCGGTCGCGTGTCAAAACCAAACCGCTTTTCCGCCACCGTGGCAATGAAGCGGGTGCAGGATTTGAAGTCGGGGTCGTAGAACTTGCGGTTACTCTCGTCGTGCTCGAAGGCGGACGCGTCCTCCGGGCTGAGGAAGGCGCTCTCATGGTGGTCAAACCACCAGGTTATCTTGGGCGAAGAGGAGTACTTGAAATCCACAATGGCGTTTTCGTCGCCATCAAATTTGTGTTCATCAAACAGCGAACCGGCGCGGTGCAGGAGACCGCTGAACACGAACTCGGCATCGGCGCGGATGCGCTCGCGGTAGAAACGGGAAAACAGCGCCGCGGAGCAGGCCCCGTCGAAACAGCGGTCGTGGTAGAAAACGCGTACGCGCACTCGTCACCCGTACTGGAAACAATTTACCGCCGCCTGCCGGGGCGGGCGGGAAAACAAAAGTAAATACAAATGACATCTGGCGGGGTTTCTGTCAAGCGCCGCCGATTGCAGAGAAGCTGATGAGACGCGGGGGAAGGGGAAATGGACTCGGGCTGTCAGAAAAATAAGGCGGGGCTCTGGACCCCGCCGACTGGAACACCGGCTTATAACTACGCGTTGGCCTGCTTCTCCGCCAAATCGCCGATAAAGGGCAGCTTGAACATCTGTCCCTGGTAGGCCTTGAGCAGCAGGATCACCCAGACCACCACCAGACCAAGCCCGAGCAGGGGCCACACAAATAAGGTGATCAAGCCGACCATCGGCACCATGCCGATGATGCTCATCACGATGCTCAGGGCAATGCAGGCCACGCAGAAGAAAATATTCTGGAAGGAGTGGAAGCGCACGAAGCGGTTGCGGTTATAGGGCTCCATCACCAGAAAAATGATGGACGGGATAATAGTGATGTAGGCCAGCAGGCCGGCCACATTATCAGTGAGGCCTCCGGCGCTGGGCGTCGCCGCCGGGGCGACTGCTGTGCCACCGCCCACCGACTGCGCAGCCCTGGCGGCACAAGAACTACAGGTAACGGCGCCCTCGGCCATGGGCGCTCCACATGACGAGCAAAACCGCGGCATATTGCCTCCTGAAACCCTGAGAATGGAAACGGTGTTCCGAGCCCTTGGTGCCCCTGGATCGCTATTTGCGCGGACATTAGCAGAAAGCGGCAAAGAAGGCAACGGAATGGTGGTTCCAAACTTTCGCAGTGCAGTGGTCCGCAGACGCGGGTACCTGCTTACCCCTGCCCAGCTACACAACTGGTGTGGATAGACGCGGTCACGACCGGTGTAATTCCGCCTTTTTACGGCAGTTCTCGCACAATCCATAGATCTGGAAGGTGTGGCGCGTGGTCACATAGTGGTGCTTGCGCCCGATTTCCTGCTCCAGACGGTCCACCTCCGGGGAAAAAAACTCCACCGAACCGCCGCACTGGGTGCACACCATGTGATGGTGGCTACGCCGGTTGTACTGGTGTTCGAAGCGGGCGATGCCATCGTGGAAGGCGACCTCGCTGGCCAGGCCGCACTCGGCCAGCAGCTTGAGCGTGCGGTAAACCGTAGTAAAGCCGATGCGCGGGTCCTTGCGCTTGACCAGGCGGTGAAGCTCGTCCATGGAGAGGTGCTCGCGAGTCTCGAGGAAGGTGCGCAGGATGGTATCGCGCTGGGCGGTGTGCTTCAGGCCGACGCGCTTGAGGTGGCTGTGGAGGATCTGCTCGGCCTCGTGCATCATCTCGCGCGAGAGCAGGGGCTGATCGTCAATGCGCTTCTGGAGCATGGAGGAAGCGGGGGCCGGGTTCAGGATACCAAGGCGGGGGGATTTTGAAAATGAAAGTCATTTTCAATTTGCCCCTGCGGTCCTTGCCTGCCGTGCCCCTGCCTTCCCATCCCTCCCGGGACTTTGCTTCCGCAGGAAAAGCAGCAGAGGGAGCGCCAACCCGGGCATCTGGCCTGCCATCCCTGTTGGTATAGATCCTGAAAGGTGCGCACATGCGGTTTTCAAAGCTGGAACTCGGATTTCGGATAGCGTTTTTGGCGGCACTGATCTGCGTGACGCCGCTGTTTGCAGGGGCGCAATCGGAGCGCCCGGTGGCAATTAACGTGGGCGGCGGGTTTAGCCCGCTCACGGGAGACATGAGCAGCCACTTGAATAATGGCTGGCACATTACGGGAGGGGTGGCTTACAACGTGAACGGAGCCTTCAGCATTGGGCCGCAGTTCACTTATAACGGCTTCGGCGTGAGCCGCTTAGCCTTGCGCGAGGCCGGGACCCCCAGCGGCGATTCGAGTGTGTGGTCCATAACCGCCGACCCACGCCTGCAGCTCCCTTTCGCGGCCAAGCTCCGGCCCTACCTGGTGGGAGGAGTGGGCTATTACCGCCGCACCGTCAACTTTACCCGCCCCACGCTGGTGAACGTGACCTTCTTCGATCCTTTCTTCGGCTACGTCTTTCCGGGGGTGGTCGGCACCAACCAGGTGCTCAAGACCAGCAGCCAGAGCGGCATCGGGGGCAGCGGCGGCGCTGGCTTCACCATCAAGCTGGGACATATGGGCACCGAGTTCTTCACCGAAGCTCGCTATGTCTATGCCGCCACCGGCCGGGTGCCCACGCGCATGATTCCCGTGACCTTCGGGCTGCGTTTCTGAGGGCGCGAGCGCGGGCATCGGCCTGCAAATTCCCTCCCTCCGTTGTACTATGAGCGGCTGGCGCCCGGGCGGTCGCCTGGGGCGAATAAGGAATTAGCAATCAGCAACTAGCATTTAGCCCGCTGAACTCTTTTCGCTAGGCCGAAAAGGTCATGGGTGAATGCCTGATTAGCCGGCCACCATTCCCACAACTGCATCGGCGAACCCGAGGAGGCCCATGGCCCAGGACACCGCAGCCCAGCACCAGTCCACTCGCATTGATTCCGTGTTGCAGGAAAGCCGCAGCTTTCCGTCGCCAGTAGAGTTCAGCAGCCAGGCGCACATCAAGAGCGTGCAGGATTACGAGCGCCTCTACGCCGAGGCAGAGCGTGATCCCGAAGCTTTCTGGGGCAACATCGCGCGCGAGCTGCACTGGTTCAAGACGTGGGACAAAGTGCTTGAGTGGAAGGCGCCCTGGGCGAAATGGTTCGTGGGCGGACAACTCAACCTTTGCTACAACTGCGTGGACCGCCACGTCCAGACCTGGCGCAGGAACAAAGCTGCCATCATCTGGGAAGGCGAGCCCGGCGACCTCCGAACGCTGACCTACCAGCAGCTGCACGTGGAGGTGCAGAAGTTCGCCAACGTGCTCAAGTCGCTGGGCATTAAGAAAGGCGACCGCGTGGCCATTTACATGGGGATGGTGCCGGAGCTGCCCATCGCCATGCTGGCCTGCGCCCGCATCGGAGCGGTGCACTCGGTGGTATTCGGCGGGTTTTCCGCCAACGCCCTGGTGGACCGCATCACGGACGCGCAGGCGGTGGCGGTCATCACCCAGGACGGCGCCTACCGCCGGGGTTCCGAGGTACACCTGAAGAAAGCCGTGGATGAAGCGCTGCCCGGCTGCCCGACGATTAAGCACGTGATCGTTTACAAGCGCACCGGGCACCCTATCCACATGGAGCCGGGCCGCGACCACTGGTGGCACGAGCTGATGGCGGCGGAAAATGGTAATCCATGCCCGGCCGAGGCGCTGGATGCCGAGCACCCGCTCTACATCCTTTACACCTCCGGCACCACGGGCAAGCCGAAAGGGGTGGTACACACAACCGGCGGCTACTCGGTGGGGACCTACATCACGACCCAATGGGTGTTCGACCTGAAAGAAGAGGACACCTACTGGTGCACCGCCGATATCGGATGGGTGACGGGGCACAGCTACATTATTTACGGGCCGCTGCAGAACGGCGCCACCAGCCTGATGTACGAAGGCGCG
>Ga0134128_10010113_pt1 | contig 11307 bp, 11 predicted proteins | sample KB31754_FD_96462 | JGI IMG/M metagenome (GOLD analysis project Ga0134128, IMG submission 96462) | Terrestrial soil microbial communities with excess Nitrogen fertilizer from Kellogg Biological Station, Michigan, USA - KB3-175-4 | ecosystem: Environmental > Terrestrial > Soil > Unclassified ...
ACCGTCATCGTCAACATCCGCGCCTTCTTCGACAGCGGCCAGCCCCCGCACCGCGTATTGCCGGAGAGCCGGGCCCGGGCGCGAGGTTGAACGAAAAGCGAGCCGCTGACCCCTACCCCTCGACCTTGCTGCCGCTGACCACAGCATGAAGGTCGATCAGCCCAACCATCCTGCTCTCATGCGTGACGATGCCGCTGAGCAGTTCCATGTCGATGGAGTTGCCTTCGGGCACAGCGTGGATGTCGTCCCTGCAGACGGTGAGGATGTCGCTCACCGCATCGACCAGCATGCCGACCCATTTGCTGCCGGCCGACATCACCACGACGACGTGGTTCTTGGTGGGTGAGGTGGGCCCATCGCCGAAGCGGGCCCTAAGGTCGAAGATCGGCACGATGGTGCCGCGGAGGTTGATGACGCCGCGCACGTAATCGCGCGTGTTCGGCAGCGGCGTCGCACCGTTCCAGGCGCGGATTTCGCGGACGGTGGTGATCTCGACGCCATAGGTCTGCTCGCCGATGGAAAAGGCGATGAGCTGCAGCGAATTCTCGATGACCGGCGCGGTGCCGTCCAGCATGTCGTCCCGGAACCCGAAGGCTTCCATCTTCCTGGCCTTTCTGTCGCCCGTCCGGGCGCAAGCTAAAAATCCTAGGCGGCGTTGCGCCGCAAACCGCTTGTCCTGAGACCCGGCACATCGACGATCAGCGCAACATTGCCGTCGCCCAGAATGGTGCCGCCGGCGATGCCCTCGATCGACTCGAAGTTCTCCTCGAGGCTTTTGATCACCACCTGCTGCTGCCCGATGATCTCGTCGACGACAAGCGCCACCTTGGTTGCCCCATCGGCTTCGCAGATCACGGCGAAGCGATGCCGGTCCTCGACATCCGTCGGCAGATCGAACCGCTCGGCGAGGTCGATGACCTGGAGGTATTCGCCACGCACCCTGAGCACATTGCCGCCCGACGGCACGCGCTCGAAGGTGCAGCGGGCGCGCTGCAGCGTCTCGACGATCGAGCTCAGCGGAATGACGTAAGGATGCCCGGCGATCTTCACCAGCATCACGTCGAGCACGGCCAGCGTCAGCGGCAGACGCAGCGTCAGCCGTGAGCCCCGGCCGGACCACGAGCGTACGTGCACCGAACCACCGATCTTGCGGATATTGTTGAGCACCACATCCATGCCGACGCCGCGCCCGGAAATATCGGAAATCGTATCGGCGGTGGAGAAGCCCGGCGCGAAGATCAACTGATCGATCTGCTCGTCGCTGAGCGGCTGATCGGGCGCCACGACGCCGCGCGCGCGCGCCACCTGCAGTACCTTGTCGCGATTGATCCCGGCGCCGTCGTCCTCGACGGCGATGATGATATTGCCGCCGGCCTGCTCCGCCGAGAGCCGGATCGTGCCGGTCTCGGGTTTGCCGGCGGCGAGCCGCTTTTCGGGCGCCTCGATGCCATGGTCCGCCGAATTGCGGATCATGCGCATCAACGCGGCGGCCGGTTGCTCGATGACGGTCTTCTCGATCTCGGTCTCCTCGCCGGCCATTGCGAGCCGGATTTTCTTGCCGGTCCTCTGCGCCAGCTCGCGGGCCAGCCGGGGCATGCGGGAGAATACGGATTTGACCGGCTGGGCGCGGATCGCCATCACCGAATCCTGCAAGTCGCGCGTCGTCTGCGCCAACACTTCGAGCCCGCGCACCAATTCCTGGTAGCGGGCGCGCAACACGTCATCCATCTGCTGGGTGAGCATCGACTGGGTAATCACCAGTTCGCCGACCATGTTGACAACGCGATCGACCTTGTCGAGATCGACCCGGATCGACTGCACGCCATTGCGCCGGTCGCCCTCGGCGTCCGCCGGTAAAGCTTCGGCCACCACCGGCGGAGGCGACTGCTCAACCGGCTCGGCGGCAACCGGCTCGGCGCGTGCGATGATGGGCGTCGCCCCAACCTCATCGGCTAGCGCGGCAAAGCTGGGCATCGGTGCGTCGGCAACGATTTCCGCCGCCAGCTCCGGCGCAGGCGGCTCGGGCATCAGGTCGAAGTCGTCCGCCACCTCTATCGGCCAGATGTCGATCGGGAGCTCTTCAGACGGGACCGCCGCAATCGGCGCCCGCACCTGCACCACTTCGAGGTCGCAATCGCCATCGACGAACTCGAACACTTCGCGGATCGCCGTCTCGGTCACCCGGGACGACACCAGCGTCATGTCCCAGGCGCAATAGACGCCGAACGGCTCGAATTCGAGCAGCGGCGGAATGACGTCGAACACCGGCGAAACGGTCAGCTCGCCAAGCGTCGCCAGCTCGCGGAACAGCAATTGGGGATCATTGGCACGGGCATAAAGCTCGCTGTGCGGCCAGAAGCGGATCTGCCAGACGCCGTCCTGCGCCAGCGGCGGCGTCGCGAACGTATCGGCATCGCCGGCCGCTTCTTCATCCGCACCGGCAACCGGCTCGTCCTTGCCAAGATCGACCCGGATCGGCGTGAAATCGATATCGAAATCTTCAATCGGCTCGCCGTCGTCGGGCTCGCCGGCGCTCTCGCCCCTGAACAGCGCATCGAACCGCGCCTTCTGGTCGGCGCCGTGGTCGCCCGGCAGGTCGCTGCCAAGCCGCGCGGCGTTGACGAAATCGGCGACGATATCGTTGGCATGGATGCAGAGCGCAATCACTTCGGCCGAAAGCGCGATCTGCCCCTCGCGTACCTTGTCGAGCAGCGATTCATAGGCATGCGAAAAGGCGACGAGATCGGCAAAACCGAAAGCCCCGGCGCCACCCTTGATCGAATGAATCGCACGAAATGCCGCGTTGACCCGCTGGCTCGACCTGTCGCCCGCCTCAATGGCCGCGAACTGTTCTTCGAGCTCGGTCAGAAGCTCGGAACACTCGTCGAAATAGGTGGCCTTGAAGTCGTCAAGGTCGCTCATGAACGGACTAAAACCCTTCTGGGTTTGGAAAGAGGCGGCGCCTAGTGAACAACGCGGTGAATGACACTGATGAGTTTTTCGGGATCGAATGGTTTGACGATCCAGCCGGTGCCGCCGGCCTTGCGGCCCTGGTCGCGCTTGTCCTGGCTGGTTTCGGTGGTGAGGATCAGAATGGGCAGGCTGTTGTAATTGCCCGAGCCGCGCACATTCCTGATGAACTCGATGCCGTCCATTACCGGCATGTTGATGTCGGTGATAACTACGTCGACCTTTTCTCTGGCCAGCACATTGAGGCCCTGCTGCCCGTCTTCGGCCTGCAGCACCTCAAAGCCCGCATTGGAGAGCGTGTGGTGCAGCATGGCGAGGATCGTGCGGGAATCGTCGACCGTCAGAATGCGCATAACTAGCCCCCCACCAGATCCGAAAATCGCCGCTCAAAGCCCAGCCGTTCGATCGCCAGATGCAGCGGCCTGCTGGCAGCCTCGATCACGAGGCTCGAATTGCCGGCACGCGCCGTTGCGGCGGCGCTCAGCAGCAACAGCAGCCCGTTGGTCGAAATCCGCTCCACCGCAGCGCCCGAAACCACGACCGGCCCGTGCTCCATCGCCGTGAGCAGCCCATCGCGCACGCCATCCAGCGCGTCGAGGTCCATCACCGCCGGCAGGGCCAGCGGAATTTGCGGCATGGTCGCCATCGAAAATCGAGCCCCGGGGACGCCTACTCCCCATCCGGCCAGCATCCACGGGAACGGTTTAAGAACTGCTAAGTGGGCCGCGTGATTGTGGTGTAGCTGTTGGGGCCGTGGGCGAAGGCGGTATGATAAGGCGAGGGGTATGGACGGGCAGCTTGTGGACAAGGCGACCCGCCTGTTGGGTTGGCGACCCCAACGATGGCGGGAGGTAGTTGGCGGCTACACACCTTCGCGACGCTTTGTGGTACGTGATCAAAATCACCGTGCCTTTCTAAAGCTCGGGACCACCCCGGTTACGGTGGAGATGTTGCGGCGAGAGCTTTCGGCCTATTCGAAGATCGCCGGTCCGTTCATTCCCGAATTCCTGGGCGGACTTGATGAAGACGACGAGCCGCTGCTCGCCATTGAGGACCTCAGCAGTGCGCGTTGGCCCCCACCATGGGACGCCGGCTCCATCGACGCTGTTTTGGATGCTATCCACACCATGCATGCCGCAACAGCCGACGTCCCACTGTACATACAGGTGCAGGCGGGTCGAGACGAGGGCTGGACGGCAGTCGCCCGTGATCCCCAGCCTTTTCTTTCGCTGCGATTTTGCTCTGCCGCTTGGCTCGATGCTGCGTTGCCTGAATTAGTTGCAGCCGCATCGGCGTGTCCGACCGAAGGCAATGCCCTATGTCATGGGGATCTGCGCAGCGACAATCTTTGCCTCTCGCAAGGGCGGGCGCTCCTGCTGGATTGGCCTGAGGCCTGCCGGTCAAACCCAAAACTCGACTTGGGTCTCATGCTGCCCAGCCTTGCAGAAGAGGGCGGGCCGCTGCCCGAGGCGATTTTGCCCGCTGCTCCCGAAGTAGCAGCTTGGGTTGCCGGTTTCTTTGCGGCGCGCGCGGGGCTTCCGCCCATACCCCTCTCACCCGGTGTTCGGCCGGTTCAGCTACGCCAACTCCGCACGGCGCTGCCCTGGGCGATGCGAGCACTGGGACTGCCACCACTTTAACTGAACGTGGAACTCGTCACTTAGGTTGGTCGTCGTATAAGCCGATGATCAGCAGCCACGCGCCGGAGATGAGGAAGGCGAACAACACGATGGTTGCGATCGCCGCTATGTAGAGCCCTTCGGTGCGCCCCAGGATCAGAAAAATCGAACCCACGACTTCGGCGAGATAGCACAATGTGCCGCCCGCGAGCCGTGGCGCGGTCAACCCGATGGAACTCATCTTCGCCATGAGGGCAACGACGTAGCCCCTGACGAAAATGAGCGTCGCGACGACCCAGAGCACCAGCCACTCCCACCCCAATGCGCCGAGGCTCTGACTGCCGAGGAGCGCGAGGCTCGAGGCCATGAAGATCGCGCTAAAGCCCGACAGCATGTTGATGGCGCGGTTCTTGTGCGTCGCATTCCGGATGATGTTTTCGGGATTGATCGACATTGCGACGAAAACCAGACCGGCGAGCGCCGCCGTGCCGCCGCCCACCATGACAAAAAAGTTACTCCACTGATCCAGCATCAGAAATTTCCCCCAATCGGCGACTACCCGCGCGCTACACCAACCACAGCCCCAATCCCTGCCCGATCGATATCCGCGAAATCCGCCGGCCGCCACTTGGGCTTATGGTCCTTGTCGACGAGCACCGCCCGGACGCCCTCGGCAAAGTCCGGCTGCCGCGCCATGAACATCGCGAGACGCAGGTCGAGCGCCAGTATTTCGCCGATATCGGGGAGACGCCGCGCCGCCCGATGGCTTTCGACGATGGCTTCGAGGCTCGTCGGCGAGCGGGCGGCAAGCGCCGTTGCCAGACTGTCGAGGCCCTGCTCAGCCGTGGCCCGCGCCACAACGCCGGCGACGATATCGCTGGCCGTTGTGCCGGAAAATTCCGCCGCCAACCCATCGGCCTCAGCACAAAGCGCCGCCACACCCGGCTCAACGCCTTCCGATTGCATCAGCATCACCAGCGCCGTTTCGGGATCGGCGGCCCCGGCTGCCGCGACAATTCCAGCCCGCACCGCCTCGACGTGATCGGCCGCAATAGCCGCGTCGCAGAGGCCGAGCGTCAGCGCATCGCCCATACCAACGGGCAAGCCTGACATCAGGAACGCCAGCGCCCTAGTTTCAGGCACCTGCGCCAAAATGGCATTGACGCCAATATCGGACATGAAGCCAATGGCCGCCTCGGGCATGGCAAACCGCGACTCTGCCGTGGCAAAACTGTAGCGCGCGTGGCTCAAAACGCCGATGCCGCCACCCATCACCGCGCCGTGGCCGATCGCGGTGATCGGCTTGGGGTAGGTCGCGATCAGCCCGTTCATCGCATATTCGGCGGCGAAATAGGCGTCCGCCTCGTCCGGTTTGCCTGCCAGCACCAGCGCCCGCGCCGCCCGCACATCGCCGCCCGAGCAAAAGCCCCGCGGCCCCCGCCCCTCGAAGAGCACAACGCGGATATCGGCATCATCGCGCCAGGCGGTGAGCGTCTGGGCAATGCCATCGATCATCTCCCGGCTCAGCGCATTGATTGCCTCCGGCCGGTTGAGGGCGACGACGCCAAGATGGCCATCGCGGGAGATTTCGAGCTGGGAGCTGGCCGTAGCAATTCTCCACCGTGTCATTCCCGCGAAAGCGGGAATCTCTGTTTCATGCCACCGCTCCAAGAGAAGCGAAACAGAGATTCCCGCTTTCGCGGGAATGACAACGAGTATCGGCCCCCCAATCACGGGTTCCAAAGCCCCACGCCCGGTGCTATCGGAGCGCCATGCCGATGCACAAATCCCTCGCCAATGTCCATTTGACCGGCCTCGCGCGCGATCTCGCCGCCCGCGCCGCATCCGGCAAACCCATCCGGATGGGCGTCATCGGCTCGGGGGAAATGGGCACCGATCTCGTGACGCAGGGCTCGCTGATGCAGGGCGTCGAGGTCGCGGCGATCTCGACCCGCCGGCCGCACACTGCCGTCGAAGCCATGAATATCGCCTTTGGCGATGAAAGCCGCGCCGCCGAAGCCGACAGCGCAAGCAAAGTGACCGCCGCCATCGAGGCCGGCAAAATCGCCATCACTTCGAACGAATTGCTGGTCACCAACCCGCTGCTCGACGTCATCATCGATGCCACCGGCAAACCCGGCGTCGCCGCCGACTACGACCTCATGGCGATGGAGCACGGCAAGCACCTCGTAATGATGAACGTCGAGGCTGATGTCACCATCGGCCCCTACCTCAAGCAACAGGCCGACCGGCTGGGCATCGTCTATTCGGTCGGCGCCGGCGACGAGCCGAGTTCCTGCATGGAGCTGATCGAGTTTGCCTCGGCATTGGGGCTTCGCATCGTCGCTGCCGGCAAGGGCAAAAATAACCCGCTCAACCACGACGCGGTCCCCGACGATTATCGCGAGGAAGCGACGCGCCGGAACATGAACCCGCGCATGCTGGTCGAGTTCGTCGATGGCTCGAAGACCATGGTCGAAATGTGCGCCATCGCCAACGCGACCGGCCTCGTCCCCGATGTGCCGGGCATGCACGGCCCCAAAACCGACCGCGACGACATGGCGAAGGTTTTGATCCCCAAGGCGGACGGCGGCATTTTGAGCCGCAAGGGAGTCGTCGACTACACCATCGGCAAGGGCGTGGCTCCCGGCGTCTTCGTCATTGTCGAGGCCGAACATCCGCGCATCATCGAGCGCATGGACGATCTCCACATCGGCAAAGGCCCGTACTACGCCTTCTTCCGCCCCTACCACCTGACGAGCCTCGAAGTGCCGCTGACCGCCGCCCGCATCATGCTCTACGGCAAGCCGGATATGGTGCCGATGGCCCACCCCGTCGCCGAAGTCTGCGCCGTCGCCAAGCGCGATCTCGCCGTGGGCGAAAAGTTCGATGCGATCGGGGAAACCTGCTACCGCAGTTTCACCCTCACCGTCGCCGATGCCCGCGCCAAACACGCGATGCCCGTCGGCCTCCTCGAAGGCGGCAAAGTGCTGGCGCCGGTCAAAAAGGGCGAATTGCTGACGACGCAGAACGCGACGCCCGACACAGGGACTAACCTCTACCGCCTGCGCAAATTGCAGGACGCGATGTTCGGGCTCTGACGCTGGCGCGATATCACATGCCACAAAAAACTGGCAGCTAGTAGGAGCAGGACGTTATGTTGAAAATCGTCCCATTGCTTGCCATCTCGCTGCTCGCAGCCACGCACGCGATCGCTGCGGCACCAAACTGCAACCACTACGTCAATGCGAGCATGAAGGGAGATGGCGGATCTGAACTGATTTTTGCCGATGACGAGGAAATTCACACGGCTCATTTCGTTGAGCAGGAGTCGGGCGAGAAAATCCTCAAATGCGTTACCTATATGGTACCAGGCGCGAATGGGGGAGACGTAATACCTACCAAGTGCATACAGGCCGACACACATCGCCGTGTCCAGTCAAGCGTTATTCACGAATTCCTTGGACCGACAGTCGGCTCACCGAACGTACTGCTGTTTGGCGATGCAATCTGGTATTCGGCCTGCGGTACCGACCTTCAGCCCTATGATGGGATTCACCCATTCCCTGTTGGCAGACCGTGACGAGCGATAGCGCCCCAAGGAAGCCACGCCTCCTCTATGACATCGCGGGCTAAGGCGCGGGCCTTCGCCATCACGTACAATGTCCTGCATAAGCGTGCTGCCGCTTTTCACCCCCTCAACATCACCTTCCCCGCGCGGCCCGGCTCCGTCGCGGCGACCGCAGCCTCAACCACCTGTTCCAGCCCGAACACCCCGCCAACCGGCAGCACCAGCTTGCCGGACGCGGCTTTGGCGACGATTTCACCGATCAGCCGGCCGAGCACTTCGGGAGGGGTCGTCTGTGACAGGCGTGCCAGCCAGAACCCTTCGATCTTCGCCTGCTTGAACAGCAGATTTTCGGCCGAGACCTGCAGCGGGCGGCCGGAGAGCGCGCCGAACGAATAGATCGTTGCGCCGTCGGCCATCACGCCGAGCAGGTCGTCGGCGGCCTTGCCCCCGATCGATTCAAGCCCGCGGATGATCGGCGCGCCGCCCGTCGCGGCCTTCACCCGCTCCTGCCAGCCTTCCGTTTCGGTCGAAACGATATTGCCGATGCCGGCCTCGGCCAACTCGGCGATGCCTGCGTCGCGCCGCACCAGGCCGACGACGTTGACGCCGAGATCGGCGCCAAAACCGACCAGCATCTTGCCGACCGCGCCATTGGCGGCATTCTGGATGATCCAGTCGCCGCGCTTGAGGTTCATCACCTCGAGCAGCAGTTTTGCGCTCAGCGGCATCGAAATCATCTGCGCGGCCGTCTCGTCGGCGATACTGTCCGGCACCGGGACGGCCCGCCGCGCATCGACGAGGTAATATTCGGCCCAGGTGGCCGAGCCACCCGCCACCCGCTGGCCCGGCTTGAGATTGGTCACCCCTTCACCCGCTGCATCGACGACGCCGACCGCTTCGGTCCCCGGCACCGCCGGCAATTTTGGCAGATGGCCGTAATGGCCGGTGATGGTCATGAGATCGTGGTTATGGATCGGCGACAGCGTCAGCTTTACCCGCACCTGCCCCGGTCCGGGCGCTGGCACCGGCCGCTCGTCCACTTGCAGCACCTTTGGCGGACTGCCGAACCGGTCGTAAAAGACGCTGCGCATGAAAAGCCTCCGAGCCGGTAAATTAGCGCCTTGGCTAGGAATAACGGATCGTCAGTCCAGTGTCCGCCGGTATCTGAGCATGGCGACAGCCGAGATCACGGCGAGGATAATGCCGAGCGCCAGCATCTCGCTGCCGATATCGGCGGTCGAGGCACCCTTGAGCATCACCATGCGGACGATCCTGAGGAAATGCGTCGCCGGCACGCAGATGCCGAGCCATTGCGCCCAGGCCGGCATGCCGGCGAACGGGAACATGAAGCCTGAGAGCAGGATCGAGGGGAGGATGGTGAACACCGAAAGTTGCATCGCCTGCATCTGGTTGCGCGCGGCGGTCGAGATGAAGAAGCCGAGCGCCAGATTGACCAGGATGAAGAGGTTGAAGCCGAGGAAAAAGGCAAACCACGAGCCCTCGAACGGCACGCCGAACAGCTGTTCCGCCGCGGCGAGGAAGACGACCGTCTGCACATAGCCGACGAACACATAGGGCAGGATTTTCCCCAGCATCACCTCGAGCGGCCGCACTGGCGTGGCGATCAGCATTTCCATCGTGCCGCGCTCGGTCTCCTTGACGATGGCCACGGCGGTGATCATCACCATCGTCATCGACAGGATAATCGCCAGCAGCCCCGGCACGATGTTGGTCGAGGTTTTGCCCTCGGGATTGTATTGCTTCTGCACGGTCACCGAGAATGGCGCCGGCGTTCCGGCAAGGTTTTGCAGCGGCCCGGTCATCACCTGCGTGATCGACGTCTGGATGATGCCCTGCAAGGCCGCAGCCGCCCCGCTGACCGCCGACGGGTCCGATGCGTCGGCGGCGATCAGCAGCGCCGGCTTCTGGCCGCGGATCACATCGCGCTCGAAATTTGGCGGGATCACCACGACGAAATTGGCTTCCCCCTCGCGCAATGCCTTTTCGCCCGCTTCTCGTCCGGCAACCGGCCCCAAAAAATTAAAATAGGTCGAATTCGACATGCCGGCGATGATGGCGCGGCTGAAGGGCCCGGAATCGTTGACCTCGATCAGCGTGGGCAGGTGCCGTGGGTCTGTGTTGATGGCAAAGCCGAACAGCAGGAGCTGCATGATCGGCAGTCCGATCATCATGGCGAAGGTGACGCGGTCGCGCCGCATCTGGATGAATTCTTTCACCAGCACAGCCGAGAATCGCCCGAGGGAGAACCGGCCGGACGAACGGATAGGCAAGACCGCGGCGGTGCTCATGCCGCGTCCCGCGCAAAGTTGTCGCGCGCGCCCGCCATGAGGTAGATGAACGCCTCCTCGAGCCCGGCCTCCTCCTTCTTCCAGCGATAGGCGCCGTGGTCGCGATGCGCCTCGATGGTCTGCTGCAGCGTCGCTTCATCGGTGCCCGACACATGCAGCGACGCGCCAAACCGCGCCACCTGCTCGACGCCCGGCGCATCCTTGAGCGATGCTTCGAGCGCCGCCAGATCCGGTCCTTCGACCTTCCATGTCACGAGCCCGATCTGTTTGGGGATTTCGGCCGAAGGTCCATCGACCAGCTTCTTGCCGTAAGCGATGTAGGCGATGAAATCGCACTGCACCGCCTCGTCCATATAGTGGGTCGAGACCAGCACGGTGACGCCCGCCGCCGAAAGCCGCCTGATCTCATCCCAGAAGTCGCGCCGCGCCTTGGGATCGACGCCGGCCGTCGGCTCATCGAGCAGCAGCAGTTTTGGCTCATGCAGCAGGCACGCGGCGAGGGCGAGCCGCTGTTTCCAGCCGCCCGACAGCGACCCCGAAAGCTGCTTTTGCCGGTCGGCAAGACCGAGATCGGCAAGCGCTCGATCCACCCGCGCCTTGCGATTGTCGAGCCGGTACATGCGCGCCACGAAATCGAGGTTCTCGCGGATCGACAGATCCTCGTAGAGCGAGAATTTCTGCGTCATGTAGCCAACCTGCTCCTTGATCCGCTCGGCCTCGCGCAGAATGTCGAAGCCGAGACAGGTGCCGTCGCCGCCGTCGGGCGTCAGCAGGCCGCAGAGCATGCGGATGGTCGTGGTTTTGCCCGAGCCGTTCGGCCCGAGAAAGCCGTAGATCG
>Ga0134128_10010114_pt1 | contig 11307 bp, 10 predicted proteins | sample KB31754_FD_96462 | JGI IMG/M metagenome (GOLD analysis project Ga0134128, IMG submission 96462) | Terrestrial soil microbial communities with excess Nitrogen fertilizer from Kellogg Biological Station, Michigan, USA - KB3-175-4 | ecosystem: Environmental > Terrestrial > Soil > Unclassified ...
AAAACCTCGAGTGATAATGTCTGAGTCCTTTAATCTCCCCCGATTAACTCTATGACTGCACAGGTATGTCTAAATTGAATCGCCTCTTATCAGCTTCTTATTCGATCCGTTTCCTCCTTCAGGCTGTTTGGTCTTTGCCTGCATATATATATGATATATATGATATGTATCAAAATTCTTCTTTAAGTTAGCTTTTATAATAAGAATGGATAAGGCTATATATTTAGCATGGAGTCAACTTGCACGTATGAAGAAATGACCAGTAGTCCCATAGATTTGCGTATCTAAGGTTCATTGATGATAATGATATAGCCAGAATATTTGCCTTTATCGCAACAGTGTCAATTGAGTTATTGACAGCATTTAATTTGGGCGGTAAATCTAACTACACAAGGAATGTATGGCGTCTATTAAGTACTCAAATAATGAGATTTAACAAGGGATTCTGTAGTCCAGAAGATCTAATAAGAACTTATGAACAAGAAGAAAGACTTATTGGTGACCTTTTATATCGGGGCATGTCTTATGATGAAGAACGTCCTATTTTGCCTCGGAATACAAATATTTTGTCAAATGCTAATCAGGCCAATAATAAGAACGATACAGCAGATGATAATGACAGTAGCAATACTAGTAAGGCTTAAATTCCAGACGTCAGGTTGATTTCAGGATTAAATCTGGATAATGCAACAACAGATTGGCCGTTCTATGATGATGAATAATGACGATGATTGATTGATCTATCATTCTTATTTTATGTCACATTTGATTTGGGGGGTTGAATCCACTATATCGTTTTATCAAAGTCTTTTGTATAAGTTAGTAGGGAACGACTTCTATATGAGTCTGCATAAAAAAAAATATTCTATTTTTTTTGATCTCGGACAGACTTTGGTGAATGAATGGGATTTTATTGATTACTTTGATAGGAGATTTGTTGAAGTATTAAATGGCTTTGGAACAAGAATAGATATCCGAAATTATAAGGCGGTGAGAGATAATGTTATCAGGAGTCGTAGGATAGGAACTGGCTATATTAGGGAAATAATTGTTGAGGTTTGTCAATTAATATCTCAAAGCGGATACGGGGAACTTATTGCTAAGAAGTTGGAGTATGAACTTAATGAAGTAAAAGGCTTATTTCATTTCTTTGATGATGTTGAACAAACAATGAGTGCTCTTTCAGAGCAATATGATCTTGGAATAATAGCTAGTGAATCTCGTGCGGGCATTCTATATTTATTGAAACATTCTTACCTTAAGCAATTTTTCAGTATCATTATTATCCAAAAACAGAACCAAATGAGAACCCCGGATCTAAGAATATTTAGGCAAGCGTTAGCTGTTATAGAATGTCACCCAAGGAATTGTATCATGATCGGTGATAGACTTGATACAGATATTAGTCCTGCAAATAAATTAGAAATTAGAACTATTAGAACCTTAAATTCCCTCTTTAAATTACAAGAGCCACTTAATAAATTTGAGCAACCAACGTTCACGGTTACTAAGTTGAGTGAAATTCCAAACCTCTTACGAAGAATAGGGTTAGTCTAAATAAAAATATATGAAGATGTATTAAAACCTGAAGCGAGCTTTTTATCAATAACCGGTTTTAGATAAAACTAGCAAGATCGATAGACATGGATGATGAGATGGAGATCAATATAATGTGATCTAAAATGAAAAAATAATAACAATTCTGTAGGTTTTCGACTAACAAGTTATCAGTGATTAAACTAATGAGTAGTATCAACTGAATCACAGTTAATTAGTATTATTTGTGGCACCTGTTTTGCTAATCCCAATGTTGTACTTGCGATGGATTTAAGATAATATATATAAACAATGTAATTAGAACAGCATTATGCAATATATCTCACCTTTTCAATATCACATCAACAACAACAATACCCTCTTTATTCCTAAATAATTTCTTCAAACTGACACAGAACTAATTTAAGAATTTGAAATAGAATTTATGACCCCACAAAAAAGGCTGCATAAACCAATCACTTCTCTGCTACACTTGTGATTCTGCTTGTTCTCTGAAGTCCAATCTGGAAAGTTTTGATTTAGAGGCTACATATTGACTGATATCTTTTTCAATGGATACGGATGGCCATCCTTTTTTTGATATGAAGCCAATTACTGTTGGTTTATAGCTGTACTTTTGTAAATCTGCTATGATCGTGCTGGATATCTCCTTGGACGCAACTATCAAATGACATCCATTTGACGATGCAGTTGCATTTTCGATTAGATACTCCTTTGTGGCAAACTTTGCGATTTCCTCACTCTCCATTGGTATCTCGTTAATTACAATATGAGAATTTGTTAGTTCTGCCAGTTTTCCTATTGCAAATATTCCATCAGCTGTAACAGGATAAACAGCAGTTATATATGCATGCTTGTCAAACTTTGTACCAAAGTCAGGACAATATTTTGAAATTACCTTGCCAAATGCAAGATGGGGTTCACTTAAATTTTTGATAACTTCGTCTTTCGAGGAGGAAAGAACATTCAGTAATATATTGTTGTCTTCGAATTTTGCTATATTGCTAGGATCCATTTCTGTTAACATATACAGGCAGACAGCAGGTAGCTTACCAAGTCTGTCTGATATGATTATCTGCATTCCTTCTTCAACTTGATCGTATCTAACAGGCAATTCTTTAATAGTAGTTGCAAGTGCAGTTGTACCAAAGAAAAGCTTGCCAGTTTTAAGAGAGCTGTAGTCTTCCATAGTGAGGTTATACCGCGAAGTAAAGGCATCCAGGTTTTTTCTGATTTTATCAAGAATTTCCTCATTTGGAGCGTCATACATCGGAAAAAGTTTAAACCCTGAAGTGCATCCAAGGAGGTTTAGGTTTTCCATCGCAGTAGTCAATGCGATATCACTGTGAATTTGGGATTCTGGCCCATGAGTCGGATCGGTTATTTGAGTAGTCGAATTATTTGCTGTAATATATCCAATCTTATTGCCCCTGTGCAGTTCGATATAATCTAGTATAGCTAATTGAGCGTCATGGTATGCGGTAAGAGACATAGCGATTTTTTTTATGATAACTTTTGAATGGAAATTTTTTAGAAATCTCCTAAGTGATTCTGCTAATAATACTGGGTCCTCGCCAATCTCCTTTTGGATACGAAAAATCAGAAGTGCTCGCTTAATATCGACTTCTCTGTCAATCTGTGGATTATCAAGGTTATATATTCTTCGAGTGAGTTCAGGAGGCTTACCATCAGTATAGTAAAAAGCATCAAACCAGCTAGGTATTATCTTCATAGTGCTTCTTTTGATATTCTTTAGAGAAGAGTGAAGAGTATCGTTGTCAACTTCGTTAGTACATAGTGGAACCCATCTTAAAGGATCAAAGCCAAGTCGTCTATATTCTTCCATGCTCTCCCAGAATTTATTATCCAATCATGATCTCTCCTATTACTTACTAATTTCAGTTATAAGAATATATATAAAACATTAACTAATAAAGTGAACTTTCACATATTTATTAATAAATTATCAAAAAATCCAAAATAGAGAGGTATTTGTTATTTATCTTTGAGTAAGTAACAAAACTATCTGCATAAATAATTATAAGTGAACTGTGCGAAAGATAATCATGTTTCAAACGGAGGAGGGAGTGTTTAAACTAACTTCTATGCGACTTCAGGAAAGTGCAGATGATATAGAACATATGTCTGCATATGATCTTTTAAAATGGGCCATTAATACTTATGGATTGAAGATTGGCTTGGCATCGAGTTTTGGTGCTGAGGATGTCGTTATTATAGACATGATGCTAAAAATTAACAAAGCCAAGTCAAGAATTTTCACCTTAGATACCGGCCGACTTAATCAAGAAACTTATGATTTAATGGATAACATTCGCAAAAAGTATGCCGTAGCAATTGAAGTGTATTTCCCCGATAACAACAAAGTCGAAGAAATGGTTAGAGCGAAAGGCATGAATTTGATGTACGAAAACATTGAAAATAGGACGCTTTGTTGTGAGATTAGGAAAGTACATTCTCTTGATAGGGCGCTAAGTAAGCTTGACGCTTGGATTACGGGATTAAGACGCGAACAAACTATAACACGAGCGAATGTCAAAAAGATTGAGATCGATAACTTACATGGAAACATCATTAAAGTCAACCCACTGGCGGATTGGACAAATCAAATGGTTTGGGACTATATCCGTGGAAATGATGTTCCGTATAATAAATTACATGATATGGGTTATCCAAGTATAGGATGCGAGCCATGTACAAGAGCAGTCCGGCCAGATGAGGATCCACGTTCTGGCAGATGGTGGTGGGAGAATAAAGTGCATAAGGAATGTGGTCTACATCGCGATTCCGTTGGGTAATATAGAAATAGGTATTCCGCTTGAACAGTGGTAATAGATTACCCGAGCCCCACGGAGGCAAGTTAATAGAAAGATTTGATACTTCTAACGTAAATTTCGATGGAATGTATTCAACCGAGGTTAGTATTGATCTTCGAAACGATATTGAAAATATTGCTGACGGTATATTCAGTCCACTTGAAGGTTTCGTAGGTCAGGATGAGTTCGAAAACATTGTTAAGTTTGGTAGGCTAAAAAATGACTTAGCATGGACTATTCCAATAACTTTGGATGTAGATAGACAAACAGCAATGAACATGAAGGATGCCAAGGAAGTTATTTTAAGAACAGGCAATGATCATTTTGGAATCATTTACGTTGAAGAAATCTATTCATTTAATAAGACCTATATGATGGAATCCATATATCAAACTACAGATGTAAAACATCCTGGAGTTATAAAGGTGACGAATATGAAAGACTGGTTGGTTGGAGGAAAAATAAAAGTTATAAAGAGAATTCCACAATCACCCTTGAGAATTTATCGAAGAGTTCCATCTGTAACTAGATCAGAGATCGCTAGAAACGGTTGGAAAACTGTAGTTGGATTTCAAACCAGAAATGTTCCACATGTTGCTCATGAAATGTTGCAAAAGGCCGCCTTAAATATTTTCGACGGCCTATTTGTGAATCCATTAATTGGTAAGAAAAAACCTGGTGACTATAAAGATGAAGTAATCCTTGCTGCATATGAATCGTTGATAGAAAATTATTATCCAAAAAATAGAGCCATGTTTGTCACTCTTCATACTGAGATGAGATATGCAGGACCTAGGGAAGCAATTCATCATGCAATTATGAGAAAAAATTTTGGATGTTCTCATTTTATTGTTGGTAGAGATCATGCTGGAGTTGGAGACTATTATCATCCTCTTGCATCTCAAAAAATCTTTGAAGATTACCCTGACCTAGGTATCGAGCCAATATTATTTCCCGCATTTTATTATTGCAAGAAGTGCTTGACTTATGCCAATGATCGAAACTGTCCACACAGTTCAGAATTCCATGAAGAATTAAAGGGTACTCGGATTAGGAAAATGGTAAACTCTGGTGAAATTCCTCCAGGACACTTAATTCGACCAGAAGTAGCTCGAGTAATTTCATCTTATAAAGATGCATTTGTGGTGTAATAACCCGAAATAAATTTTTTATAACAATACGAAGCGAAGCATACTATGAGGACAAGAAGCATAACCAAGAATCGTGCATTATTCTATCGTATGATGTGAGGGGATACTTGTCACCCCTCACCCCGCTATTCTTGACCAATGTTGCCTCTATTATATATCCAACCGTCAGTGACGTTCAAAGGACCCAAAGAGGAGAAAGCATGTGTGCTAACAGAGTACCGAAGCTGATTATTTGAGGTTCGTTAACAAACCTTGACGTAGCCTCAGTTGGTTTAGTTTCAATAAGAGGAGTACTAATTCATTTGGAAGCTGTAATCATAGTGTCATATCTGCATCCTTACATGCTTCATCATATCCTGAGTGATAATCAACACTTTGAAACTGAGTTCGCTTAATTCCACTTGCAAAATCGTGTTGTGCCTGTTTATATTCACAAACCCATTGAGGCCCTGCATCTAACGCATATCCATCTATAACCATCACTATTACCAACCACCATTCTTGCTAGTAGCGATATTAGTGGCATAGTGACCTTGTTGTTGTACTACTGTTGCTCGTATGCCTGATGTAGTTGAGACGGCATTATCTATGACCAGCCAGTATTATTTTTTGGCCTGATATCAATATTAGAAAGGAGCTAGCCACTAATGACATTGCTAAGATAGATGTCATTACTCCAGGATCAACAGCATCATACCAGATCTATAGTTACTTGAAAATAAAAGATGTATTGACTTGTCTAGTAGAATTTGTATTTGTGGTATTGTAGATATCCTCTTCTATATCTATAATAAAATTAGCAGACCCCAAACTTCAGATCACATACAATGTAATCCTTAGGATCTGTACTGCAGATTTATTCATAATTTTTAACCATCCTCTAGAGAAATATACATAATAATACCATTTATAAGAAGTAAAAAAGTTATAGATTTGCTTCACGTTGAACAAATATATTGCGGCTTCATTTGTCGTTCTTGCTTTATTCATCTTGATTGCTATATTGGTGTCTCCAAAGGGATACTTCAACTTTAATAATAATAATAATAATAAATCTCACATCATCGAAGCCGATTCTTCTGCCTTTTTATATGTTAACAACTCTCACTCTAAAACATTCGATAAATTAATGGTCTTGCTAACTAAATATGGAAGAGAAGTATTTTGGCCGATCGCAATAATACTTTTGTTTGTACTAGGTGGATGGACTGGAAAGAAAACCGCGGTAATTATTGCCATATCAATGCTTGTTCTATTACCATTAGGGGTAATAGCAAAAGACGTTGTTGCAAGACCAAGGCCTACAATACCAAAATCAGACTTTTTGATTGCGGCAGATTCTGAATATGCTTTTCCTTCTGGTCATGCTTTAATTGTATCCGCTGGTGCTTCTATATCTTTATTGTTATTCAGGAATACCATAAAGAGGCTTGCAGTATCATTAGCTTTGACTTCAGAAGCAGCTCTTGTTTGCATATCAAGGGTATATGTTGGTAGTCATTATCCATTAGATGTAATTGGTGGTATTTTGTTAGGAGTAGGAATATCACTTATTCTTGTAGGGTCAGAGAGACATATAGATTCAGTAATGATACGAATAAGAACAAGAATAATAAAAAATTAGTAGAGCTATGTACTACATTGGAAATAGTCCACTTTCACATGAAGCAAGATAATCAGAGGAAAATATTGCTTAACCGTCCAATAAATTCTAGGAAAAAAGGACCGAACTATATGTCAGTTTGGAAAAATTTCCGATATTATGATACCGTGAACATCTTAATAGATACATATGGAGGATTAAAGTATGCAGATAATTTCGTTAGGGAGAGAATTTAGTTAAGAAGAAGTATGTATTATTTTGCAGATTGTTCATCTAAAAAGATCAGTGCAGCCGGTCATTCATGATCAATACCATTCAAATAAGATTGTCTTTTTTTACTATATGAATCGTATCAGTTAACTGCCGCTAGTACAATTGCCTAGATAAGGCGATTTTTCTGTAATAAAATAATTTTTTGATTTTTTACTGATCTGTCTATGAGCGTTTCTGATCTAGACTTAAAACCCGAAAATGGATCTTTTATACAAGAAAGTCAGGTTATGGAGTAAGTTATATCATTTTAGTTATGCGGTAATTAACGTTATTAATTTTCTTGTTAGAATATACCTAATTTGGTACAGCTATCTACAATGTATTACATTTATAGATTAGTTAATATTATTTTATTCCATCTCTGTTTGTATGGAAAATGTATTCTTATTGCCTTTGATACTATCTTTGTTATTTATTCCCGCATTCGGTGTTAGCCAAGGCCAAAAATTAACTTCTCTAGTGCCTGAATTTAAAGTAATCAAAACAAAAAATACCGAGCAATTTGTTCTACCATTCACATCATCAAACAGTGACAGAAGGCATCCTCTTGTATATGTTTATGATAAACCCAAAGTTACAAACTGGATTTTGACAATACAAAATAATTTGTCATATGCGTCTAGACCAGATGCCAAGACTATCGTAAAGTTACAGGAACCTGCTCCTAGTGAAAAGTTTATCGAGATTGCAATGTTTGGCGACGTTTCGAGAAAGTTCTGGGCTGCTGTAAATACTCACGACGCAGGATATGTGAGAATCTATGAACGAAACACTGACGGCTGGGCAAGAGATCAGCCAATAATTATAGCCCATGTGAATAATCAAGGGTTGTCAATTAATAATGGTAAAAGAATCATCGTTGATCGATTATCGATAAATGGTTTCACTCTTGGTTCAATTGCAGTTTACGGCAAGGATGACCCAGAGTCTCCAATTAACACATATGCAGGCAATATAGCATTTGATGTAGCCTACGGTGATCCGTCTAAATCCCCAATTTACTATTTACCTTTAGGCATGTTAGTTGGAGTAGGAGGAGTCGTGGTTGCGCTGTTAGTCTTCAAGAAAAGGAAGACTTCTGCTGGACGATATACATAGTTTGATAAAATTTACAAAAATCCTTTAGCCTGCATATGTTGCACTCTGGTTTTCTTGGAGTACAAATATTCTGGCCGTACATAACAAAGGTTTGATTTATTTTACGCCAATGTTTTTTATTTATAATTCGATTGAGATAGATTTCCGTCTTTTCAGGAGTTGTAGTATTTACAATCCCCAATCTATTTGATATTCTATGGACATGAATATCTACCGGTATAGCAGATTTGTTAAAAGCGTACACTAAAACACAGTTTGCAGTCTTCTTTCCTACCCCCGGTAACTCTAAGAGCTTTTCAATATTATTAGGAACCTCTCCATCAAACTTGTCAACAATCATCTGCGAGACCCTTTTTATTCTCTCAGCTTTAAGATTGTAAAAACCTGTACTATAAATTATTGCTTTTATTTCTTCCAAGTCTGCCTGAGCTAGTTCCCACACATTCTTGAATTTTTTAAACAAGTTAGCGACAACCCTTGTCGTATTTTCATCTCTAGTACGTGCCGAAAGAATAGTCCCAATAAGTATTTTGAATGGATTTCCTTCTTCCTCTATTTGCAATCTTCTGAGTGCAGTAAGTCTTGTCGGCTTTTCATAATCAAGAACCTGTTCCATTTTCTTAATTATCATACTCATAAAATCCATTTTATCAATCAAGACTAGGAATGAAAAGGTAAATATAGTATTTGATAAAACTGTGACATAATTAACTTATCATATAGTAAATATTTTGGTTAGTTGTTATTTGGAGAATCTTTATGATATCCCGCTGAATTATCTACCTAGACACTAGTGCATAAATTAGATGCTCATAAGCCGAAATGAGCGAACAATACTCCATCAAAATAAGAAAAGTACTATAGATAATTTTTATTTTCTTTCCTTTATTCGACCTCGTCCAGTCTTTCTTGGAGATATATTTCCGACCTTGCGTCCTGGTGGAGTACTTCTACCAACTGAGGACTGACGACCAATATGCTGATGTCTTCCTCCCCCGTGTGGATGATACACTGCAGCCTGTGCAATACCTCGTACCGTGGGATATAATCTTCCATGAGCCTGCATATATCTAGCTCTGTTGCCAGCCTTTAGAAATGGTTTTTCCTTTTTACCTGAACCAGAAATTACTCCAATCATTGCCCTACACTTTGGGTTAGCCGTAAGGAACTTGCCAGACGGAAATTTTATTGTTACTCCTTCTGTACCATGAGCAAAAACGAGTGCAGAAGAACCTGCAGATTTAATAAGCTTGCCACCATCACCGAAGTTCTTTTCAATATTGCAAATCAGGCTCCCATCTGGCACTGATTCCAATGGTAAAATGTTCCTTGCAGTTGCAATTGCCCCAGTGCCTACTTCAACTTTGCTTCCAACAATGGTACCCTCTGGTGCAGGGATGTATGATATTGAGCCATCATCAAAATGGACCTTAGCCAATGGTGCATCTCTACCGCGCTCGTGTACAATATCGATAATTATTCCAGAATGATGTTCATCCAATTTAAAGTTGGGATATTTAGCTGGCGCAATTTTTCCGACAGTAATGGCCCTAAATTGCTTACCTCCTTTACCCCTCCTACGTACTAACGTTCGCTTACCCAAACTTATTCGTAGATGATCACCTAACTAGGTGATTTTAACTTTGTGTTAGAATAATTGGCGTTGTACAATTGTATTGCTATTATTAGTATTATTAATTTCAATTAGTAAAAAGCAATCTGTATTATTTGAATAAACAAAACGTATTAATAGTAATTGTGATCTACAATCGGAGAAAAATAATAAAGGTATAAAGATAAGTAAGTCCTACGTGTCATTGTGAGCCAGAATACTCTGTCCTTGAAGGTGCTTGAAGCTTACACTAGAGATGTGGGTCGTGGAGTTGCTCGAATTGACTATGATTCTATGGATTCTTTAAACGCTTCTACAGGTGATGTTATTGAAATTAGAGGCAAGCGTAGAACAGTTGCCAAGTGTTTACCACTTTATCCCTCAGATGAAGGAAAAGGTATAATCAGAGTTGATGGACTTGTTAGGAACAATGCTGGTGTTGCTATTGGTGATACTGTAGTAGTAAGAAAAATCAAGGCTGTACCAGCAGAAAAAGTAATAGTTGCCCCATTAGAGGCAATACCACCTATCGATGAGAGATACTTAGCTGATGCCTTAGAGAGTGTTCCTCTTATCAAAGGAGATAATGTCATGGTTCCTTATTTTGGTGGAAGGCTTACGTTTCAAGTTATTGGAGTGACTCCCGCGGCTGATGCAGTTTTGGTCACTCAAAAGACAATCTTTCATATTGCAGAAAAGGGTGAAACACTAAGAGGAGTTCCACAGGTTACATATGAAGACATAGGAGGTTTAAAGGAAGAAATTCAAAAAGTTAGAGAAATGATTGAGCTTCCATTAAGGCATCCAGAGATATTTGAAAAACTAGGTATTGAAGCACCAAAAGGTGTCTTGTTATATGGTCCTCCTGGTACCGGTAAAACTCTACTTGCAAAGGCAGTCGCTAATGAAAGTAATGCTCATTTTATCAGTATCTCTGGACCTGAAATAATGAGCAAGTTCTATGGTGAATCAGAAGCACGTTTAAGAGAGATCTTTAAGGAAGCAAAGGAAAAGGCACCATCCATAATATTTATTGACGAAATAGACTCTATCGCCCCAAAGCGAGAAGAAGTAACTGGCGAAGTGGAAAGGAGAGTAGTCTCCCAACTGCTATCTTTGATGGACGGTTTAGAAGCAAGGGGCAAGGTTATCGTGATTGCTGCTACAAATCGACCAAAT
>Ga0134128_10010115_pt1 | contig 11307 bp, 6 predicted proteins | sample KB31754_FD_96462 | JGI IMG/M metagenome (GOLD analysis project Ga0134128, IMG submission 96462) | Terrestrial soil microbial communities with excess Nitrogen fertilizer from Kellogg Biological Station, Michigan, USA - KB3-175-4 | ecosystem: Environmental > Terrestrial > Soil > Unclassified ...
GATCCGCGCTTGCCTTTCTCCGCGTTCCACAGCATGTCCGAAGTGCGCGGGGCTGCTTTGGCCAAGCAACGGTATTGGGCCGCTCTGTTTTCAGCACTTGCCGGCCTGGCCCTGGCTCTGGCTGCACTCGGACTCTACGGCCTGATCGCGCAATCGGTCGCGCAGCGGACGCGTGAAATGGGCATTCGCATGGCCTTGGGCGCCACGGTTGAAAATGTGGTGCGGGCGGCCGCTGCTCCCGGCATTGCGCTTGCGCTTTTGGGCATTGGAGCGGGATTGGTACTGGCGCTATTTGCCACGCGTTTGCTCAAAAGCCTTATCTGGGGTGTTACGCCAACCGATCCGCTCACATTCGTTGTCGTCGCCGCAATACTCATTGCAGTGGCGGGATTTGCCAGCATTCTACCGGCGCTCCGCCTCACACGCCTGGACCCCGCGGTGACGCTGCGGGATGAATAGGCGCCTTGCCATCTCGCTCGTAGTACCACCAGTTTTGGAACACCTTAGATCCCACGGACGGATTCCAACCGGCGCGTAGTGATTCTAAGCTCGAAACATCATGATTGAGAGATCGTTAAGCCTGATGAACAAAACGAAGGACCTGTGGTGCCGCGCCGTCCACAACCAGCCGATGTGGCCCGTCAACGGACGTTATCAGTGCAGATGCTGCCTTCGATATCACCACGTTCGCTGGACCGAGCCCGCCGTCTGTGAGAAACGAAACGCATTGAATACCCGCTAGTTATAATCGAAGGGTGTTTCGCCCGTCAGCCGCCATTCTGCTCGCCATCATTGGCTTGGCCGGCTGCGGCAACAAGCTCCAGACCAAAGACAAGGTGCAGGAAGCGATTGTGCACCGGCTGGAGACGAGCACCGGGCTTGATATGAAATCGCTGGATGTGAACACTACCTCCGTGAAGTTCGATAAGAACATGGCTTACGCAACGGTTGCCTTCCATCCTAAGGGCGATTCCAGCGTGAACAGCGGGATGGTAATGAAGTACACCTTGGAAAGCCGTGACGGCAAGTGGGTAGTGGTGAATGTGGCCGATTCGCAAGGGCACGGATTTGCGGGGCACGGCGCGGCCGGTGGGACGCAGCTACCCCCCGGGCATCCGCCTGTAAGCGGCGACGCTCAACCCCCAAGCGGACCAACTCAATGAAAGTCGTGGCGGTACTCGGAGGCGGCCCTGCCGGCGCTTCGGCAGCCGAACGTCTCGCAGGCGCCGGATTGAGGACCATCATCATCGATGAGAAGCTGGCTTGGGAAAAACCTTGCGGCGGCGGCATCACTTACAAGGCCTATTCTCAATACCCTTACCTCATAGAAAACGATACGCCGAAGAAGATGGTGACGGACACGCTGCTGGCGGCTCCGAAATCAGGCGTCTTCAAGATGGCGCTTACTCGCCCGCTGGTGATCTATTCCCGGATCGATTTGAATGGAATGCTGCTGCGGCGTGCTGAAGCCGCGGGCGCGGAAATCGAGAAAGAGCGTGTGATGGGCCTCGATCGCAATGGATCAGGCTGGCGCATCCGGACTCGCTCATCGCGAATCGATGCCGATTATTGCGTTGTCGCGACCGGCGCGCGCAACCCGCTGCGCGATGTGGGCACGCAATACACCGCAGAAGACACCATGTATGCGCTTGGATACTGGGTCCCGAGCGACCAGGCGCACATCGATATTCAATTTCTGCCGAATCTGGAAGGCTATATCTGGGTGTTCCCGCGAGCGGGTCATCTTTCGGTGGGCATCTGCGGGAAGAGTGAATCGGCGCAGTGCCTTCGCGTGCGGTTGGAACGGTACATGGACGAGAAGGGCCTTTGCCGGAGAGATGCCCGATTTTACGGGCACATGCTGCCCGCGCTGGGATCTCGCGGCTGGCGGAACAACCGCCTGGCGGGCGATGGCTGGATCGCCGTGGGCGATGCCGGAGGATTAGTAGATCCGATCACCGGCGAGGGATTGTACTATGCGGTTCGTTCGGGCGACCTTGCCAGCCAGGTGGTACTTGCCGAACAGGAACCCGAGAAGCAAGCAGAGACCTACCGGCAACTGATTACGCGCGATTTTGGTCTTGACCTCACCTATGGGGCCGGGCTGGCAAAGCGCCTCTTCTGCGGGGCCATTTTCTTTGGCGCAGTGCCAACCCGCATGATCGATTTCATGAAGCGCAGTCCGAAGTTCTGCGAAATCATGCAGGATCTGTTCGCCGGAACCCAGCCTTACCTGGAATTGAAAAACCGGCTGCTGCGTAACGTCAACACCACGCTGCACGAAATTCTGATGAGTTTTTTATTCCGCAAGCTGATCCTCGGCCAAACCAGAGTATGAACACGGCGCAATCGGAAGCTTTATTCGCGCGTGCGAAAGAGAGCATTCCGGGCGGTGTGAATTCGCCAGTCCGGGCCTTTCGAGCCGTCGGCGGCACACCGCGATTCATTGCCCGAGCCGACGGCGCGCACATCTTCGATGTAGATGGCAACACATACATCGACTATGTGTGCTCCTGGGGTCCGCTGCTCTTCGGGCACCGTCCGAAGCCGGTGATCGATGCCATTGCTTCCGTGCTTGAACTGGGCACTAGTTTTGGAGCGCCAACGGCCCGCGAGGTGGAGCTTGCGGAACTGATCATCGATGCCGTACCTTCTGTCGAGATGGTGCGGCTGGTCTGTTCCGGAACGGAAGCGTGCATGAGCGCCATCCGGCTGGCGCGCGGATTTACCGGCCGGGAGCTGACGGTGAAATTCGAAGGCTGTTATCACGGCCATGTCGATTCCTTGCTGGTGAAGGCCGGATCCGGTGTGGCGACGCTGAGCTTACCGGATACCGCCGGCGTGCCCGCGCGGTTTTCCGAAACGACGCTGGCGCTGCCCTATAACGATCTGGACAGCGTGGAAACCGCCTTTCGCAAACAGGGGGATGGAATTGCATGCGTTATTGTTGAGCCGGTCGCCGGAAACATGGGCTGCGTACCGCCCGAGCCCGGTTTCCTTGAGGGATTGCGCCGGATTACACAGCACTATGGCGCGTTGCTGATTTTTGACGAAGTGATCACCGGTTTCCGCTTGAGCCGGGGCGGTGCACAGCAGCTTTACAGCGTGACTCCCGACCTGACGACGCTCGGCAAGGTCATCGGCGGCGGTTTGCCCCTTGCAGCCTATGGCGGCCGGGCAGACATCATGCGGAAGGTCGCGCCGGAGGGCCCGGTTTATCAGGCCGGAACGCTCTCCGGAAATCCGCTGGCGGTGACGGCAGGCATCGCCATGCTACGGCAACTGGAACAGCATCCAGAAATTTACGACACTCTGGAGAAGACGGCTGCTGAACTGGCGGCAAATGCGCCCTCCCAAGTATGTGTGAACCGCGCCGGTTCCATGCTGACCTTCTTCTTTCATCCGGGGCCGGTCAGGAACTACGAAGAAGCGAAACGGTCGGACACAGGAGCTTTCGGCAGGTTCTTCCAGCGCCTGCTTGATCGCGGTGTGTATTTGCCGCCCTCGCAGTTTGAGGCGATGTTCCTTTCCGCCGCTCACACTCCCTCCGATATCGCGCTTACGAAATTGGCAATCCGGGAGTGCGCCGCGGCTGCCACGGCATGAACGACACTCCGCGAGTTCTGATCACCGGAGCAGCCAGACGCATTGGGCGGGTGATCGCAATCGAACTGTCACGCCGTGGATTCGCGGTTGCCATCCACTACAACGCGTCCCTAGCAGATGCCGAGCAGACTTCTCGCGAATGTGACAAAGCGCCAATCTTTCAGGCGGATCTTTCGCGGGTGGACGAGATTCGCCGCTTATTCCGCGAAGTGCGCGAACGGCTCGGTCCATTGAATTGCCTGGTAAACAACGCGGCCCGCTTTACGCGATTCAATGCGCTGGACATCGGTGAAGCAGACTGGGACTTCATCCACGACGTGAATCTGAAAGCAACTTTCTTCTGCTGCCAGGAAGCGGCGCGGCAGATGAAGCCTCAAGGCGCGGGGAAGATCGTGAACATCAGTTCGCTGGGCGGAATTCGCCCCTGGGCAGAGCATGTTCACTACTGCGCCTCCAAAGCGGGCGTGATTATGCTCACCAAGGCGCTCGCCAAGGCGTTTGCGCCGGAGATCGCGGTTAATTCGGTAGCTCCCGGCGTGATCTCGTTTGACGATGTGGATCTCCCGACGCAAGCGATGATCGACGCCACTCCTGTCCGCAGGGCAGGGAAGCCGGAAGAGGTGGCGGACGCGGTGCACTTTTTCCTCACCGCCCCAGACTTCATTACGGGACAGATTATGGCAGTGGACGGCGGTTTGAGCCAGCGCTGAACGAAGAGAGGAGGCCGCTTGCCGACGCGCGCGGTTCTGTGATCGGTTGCTGGCGCGCTGTTCTGAATGCCCCGGCTATTGCTCTCCGTTTATTGAGATGCTCAGTGATTCGGTTGAATCGTCCGTGCTGGTTCCCCAGATAGATTGAGTTCCCCAAATCGATTGCGTGCCCCAGATGGACTGCGTGCCCCAGATAGACTGGTCTGGCAGAATGACATGGGTGCCCCAGATGGATTGCGTACCCCAGATGGATTGTGTACCCCAAATGGATTGATTCCCGCATACCGAGTTATAGCTGCACACTATATACGCGGTTCCCGACTGCGAACTGTACGTTGCAGTGGGAGAAAGCGCTGTGCCCTTGAATGCGGTTCCATCTGCCAGGGCCGCCTGGATGTCCAGGTATCCTGCACCGACTGTGAAGACGTCGTACTCGCTGGTATAGCTCTGACCAGTGGTGGGATCGTATGCGGTGCTGGCCGCGGGGAAGCTTTTATAAGCGGTGCGCATCAAGCGTGCTTTCACCTGGTCGGGCGTGAGGCGCGGATGGGCCTGGAGCAGAAGGGCCGCAGCACCGCTAACGACAGGCGCTGCCATGCTGGTGCCACTCAACGTGAAGTACGCATTGGAGGCTTGGGTCAGATTGGTCGATTCATAGTAGTTCAAAGGAACCGAATTTTGCGGGTAAAGGGCTGCCAGACTTCCGTTTGGCGATAAAAGGGAAGCAACAAGATTGCCGGGGGCGACCAGATCCGGTTTTACGATGTGATCGACCTGGGTCGGACCTTTCGAGCTATAACTGGCGATGAAATCGTCGTTGCGGCCGGGCGTTCCCATCGACTTCGTGGCACCCACCGTAATCACGTAGGGATCATTGCCAGGCGCACTGACGGTTCCGTATCCGTTGTTGCCGGCTGAGTTATCACGTCCGCCGTTCCCCGCGGCCACAACCACTACGATTCCCGCCTGCCATGCCATTTCGACAGCCTGGCAAAGCGGATCGAAAAGATGGCTTTCGTAAACAGGCCGCCCGAGGGAAAGATTAATTACGCGAATGTTGAATACGGACTGCAGTGCGATGGCTTCGTCGATTGCGGCAATAACCGAAGCGTCGGTCCCCTCTCCGTTCCCGTCCAAAACCTGCAGATCAATCAGGTTTGCATTGGGAGCAACGCCAATGAAGTGGCGGACGCAATCCGCACAGGCTGAATCGGCTCCGTTTCCGGCGACAATGCCGGCTACGTGCTCTCCATGGCCGTAGTCGTCATCCGTGTCGCCTGCGACAAAGCTATCCCGGAAGACAATCCGGCTGCCATTGACCCCTTGAAGATCGTCATGCTCGGAAATTCCACTATCGATAACGGCCACTCCGATACCCGATCCATCAAGGCCCAAGGTCCAGGCGGCTGGTGCGTTTACTGCCGCGGTGGTGTTGTCGAGCAGCATGTGAACCTTCCGATTTGGAGATATGAAAGCGACATCGGGGTCCGCTGCCAAAGCCGTTAGAGCGGCAACAGGCAAGGAATACGATTCGGCTTTGATAAGGCGCAACTGACGTTTGAGCACGCCGCCCAGGTTCATGACCATCTGGTGATGGGCCATAGTTGGGTGCGTTTTGAATTGAACGATGACATCCACGTTGGAATTTGGATCTGCATTCCGCAGGTCCCGCGAGATTTTGGCTTGCTGGCCGAATGCCGCGGCCGAAAATACCGTCAGAGTTGAAAGTGCGAGCAGTAGAGGCTTCATAATTTCCTGTATCGCGGACGACGAACGGCAACCGCAGTGGGTTCTGATGGCCTGACAGCCAACGTGGAGATATTTCGGCTTGGAGAAGAGGCTCAACGGCCGGGAAAAGGGGCTGGGATCGGTCGGCGACTACCTATAGACTGTCAATTATAGGCTAGATTTCGTAAAAAGTATCTGGACTTAATCAAAAAAGTAGATAAAATCAAATAGTCCGGAGAATACTACCGGTTCATTCAGAAAGTGCCATGCAAGTGGAAGGCAATCGCGTTCCCTCTGTTCTGTTGGGTAGCCTTTGCCGGTCAAGCAATTAGTGCCGATGCCGGCCTGGATCCTTCAAAATCAGTAAGGCAGTTTCATCAGGACGTGTGGGGAACCCTGCAGGGGTTACCGCAGAATACTGTTCCAGCGATCGCGCAAACAAATGACGGCTATCTCTGGCTTGGGACAGAACTCGGCCTGGTGCGCTTTGATGGTCTTCACTTCACTGTCTTTGATAAAACCAACACTCCGGAACTGAAGAGCAATAAAATAGATGCGCTATTAGCGGCGCGCGACGGCGATCTCTGGATCGGCGCCATTGGCGGCGGCCTTACTGTTCTTAGCAAAGGGACGTTTAAGACGTTCACCACGAACAATGGCTTATCCGGTAATTCTGTGCTGTGCCTGTTGCAAGACCGGTCGGGCGATATCTGGATAGGAACCAACGGAAGCGGCCTCGATCGGATTCACAATGGACGTTTCACGACTTACAAAACGAGAGATGGCCTCCCCGATGATGAAGTGTTCAGCCTGGCGCCAGATCTGGATGGAAGTATCTGGATCGGCACCAACAACGGCCTGAGTCATTTTGCGAACGGTTCGTTCCGTAATTACAGCGCCCGGGATGGCCTACCCAATTCCAATATCCGGTGTCTGGAGATGACCAGGTCCGGGATACTTTGGATCGGCACAAACGGCGGAGGTTTGAGCAGATTCAGCGACGGGAAGTTCCGCCTGTTCACCACGAGCAACGGCCTTTCAAGCAACGCGATCACTTCGGTTCGCGAAGACCGGCGCGGCACTCTGTGGATCGGCACTCTGGGTGGCGGCCTGACGCGAATGACCGGAGATAGATTCAACTCTTACACGAGCAAGGATGGCCTGCCGAGAAACGACGTTTGGTCAGTTTATGAAGATCGCAGTGGAAGTCTTTGGATTGGAACCGGCGGGGGAGGCCTGGTCCGCCTGTTTGACGGAAATTCGTTTACGGCCTATGATGCCGCGGATGGGCTCTCAAATGCCGTTGCTTTGCCAATTCTCGAAGACCACAAGGGCGTCATTTGGATCGGCACGAATGGCGGTGGGCTCAATCGCTTTCAGGATGGAAGATTTACTGCCCTGACCACTAGAGACGGTCTCGCAGATAACTCTATATTCACGATTTGCGAGGATTACGAAGGCGCTCTTTGGATTGGTACTCGTAAGGGACTTAGCAGGCTACAGAACGGCCGGTTTACCACTTACACGAAAGAGGATGGGCTGCCGAGTGATGTTGCATTCGCCAGTTACGCAGATCGTCAAGGATCCGTTTGGTTTGGAACCCGCGCCGGGCTGGTGCGATGGAGGGAAGGGAAGTTCAAGACTTACACGACAGCCGATGGACTTTCCAGTAATGTCGTCCAGGTTATTTATGAAGACCGGCATAACAGCTTGTGGATTGGCACAGGCGGCGGGGGTTTAGATCGTTATAGCAACGGGCATTTTGAAGTGTTCGACTCACGCCGCGGTCTCTCAAATGATGTCGTACTCTCTCTCCACGAGGATGCGGAAGGGGTGCTCTGGATTGGGACCGACGGGGGTGGGCTGAATCGCCTCAAGAACGCCAAATTTACCACTTACACGACCAGGGACGGGCTGTTCGACGACGCGATCTTCCAGATTCTCCAGGACGATTCGGGAAATCTGTTAATGAGCAGCGATAAAGGCATTTTCCGCGCGAGCATTTCGGAACTGACCGAGTTCGCCAATAAGAAGATTCATCGGATTTCGATCGTTTCTTACGGAATGGCGGACGGGATGAAGACCAACGAGTGTAACGGCGGCTTTCAACCCGCGGGTTGGAAGAGCCGCGATGGCCGGCTGTGGTTCCCCACAATGAACGGAATCGTTGCTGTCGATCCTCACAAACTAAGCAGAAGTAATTCTGTCCCGCCCGCGATTATCGAGCAGGCCTTCATCAATGGTCAAGAAGTGCGCATAGGTGACGATCTCCAGATCCCGCCAGGAAGAGGGGAGCTTGAGTTCCATTACTCGGCTCCGGATTTTCAATCGGCCCGCCGGATCGTTTTCAAATACAAGCTGGAGGGCTTTGATCAAAGCTGGATCGAAGCCGGCGGGCGGCGTATCGTCTATTACACCAACATTCCACCCGGGCGCTACCGCTTCCTCGTGATGCCGGGCGATGGCGATGGGAAGTGGAGTTCGCCTGCTGCCGCGCTCAATTTTCGGCTGAAGCCTCATTTCTATGAAACGTTCTTCTTCTTTGGGCTCTGCATCTGCGGCTTGGTAGGGCTTGCAGGAGCATCGCATCTGGCGCGGGTAAGGCAGTTGCGGGTCAGAGAGAAGCTCTTGGAATTGCGCGTGACGGAGCGAACGGCGGAACTGCGCAGCGAAATCTCGGAACGGGAGCGGGCCGAACTCGAGTTGATCAAAGCCAAGGACTCCGCCGAGGCATCCAGTCGTGTAAAGAGCGAGTTTCTGGCAAACATGAGCCATGAGATCCGGACGCCTATGAACGCCGTGATGGGCATGACGGAACTCGCACTAGCTACAGAGCTAAGCGCGGAGCAGCGCGAGTATCTGGAGATCGTGAAGGATTCCGCAGGGTCGCTGTTGACGGTGATCAACGATATTCTTGACTTTTCTAAAATTGAGGCCGGCAAACTCGATTTTGATCCGATTGATTTCAATCTGCGTGAAAGCATGGAAGACACGATCAGATCCATCGCTTATCGAGCCCATCAGAAGCGTTTGGAACTTATCTGTAATGTCGAGCCGGATATTCCATCGTTGGTGAATGCCGATCCGGTGCGGCTCCGGCAGGTAGTCCTGAACTTGCTAGGCAACGCAATCAAATTTACGGATCGCGGCGAAGTCGAATTGCACATCGCTAACGGGCCGCCTGACGCGAGCGGGCCTTTGCTGCATTTCATGGTCCGGGATACGGGTATTGGGATCGCCCAGGAAAAATTGAAATCAATATTCGATGCCTTCGCCCAGGCGGATAGCTCGACAACCAGACGATTTGGGGGCACGGGGTTGGGCCTTGCCATCAGCCATCGCCTGGTGCAGCTTATGGGCGGCGTTATCTGGGCCAGCAGCGAACCGGGCCGTGGAAGCGAGTTCCATTTCACCGCCAGGTTTGAGGCTCCAATCTCCCAAGCCCTGCTTGCTCCTGGTATGGCAGCGCTGGACCGTGGTCGAGAATCTGACGAACTGCCTGTAGCGGCCGCAACGAACTTGAACATTTTACTGGCCGAGGATAATCCGGGGAATCGGATGGTTGCGCGCCTCACTCTGGAGCGGGCGGGTTTTCGAGTGCACGAGGTTGATAACGGACTCGACGCGCTCAACGCAGTCCGCGAAAACAGGTTTGATGCGGTTCTGATGGACTGCAGGATGCCCGTGATGGACGGTTACGCAGCAGCACGACGGATCCGGCAACTGGCAGGTCCAGCCGCCAGAGTTCCAATTATTGCGTTAACCGCCAGCGCGTATAAGGAGGATCGGGAGAGGGCGCAACAGGCTGGCATGGACGATTTCATTTCCAAACCCTTCCGCGCTCATGAGCTGGTTGCCAAGTGTGCGGCCTTGGGTAGACCTGGCCTGAGCCAATCCGCTGCGCCGCAAGCCGGCAATCTGGAAACCTACTCAGCAGAATTCCTGGAAAGCTTAATGGGAATTTTCATCGAGACCGCACCACCTGTTTTCGGCGATCTGATGGACGCACTGCAAAACGAAAACTGGCTGGAAGCCAAGCAACTTGCGCACTGGCTGCAAGGCGGTGCTTCCCGCGTACTGAATCCGGCGCTGCAGGCGCAATTGCGCCAGATTGAAAGCGCATGCGGAGATTCCCGCGCGATTTCGACCACGGAAATTGAGCAGTTGAGAGCGTGTTTCCAATCGGTTTGCGAGCACGCTGAGGTTTGGCTGAGCGACCGAAACACCAGCCGCGCCATCGCCTGAGTTCACGGCGCGAGCGCCCGAAGCCGGCTTAGGAGTCCGCCGTCGCTTTCCGGTCTTAGCAGCGGGAACAGGATCACATCGCGGATTGATTTTGAACCGGTGAGAATCATCGTCAGCCGGTCAATGCCGATTCCCTCCCCGCCAGCCGGCGGCATTCCGTAACTGAGCGCGCGGATGTAGTCTTCATCCATGACATGCGCTTCTTCATCGCCGCCTGCCCTGCGAGCCAGTTGCTGCTCAAAACGGCGGCGCTGTTCCTGCGGATCATTCAACTCCGTGAAGGCGTTCGCAATCTCCATGCCGGCCGCGTAGATCTCGAAGCGATCGACGAAATCGGGCTCATCCGCTTTATTTTTGGATAGCGGCGATATTTCGACCGGGAATTCATAGATGACGGTCGGCTCGAACAGGTGATCTTCGGCGTGCTGCTCGAACAGATCGGCCAGCGCGGCGCCGGGGGTCTTCTCTTTCGAATGGCGGAGAAGCCACTCGGGGTCCTTTACGTTGTCCAGAGTCGGTTTGTCGGCGTTGGGCCAGAACTCGATGAGCGCTTCGCGCATGCTGAACTGCCTGAAATTTGCGAAGTCCAGCGTGCGGTCTTCGTACGTGACCTGCGTCCCGCCGGTAGCATCAAGCGCGACCTGGCGGAGCAGGTCTTTCGAGAGTTGAATCATGCCGCGGTAATCCGTATAAGCCTGATAAAACTCAAGCATCGTAAATTCCGGGTTGTGCTGAGTGGAAACGCCCTCATTCCGGAAGTTGCGGTTAATTTCATAGACACGCTCCAGCCCGCCGACCACCAGGCGCTTCAGGTAAAGCTCCGGGGCGACGCGAAGATACAGATCGATATCGAGCGTGTTGTGGTGCGTGATGAAGGGCCGCGCCGTCGCGCCGCCTGGCAGCGGCTGCATCATGGGTGTTTCCACTTCCAGGAAACCGCGCTCATCTAACTGCCGGCGGAAAGAGCGGATGATCTTCGCGCGAGTTACGAAGATTTTGCGTACCTCGGCATTCGCGA
>Ga0134128_10010117_pt1 | contig 11306 bp, 14 predicted proteins | sample KB31754_FD_96462 | JGI IMG/M metagenome (GOLD analysis project Ga0134128, IMG submission 96462) | Terrestrial soil microbial communities with excess Nitrogen fertilizer from Kellogg Biological Station, Michigan, USA - KB3-175-4 | ecosystem: Environmental > Terrestrial > Soil > Unclassified ...
GAACTCGGCCGTGGCGGCGCTAACAGGTACCTCGCGGCCGAAGGGTCAGGCGGCGGTCGCGGATGCGACGGTGCATAGCGGTGACGTCGGCCCGGATGGCTGGCCGAAGATGACTCCCTGCATTCAGAAGCTGCAGGACAAGTTCACGATCGACCAACAGAAACAGAACGCCGACACCTCGACCAGTCTGGAACAGATGCAAGAGTGGGCTGATGTCTGTAAGTCGCTGGGCAAATAAATGACGTCCCTCTTCGGAAGCATCGTCACGACGTATCACTGACAGCTTCTATCATCTTGCGATGAGAACGGGAGGCGAGTGCCAAAAACGCTCGCCCCCTACTTTTGCCGCAAGTTCCCCGTTCCAAGCTGAAATTTTTGCGACGTGTGGTTTCCCAGCCTGAAACTCGGGAAGTCGATCCCAAAAAATCTCACCCACACATCACTCAAGTGAAGTCGGTGGTCACCGGCTTCGCGTTTGGACGCTCCGCGTCGCAGCGTTCGCAAGGGATTCCTGACTCATGACAGGCAAACTCGAAACGGTCTACTGCGTCCTGGTGGTTGCTACTGCGGTATTAGTTGGCATCGTCCGCTGCACCCGCTGTAGCGATTTCAAAGCTCCCTGATCCAACGCGTCACAAGCACTGCGCACAAGGCCCGGCATGTCCGGGCCTTGTGCGTTTATGCCACCCACTCACGAGGAAACGACAATGCACCTGGTTGAAACCATGGCCTATGCCGGCGAGAAGCCGTGGCATGGGCTGGGCAACAAGCTTGCCCCGCAGCAGCCCATCGAGGTCTGGAAGAAGAACGCGGGCATGGACTGGAAGATCGAGCAGTCCGAAGTCCGTTACATCTCCGGCAGTAACAACGTCGGCGTCATCAACGCCTTTCCGGAACAGAAGGTGCTCTACCGCTCCGATACCAAGGCTCCGTTGGCGGTGGTATCCAAGCGCTTTCACGTGGTGCAGCCGGGCGAGATCCTGGAGTTCTATCGTGACCTGAGCGCCTGCAACGGCTTCGAGTTAGAAACGGCAGGCGTGCTGCGCGAGGGCCGCAAGTTCTGGGCGTTGGCGAAGACGGGCCAGAGCACAACGCTCAAAGGCCGCGACCGGGTGGATGGCTACCTGCTGCTGGCCACCGCCTGCGACGGCACGCTGGCGACCACTGCGCAGTTCACTTCGGTGCGGGTGGTCTGCAACAACACCCTGCAGATCGCGTTGGGGAACCCCAGCAGCGCGATCAAGGTGCCACACCGCAGCCAGTTCGATGCGGAGGCGGTCAAGCGCCAGCTGGGGATCACCGTGTCGTCCTGGGATGGCTTCGTCGTCCGAATGAAAGCGCTGGTCGATCGTCCGGTCGATCCGGACTCGGTCGAAGGTCTGCTTCGCCGGGTGCTGACGTACGCGGCACCGGACGGCAAGGCGCCGGTGGTCAACGAACAGGCATTGGCCACGGTGCGCTCGCTGTACGAGGGCGGTGGCCGCGGCGCACTGATGACATCCAGCCGGGGTACGGCATGGGGATTGCTCAACAGCGTGACCGAGTTCGTCGACCACCACCGTCGGGCGCGAAGCGACGATCATCGCCGCGACGCGGCCTGGTTCGGCCAAGGGGCGCAGATCAAGCAGCGTGCCTGGGACGAAGCGATGAAGCTGGTCGCCTAAAGGAGTCATGTCATGGGACTCGACATGTACCTGGAAGCCAAGCGGTACGTTGCACCCTGCGATCCGCAAACAGAACCGATGCGCCGTGCCATTGGTGCGAGCACGGGACGTGGACGTGGACGTGGACGAGCGGCAGCGTGCCAGTGGGTTCGACCAGGCCACCTTGAACGAAGCCGCGCGGAGGGGCTTTGCCAATGGAGCGTTCGAGGAGCTGGACGACGACGTGCCGGCGGTGGTGGAGGAGTTTTACCCGGTAGCCGATCAGCAGCCCCCGGACGCGGCAGAACCCAAGACCGACACGCTGCGCAATCGCCTGGCCGAGAAGGTCGCCCAGGCTTCCCCTCACTAACCCTCAAGGAGACGATCGATGTTCAAGATCATCGGTGCCATCGTGGTGTATGGCTTTGCCATTTTCGGCCTGATAAAGGCACTCGAAGCGCGCGCAACCACGCCGTGCTCATCGCCCGACAAGGAGGGTACCGCGGACTGAAGGGGGAATGGCAACGCGACAGACATCGCATGGGTGAGGCCTCACGGCCTCACCCATGCGATTCAATACAGGCTCATTCTTTATTTGCAAACGGCCAGCTGTCTGCGCACCTTAACCTTAGACAAGGCAACTACCAGCGTCGGCTGTGACACTGCCCGCAGTGGCACTTCTGCATGGGCGCCGGCCTGTGATCTTTCACGAGAAATTCGGTCCTTTTCGCACGCAACCCGGAATGGTCTGCTAACTCGTGGCAGCTGCCATCCATCAGTTTGCCCCTGCCGCTGGCACCGCATGCCAGGCGGGGTTTTTACTGGCGATACCCGCGCCATTGCTGGGGTAGTCAGGATTTCCGGCGGTAAGTTTCGCATCGGATAACTGCCCGTCCAAGCGGATACAGTGCGTCGACTGGACTACATGACCTACCGTCACCTCCTCGAAGACGAAAAGAGGAGGTGAACGTGAACGGCACACATGCAGTGCCGACCCGGTACTTAACTGTCGAGGACGTCTGCGAGCGGCGCAATTGCTCGCGCTCGACGCTGTATGAAGAATTGAAGCGTTACAGGAGATCGGGCGGGGTTGTGCCCATGCCTTACCCATTTAAGTTGGGTCGGAGGACGTACTTCGTCGAGGCGGAAGTGGAGGAATGGCTCCAAACTTTCGTCGTCAACGCACGCAACCAGTAAGAAATGCCCTCGCGTCGAGACGCTAACTTTTCGCTACACGACGCACGGCATCCCCAAGCATTTGCTGGGAATCAGCTGCCCGCCCTCTGGCCATACCACGGGGGCGGGCTCTCCGCTCATTTTGCTAATGAGTGCTATAGCGCAATAGCGCAATCACGTTGCATACCCTTCCACTGACTCCGTCTCGTGGAAGGAGTTGGTGTGCGAAGGAAGAAACTCATGAGCAAAACTCGTGATGAGGCAATGGCTGTCGAAGCCACGAAGTACGCCATGCGTGTACGACAGGATGTGTCGAACGGGCACGACGAGCCCGATGAGTACACGTTTCTGGACTACGACACGATCGTCCGGCTGATGAAGCTGTACAAGGTGTTGGCGAAGGTGATGCGATTGCACGCTCCGCTTTTTCGCTGGAAGCCGGGGCGCGTACCACTTCGACTGTTTGGAGCTCGTAGTTGTGTCGAGGGTCGCGTGGTACCCACGGCGCTCGGCAAGGAGCTGCTGCCGTATGCGAATGAACACATGGAGGGCAATCGCCGGCAGTTTCCGAAGCACGAGTTCCATCCCCTGATCGAACTCTTCGGCAGACATGTACGGCAGATTGACTCATACGTAGGCATACCGACTGAAGAGGCGTGTACCAAGCTCAATGAGTGCATCAAAGCCATGCGTGCGGAGGCCCGAACCAAGGCATTTCAGAACAAGCGTGATCGTCATCTGCGCGCAAGTCGTGAAGCGACTCAAGGGCTCCGGGCCCTTGTCGACGAACTGTTCCGCAGGCGTAGCCGCATTCTCGTGGTGAGTCTGGTTCTCTCCTATCGGATCGACGCAACCGTGTTCACGGCGCGCCCGATCAAGGATCTCATCAACCGCGTCAGCGAGCAGGAGGCACGTGAGCACCGCGATGAGTTCATCAGGTTCGTGAAGAGAGAATATCGGGTGCCCCTCCTTACCTATGCGTGGAAGGAGGAACTTGGGCTGTTCACGTCGTACCACTACCACGTTCTGCTCTTCTTCGATGGCAGCGTTGCCTACGATGGATTCAGTGTAGGCAACGAAATCGGCCACCACTGGATCGACACCATCACCAACGGAAGGGGACGATTCCACAACAGCCACGCCTCGAAGCAGTGGAGGTCAGGCGTCGGCTGCATCAACTACTACGAAACTGGCAAGATCAAGGCGCTGAAGGAGCTGGTGATTCCGTATCTCACCAAGACGGACTATTTCGTACGACTGGTTGCCAAGGGGCGCACCTTCGGAAAGGGCGGGCTGCCCAAGACGAAGGGCAACAAGCGTGGCCGACCGCGCAAGCACAGCTTCGACTTGTGATCATCGCGGAGGCGGGTATTCCTGCCTTCGTCGTTCATCGTACGCCTCCCTGACCACGCTGCCCGCCTTGTAGAGCCATCGCTTAATCAGTTCTATGGCCATGAGATCGTCATCGTTGTTTGCGTGCTTCTCTACCTGAGAATCTTGCAGCTCATCGCGATGGTCTCGCATATATTTCATGGCACGAGGCGATAGACGTTCGGCAAGTGCAGCCATTGAATGAAGGTCGTCTTTGGTAGTGCCAGAGCCAAGGATAAGTTGGGCGCAATACTGCATGACACGCACGTGCTTGCCAGCAGACGCGTTTCCACCCTTGCTCTGAGCATCCTGTTTCGCCCTTGTATTTGGGCGCATGCTGCCCAACTGTTCGAGGAGCTTGTTGGTGTCCTTGAAGTGTCGTTCCGCCTGAGCGAGCCTGCCATCTTCGATGGCAATCTTGGCGCGCATCAGTGCAATCCACACGTCGGCACTCTTCTCCCGAATTTTGCGACTGAAATGAGCGTATAGAGGGTGGTTTTCGATCAGCCATTCCCGTTGCTCGGTGTTATCCGGGGTTATGGCGGCATCAAGGGCCATTCCTTTGAACCGGTCACCTCTAGATGATGGCCAGTCGCAGCTAAGGCAGAGCTCAAGATGCAGGGTCTCTTCAGCCAGGGTGCGTTGTGGTGGCTCGCATCCGTAGACCCCGGTTTTACTGACCACTTTTCCATCACGTCTAACTGTGATTAGGATCCCGTTGGGTACCTGACGAGTGTCTATTTCCTCTGGTGCCTTGGCCTTTTTCGACATGGCGATGAACTCCGGTGAACGCCGGGCGAGGCAGAAACCTGTACCTTCAACGCTGGGGATGTTCCAGGACGGCTTAGTATACTGGCGTCGTCGGTATCAGCCCTCCCCGGCCTGAAGGCTCAGCAGAAGTGAGTCAGATTGCGAGTCAAATACGCAACACTTCTAGTGAATCCATCGGTTCTACAGCAACTTGCATCGACTATTCGATTGCTGGTGGGCCATTCCTGCATCAATCCGACGCGGACAATGTGTGGCTGCGAGCATAAGTTGGTCAACTTGGCCAACTTATGATGAATTTACAAGCATAACTTGGCGCAGCTCATATGCGCTCACGCAATGGCCCGAAACTAACCGGCCGTCGTCGCTGACTCTCGAAGACTAGCGTGTCGCCGCTTCCCGGCTCGAATACTCAGAAGTAGAGCGGCGGTTTCACTGAACTCTGCGCCCCCGGTGTAGGACCGCTATCGAGGAAGTGGTGGCATTATCGAAGCCTTGGCCATAGGAGCAGTCGGGTGATGCGAGCCAGTGCAGCGGGGCGCGTAGGGATCTACTTCTCGGACTTTTTCGAGGTGGACCAAGCGACTCTGGAATCCTACGGCGCATTCAACGTGTCGCTGGTCAACGACCTGCCGCTGTTCATTGACCCGTTCCTGCTGTTCGACAGCAAGAACGCCGTCTACCAGGGTCTCCATGAGCAGATCATCGACTACCTCAAGTTCCTGCGCGATGTGTCCGTTACCGGCGCGCTCACCCAAATCCATATCGACCAATGGTTTCGCTTTGCGGAGGTTAAGCAGAATTGGTTGGGGTTCAGCCGGTCGGGCAACCGCGGCAGCGGCCTAGGGGCGCAGTTCGCCAACACGCTGCACAAGAACCTCCACCACATCTTTCGAGACTTCGGCGCTGAGAAGATCACCAAGTCCAGCCACTTAGAAAAGCTGTGTTTGCTGAGCGAAGGAGTGGGCCGCGATCACCTGAGTGATTTCGTCACCAACCTGATCAAACAGTTCCTTCTGGACTACACCCAGACCTTCGCCGAAACCCATCTCCGCCCGGAGTTCGTGCGGTCGGTCGGGGTCAACCGTGTGGCCTTCAATCCGGCCAACAAGCGCTGGATGCCGGGGAGGTATGAGTTGCCCTTCGTCAACGGCGACTACGTGATCCTGACGCCGAAGGACATGCTGACCAGAGACGAGGCATGGATAAATCGCGGGGATCTGCTAGACGGGATCGAGGACGTCTACCAGACCATCCCCAACCAGCAGCTGCGCAATCAGATCGACACCTACTTCATGTCCCGTTTGGCCGAGGACGCGACCGATCAGGATCGAAAACGCTTAGCGGCACAGACGGTGGAGCAGTTCCCGATCCTCCTGGACCACTTCATCCGCACCAAGGAAGATACCGCCGACGAAGCGCATCGGACCAGCAAGAAGAAGGTGGCCGACACCCAAGCGCAGTTCGTCGATGAAGTGTCGCGGCTAGTGCGGGAGCATTTGGAAGGAACGGTCTTCTACACCGGCGGCAACTCGTTCAACGAGAGCATGGGGCGGATCAACTTCTTGAAGGACGTCATCGAGCATAAGGATGGCTGGCGGATCTTCTACATCAACGGCAAGCCGATCACGCAGGAGGCCCACCTTCAACTCCTCTATCGTCTGACTTGGTTCGCGTCGCGAATGGACGTCAACCGTGAGGTCAACAACGGCCGGGGTCCGGTGGACTACAAGATCTCGGAAGGTAACGCCGACAAGACGCTCGTGGAGTTCAAGCTTGCGCGGAATACTAAGCTGAAAACGAACCTGCAGAACCAGGTGCAGATCTACGAAAAGGCCAACGATACGGCGTCGTCCATCACGGTGATCCTCTACTTCACCGATGGCGAATGGACTCGGGTGAAAAAGATCTTGCAGGACCTGAAAATCGACAAGACCAAGAACATCGTCCTTATCGATGGCCGCTCCACTAACAAACCCTCGGCGTCGACAGTGAAGTAGTCCAAGGCGCTATGACCGAGACGATCGCAATGCGCCAGGCTACTTTTCCTCAACAGGCTAGTGTCCGCCCTGGGTCGGACAGCGACCGTCGGACAACAGTCGACAAGCGATGATCGCTAACCGGACACAAGCAGAACCGCATACCGCCGCCGCAGGCCCGCTCGCCAATGAGAGCAGACATCAAGGTCATCGATCCAAGAGATGGCTTGCCCGTTTGGCGAGTTCCATCAAGGTGCGATGCGTGGCTTCCAGGTCGGCAATGGGCAAGTCTCCATAGAGAGCGAACGCAATTTTTTCAATCTCGCGGCTCAGAGTGGCAAACAGACTTGCGCCTTTCCTGGTCTTCACCAGCATGTTGTCCGGATCCCTCGCCATGAAACCAGCGGCGAGCAGAGCATCAATTGCACTGTGAGCTTCGGCAGCATCGGCGGCCACACGGCTGCCGATTTGCAGTTGTACAACCTGCTCGGAACTCAGAGACGAGGTACCGGAAAAAACTAACGTCGTCCATTCTAAAAATGAGAGGTTGGCACCTTGAAGCTTCCGTTCAAGTAGTGCACGCATGGAGCGCTCGGCTGAGCCAATCGATCTGGTCAACGGGGGAGTTTGCATATCGAAACCACCTGCGCTGGGTAACGTTGGGGAATGGGCGTGCCGGCGCACCCGCTTGACCGACGGGCTAGGCCGCAATGGGGGTCGGAAACCTGCGGCGTGAAAGTTGGTACGGCGAGTGTTCCGGCATTGCCGACGCATTGCCGCAGCACCTCGACCACCGCAACCGCTCCACCACCAATTGAGCCGAAGGCAGACAGTGAGGAATGCACGATGACGACAGCGCGCCGCGGCAACCCAAGTGCTTCAATGCCATTTTTTAGGAGTGCAGCAGTCGTCGATTCGACAGGGATATTCGACATGTTCGTTCTTGTTACTGTGTTTCGCTAACCGGCCAAGAATGTTTGTCTGCCGTCGCCGCGCCGGCGTGCTACGCAACCAAAGCCTGCGACGGGAAAAATTATGCACAGGCAACCGCGCCAAAACACATGTCAGTGTCAGGGGCATAGCGCTATTTTCCACCATTCAAGAGTGCGCGCCGACAGGCGGATGAAGCGCCGGGCAGAGTGAGTGTTCCAGCTTTGGCCTAGCCCTCACCTCGTTACGCTCGCGTGCTGATCCCACAATCGACAAGTTTTTGCGATGGCCAGTCCTGAGTGTCTCCGAGGCGTCGCATCCAATCCGCCGCCACCGCTTGGAACACCTGAGACGGCCATGTTGCATCGACGCGGCGGCAGGCTTCAGTCAGTTTAATCGCATGATCGTCGCCAGAGATGATAGCGGCGTGGACAAGCTGATCCCAAGACATCACGGTCGGGCCCGACACGGCTGTGAACACGCCTGTGCCGTAGGCGGCCGCCCATGCAGCGACGGCCTGCCAAGCGTAGGCGAAAGCCAGTTGACAAAGTTTCAGAGATTGATCGGCGATCAGCAGGCGCACCGCGGCTGGCCCAGTCACCCCATGCAGCAAAACCAACGGATGCCTCGAAGCGTTTTGCAGATAGAGTCGGGCGCCCATCTCGGATAGTCGAACTGCCGCTTCACCACCCGGAACGGATGTTCCACCTTGGCGCGTACCGCGTCCTTCAGCTCGCCCTCGGGCATCGCCTTGACGCTGCCGCGCTTGGCCGCGATAAACCACCTGCGGCCCCGCTTGGGGGCGCGTTTCTCGGCACCCTGGTAGCCCGCGTCGGCGTATACCGTTTCTCGCTCAGGTGCCGCAGACGGGGAATAAATCAGAGCATCCCTAAGGGAGCCCATACTTTGGCGAGCCATTCAAGAAGGTCGGAAATCGTCTGGAAGACGGAGGTCCGACTGGCTTCATCCTAATTCCTGTTCCATGGAGGGCTCCCTGTTTTTGTCGCTCCCCATGCGAACAGTCTGGCTGCGCGGTCTGGAAGAGAGGGATTTAACTGCTGTCCTAATACACCGCACTTAGCGTCCAGTCTGGAAGACATTCGGCTGTGTGGGGACGTAGCAGCTTGGATGGTTTGTCCTTCCGCAGAAATCCCAGCCTTCCGTCGGCCTCCAATCGCCGCCCACTGAGCCTGCCCCGACCCTCACCTGCTTAGGATCGTGGACCCACGGGCGGCGCCATAGGACCCCGGCGGTCGACACATACATGGGAGCTCCTAGTACTCGCCTTTTACCCTATCGGACCGCACCAGCTCCCGGAGGGGGATGGCCAACTATACGAGGCGCGAGTGGCCAAGCTATGGGAGGGCGCGATTTCTCGCCGCTCCGCAATCGCGGTTTCGCTCCACAAAACAGTGCGCGGCACTTTAACTAGGCACCGCCCGTGTCGCGAAGGTATTCCCTCGATCATTCTCGATGATCTTTACAGCATTCGTTTGCGACAACGAAATGATGAGCGCATGGTGAAGCGTTAGCATTAAGTCTTGGAGTTTATCGTCATCCTCCAAGTCTTTAATCTTCAGTCCGGCCGCTTTTGCCTTGTCTGGATTGATGTGCCGACTGTGGTTTTTGGATGTCGCCTGCTTACCGAGCAAATCGGAAACCTGGTTGATCTTTTCAGTAACTTCTTGCTCCGGCTCCCCAGAGAACATGCACTTCGCTAAATACACCTGAAGCAGCTCGTTGGACCAGCTACTCGCGTGCTCACACGAAGTAATAAGTGTCGGCCAGTATTTTTTGAGGATCTCTGCCCACACGGGAGCTGACGACGGGTTCTGAGTTACCTCGGTGACCGCTCGTTTGAATTCCTCAAGAATACCTTGCGCCGGCATTCCGCCAATCTGAGGATCCACTGGCCCTAGGCTCGATTGCCTTCCCATCCAAATTTCTTTGCACGACAAAGCCATCAACGTCCCGCCGGACATAGCCAGCTGCGGAACAAACGCTCGGATGTTCCCATCGTAGAGAGAGTGCAGGTAGTCAATGATCGATTCAGTCGCTGCAACGTCACCACCGGGCGTGTGCAGGATCAAATCCAAGCCGCGCTTGCGATCTACCTTGTGGGCGCAGGTCATGAAGCCCGTTTTGTCGACATCGCTGATGCCAAAATCGACACCCCGCATCGTTCCCTTTTGCAACCAGCCCGAGTAGTAGACGACAACGTTTCGCCCGGTGTATCGGGTAAGTTGTTTCAGATACTTCTGGCGAAGTCGATCAGCCGGGCCCTGAGAGTTAGCCTGCAGTTCCCGCAGTGTTTCGCTCAAATTCGGCATCCGTGCCCCCTTGCACTGATTTGCCGGTGCCGTTCGAAAGAACGGTCCTGTACACGACACTACCGTCGTCGTTTCGCTCGTTGCGGTTCATTAGTTCGCGGAGATCGTCCTTATCACGATCGATAGGACTCACACCGACGCTTTCGAACATTCCTTGAATGTCCGCGAGGCTCAGTTTCTGGTCCATATTTCCATCCTGTGTTTGCGTAGACAGCGCAAAAACGAGCACGCTTCATGAGGAACGGGCTCGTCGTGGAACACGTTCGTTGTTCCACGACCAATTTTATATCACCAAGTCGGTGCAGAATTTGTAGGCCTGCAACAAATTTTCATCATCTAAAAAGCTCGCATCAGGTACGAAGCACTCGAAGTTAGTCTAACTGATTGTTTTGTAACAAAAAGAACGAGTCCATCGTGCGTTCTACATGACTTATGGCCTACAAAGGCCAGCCGTGGAACAGCCTACGAATTCGGATTGATGAGGTTAGCGAATGTGGGCTCGGTGCGAGTCGCAGGCGCTGTGGCTTGTCTGCCTTGGAAGCTCGATCGCTGCTGCCTTCAAGTATCAATAGCTGTCGCGTGCGTTGGCTCGATGGCATGTCCGTTGACGCTGTGCCGGCGGACCCCGTCGCGCAAGCCCTCGGCCAAGTGCGGCGGAACCTGTTCGACGTGGGTGCGTCCCAGCGTGATGTTCTTGCTGGCACGCACCTCGCGGTTGGAAAACGTCCATATCTCGCCGTTCGCCGTGATGAACACGGTCCAGTACAGATCGGACTCGGGGCCGTAATCGATCAGGAACTGGGCGAATCCTTCTCCTTTGGGAGTCAGCATCGGCAGCGGCGGATTGAGTTGCAGCATGGTGTCTCCTTGAATCGGGTCAACGGGCGGATGGGCCAGGCCCGGGTATGAGTGGCTCAGGCCAGCGTCCGTATTTTTGGTTCCCGCGCCCACTGTCGCGTTTTCGCCGCATCGATGAAGGCCTTGATGTCGGCGGCATCGACCACGCCGGCATCCCTGGCCACTTTCCCGGCCTGCAGCAGCGCATGCGCACCGGCGTCGAAAGCGATCGCCTTGAGATGGCCGTAGGCATCGCGCACCCAGTCCACCGC
>Ga0134128_10010118_pt1 | contig 11306 bp, 8 predicted proteins | sample KB31754_FD_96462 | JGI IMG/M metagenome (GOLD analysis project Ga0134128, IMG submission 96462) | Terrestrial soil microbial communities with excess Nitrogen fertilizer from Kellogg Biological Station, Michigan, USA - KB3-175-4 | ecosystem: Environmental > Terrestrial > Soil > Unclassified ...
CCCGAGCGTGGACGCACCTGCGCTTCATAGCCGTGCGGCAACTCGATGGCGATGCCGCAGGGAATGGCCGCGCGCTGGCCGGGCAGGAGTTCGATTTCTTCTTCCACCGCGGCGATCAGGTCGAGGCCCGCCGAACCCGACGTGGCGTAATGCGGCAAGGCCAGGTCGCGCCCATGCGGCAGGCGCTTCAGGATGATCTTCATGCCGCGTTGCCCGGAAACTGCTGCACGATGCAACGCACCAGCCGTTCGGCCACTTCGGTCTTGGTCATTTCCGGCCAGCTTTCTTCGCCCTTGGCGGTGATGAGATGGACCTGGTTGCGATCCCCGCCCATCACCGACTCACCAAATTCATTGGCTGAGACGTCATTGGCCACGATCCAGTCCGCATCTTTGCGCGCGCGCTTGGCGCGGGCGTGCGCCAGCACACCGTCAGTTTCGGCAGCGAAGCCGATCAGCAGGCGAGGCCGCTGCTTGTGCTTGGCCAGGCTGGCCAGGATGTCGGGATTTTCGATCAGATTGAGCGCAGGCGCCTTGCGGTCGGCGTCTTTCTTGATCTTGCTGTTGTGGGCGATGTCGGGCCGCCAATCGGCCACCGCCGCCGTCATCACTGCGATATCGGCGGGAAGGTGGGCTTCGCAGGCCGCCAGCATCTCACGCGCGGTGGTCACTTTAAGCAGCTTGACGTTCGCGGGCGGCGCAATCTCTGCCGGACCCGACACCAGCACCGTCTCGGCGCCGGCTTTGGCCAAGGCGCCCGCCACGGCATAGCCCTGCTTGCCGGAGGAGCGATTGGCGAGGAAGCGCACCGGATCGAGCGGCTCCTGTGTCGGCCCTGCCGTCACCAGCGCCTTGAGACCCTGCAAGGCGCCGGGCGCGCCAAAGGCCCGTTCGATCGCAGCCACGATTTCCATGGGCTCGGCCATGCGGCCGGGACCGAATTCGCCGCACGCCATCTCGCCGTCATTGGGTCCCACGAACAGCACGCCGTCGCGCTTCAAGGTCTCGAAGCTGCGTTTGACCGACGGGCTCTCCCACATGCGCACATTCATTGCCGGCGCCATAAGGATCTTCTTGTCGGTGGCCAGGAGCGCCGTGGCGGCGAGATCGTTGGCCAGGCCCGCCGCGAGTTTGCCCATCAGGTCGGCGGTCGCAGGCGCCACCACCACCAGATCGGCGGAGCGGGAGAGTTCGATATGCCCCATCTCGCTTTCGTCGGTGAGGCTGAAGAGGTCGGAATAAACTTTGTCGCCGGTGAGCGCGGACACCGAAAGCGGCGTGACGAATTCGGCGCCGGCATGGGTGAGGATGGCACGGCTCCTGACCCCGCGCTCCGCCAGCCGGCGGATCAGGTCCAGCGATTTGTAGCCGGCAATCCCGCCGCCGATCACCAGCAGAATCGTCTTGCCGCGCATGGCTGTGAAATCCTTCAAGCGTCGAAAACTACGCTGCGTCGCGCGGGAAACATAACGAACACCGGTAAGAAAGTGTAGTTCAGTTCCCGTTCAAAATAGTTTTTTGCGAACAGTCAGTTACGAGGTTCCCCGGCTTAACAATTCACTAAATAAATTGTGGTCTGATGCTCCTCGGGCTTGGGGGCTTCGAAACCAATGGTGATGTCCAGATCCGGCTTTGGCCGGCCAGATAAGCTGAAAGGCAAACAGCATCTGTCCACCCACGACATGGTGCGGCTGGCGTCCGATTTCGCCGAAGAACATGGCGCGGATGCCTGCGATTACGCCTATCGCGCGGTGTTGTCGTTCGAGGCGGAAGGCGAGGGCGAACGCGCCTATTTCTGGTTCCTTTTGCTGGTGATGCTGAGCGATATCGCCAGCCATCGGCTCGATCCCGAAGCGGCTTTGACGATTCACTGAATACCCCCATCTGTCCGCCACGCGGGCAAGCCCGCTAGCGGACATCTTCCCCCGCCAGTCGCTTCGCGACGCGGGGGAAGAAAGCCAGTGTTTGCCATCGGGCGGATGAGTTAGACTGGCGGCTCAACGCGTTTCGTCAGGACCGCATGCCGCTTGATCCGCTGGTAAAGGCTTTTCTCGACCAGGCGACGGCGATGCCGCGCCCCAAGCCTTGGGAAGCTCCCATCGCCGTGCTGCGCAAGAATTTCGCCGGCTTCATGGCTCTGGTCGGTCCGAAGGACGTGCCAGTCGGCAAGACCAGGAATTTCACCATTCCCGGACCTGCGGGCGAGATTCGCGCCCGCGCCTATGCACCGGTGGCGGGGGGCGGTGATGCACTGCCGGCGCTGGTTTATTTCCATGGCGGCGGTTTCGTGGTGGGCGATCTCGACACGCATGACGGGCTTTGCCGCCTGTTCGCTCATGAAGGCGGCTTCCGCGTGATCGCGGTGGATTACCGGTTGGCACCCGAGCACAAATGGCCCGCACCGCTGGACGACGCTTATGCGGCGCTGCGCTGGATCGCCGAGAATGCCCCAGCGCTGGGTGTGGATGCGGGGCGCATCGCGGTGGGCGGGGATTCCGCGGGCGGAATGCTCTCGGCCTGTCTGACCCAGGCGATGAAGGCCAAGGGCATCGCCTTTCAGCTCCTGATGTTTCCTTCCACCGATCTGGCGGGAACGTTCGCCTCGATGGAGAAATTCGCGGTGGGCTATTTCATGGACAAGCGCACCATCGAGTGGAACACCGAACAGGTGATGCCCAAGGGCGCCGATCTCAAATCGCCCAAGATTTCGCCGCTGCGCGCCAATGATTTTTCGGGCCTTCCGCCCGCCTATGTGATGCTGGGCGGATACGACCCGTTGCATGACGAGGGTCTGGCCTATGCCGAAAAGCTCAAACAGGGTGGCGTAAACGTCACCATCGCCGATTACAGCGACCTGGTGCATTGCTTCATCTATTTGCAGACGGTCTTGCCTCAGGCTCATGAGGCGATAGCGGCCGCGGCGAAAGCGGTAAAAGACGCTCTCGCGGAGGCGTGATCTTTACTTGATCTTGCCTTCCTTGAATTCAACATGCTTGCGCAGGACAGGATCGTATTTCTTGATCGAAAACTTCTCCGTCATGGTACGGGTGTTCTTCTTGGTGACATAGAAAAAGCCGGTACCGCCTTCGCTGTTGAGGCGAATTTTGGCAGTGGTGGGCTTGGCCATGGGCTAACTCCAAAAGAACGTCGAGAGGCGGGGGTTATTGGGGAAAGCGCCCTGCCTGTCAAGGCAAGGGCGGTAAGCTTCTGGAATTTAACGTCTTTTTGGCTTGAAGCGATGCTTTTTCTCCGGGCTGGGGCGCCGCCCATGGGAGCGGGCGCTTCCGCCTTCCGCCAGTTCGAAACGAAGCCCGCCGGTCACGGGCGCGGCCTCCACCAGCTTCACTTCGACTGTGGCGCCGAGTTTGAACGTCGCGCCGGTGCGTTCCCCCCGCATCGCCTGGGCGCGCTCGTCGAAACGGAAATATTCGTGACCCAGCGCGCGTGCCGGCAACAGGCCTTCGGCGCCGAATTCGCTGAGCCGCACGAACAGGCCGAATTTGGTGACGCCGGTGATGCGGGCCATGAAGGTCGCGCCCACTTTCTCTTCCATGAAGGCGGCGACATAACGGTCAGTGGAATCGCGTTCCGCCGCCATGGCGCGGCGCTCGGTGATGGAGATCGCCTCGGCGATTTCGGGCAGTTGCTTGATCTCGCGATCGGTGAGGCCGTCGCCGCCGGGAAGTTTCAGGCCCCGGACCAGGGCGCGGTGCACGATCAAATCGGCATAGCGGCGGATGGGCGAGGTGAAGTGCGCGTACTTGGCCAGGTTCAGGCCGAAATGGCCGATGTTGGCGGCGTCATAGATGGCCTGGGCCTGGCTTCTCAGCACCACGTCGTTCATCACCGCCTCGTGCGGCGTGCCCTTGGCCTTTTCCAGGACACGGTTGAAGGTACCGGGCAGCACCACCTGGCCCTTGGCAAAGGAGATATTCAGGGTACGGAGGAAGTCGGAAAACGCGTAAAGCTTCTCCTTTGTCGGGCTGTCATGCACGCGATAGATCAGGGGGGTGCGCGCCTTTTCCAGCGTCTCGGCGGCGGCGACATTGGCCAAGACCATGCATTCCTCGATCAGGCGCATGGATTCCAGCCGCTCACGGAAAGCGATGCTGTCGATATGGCCTTCGGCGGAGAGTTTGATGCGCCGCTCCGGCAGGTCCAGGTCCAGCGGCTGGCGCTTTTCCCGTGCAACGGTAAGCGTTTTGTACGCGGTCCAGAGGTCGGCCAGGGTTTTGCGCACAGTGGCGCTCATGCCGGCATCGGGATGGCCGTCGAATACCGCCTGGGCGCGGGCATAGGTGAGCCGTGCCGCCGAACGCATTATCGCCCGCATGAAATGATGCGAGCGCTTGTGTCCCTGACTGTCGAACACCATCCGCACGGCCAGGCAGGGCCGGTCCACGCCTTCCTTCAGCGAGCAGAGATCGGCGGACAATTCCTCCGGCAGCATCGGCACCACGCGGTCCGGGAAATAGGCGCTGTTGCCGCGCTTCAAGGCCTCCTTGTCCAGCGCCGAGCCGGGCGTGACGTAATGGGCGACATCGGCGATGGCCACGATCACCACATGCCCGCCGGGATTCGCGGCGTCGTCATCCGGTCCAGCCCATACCGCGTCGTCGTGGTCCCGCGCGTCTTCGGGATCGATGGTGACGAGGGGAACGCTACGCAGATCGGTGCGGCCTTTGGGGTCCGCCGGCTTCGCGGCTTTTGCCTGCTCCAGCACTTCCTGAGGAAAAACCGTAGGGATGCCGTGAGCGTGGATGGCGATCAGGCTGATGGTCCTGGGCGAATCCATGCTGCCGATGCGTTCCACCACCCGCACATTGGCGTTCGCGCGGTCGCCCACCAGATCGCACAGCACCAGTTCGTTGTTCTTTGCGCCGGCGGCGTCGCGCTTCTCCAGCGCATGGTCGCCGCGCGCTTTCCGCTCCACCGGGATCACGCGCAGGCCGTGCGCGGTCTCGCGCACCACACCCAGGATGTGTTCGGCCTCATTTTCCAGCCGTCTTATGATCTTTGCTTCATAGCTTTCGCCGCGCTGTTCCAGCTTGGCCAAAACGCGCGCACCGGTGCCGGGCGCGCCGTCCTTGAGCGGCATCACATGAATGAGAGGAGGTGTTTCGTCGGAATCCCAATTCAGCGGACGCGCCAGCACTTCGCCGTCATTAGCCACGCCGGTGATTTCCAGGACCGCCATTTCCGGCAGCTCGCCCCCTTTGGTGAGGCCACGCTTGACCCGTCCGGCGATGGCGCCTTCCGCTTCCAGCCCGCGCAGCAGGCGCTTCAGGCCAATGCGGTCCGAGCCTTTGAGACCGGTGAGCTTCGCCAGGTCGCGTTTGGTGGCGCCGGGATGTTCGGCCAACAGGGCAAGCAGACGGGCTTTGTCCAGCTTGGGCGTGCTATGCTTTGCGCGCGGCAATTACTCGCCCGCGACCGGCTCGGGCTTTTTCTTGGCCTTCGCGGTCTTTTTCTTGGCGGCTGATTTTTTCTCGGCTGCCGGCGCAGCTTCTTTCTTCTCGGCTTTGACGGCTTTCTTTTTCTTCACGGGCTTCTTGCCGGATTTGGCGGCGCGCTCGGCGATCAAGGCCAACGCCTGGTCCAGCGTGACCTCCATCGGATCATTGCTTTCCGGGATGGTGGCATTGATCGTGCCGTCGCTTACATAGGGCCCATAGCGACCCTTGAGCACCTTGATGGCATTGCCATCGCCGTCACTGCCCAGTTCCTTCAACGCCTGTGGTCCGCGGCGCTTGAAGCCCTTGGCCTTCTTTTCCGCCAGCAAGGTGACGGCATGATTGATGCCGATGGCGAAGACATCGTCCGGCGATTCCAGCGAAGCATATTTGCCGTCATGGGCGACATAAGGTCCGAAGCGGCCGAAATTCGCCGTGATCATCTTATTGTCTTCGGGGTGTTCGCCCACGTCGCGGGGCAGTGACAACAACTTGACAGCGAAAGCCAGATCCACGCCCGATGGATCGGTGCCTTTGGGCAGGCCCGAGCGTTTGGGCTTCTTGCCTTCGCCCAATTGTACATAAGGCCCGAAGCGGCCGGAACGCAGCGTCACCTGATCCTCGGTGCCGGGGAAAAGGCCCAACTCGCGCGGGCCGGTATCGCCTTCGCCGGGCTTGGCGCCGATCGGCCTCGTGAATTTGCACTCGGGATAGTTGGTGCAGCCGACAAAGGCGCCGAAACGGCCCAGCTTGAGGTTCAGCCGGCCGTCGGCACAGGCCGGACATTTGCGTGGATCGACGCCGTCCTCGCCTTGCGGAAAAATGTGATGGCTCAGCACATGGTCGAGCTCGTCGATCACCTGGCTGATCTTGAGGTCCTTGGTTTCGCCCACCGCAGCGGAGAAATCCTTCCAGAAATCGCGCAGCAGTTGCTTCCAGTCGAGGTCGCCGGCCGAAACTTCGTCCAGTTTCTCTTCCAGATCGGCGGTGAAGTCATAGGCGACATAGCGCTTGAAGAAGCTATTCAAGAATGTGGTGACGAGCCGGCCCTTGTCCTCGGGAAAGAAACGGCCTCGATCCATCCGCACATAGGCGCGATCACGAAGCGTGGACAGTATGGTGGCATAGGTGGAAGGCCGGCCGATGCCCAGTTCTTCCAGCTTGCGCACCAGGCTGGCTTCCGAATAACGCGGCGGCGGCTCGGTGAAGTGCTGCTCGGGGGTGACCGTTTCGATTCTGCCGGCCTCGCCCACAGAGACTTTGGGAAGGCGCGAACCTTCCTCGCCGGAAGCGTCGTCCTCGCCTTCCAGATATAGCGTGAGGAAGCCGTCGAATACGGTGACAGTGCCGCTGGCGCGCAAGGTGATCTTCTGGTCTGCCGAGACCACATCGATGATGGTGCGTTCCTGCTCCGCGGATTCCATCTGGCTGGCGACGGCGCGCTTCCAGATCAATTCATAGAGCTTGGCCGCGTCCTCGTTGAGATGGCGCGCCACCTCTTCCGGTGTGCGGGCGAAGCTGGTGGGGCGGATCGCTTCGTGCGCTTCCTGGGCGTTGGCCGCCTTGGAGGTATAGGCACGCGGCGCATTGGGCACATAGCGGGCGCCATAACGGCCCGATACCACGTCACGCGCTTCGGCGACGGCCTCGGGCACCATGGTGACGCCGTCGGTACGCATATAGGTGATCAGACCCACCGTATCGCCGCCAATGTCCACGCCTTCATAGAGTCCCTGGGCCACCTGCATGGTGCGCTTGGCGTTGAATGAAAGCTTGCGCGCGGCTTCCTGCTGCAAGGTCGAAGTGATGAAGGGGGGCGCGGGATGGCGTTTGACCGGCTTGGATTCGACGCTGCCGATGGAGAAGCTCTGTGCTTCGATTGCCGCCAGGGCGCGCTTGGCGTCGACTTCATTGCCCAGCGAGAGTTTTTCCAGCTTCTTGCCGTCCAACTGGATCAGGCGGGCCGCGAAATCACCTTCCTTGGTCGAGACATCGGCGTCGATGCTCCAATATTCCTGGGCTTTGAACGCTTCGATCTCGGCTTCGCGCTCCACCACCAGGCGCAGCGCCACCGATTGCACGCGCCCTGCCGAGCGCGCACCCGGCAATTTGCGCCACAGCACCGGCGAAAGCGTGAAACCCACCAGATAATCCAGCGCGCGGCGGGCGAGATAGGCGTCCACCAGCTCTTCGTTGATCTCGCGGGGATGAGCGATGGCGTCCAGGATCGCGGATTTGGTCACCGCGTTGAATACCACCCGTTCGACCGGCATCTTGCCCAGCACATGCTTCTGCCGGAGCACTTCCAGGATATGCCAGGAGATGGCTTCGCCTTCGCGGTCAGGGTCGGTGGCCAGGATCAGCTTGTCGGCGTCTTTGACGGCGGTGGCGATGTCCTTGATCTTGGCCTGGGCGCGGGCATCGACTTCCCACACCATCGAGAAATCGTCGTCCGGTTTGACCGAGCCATCCTTGGAGGGCAGGTCGCGGATATGGCCGAAGCTGGCCAGGACCTTATAGCCGCTGCCCAGATACTTATTGATGGTTTTGGCCTTGGCGGGGGATTCGACGACGAGGACGTTCATGCCGGCTGTTTGACCTGACTAAGAGGGCTTATCTGGGTCACCGCGCCGGATCACAAGGCGGGAAACCGCGGAATTGCGCCTTTTTTTGAAAAATGCGGCGGGACACTGATGGAAGGGGACCAAGCCTGTCAACGTTGGGTCCTGGAAAGGGGTATAACTTAAGGTTGAAAAACTACCCAACATTCAAGGAGTTCACGTCCAGAAGTTGTGGCTCTGGTGAGCCTCGGGGATGAGCGCTTTTCCGGCAGAGAGCGTGGAAAAATGGGGCTCCGTTGCCGGCCCGGGAGCCGCCCAAAACAAAAGTCCAAGAAATTTTTGCTTCAGGCCGCGGGAACAGCGGCCCAACTCACCCGGTTGCCGGGGTGGCGGCGGCATCTTCCTGCCAATTCCAGTTCCAGAATCACCGTCAGCACCACCGATGATTCCGCGCCGGTCTGGCGGATCAACTCGTCCATTTCGATGGGCGAGGCGCCCAGCGCTTCCTCGACCCGGCGGCGCACTTGATCGGCTTCCTGTTCCAAGCCCGGCTCGATCCGCGGCGCGGCCGCTGAAGCGGTTTCGGGCGCATGGAAATGGCGCCCCAGAATGGGATTCAAGACCGCCAACACATCGCTCGCGCTTTCGATCAGGGTGGCGCCTTCGCGGATCAGGCGATTGGCGCCTTTGGCGCGCGGATCAAGCGGCGAGCCGGGCACCGCGAAAATCTCGCGTCCCTGTTCCAAGGCATAATTGGCGGTAATCAGCGAGCCGGAGCGTTCGGCGGCTTCGACCACCACCACGCCGCGCGACAGGCCCGAGATCAGGCGATTTCGCCGGGGGAAATGGCGAGCCTGGGGCGCCTCGCCGAATGGCATCTCTGAAACTACCGCGCCTTGTCCGACGACGGCGCGATAGAGCAATTCATTCTCCGGCGGATAGATCACATCCACGCCACCGGCCACCACCGCGACCGTGCCATGCTCCAGCGCCGCTTCATGCGCGGCGGAATCGATGCCGCGCGCCAGTCCCGACACCACCACCAGTCCCGCTTCACCCAGGTCGCGCGCCAGAAGATGGGCGAATTTGCGCGCCAGCGCCGAGGCATTGCGCGCGCCCACGATGGCGATCATGGCCTTGGCGGGAAGTTTGCCCAGCACGGAAATCAGCGGCGGCGGCGGACTGAGTGCTGCCAGGCCTTCCGGAAAATCCCCATCGCAGGATCGAATGAGGCTGCCGCCGGCTTTTTCCAGTTGATCGAGCTCGCGCGCAGTGTCATCTGCGCTGGCAGGCACGAAGTTCTTGCCGCCGCCGCGGCGGGCCAGCCGCGGCAATTCCTCCAGGGCCGCCGAAGCGCTGCCAAACCGGGCGATCAATTGGGCGAAAGTGGCTGGGCCCACTTCCGGCGTGCGCGCCAGCCTGAGCCAATCCAGTATTTCGCGTTGTGAGCGCGCCATGGCTATTTCGCGCGGCCGATGCGTGGCTCAGCGCCCTGAAGCAGGCGGCGGATATTTTCCCGGTGCATATAGAAAATCAGCACGGCCAGAAGCGCGGCCAAGGGTGCATATTCGGGATAACCCAACACATAAAAATAAACCGGCGACAGCGCGATAGCGATAAGAGCGGACAGCGAGGAGATGCGCCAGACGATTGCCGCCAGCAACCAGGTGCCCACGACCAGAAGGCCCACCGGCCAATAGAGTGCGGTTGTGACGCCGATGAAGGTGGCCACGCCCTTGCCGCCCTTGAATTTCAGCCAGATGGGATAGATGTGGCCCAACACCGCGGCCAGCGCGGCGAAAATCTCGCATCCCGGCGGCAGATAGGCGCGCACGAACAGAACCGCGACCGCACCCTTGAGGCCGTCGCACAACAAGGTCGCCGCCGCCGCCCATTTCTTGCCGGTCCTGAGCACATTGGTGGCCCCGATATTGCCGGAGCCGATCTTACGCACATCGCCCGCGCCTGAAACGAACGCGAATACCAGCCCGAACGGGATCGAGCCCAAGAGATAGCCGATAGCCAATGCTTCCAGCACGAAAGGGAATGGAATGGGGCCGGTCATGAGCCGAACGATAGGGTGGTTCGGCGGCAAAAACTAGCTTCGAGAAAAGACGCGTTCACCGTCCACGAAGGTCATCACTGCCCAGCCCTGGAATTTGCGGCCCTCGAAGGCGGTGTTGCGGGCGCGGGAGTGCAGCATCTTTTCTTCCAGCACAAAGGGGTGATCGGGATCGATCAGGACCAGATCGGCCGGCGCGCCTTTGGCCAGTGAGCCGCCCTTAAGACCCATGATGCGCGCCGGCGCCGTGGTCAGCGCCGCCAACAGATGCGGCAGGCCGGTCTGACCATTGTGGTGGAGATTGAGCGCGGCGGGCAGCAGCGTCTCCAATCCCACCGCGCCGAACGCGGCGGAGGCGAACGTCTGGCGCTTGGTGTCAGCGCCCTGCGGCTCATGGCTGGAGACGATCACGTCGATCGCGCCGCTGGCCACGCCTTCCACCATGGCGGCGCGGTCGGCTTCGGAGCGGAGCGGCGGCTTTACTTTGCGGAAGGTGTAATAGGACCCTACATCCAGTTCGTTGAGCAGAAGATGGTGGGCGGCGACGCCGCAGGTGATGGGCAGGCCGCGTTTCTTGGCGGCGGTTATGGCATCCAGCGCCGCGCGGGTGGAAATCTGGCCGAAATGATAGCGCGCGCCGGTGAGCTCGACCAATCGGATGTCGCGCTCCACCATGATGGCTTCGGCCATGGCAGGTGCTGCGGGAAGGCCCAACCGTGTGGCGAATTCGCTTTCGGTGATGGCCGCGCCTTCAACCAATTCGGGGTCCTCGGCATGGCCTACCACCAGCGCATCGAAAGTGGCGGCGTAAGTCAGCGCGCGCCGCATCACCCGCGCATTGGCGATGGCACGGTCGCCATCGGTGAAGGCGATGGCCCCGGCCTCTTTCAGAAGGCCGATTTCCGTCATCACTTCGCCTTTCAAGCCTCGGCTCAACGCGGCCATGGGCGCGACGCGGACCTTGGCGGTGGCCTGGGCACGGCGGCGGATGAAATCCACCAGCGAGGGCTCGTCGATCACGGGATTTGTGTTGGGCATGGTGACGATGGTGGTGACGCCACCCGCCGCCGCCGCTTCGCTGGCCGAGGCCAAAGTCTCTCGATGCTCGCTGCCGGGCTCGCCGGTAAAGACACGGCAATCGATCAGGCCCGGCGCCAGGACCAGGCCTCGGCAATCGATCACTTCGGGATCGCGTGGCTCGGCATCGTTGAACAGGCGCGGTCCAACATCA
>Ga0134128_10010119_pt1 | contig 11305 bp, 7 predicted proteins | sample KB31754_FD_96462 | JGI IMG/M metagenome (GOLD analysis project Ga0134128, IMG submission 96462) | Terrestrial soil microbial communities with excess Nitrogen fertilizer from Kellogg Biological Station, Michigan, USA - KB3-175-4 | ecosystem: Environmental > Terrestrial > Soil > Unclassified ...
ATTCGTCCACTCGGCGGGGTCGAAGCGATATGTGCCGTTGGGATTGAAGGTGTTCGTATTCAGAAAGCCGGCCGTGGCGTATCTGCGGTTCAGGAGGTTCGCGCAGCGCGCAAACAGGTCGAATCGGGGAGATACGTGGTAGGTCCCCTGAAGGTTTACCACTGCGTAGCCCCCGATATGGCCCGAGCCCATGATGAACCGGCCCTCGCCGTTCGTTCCACCGGCCTGGTTGGCATTGTTTTCATCGCCGTGAAGATAGGAGCCGGAAGTCACCACCACGTTGCCGCCGATGTCGAGTTTTGGCGTGAACTGGTAGGCGACCGTCAGCTTGCCGGTGTGACGCGGAATGAGGGGAATCCGGTCGCCGGGCCTGACCAGGATGTCGCCGTCTGCGTTTGCGGTACTGTTCGACTCGGCGCTGACGACAAAATCCGACTGAAACGTCGCATCAACCAGGCTATAGCTGAGATTCCAGTGGAGCCTGCCTTCGTTACCGCCGAGAGCGAGATCGATTCCCTGGCGCCGGGTATCGCCAACGTTTGCGAAGTAGCCGGAATTCGTGGTTGCAGCGATGAACTGGATGTCGTTCCTGTTTACCGTCCGGAACGCATCCGCGCTCCACCGCAGCCGCTGATTTGCCGGATTTCCCCGTAGCCCGATCTCGATGGTGCGCGCCACGACCTGCATGAGGTCGGGGTCGCTCGCGAAGTCGTTGGGCAATCCGCACGGAAGGTCGGGATTCGAGCAGCCCAGCTCGATCACCGTCGGCGCCCGGCTGGCCTCGTTGTAGTTCGCGTAGTAGGTGGTGCCTGCGGTGGGCGTGTACGTCACGCCTATGGCCGGATTCAGCCGGCTATAGACATGATTGCCCCTAACCGGAGAGGCTTCGCCGTAGCCGTCGCCGAAATCACCCAGATCGGTGTCGACACTGTAGCCGTCGATGGCTTCCGTGTTACGGTTGTAGCGCGCGGCAACGTTTACATGGAAGTACGCTGAAGGCGAGAACGTGTCGGTCAGATAGGCGCCGAAGATCCTGTTGCTGCCGCTGACGGAGATGGAGGTGGGGGCATTGAAGGGGCTCTGCACGTAGTCCAGAAGGTGCCGCTCGTCGAAGAATCCATATAGGAACGACTGCGCGAAGCGGTTCTCCGTGTCGGCATAGTCCGCGCCCAGAATGGCCTGGTTTGGCTTGCCGAACAGGTCACCTGTGTCGGTGAGCTGGGCCCCGGCGCCCGTCGATCGTTGCGTCAGCCTGGATACCTCACTGGCTGAGTTGGTGCAGTACGCGAGTGAGGCGCCATCGGCGAATGGAGCAGCGCAGTCAATCGCAGGTCCCGCGTAGTCGCCATTCAGGTAGTTGTCGTTGTCGCTGCCGTTGTTGCTGCTGGTTGCGAGGCGCCTGTAATAGGCGTTGCCCGACACGAGGAAGTGGCCGGCGAGCTTCTGCGTACCGGTCAGATTGACGAAGTGCAGCAGGTTCTGAGTGATATCCGGCGTATAGCTTTGTTCCTTCAGGTAGTCGTACATGCTCTGGGGGATTGCGCCGTTACCGAACAGGTCGGTGTCAGCATACGTATAGCTGAGGTGCAGGTCCGTCATTTGGGTCTGAAAGCCGGCTTTTCCGAACAGCTGGTAGACCTGCGAAGTGGAGATGGTGCGCCACCCCGTCTCGTAGAAGTAGGTTCCCGTCACGAAGTAGTCGAAGGGGCCGCGTGATCCGCCCGTCTGCAGTTGAAACGATCGCCGGCCGAAGGAGCCCCCGTACGCCTTGAGCTCCGTGCCGGCATCGTCGTGACCGCTCTTGGTCTGAATCGAGAGGGCGCCGCCCAGAGTATTCAGGCCGAATACCGGGTTCGAGCCCGAGATGAGCGAGACGCTCGAAATGGCGGACTCGGGAATGAGGTCCCAGTTGACCGTATCGCCGAACGATTCGTTCACCCGGACGCCATCCAGGTAGACCGAAAGGCCCTCGGGCGTACCCACGAGGGGCGATGCAGTGAACCCGTGATAATTGATATCGATCTGGAAGGGGTTATCGGCACTGTCGCTGACGTTCACGCCCATGAAGCGTTGGCCGAGATAGTTGGCGACATCGTTGACCTGCGCGTTCTGCAGATCGAGACTGGTCGCGATCTGCACGTTTGCCGGTATTTGAGCCAGCGGCAGCCCGAAGCCCGGCAACGGGGCGTTGCCGATGATGAGGATCTCCGGGAGCGCGGGTGCGGGGTTGGCCGTGGCGGTGCCTGCATCTGCCGACTCGGCCGCGTAGACCGCGGTCCCTGCAGCGAAAGCAACGACCGCGGCGATACCAGCCCTCAACCACTGCATCAACATCCCCCTGCAAACCGTGGCCAGGCGCCGTACGGTTCGTGGCTCTTTGCAGACCGGGCGATGTTCCCGGCTATCGGGGAATATATTCCTACCCGACCCGGGAATTTTTCCCGATCTGCCTCACGGCAGTCTTCCCCGGGCTCGGCTGTGTCGCCTGCGGCACAGCGTCTAGGCGGTTGCGTGGGCTTTTCGCCATGCCGCCGGAGGCATTCCGACGACGCGCTTGAATGCGCGGGAGAATGCCGCCTCCGATTCGTACCCCACTTCCAGCGCGATGGATGCGACGACCCGGCTCGACTCGCGCAGCAGGCGTGCGCCGAGCTGAATGCGCCAGGTGGCGAGGTATTGCATCGGTGGCTGGTTGAGATACTGAACGAATCGCTCATGGAACGCCGAGCGCGACAGGCCCACTTCCTGTGCGAGCTCCTCCAGAGACCAGTCCCGACTCGGGTGCTCGTGAATCAGCGCCAGCGCCTTTCCCACGTGCCGGTCGCGCAGCCCTGCGAGCCAACCGATCGAGTCTTGCGGCAGGCTCTCGAGGCAACGGCGGGCAGCATCCACGAACATCATCTCCGAAAGTCTCTCGAGTACCGCATCGCCGCCTGGCCTTCGGTCATTGCTCTCGATCACCGCCTGGTTGATCAGGTGTGCGGCCCAGCTGCCGGTGCGCGCAGCCGGCAGATGCAGAATGCGGGGCAGCGCGGCGATGAGCGGATTGAACGGCCGCAGATCGCACCCCAGGAATCCACATACCGCGACCGCATCCGCACTCTCCAGCGGGAGAGCACCCACGTTGACCACGCCTTCGGAGAACGAAATCGGAATCGGTCGAGGCTGATGACGCTGAGACGACACCCATTCGGGTTCGCGAACGAGCGGCTTGAGGCCGGGCGCACTCGAGATCACATGAGGATCGCCCTGCGGAAACACCACGACATCACCGGCCCCGAGTCGCACCGGCGGGAAACCCGAGACCGCGGCCCATCCGCTGCCCTTGGCGATCATGTGAAATTCCATCACGTGCTCGCATCCGGGCATCACGGCGGCCGCCACCTCCCTGGCCGCCGAGGCTCCGGCGGACCATTTGCCACGAAAGCTCACGTAGTAGAAGGCCGCGCCACGCAACCGGACGGTGCGCAACAGGTCAGAAAGGGTGTCCCGGCTCAACGGAATGCCCGAATACAGCGGATTCGGACGAGGGAGCAAGCCTGGAGGACGCACGGTAAAGCGTCCATCGAGCGCCTACGAAACAATCCGCGGACAGAGCTCGCACTCGATTGCGCACTTGCGGCGCATCGATCATTCGGGCCCATGACCTCACTCCACATCAGATCGATCAGGAGAATTCGACATGACCTCACCACCGACCGCAGCGATTACACCCGCGCCCTCCGGTAAGCCGAGCGATGCGATCGACTTCGAGGCGATCAAGCAGCGGCAGCAGTCCACGTGGGCCAGCGGAGACTATGCGATCATCGGCACCACGTTGCAAATCGTGGGGGAGCTGCTCGCGGAGGCTGCGGACGTACGGGCGGACGAGCGGGTGCTCGACGTCGCAGCCGGCAACGGCAACGCGTCGCTCGCGGCCGCTCGCCGCTTTGCGCAGGTGACCTCGACCGATTATGTCCCTCACCTGCTCGACAGGGGGGCCGCCCGGGCGAGGGCCGAAGGCTTGCAAATCGCCTTTCAGGTAGCCGATGCCGAGAAGCTCGCGTTCGCGGATGAAGCGTTCGATGTTGCCCTTTCCACTTTCGGTGTGATGTTCGCACCCGATCAGGAGCGCGCAGCGAGCGAGCTGCTGCGCGTCACGAGCAGCGGCGGACGGATCGGCCTTGCCAGCTGGACTCCGGAGGGACTCATCGGGGATTTGTTCCGGCTCATCGCCCGCTTTTCCGCGCCGCCGCCGGGGGTGCGGTCGCCGATGCTGTGGGGCTCGGAGCCGCACATCGTGCACCTCTTCGGCGCGCACGCCGCGGACATTCGCTGTGTGCGGCGTCACTTCCAGTTTCGGTACCGTTCTGCCGCCCACTGGATCCAGATGTTTCGAAGCTTCTACGGCCCGACGCACAAGCTGTACGGGGCGCTCGATTCCGAGCAGCAAGCCCGGCTCTCCGCGTCCATTACCGAGCTGCTCGAGCGCCTCAACACCGGCGGGCCCCGATCCCTGGTGGTTCCGGGTGAGTACCTCGAAGTCGTGATCACCAAGCAGTAGCGGGGCCCACAGTCGTGCAGATACATGAGGAAGACCCTCGAGGATCAGCGTGCCCGTCTCAGCGCATGGATACGGAGCAAATGACGATACTCGACGCCGTCGAGCCTCGGGTCATGGCCGATAGCCGGGACTCAAGGTGCGTTTCTGCGTGGCCATACTCAGCAGCGTCGGATAGAACTGCACGAACGTCGTATCCACCGCACCGTTCTGTCGATGGCAGCTGTAGCAGGGTGCGGCTGCGGGAATCGCCTGCGCCGGCCCGCTGCGCACGGAGTCGAAGAAGAAGAATCCCCATCCATCCGCGAACCGCTTCGAGTCCTTTATGTGGACTTCGACGCCCATCGTATCGCCGGATTGGAATTTGCCGCTTTGGTTGATCGAGCCCTTCTCCGAGGCTGAGCGGCCTTCCTTCACGAGCTCGGTTCCTTCCGGCCAGGTGCCCGTCCGAACGAACGATTGGTATGCCCGCGGATCGACGAAGACGTTATCGAACATCGAGTGATCCGCGCCCGAAACCTTGCGGTAGCTCATGTCCAGCCCGGATGTCAGAAATATCCACTCACGGTAGCCCGCGGGCGCCGTCAGCCGGCCGTCCGAAGTGAATGGCGCATTCGCATCGGGCGCCGCGGCGGAATGTGGCTGGGGTGCCGCATCCGACGGAGAGAGTGTCAGTAGCGAAACGCAAAGGGCGGCCAGGATTCCACGACTCATGACAGTGTCTCCGCGACTCGAGACGACGCAGCGAATGCTCGCCGGGTCGCGCAGCTTAACGTTACGCTAGACGTCTGTCAGGACGAAGATCCGACACTAGCTCGCAGGGCGGCGCACAGGGAGTGAAATCCCTGTGAATTCAATGAACTGCTATCTTCGGCTTATTTCGGGCGCTCCGCATGGCGCGAGTCAAGCGAAGCCAATCCGTGGCGGTGGCAACGGCTCTTTTTCAGTCGAAGCTCGCGCGTATCCCTGCGAGCAGGGTCATGTCATAGAACTCCCGCTGGATCGGCCGCGACTCGCTCGTTCCTTCGGTGAACTTCAGAGGCGTATTGAGCAGATTCTTGGCGTCGAAGTAAATCTGCACGGAGTGGGAGATGGCGTAACTCGATCCCACGTCGAGCGTCAGCCGGGGGCTCGAATAGACGTCGAAGGCATTGGTGAGATCCGGTCCGAAGCCGAAGAGGTTCTGCCCGACATAGTCGGCGGCCACCCGCACCTCGATGGGGTCGCGCTCATAGAACAGCGCCGCATTCGAGGTGAGCTCCGCCGTCGAGGGCAGAGGCCCTCTGATCCCGGGGTGGATCCGGGCTTCGGAGTGAACGACCGTGACGTTGGTATCGAAGCCGAGGCCGTCGAGCGGCGCCGGCAGGGAGAGGAACTGCTGCTGGACCTGGACCTCCACGCCGTACGCGTGGGCCGGTCCGTTGCTGAAGGAATCGACCACCGTGGGTACGCCGACCAGACCGGGGAAGTTGTAGCTCGGCACCAGTTGCTGAGAGAGCAGGATGAAATTCTCGAATTTCTTGCCGAAGAGGTCGACCTCGGCGATCCGACCGTGGCCGGGATAGTAGCCGAAGGTGAGGTCGAGGCTCTGGCCGGTCGTCGGCCTGAGGTTTGGATTGCCCACCGTGACGCTGGCCCCGCTCACGGAGACGTTGGCGCCGGGAGTTATCTGGTTGAAGCCGGGTCGCGCGATCGCGGTGGAGTAGGCGAGCCGGCCGACCAGGTCCGGCACGAGCTGGTAGCGCAGCTGCAGGGTCGGGAAGACATTGGTGTAGGAACTCGCCGCCCGTGTCGGCGTATCCGTGTCGTCATCCGCATTGAAGGCATTTCCGCGATAGGCGGCGGTAGTCTTCTCGACCCGGACGCCGGTGAGCAGTCCGATCCTGCCGAGGGTAGCAGTGTACTGCCCATAGCCGGCATATACCCTCTCGTCGTCCTCGGTGTTGACCGAGGCGTCCGCGGCTGCATCGTCCGAGTAGGTCGTCAGGCTGCTGTTTCCGATGACCTGTTGTACGCCGAGCAGGCTGATCGGCGGTCCGATGTCGTAGTGATTGTCGTAATAGACTTGCGGCGCGCCGCCGACATATGGGGCCAGGCCAATCGTGCGGTTCGGCTGCCAGACCGGGTGGTGCTCCAGATGCGTCTTGTGGCGGGCGCGCATTGCGACGCCGAACTTGAGTTGGTCGGTGGCACCGTGGTCGAGCGGGATGGTGAGATCGAGCGCGCCGCCCCACTCGCGGTCGCGGTCATAGGACTGGCTGCCGTCGATCTCGGTCAGGGTGTAGGCGGAGGGATCGGCCGGATTGGTCCCGTCAAGCGTCCGGAATGTCGGAAAATCAGCATTGGAGTTGTTGTCGTACGCGACCGCCACGCCGCTCGGATCGTCCCATCTCGAATTGTACCCGTGTGAGAACGTGTCGGTCCCCAGTACATAAGACGCCCGGTAGTCGAGTGTGAAGCCGGGCAGAGTGCTGTGGCCGCCGAGGATTGCCAGGCTGTTCTGGATGCGCTCGAGGGAGTCCGTGGTTCTCTGCTGCAGGTCGGTCGCCGGCGAGGAGAATTCCGCCGGGTTGCCGGGGACTTCGACGCAGTCGGGCACTGGGGTGCAGGGCGTGGCGGAGTCCAATCCGTCGAGCACGAGAAAGTGCTTGTTTGCCTGCTCCAGGTAGCCCGAGTAGAGCAGCCGCAGGTAAACCGAGGTTGCCTCGTCGAGCTTGGCATCGAAGTTGGCTGCTGCGCCGTAGCGGCGCCGATGATACTTGTACCAGCGAAGCTGCAGATTGCTCAAGAGCTTGTCCGGAACCCCGGTACTCTGTTGGTCGGAGTAGCTCTCCTCCACGTCATCGATCCCGCGCTGATCATCGTGATAGACCACGGTGAGCACCGCATTCAATGTCCCGTCGGCGTTGAGACTGCCACCGCCCGTGGCCGCCGCATGGATCACCGGTGTACCTCGCAGGGGCTCGTAGCCACCGCCGAGATCGAGGTCCAGGAAGGGATGCCCGTGGTGCTCGGCGCCGCTGCGCGGCACGAGATCCACCGTGCCGCCGAGAGACTCGGCATCCATGTCCGGCTCGTTGGTTTTGATGACCTGCACGCCGCCGACGATGCCCATGGGGAAGGTGTCCAGCGCCACGGCGCGTGAGCCGCCGAAGGGCGAGGAGGCGTTGGAGGCGGGCAGCGGAACACCCGCGTAATCCGTGGCGTTGAGGTCGGGATCGATGCCGCGAATCTCGACGAACCGGCCTTCGCCCGAGTCGGTCTCCAGGGAGACGCCAGGCACGCGCTGCAGGGCCTCGGCCAGATTGACATCCGGGAGCTTGCGCATTTCACTGAGCGGCTGCACCTCGATGATGTTGGGTGCCTTCTTCTTTGCCTCGATCGCCTGTGCCCGGGTCAAGATACGGGACCCCTCGACCGTGACCGTCTGCAGCATCTGGGGGCTGTCTTCGGAAGTCGGCGCCGACTGGGCCTGAGCCATGGTCATTCCGGTCAGGTGGATTACCGTCCCGGCCGCAACGCAAAACCAGCCGGCACTTCGTGGCCGGCGCAGGGCAAACACAGGACGCATCGACCCTCCGGAGGGCGCCTTCTGCGGCACTGTGCCGCGATCCGAAAAATCCTAACCCCGATCTGTTACGCCCAGATGAAAGGGAACGCTCGCGGGCGGGTGTCATTCACCCGTCATAAATCTCCGCCCATCACGGGTCTCCACCGGTGTAGCTTGGACGTGGCCGGTGCCGGTGCAGACCATTCCGCCGCCGCAGCGCACGATGTCGCGAGCAGGTAACATGTGCCGCTGCGGTGGATCTCACAATCCATGTCACGCGCATTGTTTCTGTACGCGATGTTAGGTGCGTTTTCGCTCACGGGCATGTCGTGCGCGCTCGCCGCCGGCGCCGTCACGGGGCCGTGGAGTCTTGAACGAGCCGTACTGCTCCAGCGACACGGCGTACGGGCTCCGACCGATGCGCCCGCGGCACTCGCACGCTATTCGGCGCAACGGTGGCCGCGATGGCCCGTGCCGCCGGGGAATCTGACACCAGGAGGTCGGCGCGCTCTGGCGGTCATGGCGTCATTCACCCGCGCGCGATATGCGAGCTTGGGTCTGTTGCCTGCCACCGCCTGCGCCGCTCCGGGTGCGCTCTACGTGTGGGCTGATGGGGCAGATGAGCGCACGCGAGTCAGTGGCGCGGTAATGGCCACCGGCCTCGCACCAGGTTGCGGGCTCGTCTCTCGGTACGCCGAAGGCCGACGCGATCCGCTCTTCCATCCAGTGGAAGCTGGATTGTGCCGCGTGCACGCGCAGGCAGCCCAAGCGACAATCATAAAACGCGTCTCGGGGAACCTGGATGCGCCGGGCCCAGGATACGAGCGCGCACGCCTTGTCCTGCAGAGGCTATTGTGGCCCAGCGTCCGCCACTGCGGTGACACCGACGTGCGCTGTGTCATGGCGCGCGGACACAATCGGCTGACCGTTGCGCACGACAAATTGAAGCTCGCCGGTCCCCTCAAGCTCGGTGCCACGCTATCGGAAGACCTTCTGCTCGAGTACATCGACGGTCTGCCGCGAGAGGAAGTCGGGTGGGGTCGGGCAGCATCGCCCGAGCGCCTGCAGCAGGTCCTGCCACTGCATGTGCTTTACGCGAGCCTCCTGCGCCGCACCCCCGAGCTCGCCTCAGCCGGGGGAACTCCCTTGGCGCATCTGATGCTCCTTCTACTCGAAGAGCGTCCTATCGCGGGAGCGTCGCCGGCGGGCCCGCCGGTCCCCGCTTCCGCGCGTCTCATAGTCCTGGCCGGACACGATACAAACCTCTCCAACGTGGGCTCCATCCTGGGTCTCGACTGGACGCTTCCGGGTGAGCCGGACAGTACCGCTCCGGACACGACCCTTGCCCTCGAGCTGTGGCGAGATGGACAGGGGCGCAAGTTCGTCAGGGCCTTGGTGCTTTACCAGACGCTGTCAGAGCTACGCGCCGAGGCGATGGGTGCCAAAGCTGGCGCCCACGGACCACCGGCACGCACGTATCCGCTCATTTTCCCCGGCTGTACACGCTCGCAATGCCCGATCGGCATCGTCCGCGCCCGTATCGAAAGCCAGATTGACCCGGATTGCCGCACATCCTTCGCGAGCCACCCATGACAATCCAGTTCGAGAACAGGACTGTCGCCGTCAGCGGTGTGACTGGCGGAATCGGAAACGCAATCGCAAAGGAATTTGCGTCTCTGGGAGCGTCGGTTTTCGCTTGCGACATACGGACGGAGAGCCTCGCTGAATTGGCGGCCAAGGGCATTGCGGTGGAGACCGTCGATCTCTCGGACCGACAGGCTGCTGCCGGCTGGATTGCGGATATCGAGGCAAGGTGGGGCGGCGCAATCGATGTACTGGTGAATAGCGCGGGTGGGGTCGCGGGCCAGATCGGACGGGCACTGGAGGACGTGAGCGATTCTGACTGGGACGAGGTCATGGCGATCAACCTCGGTGCCGCATTTGCCCTGAGCCGCGCCTGCGTACCCGCGATGAAGCGCGCCGGGCGGGGATGCATCGTGAACATCACCTCGGGTGCGGCGACAAGCCCGTCACTGACGGGCATACAGTCCTACTGTGCGACCAAGCATGGGCTGCTCGGGCTCACCCGGCAATTGGCCCATGAGCTGGGTCCGCAGGGAATCCGGGTCAACAGCGTCGCTCCGGGGCTCATGCTGACCAATGAAGCGACGAGACGACAGTGGGCGGCGTATGGTGCGGATAAACAGCGAGTTTTGCTGGACGGCATTGCGCTGCGACGGCTGGGAAGCGCGCAGGATGTCGTCAACGCAGTTACGTTTCTGGCATCGGATGCCGCGGCATTCATCACCGGGCAACACCTGGAAGTAAACGGTGGAAGATAGTCATCATCACCCGGTCCGCGCTTTCATCAAGCCGTAATCGTTGTCGGCTAGGATCACGAGGTTCATCGGAGCGCTCCCTGCCCACGGGCGCGGTGGTCGTGCGTCAATTGACATCATCTGAGACGACGCCTCCCGCTGTGCGCCCGCGGGCTGCCGCTGCGGTGAAGTTACCATTTACCATCGCAGCCCCTGAGCCCGTTCAGAGCCTTCCGAAGAGCGAGCCGTATTCCTCACCCGATGCCGACAGCGGCGCGGCGGGTGAGCGGCGGGACCGGGGATACATTTCCCACGAGTACACGGACCACGTGTCGATCCTCAAGTTCATCGAGCGCAACTGGCGGCTGCCGCCGGTGACCCATCGCAGCCGGGACAATTTCCCGAATCCCGTGCAGCGGCAGGACTCCTATGCGCCGAAGAACAGCCCGGCACTGGGCGATCTGTTTGACTTTTTCGACTTCGGATCCGGTCACCGCGACTGATAGCGGGCGGGTTTGATCTTCGAGAGGGCCGCCATAGAGCGGCCCTTCTTTCGGGCGCGCAATGTCCGCCATGCCGCCAGGTGATCTCGTCACACGATCGTAAGACGCGTGCTCTAGGCTGAGCCCTAAATGGCTGATCCTCATCCCCGGCTGCCCAAGGACGAGCGCTTGCCGAGTCGGCGGCTGCGCGGCGCAAACACAGCGGGATTCCGGATGAGCGCCGCTGTCTTGGCGGTGAGCCTCGTCGCGGGCTGGTCGGCGCGCTGCTTGGCGGCTGTGCCCGATCCGTGCTTCCGGCCATCCCCGGGCAGTCGCGTTGTGGAGCCTCGCGATCTGCGCAGCCGCAATGGCGTGCTGCGTCTCGACCTCACGATCCATAATCATCGCGAAGCCG
>Ga0134128_10010124_pt1 | contig 11303 bp, 12 predicted proteins | sample KB31754_FD_96462 | JGI IMG/M metagenome (GOLD analysis project Ga0134128, IMG submission 96462) | Terrestrial soil microbial communities with excess Nitrogen fertilizer from Kellogg Biological Station, Michigan, USA - KB3-175-4 | ecosystem: Environmental > Terrestrial > Soil > Unclassified ...
ACGGCCTGGCGCCTGGCCATCTGCCCGACCAGTCTTTCTCCGGCCTGGTTGAATGCCACCACAGAAGGAGTGGTGCGCCCTCCTTCCACGTTGGCGATTACGGTTGGCTTACCGCCTTCCATCACTGCCACCACGGAATTGGTGGTGCCTAAATCGATCCCTACGGATTTGCCGAGTGCCATCTTGGAGCCCTTTCGTTTTTTGGAATTATAGGCCGTCGTGTTCGTCTTTGCCTGCGGGCTCTATATGTTCGAACATCCGTCTGTCCGGATGGAACTTATGTAACTAACGGTTGAGGTATGGGCATGTATTTCCGAGCTGTAGCCGGTTTAGTCGGCGGATTATGCGCAGGCGTGGTGGCCGGCATCATGTATTTGCTCATGACAATACCTGATGCCGATGGCGTAACCATCCCGCTTTTGACGGTGATCGCGCGAGCGGTAGGCTCCAACGATCCGGCCACAGGCTGGTCTTTTCATCTGTTTAATTCTTCGATTCTGGGAATTATCTTCGGCTTGGTTCTAGGCTCCTTTGCCGTCAGCATGCTCAGGTCGGCTCTGCTGGGGCTGGCTACGGGCTTTGTATTCTGGCTGATTTCCGGACTAATCATCTTGCCGACGCTGTTGCACCAGCCTGCGCTGTCGAGCTTCTCGACACCGGATCTGCAGCCGGCCATCGTCGGAACCCTCATAGCCAGCATCATCTACGGCATATTGCTGGGCGCCATCTACTTCATGCTTTACTCGCCCATTCTCGAAGACGATCGACGCCAGCGCTACCAGCGGGCAGCCCAGGAAGCGGAGCCCGACCGCACGAAAGCCGCTGCTTGAGAGAGGCGATCAACAACTAACCGAGGCGATAACCTACGCCGCGCATCGTGCTTATCAGCGAGCGTTCGCCTTTTTTGTCTATCTTGTTGCGCAGTCTGGTTATGTAAATACGTATGGCGTCCGGAGAGGCCTCGGAATCCGTCGGCCACAGCCTTTCAATTAGCGCGTCGGCGCTGAATACTTGCCCGCTGTGCTTCATCAGAAACTCGAGCAGAGTGAATTCCTTCGGCAAAAGCTGAATTTCGGTTCCGCTCTTGGTGACGCGGTGCGTGCCTGTATTCAGCTCTAAATCTTCGAATTTGAGCACGTCCCCGACAAAGGCTGTCGGGCGCCGTAACAGGGCCCTCACGCGCGCGGAAAGCTCATCGACATGGAATGGCTTGGTCAAGTAATCGTCGGCTCCGGCGTCCAACCCGAGCGCTTTCTCTTGAACTTTATGGCGTCCGGTGAGCATGAGAACCGGCGTCAGCCCGCCTCCTGTCCGAAATTCGCGACAGACTTCGACGCCGTTGCCGTCAGGCAGGTTGACATCGAGAATCACGAGGTCGTATTGGTAAACTTTCAGCCGCACCCGCGCGTCGGCCACCAGTCCGACATGGTCGACCATGTAATCATGCGCTTGTAAAACGTCCAAAACTATATCGGCTAGAGCCTTCTCGTCTTCGAGAAAAAGAATTTTCGCCATCGTGCCGCCGCTCCAACCATGAAGACCAACGTGCGTGGTTAACACCCATGGCATACCACGTCCAGGGTTACTTTATCAGAGTTGTGAACGGCCAAGGTATCCATCCGGATAAGAACGCTGGCGCCCGCGGCTATTTGGCCTTTACTGCTGGGTAAGATGTAAACGATAGCTGTATCGGGGCTTGAATGAAACTTCGACTTTCGCACCAGGGCTTGATGCTTGTTTCCGGCGTATTGCTGTTCGAGCTCGTTTTGGTGGCGATTTTTGCCGGCTTGGTGGGCAGAGCGGACCAGGCGGTCGAGGCCAGCTATGTGGCGAATTCCGTAGTCGTGCACGTCGACAAAGTCAAAACAGCGTTGATGGATATGGAAGTGTCCGCCAACGAACCTGGCGGCCGAGAAACCTTCGATCAGGACGCGCAACTTCTCAATTACGAATTCAAGGCTCTCCAGCTGCTGCTGAAGGATGATCCGCAGAATCTGGAATATCTCGACCGGCTCAGCGATGATGCGACTTCTCACTTCGAGCGACTCAGGCAAGCGCAATCTTCGTCGAAAGCGCATTTCGATTACAACAGCTTCAACAGGATGCGTGATTCGACGCTGGTTTTCGCCGACGGACTTCTCTCGAAGTATCGCCGCCCGACGGAGTTTGTCATGGATCGCGCTGCCATTCAGCGACGCATGACTGAGAGCAATGTGCTGGTTGTGATTCTGGTCAATGCGGTGATCGCAGTCGGTACAACGCTGTATTTCATGCAGGGTATAGTCAGTCGCTTGAGTGTTGTCTCCGACAACAGCGTGCGTTTTGGTCGGGGAATGCCTCTCAATCCACCGCTTGAAGGATCGGATGAAATTGCCGCCCTGGACGGAGTTTTGCACGAAACGATCAAGCAGCGGGTGTTGATTGAAACGTTGTTAAAGGAAAGCGAGGCCAGGACTCGATCTTTGATCGAGAACATGCCGGTAGGCGTAGTCACCATCGACGTGCAAGGCAAAATCGAATCGATCAACCCGCGCACTGAAAAAATCTTCGGCTATGTTTTCGAAGAGCTGCAAGACGACCACCTGATGGCGCTTCTTTCTTTGCCTGAGCAAGTCGATCCGGCGCAGTTTATGGATATGATGTTTCAGAAAACGCTGACCAAGACTGCCACCTTCGAGTCGCGGCGGAAAAATGGCGAGCTTTTTCCTGTTGAAATGATGCTCACCGAATTCGACTCTATAGATGGCACCCGTTATCTTGCCATCATTCAGGACATCACAGAACGCGCTCAAGCGGAGCAGTTCAAGCAGGAGTTGATCGCCATGGTCAGCCATGACCTGCGCAGTCCGCTGACGTCGGTGCAAGGTGTAATGACGCTTCTGGCGCGCGGCATGTATGGACAGCTGAACGAGACCGGCGAGAAACGTGTTCGCGTTGCCGAGCAGAGTATTTTGCGGCTGATAAATCTCGTCGATGATTTGCTCGATCTTGAAAAGATGCAAGCCGGCAAATTGCAGTTTAATCAAGAGATGGTCGCTCTATCTTCGGTCATCGACCGCTCGATCGAGCTTGTGTATGACTTCGCCCAGCAACTGCAGGTGCGATTTGATAACGTGCCCACCAATATCGATGTATATGTGGATGAACGCCGGATAGTGCAGGTGATAGTCAACCTGCTGTCCAATGCAATGAAGTTCTCACCACGTGACAGCACCATAACTATATCGGCGAAAAAGATAGAAGATGAACACGTCGAAGTGTGTGTGACCGATAATGGTCCGGGCATTGCTTCCGAGCACGTGGATACCATCTTCGACCGTTTCCATCAGGTGGATGGCGACCATCAACATAAAGGAACCGGTTTGGGACTGGCCATTTGCAAGGCCATTATTGAAGGCCACGGCGGCTCAATCGGCGTCAGAAGCGAGCTTGGCAAAGGCTGCACGTTCTGGTTCCGGGTGCCAAGCCGGTTGCAAAACCCCGTCGTAACTCTTAGTACCGGTGAGCGCAAGCAAAGCCAATTGGTACTTCCGTAGGATTTTAATGCAGAATGTGCGGACAAACGAAACGTTACAGAAGCGTATGTGAAACAATGCTGAAACGTTGCTTTGGTAACTTAGCAGCATGAACCGATGACAACCCACATCGAACTCAAGAAAGAGGTAATTCGACTATGCGTATTAATCAAGCTTTGGTGGCTTTCCTAAAGGATGAATCAGGACAAGGTATTACAGAATACGGCGCCGTACTAGCGTTCGTAGCCCTCCTGGTCGCCGTTGTATTCGGATTTGCGAGAGGCGCTCTCCAGTCCACACTGTCTCAATCCTTCTCGACAGTTGTGTCACAGTTGAACGCGTTGAACGCATACTCTGCGGCATCCAGCTCGTAAGCATAAATTCGGCGACAGCCGAAATACTATCCAAACCCGGAAGAGACGCTCGTCCCGCTCTTCCGGGTTTTTCTTTTTTATCGGTCGAACCCGTCCAGCTCGTTGAGCTCTTTGAACAGGATGTCGCGAGATTGCGCACGCAAGGCGGTAGCCAGCGGATCATTCAACCCCTCCAGCTCATTGGCCTCGGCTTGCAACTTGGCTGCCGGCTCGATGGCATCCGGCAAAGCAGACTCGCTCACTGAAAAATCAAGACGCGGCTCGCTTGCACTTTGCTCTTTGATATCCCTGCCCAAATTGTCGATTGCTTTGTCGAGGCGCTTTTGGCAATCTTTGTGTTTTGGATTATCCGAGAATTTTTCATCGTGCACGGCTTTCATCCTCTCCAATTTGCCGAGGACCTGTCTTAAATAAGCAATATCCATACGTCCTCCGTCGAGGCACAGGACGTAGAATCAGCCGCAAGGTGCCTTCTCATGGGGGCGGCGGGCGAAAGCCCGCTCTTGTGGCTGTACAATACTGCTCAGCTCATGCATTCCAGCGACTCGACAGCCAAGATTTTTGACAAATTGCACATCGCAATGATGGTGTTCGGCGTCTTTTCGATTGTCGCTTTGTACGCATTCGGCTTTTATCGTGCACTTACCTGTCCTTACTCGCTCAACTATGAAGGTGTGCCGCTCTGGGCGTCCTGGGCCTTAGCTCACGGATTGAATATTTACGATCCGGCCCGACTTTCTGCCGAGCCATGGTCGGTGAATATCTATCCTCCTTTGATGCCTATCATCGGTCAGCTTGCATCGGCAAAGGTGGCCGGGTGTCTCATCTTTCTGCGGGCTTTATCAGCAGTATGTGCAGTCGGCACGGCGATATTGCTGTGGTTGTTGTGGAAGCGCAGCGCCGTTGATCGCGTTGCTGCTGCGGCGGCGCTCGTCTTTGTTTTCAGCCCGTTGCCGGTCTGGTTCAACAGCTTCATGTGCAAACCGGATTTCCTCTGCATCTTTTTCATCATCGCCACCTTGCTGGTCTTCTGGCTCAAGTACGAGCGAGACGAACTTTCAACGAAAGCATTGTTGCCGTGCGTAGCATTGAGCGTGTTGGCGCTGCTCGGCAAGCAACAAGGCGTTTTGGCGCCTGCCACCATTTGCGTATTTTTGCTCGTCCGCGGCAAAACGGCTGCCGCTGTTCGTTTTGGATGCATAATTGTGGCTGCTTTCGCGCTTACCGGCATCGTCTTTCAATTGATTACAGGCGGTGTCCCGCAAATTTATGCCTTTCTCAAGCAGTTGCATTGGGACTACAACAATGTTGGCTTGAATGTATCCACCCTGGCTGCCGATGGTATCAAGCTGGGGCTAATCAGTGCAGGCGCGATACTCTATATCGTGCGCAAACAGGTTGCGATGCCCCAATTTCAGTTTGCCTGCATATTTCTCGTTTTGTCCGTCCTGCAGTGTTTGAGTTCGCTCGGCATACCGGCCGCGACTTCCAATCACTTCATTTTGCCTTTCATCGGGTTTGCCATGGTGGCGGCGCTGGTGGGAACGCGTTGGACTTGGTTTGCCGCCGCGCTTGCCGTCGTCTCGGTAATACTGGTTATCGATCTGGCTCTGTTTCTGGATAAACAAGTTAGCACTGTGAGAACAGAGGCCGCAGGCGTTTTGCAACAATTGCCGCACCAGGGAAAGCTGCTCAGTGAGGATCCTTATTGGGTGTTTGCCACGGGCACCGAGCTGGTGATGGTAGATTGCAACATCTTTCAGAGTGTTTGGCGCCAGCGACCGCAGCTGCAGCAACCCTTTATTGACCGCTTGAAGAGCAAGGCTTATGCTGCGGTGATGATCAACCACCGTGACAGCCGGCAGGGCGGCAATTACATTTGGACCCCCGAGGCTTTGGCCGCCATTAAGGAAAATTATCGGTTAGCCGGCAGCGGCACCGGCAATGGTATCAGCCAGGACATTTATCTGCCGAAATGACGAAAGCCGGGGACAGCTATAAGGGACTGCAACTGCCGAACGTGCCGAGAACCGTCGGCTATGTAGTCTATTTCGTCGCGCTCTTGCTGACGGCGCTCTTTGTTTGGTGGCACATTTGCGACGTAATTGTGCAAAAGCAGATTCTGCAGACAAAAGGGCAAGTCGTGGATTTCGTTCTCTTTTATGCGGCCGGCTGGATGCTGCGCACGGCTCCGGATCAAGCGGCGCAAATATACAATTCGGCCGCGTTCACGCACGCCATTCAACAACTGACGCAACCGTTCGAACCTGCCGGTACATATCGATTTTTCTACCCGCCTTTCATGGTGGCTGTTTTCTTTCCGTTTACGCTGGCGCCGCTTCAGTGGGCATGGGGGATGTGGACAGCGTTTTGCGTTTTAGCCGCGGCCGGTGCAGTCAAAATCCTCGACCAGCGTCAGGGAGTGAAGCTGTGGCTGGCTGTTTGCGTGGCTTCTGCGGCCTCGCTGCCGGCGTTTTTCAACTTCCGGGTTGGGCAGACGGGCATTCTTTTGCTTGCCGGCAGCGCGCTCTTCTTCTACTTTTGCCGGCAACAAAAATATTTTCATAGTGGCATAGCGACGGCTCTGCTTCTGGCCAAACCTCAATTTGCCCCTCTTTTCCTGGTGGCAGGCTGCGTGGTTGGTCGATGGCAATATGTGCGTGGAGCGGCCGTGGCCGTCTTGCTTTTGTTGATCGCCTGCCTGCCTGTCGGCGGACTGAGCGGCATCATCGAATTCGTAAGAACGATGTTCTCGGCCGATGTCCATCGCGAGCTGACGGAGCTGACGACCCTGGAAAACCTGCGCGGTTTGATTATGCTTCTGCCCGGTACCAGCCCGCGCCTGGTTCTCTTCCTGTGCCTGGCATTGACGGTTTTGACCGCAGTGCTCACCGGCGTTTTGTGGCTGCGCTATCGCAGACTCAACCGTCACGACGAGGTGCTCTTCGGGGTTCTCTCCGCTTGCACGTTATTGTTTACCCTGGCATTTACGGTTCACGTCTTGCCGTACGATTACCTGGCACTATCTGTAGTGGCAATGCTCTTATGGCCTGCACTCGATCTGCTCGGCCGGCGCAAGTACACGCAATGGTCGCGCGTTTTGCTGCTGATTATGCCGTTTCTGTCGTGGGGAACTTTTGTTTTTCTGCCGCTTGTGACCATGCTGCAAGGGGCGGGCCCAGCTGCCGTTGTAGTTTGTTCGCCACTTTTGCTCATCCTTGTGCACCCGCTTTTCATTGGGTCGGTTGCCCAGCTATGGCTGGCTTGGCTGCTGGCCCGAGAACGGTTGCGCGAAGCAACAACCACCTAGGCGCCGCCTGACGGACCTTTGTGCACCAGATCGTGGAAAATGCCGGCGGCGTCCACCGGGTCTTGGTCTGCTGCGTAGAGAACGCTGCGCCCAATCATGACCCCGCGGACGTTATGGCCGGCGGCCAGCCCGTCTTTGATGTCGCTGAGATATTTGTCGCTGCTCACCGCTTCACCGCCGAGCAGCAAGATCGGCAAAGTCGTGGATATGGCGACCACATTGAAGTTGGCGCAGTAGCGCAACATCAACCATAAATAGCGGCTGCTGTCACCAAGGGCGGTGGCGGCTCCAACCAACTGCGCGAATGCCTCGGCGCTGGGATTCATCTTATATCCATTGTCCACGGGCACGACAGGCAGAGGCTCCAGGAAAAACGGCATTTGCACGGAGTTGGCTTCACTGATTGCTTGAGCGCAATGGCGCAAAGTAGAAAGCGATCCTTGATCGCTTTCGCAAAATCGCCACAACATTTTGACGCCGTCCATCCTCCATTCGGCGCATTGGGTGGGCGTCGGGCCGGTGGGCGGATCGTTCATTTCCCACGAGCTGCCTGACAAACCCCCTCGATTGAGACTGGCGATCAGCAGCTTCTCATTGAGAAATGCCGGCAGGCCTCTTGCCTGCATCAAATCATGCAGCACCAGAAGCTCTTCGAGCACATCCATTGTAGCCATCACGCCATCGGCGGCATCGGCGCTGAGGATGCGGACGATGCGAATTAAGAAATCCTGCCTGTCCGCCATGGCCAGCGGCTGGTCGCCGGCGCGTACAACGCGCCGTGCCGGGTAATCCGCAGCCAAAATGTTGAGCCTGCCGTCCATGCAGCTTTGTCCGCCGCTTGCGCTTTTTAGCCACCAGCAAGGCGCGTTCGGGCTCGTCAATGCGGACTTGCGTGAGCTCTTCCACAAGACGAGTGAAAAGCACTTCCTGATGGCGCAGTGTTCGCAGTGACGGCATGTGAGCCCTTTCAGCCAATCGACTTGGTCGGCAATTCCCTATTCACCATTCCACTTAACGTTAATTACTATGCATTGCTGCGTCAAGAGGAGCCCACTTCACGATAAAACGGACTGGATGAGCGGCCGTAGTTCGATTACAATAAGCCGTCATCTCGGAGATACTTATGCAAACGACTCTGCACCAGCATTTGAAGGACTCCACTCGTAAGCGTCACGAACAAGCGGAGGGGCATCCGTTTCAGGGCGCGCTTGCCCAGGGCAAGCTGCCGCTGGCCAGCTATCGGCGGTACCTCGTGCAGTTGGCGCATCTGCATCGGGAATTCGAAAATCAGTTGCGCAACGCCGAAGGCAACCCAGCGGTGCGCTCGGTCGTGCATGACGAGCACTATCAATTGCCATTCTTGCAAGACGATTTGAAGGCCCTGGGCACGGATATGAACAGCGAAACGGCTCTGCCTGTCGTTGTCGAGTTCGCTCAATCGCGCACTTTCTCCGACGACCCGCGCACTCTGCTAGGCGTTTTGTATGTTTTACTCGGCAGCAAGCACGGCGGCAAGTTCATCGCGCACCAGGTGCGCGAGACATACGGGCTGCAAGATGCAGGTTATACCTATTTCGATCCATTCAAGGATAGGTTCAAGCCTTTGTGGCAAGACTTCACCTCAGCGCTAAACGCATTGCCTGATGATGAGCAGCTCAGGAATGGAGTTTTGCAAGGGGCGGATGCTACTTTCGATGTATTCGTCCAAATTGGCGATGCAATCTGGCGAGCTCAACAGGCCTCCGTAGCTCATAACTAAACTAAGCTTGTTTGCGCTGATAATTCTTGGCATCGTCCATCTGCTGCCAGTACAGCCGAATTAGCTGGTTTGCGAGGTCCACAAAATATTTTTGCTCTTCCATTGTGCGCGGCAGCTTGAGACGGGAATTGATAATTACCAGCAATGCTCCGTATGAAACGGTGTCAGGAACGATTACCACTGCTGAATCTCCCATTAGGTCAGCTCAGAGGACGCCGGGTAACCTGTGGCGTTCCCACTTGTCTTGGAAAACTTGCACGCATAGGTGCCCGAAAGTGCCACCGTATGTGGTTGGTAGACGTTGGTACTACCGGATGTGATACCACATTTGGTGCCAAGCCACGCTCGCTAACCAATCATTAGTAGATAGCGCAGATAAAGGACAATCGAACGCGGACATCAACCGTCACAAAAATGCGTTAAATCAGTTGATGGCGGAAACCTGACGGCTGAGCCGGCGTCGATCTACCTGTACAGTTTGATGCCTCGACCTGGTGTATTTGGTCGGAGGCATGAGCAGGAGTGCCGTAAATGAACAGCAAGCTTTTTATTCCCACCCTCGCGATGGCTTTCGCGACGATCGCAATTACCACGGTTCCGGCTCAGGCCGCACCAGGATTTTTCAACCAGTTGAACGGCTTCGGCAACAACGGCATGATGGGCACCGGCTTTGCCGGCGGCAGTTGCCATCACCACCATCATCATAATTGGGCAAACAATACCGCATTCAACAACGGTGTTCCCTACGGCGGATACAACAACGGGCTGATGGGCGCGCCCTATAGCCCATACGGCGGCAACGGAATGCTAGGCGTCGGCTACAACCCCGGCGTCATGGGCAACGGGATGGGATACGGCAACGGGATGGGATACGGCAACGGCGGTTTGCTGAGCTCATTGTTCGGCACCAACGGTGCTCCCAATGCCGCCTTGACCAATCGGCTTTCCCAGCGCCAATCTTTCCTGCAAAACCTGCTTAGCTCAGGCAATCTGACGGGCAATCGCCAAGCTTGGGCGCAAAACCAGCTCAATCAGATAACCAACGCACAAAACGGCATTGCTGCCGGCACATTCAACCAGAGTTCTTTGGGCTCAGGCGGCTTGCGCAGGCTGCTCGGCTTCTAAGGTCGCATAAGGGGCGACCCACGGCGTCTCCCCTTCGCCAAAGGAGAAAGGGCGCTTCGGCGCCCATTTCTTTCCCATAAAAGTACGTATACGAAGTAATGTTAATTTCAATGCCAACTTTTGAACTTTTTTTAGGCTTACAACGTTTGTGAAGGTATAGGGGCAATGCCATGCATCGCCCATTAATGGATAAATGGAGGACCTTGTATGAAACTCGTTCGCACACTTGCAATTGCCGGCTCGTTATTGATGATGGGGCTGCCGGTATTTGCAGACAACCTGACGACTGTGGACAATGCGCCGCAGGAAATCGCTCAGGCTCAAGCCCCCGTGGCTTTCGCGAAAGTCGCTCCTGTCGGCACCGACCAGCGCGCCAAACTGGAGGCGTTGCGCGATAAATATGAGCTCGACACGGCCCAGCAGAAGGCACTCTTGCACGTCACCCAGCGCCAACTGCGGGAAGTGATGGGTGCGCCCAGTATTGACAAGTCGGCCGCTGCTACGCTGCAGACCAAGATCAACGGCTTGCGTGACGATCTTTCGAATGCGAAGCTTAATTTCATGTTGGCCGCCAGCGATGTGTTTACGCCTGAACAACGGGCTGCTTTCCATCATATGCATGGACGCTTCGGACACCATGGCGGCTTCGGACATGGCGGGCAGTGCGGACCTGGCTGCGCGCCGGGCGGACACGGCCACGGTGGACAGCAGAAGAAAGTCGGATAATTCGAATTTATTCAACCCCCGGACACTGGACGAACAACCTGTAGGGGCGATGCATGCATCGCCCCTACATTGCTGCAAGCTTTCGGCGCCTTCGCATCTTCAATTGTCAGCATTGTGCCTCTGTAAAGCTCATTTATAATGGTGAGACCGCAGGGGGAAACCATGCCGCAACGAGCTTCAGAGCGGACAGCAGCCGAAAGAAAAAGCATCGGCTACTTGATCAAAATTCTTTCGCAACTGAATTACCGTTGCTTTCAGTTGGTCATGGCGCCGTACGATTTGACGCCATTTCACTGGCTGGTTTTGCGAACATTGTGGAAAGAGAACGGGTTGCCAGTCTCCAACATTACACAGCGTCTGCAGGAAGTGGGCGGCACCATGACCGGTGTTCTCGATCGCATGGAAGAGCGTGGACTAGTTTCGCGCGTTCGCGATCCTGCCGATCGTCGCGTATTTCGCGTATTTCTGACGAAAAAAGGACAAGATCTCGAAGA
>Ga0134128_10010125_pt1 | contig 11303 bp, 10 predicted proteins | sample KB31754_FD_96462 | JGI IMG/M metagenome (GOLD analysis project Ga0134128, IMG submission 96462) | Terrestrial soil microbial communities with excess Nitrogen fertilizer from Kellogg Biological Station, Michigan, USA - KB3-175-4 | ecosystem: Environmental > Terrestrial > Soil > Unclassified ...
AGTTTGTTCAGGATCCTGATCTCTTTATATTGCATTTATCAACCTGGGCTTATACGAAAAACGCCGTCCCGTCCGCCTGCCAGCGCCTTCTCCGCCACCGATTCCAACGGCTCGGCGCGATAAGTAAGCGCTCGCACCAGCATGGGCAGATTCACTCCCGCAAGGCATATCACCCGTTCTGTGGAAGCAGCGAGCCGGGTGGCTATATTGCACGGGGTTGCGCCGCAGATGTCGCTCAATACCAGCACACCCTCGCCGCTATCCAGTTCTCTTACCGATTCCACTGCTTTTGAAAGGATAACGTCAGGATCATCCTGAGGGTGAATGGCAATGTGTGCCAGACCCGGCAATTTCTTTCCCATCACGTGGTTGGCGCTCTCGACGAGACTCCTGCCCAGATTGCCGTGAGAAATAATCAAAATCCCGATCATGGTATTGTCAGGAGCAGGCAACAAGAAGACAACGGAATGGATCAGCGCGGCATCTTTTCAAGGGCATCCACCATCATTCCAGCCACATTGAAGCCGGTCTGGTCTGAAATTTCCCTCATACCCGTAGGACTGGTGACGTTGATCTCGGTAAGATAATCCCCGATGACATCCAGTCCCACCAGCATCAAGCCTTCATTGAACAATGCGGGACCGAGTGCTTCGGCAATTTCACGATCCCGTGGGCTGAGTGGCTGAGCGATGCCGGTAGCGCCCACATTCAGATTGCCCCGGAATTCTCCGGGTCTCGGGATGCGGGCGAGTGTATAAGGGACTGGCTCGCCCGCGATCAACAGGATGCGCTTGTCTCCCTGGGTGATTTCGTGGATATACCGTTGAGCCATGATGGTCTTTGTGCCGTAGTGCGTCAATGTTTCTATTATCACCCCGATATTGTGATCCCCCTGGTGAACGCGAAACACGCTTGCTCCCCCCATGCCGTCAAGCGGCTTGAGAATGATGTCGTCGTGCTCTGCAAGAAAATGGCGGAGCAGGCTTTCGCTTCGCGTCACCAGCGTTTCCACGGTATATTCGGGAAACTTCGCCACCGCGAGCTTCTCGTTATGGTCCCGGATTGCGCGCGCGCTGTTGATTACGCAGGCCCCCCGCGTTTCAGCCAGTTCCAGCAAGTAAGTGCTGTAGATATACTCCATATCAAACGGCGGATCTTTGCGCATGAGTACGGCATCGAATTCCTGAAGTGGTATTTCTTCCGGCTCGTCCACCCGATACCACAGCCGTCCCTGAGGGTCCTCGCCGGTCAATTCGAGTGTGCGCGCGAAACCGACCGTATCCCCTCGCTGCCAGGCCAGGTCTCCCTGCTGCATAGAGAATAACGTGTGACCCCTTGCTGCCGCCTCGCGCATGATGGCGACGCTCGAATCCTTGCGCGTTTTGATTGATTCGAGGTGATCAAGAACAAAGGCAAGTCTCATGAGTTATCAGGGAGATTATATGGAGAATGGGATGATGTGAGGCATCGGAGGTGGGAGGGTGAACAAAACGCGCGTTATCAAACCAAAATGTGCGGAAGGCTGTTATCAGCATAGCATCTGGAGCAGATTGCTTGCCCCTTTCATCAAGCCGTACAGTTTTTAACGGACTCACCCCTGCAGATGAGTCGCTGTCCATTTTCGGGATTCGTTTTCAGGGAAACTTTCCAAGGAAAATCCGGAGAGAATGGAGGGATGAAGCTGCACTAAGCCACGATGGCTTCGGTTCTCATCTCACTTTTTTCCAGTTCTTGTGCAGCAGCCAGCAAGGCCAACCGGGCTATGACGCCATAAGCATAAAACCGGTTGGCACTACAACCCGGCTGCGCTTCCCGGTCCGGCAGAAGGCAGGTGTCTTCGAATGCCAGTGGTACAAAATGCATGCCGGGAGCATTGAGGTTCTCGTCGACGCCCCGCTCGGTATGCACCCGATAGAAACCACCGACGACATAGCGGTCTATCATATAGATGACGGGCTCCGCTACGGCGTCGTTGACACTCTCAAACGTATAAACCCCTTCCTGCACCAGGATGTCGGTCACCTGCAATCCTTCTTTTACGACCGCCATCTTGTTGCGCTGTTTCCGGCTGAGCGTGCGCACTTCTGCGCCATCTTTTACGGTCATTATCCCCATTCCGTATGTACCGGCATTGGCCTTCACAATCACGAAGGGATCTTTTCTGACTCCATACTCGGCATATTTCTCCCTGATCTGGCCCAGGATCTCATCCACTGTGTTGGCCACGCAGTCTTCACCTTTTTTTTCGCGAAAGTTGATTTTTCCGCAGGAAGCGAAATAAGGATTGATAAGCCACGGGTCAATACCGATCAGGCTCGCAAACTGCTGCGAGACATTATCGTAGGCGGTGAAGTGATGTGATTTCCGTCGGCTGGTCCATCCCGCATGCAGGGGAGGAATGACCGTCTGCTCGAGATTCCGCAGGATAGCCGGTGTGCCGGTGGAAAGGTCGTTGTTGAGAAGCACGACGCAGGGATCGAAATCTTCCAGAACGACTCGATTGCCCTTCCGCTGGATCGGTTCGAGCGTGAGCTTGTTTCCATCTGGCAGGTCGAGCGCAGTGGGTGCAGTGATCTCAGGAAGCAGCGTACCGATACGGATGTGAATGCCGGCGTGCCGCATGACTGCGTGCAAGGTCGCCAGATTTTGCAAATAAAAAATATTGCGCGTGTGACTTTCCGGAATCAGCAGCACGCTGCGTACGCCGGTACAGATTTTATCAATTGCCGCCATCATCGCCTGGACGCATAAAGGCATGAATTCGCGGTTGAGATTATTGAAACCGCCTGGAAACAGGTTGGTATCAACGGGCGCCAGCTTGAACCCGCTGTTGCGCAAATCCACGGAGCAGTAAAAAGGCGCCGCATGCGTCTGCCATTCATTGCGCAACCATTGCTCGATCGAAGGCATGGCATTGAGGATGCATTTTTCAAGATCAAGAATGGGGCCGCTCAGGGCAGTATCAAGATGGGGCGCAGGCATGAAGGAAGCGGGTATCAACAGGAAACGGCGATTGTAACATCAGGAAAGCAGGGAATAAGCCACTCCTCCCACAAAGCTGGGGCGTCTGGACAATGGGACAATGTTTGGCGCAGATTATTTCAGTTCACCCAGGGTACGCAATTCCGGATCGAAAGCGGTCTGGTATTTCTCGGGAAGTCCAGCCACCGCCATGCTCGCTTCGTATTCGTCCGGATAAAGGCCATAGGTGACGACAAACCCGGTCTTGTCCCTGGAAAAGGGATAAACATAAATATTCGACAAATCGACGAGCGCGCGGGCTCGCACCAGAAACCGTTCCATGCGATCAGGCTTAGCATTGCTGGTGGTGTATAGCAGAATGGTGTACAGATTCCGGTCCGCCTTGGAGAAGGCTTCAAGGGTCGCCTCGACCCGTTGTTTCAGCAACTTGTACTCCGCCAGATCGACTCCTGCAATAATGTTTGTTGTGTTTGTTGCGCCTCCGGCGGACTGGCCTTCGGCAGAAAGCCCGCTTTGTGCAGTCGTGCCTGTCGCCGCTGCCTTTCCGCTTCCGGAGGGTGTTTTATCAGTTCCGGCCTTGGCGGCAGTTTCCTTATTTGCCTTGTCCGCAGCGGTCTTGGCGGAGGTGTTGCTGGCAGGCGGCATCTTTCCCCCGGACTCCTTGTTGCTCCCGCCGGGGGGGAGCGGAGTGGCGGCGGAAATGGAAGAGGAAGATGGAGCATTTGCAAGAACGCTTGGGGGAGTGGTTGCGATCGTTGCGGGATAAGTCGTGGCAGCCGGAGCAGGCAATGTTGCCGGCGCCGCCGCTTCAAGCGGCAAGGAAGCAGAGGCGTTGCCGCTGCCTGCCGGTTGAGGGCCCGAGGCCTGCCAACCCGCGACGCCCAGCACTATTACGACTGCCGCACAGGATGCGGCCCCCGCTCCGGCTATGAGATGTCCCACGAAATCGGGGCGATTACGCTTGTCCTTCCAATCGAGATGCGGCTTGAGTCCGATATCCGTCATCACTTTCCTGACATGATCCACCTCCACGCTCGAAGCCTGCGCAAGAAACGCTGTTATCAGCGACTTGTCGGCGATCATATTCAGCTGGCCCAACAGTCCACCGGCAGCAACGTCGATCAATCGCAGCGCGGCAGGTGAAAAAATGTCCGGCCCTTCATAACCCGCAATCGTCCTCATCCGATAGAGCAGATATTCGCTCGCGGCTTTGCGATCCAGTAGCTGCAAAACATAACGATGGCGAACGGCTGTTCTGATCTGGATAAACTGCTGTGAAGCCAGTGTGCGTTCCAGTCCCGGCTCACCCACCAGAACGATCTGCAGCAATTTATGGTGGGACGATGCCCACTCATATAACAGCCACAGCGCTTCCAGCGTTTCTGCTGCCAGAGTATGCGCTTCATCTATCAGCAACACGACTTGCCTGTCGCCAGCCTGCACGGCGGCGAGAATTTCCTGCAGCTCATCGACATCAGCCGGCGCGGGTGGAAGGACCAGACCTTCTTTCTTCGATTGAAACTTCAATTCGTCCATTATGGAATTCAGTAAAGCTTTCTTCGACGAATCTTTCTTTGCAGAATAAATAACCCGCATGCTATCGGACAGCCATTTCATCAACGCCTGGCATAGCACGGTTTTGCCGCTCCCCGATTCGCCGGTGAGAGCAATCATGCCCTCTTCGCCTTCGCCGTGCGTCAATACATAGATGAGGGCATCCAGGATTGCGCCTCGCCCTCCTCCTTCATAGAAACAGTCACCCTCAGTGGTTGACGATTGAGAAAATGGCTGCCTGGATAAACCGAAATGATCAAGATACATTGGTGCCTCGCTGTCCGATTCGCCTGGGGAATGTGTTTCGTAATTGATTCGATCAGAAAATACTATGAATCCCGTCATTCCGGGCCTGGGCCGGAATCCAGTAAACCCGAATCCAGCCACGTCCAATAATGGCGCTTTGAATGTCACTGGATACCGGCTTCCGCCAGCATGACGTTTGTACTGTTTGCCGTCTGGCTCAACAGGGCCGCTTGCTGCTGTCAGGAAACTCTAATCAAGGATTCTGAATAAGATACACCATGGAACATAAAATTCCTTGATGAACCAGATATCCTATCTATACAAACCGGAATGAAACCATCCGGGAGCCTAGCTTCCAAAGGAGTTCCAAAGGAGCTTTAAACCTTGTATTGATCCCGCATGCTAGGGTATAGTTCGAATTTCGCCATTTATATCCAAGCGGAAGAGCGCGAACTAATCGTCGCCGCCGAAAGCGCAACCCCCCGGAATCGCTCAGGCGCAGATCATGTCAATCTTGATCCGTGATAACCGCTTGCGAAAAGGCAATCTGGAGAGTGCCGGCATTGGGCTGGCCACCGAAGGGGCAGACGGAGCAAGGGAAACCCTGTCCGAAATCTCTCAGGTAAAAAGGACAGAGGGGTGAGGTCATCAGGCGTGACCTCACCTTTTTTTTGGGACATCCATCTGTGAAAACGACTCCTCTAAATCAAACCCATCGCGATATGAACGCCAAGATGGTGGATTTTGGCGGTTGGGACATGCCCCTGCATTACGGCTCCCAGCTTGATGAACACCACAAGGTGCGCAGTGATGCGGGAATGTTCGATGTGTCCCATATGCTCGCCCTCGACATCGAGGGGGAGGGCGCACGCACGTTCCTGCGGCAACTGGTCGCCAACAATATAGACAAACTGACGCAGCCAGGCAAGGCGCTTTACTCCTGCATGCTCAACCCCGATGGCGGAGTGATAGATGATCTCATCATCTATTTTCTGACGGAATCGCATTTCCGGATGGTAGTCAATGCAGGGACCGCCGATAAGGATATAGCATGGATACTTTTGCAACGCGACCGGATAGCCCACGGTCTCAAAATCACGCCGCGCAGGGATCTGGCGATGATCGCAGTGCAAGGTCCCAATGCCCGCGCCAAGGTGTGGCAGGTACTTTCGGGCTCGCAGACGGATACGGAGAATCTGAAGCTGTTCCAGGCAGCCTTTTTTGACAAGTATTTTATTGCCCGCACAGGTTACACCGGCGAAGACGGTTTCGAGATTACGCTTCCGGCAGCGGACGCCGCGAGTTTCTGGAATAAGCTTTATGCCGCAGGGGTGACTCCCGCGGGCTTGGGTGCAAGAGATACCTTGCGGCTCGAGGCAGGCATGAACCTTTACGGACAGGATATGGACGAAACGATCAATCCCCTGGAAGCGGGACTGGGCTGGACGGTGGATTTGAAGAGCGAGCGCGACTTCATCGGCAAGCAGGCGCTTCTCACCCAACCGGTCACACAGCAGCTGATCGGCCTGGTGTTGCTGGATCGCGGGATATTGCGCAGCCATCAGAAGGTGGTTACGCCAAAAGACGAGGGCAAAGGCGAAATTACCAGTGGGGGCTTTTCGCCCACGCTCAATCAGTCGATCGCCCTGGCGCGCCTTCCCCTGGCCGTATCTCCCGGAGACGAAGTTCAAGTCGTCGTTCGGGATAAACAGTTGAAAGCGAAAGTCGTGAAATATCCTTTCGTCCGCAATGGCAAGATTCTCGTTTAATGAAACGGCAAAGCAATATCATTTAATTCTGGAGCAAAAACATGAGTATTCCGAATGATTTGAAATACACGAAATCCCATGAATGGGTGCATCTCGAAGATGACGGCACGGCCACTATCGGTATTACCCAGCATGCCCAGGAGTTGCTTGGGGACATGGTATTCGTTGAAACTCCCGCAGTCGGTCGCCAACTCAAGCAAGGCGATGAATGTGCCGTAGTTGAATCGGTAAAGGCGGCGGCCGATGTTTACGCGCCGATCACGGGGGAAGTCACCGCCGCCAATCAGGAGCTCACCTCCGCTCCGGAAAAAATCAACCAGGATGCTTATGCGGCCTGGCTTTTCAGACTGAAACCGGCAAACGCCGCTGACCTGGAAAAATTGCTCGATTCCGCCGGATACCAGAAACTGCTCGAAAGCGAAGATCATTAATCAAATCACTTGAGGGAAATGGAACGGGTCTGTTTCCCCCGCCGTTATTCCGCCTGCCTCTTTTACGCCTCACCGATGATTCACGGAACAAATCATGCCGTTCATTCCCCATACTGAAGAAGATATACAAGCCATGCTCGCAAGCATCGGTGCAAACAGCATCGATGAGCTGTTCGATGAGATTCCACCCGCGCTGAAAACCGGCACCCTGAAGCGGGTGCCACCCGGTTTGAGCGAAATGGAAATATCGCGTTTGATGCTGGAGCGCGCCGAGCAGGATGGACGCTACCTGAACTTCATCGGCGCGGGCGCTTATGAGCACCATATTCCCGCGGCTGTCTGGCAGATTGCCACGCGTGGGGAGTTTTACTCCTCTTATACGCCCTACCAGGCGGAAGCCAGCCAGGGCACCCTGCAGTTGCTCTATGAGTACCAGACCATGATAGCGTCGCTGACGGGGATGGATGTTTCCAACGCCAGCATGTACGACGGCGCTTCGGCCCTGGCGGAAGCCGCCCTGATGGCGGTGCGTTCGCACCGGACCTCGCGGCGGATTTTGATCCCCCAGACCGTTCACCCGGTCTATCGCAGCGTGGTTCGCGCCATTGTCAAAAACCAGGGAATCGAGGTGGTGGAGATTCCCTACGACAAGCTGTCCGGACAGACTTCCCTGGACGGGCTGAAGAACCTCGGCAGCGAAGAATTTGCAGCGCTCGTGATTCCCCAGCCGAACTTTTTCGGCGTGCTCGAAGATGTCGACATGCTCACCCACTGGGCTCAGAGCAGGGATGCTTTTGCCATTGCCGTTGTGAACCCCATGGCACTGGCAATGCTGACTCCGCCCGGCGAATGGGGGGAGAAAGGCGCAGACATCGCCGTCGGCGAAGGACAGCCATTGGGCATTCCCTTGTCCAGCGGGGGACCGTATTTCGGTTTTATGGCCTGTAAGCAGCCCCTGGTGCGCCAGATGCCCGGCCGCATTATCGGGCGCACGACGGATCAGGAGGGCAGCGATGGCTTCGTGCTTACGCTCCAGGCGCGGGAACAGCACATCCGGCGATCCAAGGCCACCTCCAATATTTGCACCAATCAGGGACTCATGGTCACGGCGGCAACCATCTACCTGGCCTTGCTGGGTCCCGAAGGCTTGCGCCGGACTGCTGCCCAATCGCATGCAAACACGGCAGCATTACTGGAAAAACTCGAAAGGCTGGAGGGAGTGAAAAGAATGTTCAACGGCCCTCTGTTCCATGAAGCGGTTATCTCCCTGCCTCGTCCCGCTGCCAGCGTATTGCAGGCGCTCCAGGCCCGGCGGATATTGGGTGGACTCAATCTCAAGGAGTACTACCCGGAACTGGGAGATGCCGTGCTGGTATGCGCAACCGAAACGAAGACGTCTGCAGACATGGAAAATTACATCACGCAACTGGGCGAAGTCATCAGGAACTCATAGCACCGATTTTCCATCGGACGTTTAACAACCATCCCACATCATAAAGGAGAAACAGTATGGTCACCCTAGCCGGCAACCCCATCAAAGTTGAAGGAACTTTCCCCAAGGTAGGCGACAAGGCACCCGATTTTTCTCTGGTAAACAGGGATTTGAAAGATGTCACCCTGGCCGATTTTGCGGGCAAGAAAAAAGTGCTCAACATTGTTCCCAGCCTTGATACCCCGGTCTGCGCCATGTCCACGCGCAAGTTCAACGAGCAGGCCAGCAACATGGAAAACACGGTGGTGTTGATCATTGCTGCCGATCTCCCCTTCGCGATGAGCCGCTTCTGCGACATGGAAGGACTCGACAAGGTGGTACCGCTTTCCACAATGCGCGGCTCGGAATTCATGGAAAACTATGGAGTGGCGATTACGGACAGCCCTCTTGCGGGTATCACGGCCCGGGCTGTCGTGGTCCTGGATGAAAACGACAAGGTCATCCATGCGCAGCTCGTGCCGGAAATCAAGGACGAGCCGGATTATGACGCGGCGCTGAAAGCACTGGAATCCTGAGCAGGACAGGCATATGGAATGCGTCGCGACAGTCGATGACATTGGTATCCGGCGCCCGCGGAATGCGCGTCGCCTTCCTTCTCCGAGGCTCTGAGGTACAGGAATTCGAACGCCTGCCTGTCAATATCTTTCAACACATTCACTTAGCAAACACCGGATTGAACCCATGCTGATATTTGAACATTCTCGCCCTGGCCGGCGCAATTATTCCCAATCTCCGAAAGCTGCGGAAGCAACGGATATTCCGGAGAAGCTGTTGCGCAAGACCCTGCCGCTGCTGCCGGAAGTGTCCGAGATGGACGCGGTGCGCCACTACACGCGGCTGTCGCAAAAGAATTTTTCGATAGACACGCATTTTTATCCGTTGGGTTCCTGCACGATGAAGTACAACCCGAGGGCGTGCAATTCACTGGCGATGCTGCCTCAGTTTCTGGCCCGTCATCCCAGATCGCCGGAAAGCACCGGCCAGGGATTTCTTGCGTGCATGTATGAGTTGCAGGAAATTCTGAAAGATGTAACCGGTATGGCCGGGGTAAGCCTTACGCCCATGGCGGGAGCACAGGGCGAGCTGATCGGGATCGCGATGATACGCGCCTACCATGAGTCGCGGGGGGACACCGCCCGAACCGAAATCATCGTTCCGGACGCGGCTCATGGCACCAATCCTGCCACAGCAGTCATGTGCGGCTACAAGGTCGTTGAGATCGCCACCGACAAGGAAGGTAATGTGGACATGGCTGCCCTGAAAGCAGCGGTCGGCCCGAAGACGGCTGGGCTGATGCTGACCAATCCTTCCACGCTCGGTGTATTTGAAGAGAATGTTGCCGAGATGAGCAGGATTGTCCATCAGGCAGGCGGATTGCTCTATTATGATGGCGCAAACCTGAACGCCATACTTGGCAAGGTCAAGCCAGGCGACATGGGCTTTGACGTCATTCACATCAACCTTCACAAGACGTTTTCCACCCCGCACGGCGGCGGAGGCCCGGGCTCGGCCCCGGTGGGTGTCGCACCGCGGCTGTTGCCGTTTGTGCCTGTGCCTATCGTGGCATTTGAAAACGGGACCTATCGCTGGCAAACGGAGAAGGATATACCGCAATCGATCGGAAGACTTTCGGCCCACATGGGTAATGCGGGCGTTCTGTTGCGCGCCTATGTGTACGTACGTCTGCTTGGGGCGGAAGGCATGCACCGGGTGGCGGAGTTTGCGGCGCTCAATGCCAACTACCTGATGGCGGAACTGCGCAAGGCGGGTTTCGAGATCGCCTATCCCAACCGCAGGGCCAGCCATGAATTTATCGTTACCTTGAAGGACCTGAAGGAAAAAACCGGCGTCACCGCGATGAACCTCGCCAAGCGTCTGCTGGATAAGGGTTACCATGCCCCGACGACCTATTTTCCGCTCCTCGTGCCGGAATGCCTGCTGATTGAACCGGCCGAAACCGAATCGAAGGAGACGCTGGACGCTTTCGTAACGGCAATGAAGGAAATCCTGGAGGAAGCCCATACGCAGCCGGACGTGGTGAAAAGCGCGCCTCATGCCACGCCCGTCCGCCGGCTGGATGACGTCAAGGCCGCGCGCGAGCCGGATCTGGCCTGGAAAGCACCCACGCGCAACATAAGCGTAACCAGGACTGAAACCCTCACCGCGATCCCAAGCGTAAGCGTAGCTTAACGGCTCGGGCTTCGCAGGCACTTCCCCATGCATACACTCATTTGCGGCTCCATCGCCTATGACACCATTATGGTGTTCGGCGATCATTTCAGAAACCATATCCTGCCGGAGAAAATTCACATACTGAATGTCGCTTTCCTGGTGCCGGATATGCGCCGGGAATTTGGCGGCTGCGCCGGCAATATAGCCTACAATTTACAGATGATGGGAGGTTCTCCCCTCATCATGGCAACGGTGGGGGATGACTATCAGCCGTATGCAGAGCGCCTTTCAATTCTCAATCTGGCGCAAACACATATACGGCACGTGCAAGGCTCCTTCACTGCCCAGGCGTTCATTACTACGGATCTGGCCGACAACCAGATAACCGCTTTTCATCCGGGAGCAATGAACAATTCGCATGAAAATCACATCGCTGCCGCGGAAAACGTGAACCTCGGCATCGTGGCGCCTGACGGGCGTGACGGCATGCTGCAGCATGCACGCGAATTTCATGAAGCGGGCATTCCCTTCATGTTCGACCCGGGCCAGGGACTGCCCATGTTCAATGGCGAGGAGTTGGTCGATTTCATCCATAAGGCGGACTATGTCGCCGCCAACGATTATGAAGGGCAGTTGCTGCAGGAACGAACCGGTCTC
>Ga0134128_10010126_pt1 | contig 11302 bp, 9 predicted proteins | sample KB31754_FD_96462 | JGI IMG/M metagenome (GOLD analysis project Ga0134128, IMG submission 96462) | Terrestrial soil microbial communities with excess Nitrogen fertilizer from Kellogg Biological Station, Michigan, USA - KB3-175-4 | ecosystem: Environmental > Terrestrial > Soil > Unclassified ...
GGTCGGCGTCCGGGTCGTAGCCGGTCTGCGTCGGCAGATCGAAGGCGACGGAGAGACCGGTCTGCCCCTTGGCCAGGTTGCGCCGGTACAGCGCGTTCGACTCCGCCGGGGTCGAGTGGCCCGCGTAGGTGCGCATGACCCATGGCCGGTCCCGGCGGGCGGGCTGGGCAGATTCGGCCGCGTGCGCCATGGTGTCGGAAACCTCCGCGTGATCGTCGCCGCCACGGGTGTGGTCGACGCCTCTGCTGCGGAGTTTACTGGCCGGTAACTAAGTCGCCAGTGTGATCCGGCTCACGTTGTCCGGCGGTTCCTGCGGGCGTGCTCCACCATCGCGAGGATGCCGTAGGCGATGCCGCCGTCAAGGTCACGCACCGCGAACGTAGAGGTCATCGACGCGGCCGCGAGAGCGCAGGAGCGGTCGTCCAGCAGGGTCCGAGCGTGTGTTCCGGTGACGATTTCCAGCCGGTGGGAAACCGGGTCCACGGCGATCAGCACCGACTTCGCCGCGGCCGGGCCGAGTTCGGCATGCCGGGCCTCGGCCTGCGCGCGCGGGTTGTCGCCCAGCGTGCCGATGAAGACGGACCAGTTCAGGTCCGTGCGCTTCTCGGCCTGCGTGATGGCCCGGCGGATCTGGACCGACTCGATCAGCGCGGCGGGCGCGGGTGCCGTGGTCGTACCGGCCGCGGCGGCGGGGGCAGAAATCGCGGCCTGCGCGTGCGCGGCGACCGGGGGCGCGCCGAGGATGCCTTGCTCGGCTACGGCCTGATCCCGATCGGTCTGCTGCTGCGCTGCTTCGTGGTCAGCCCTCGCCGGGCCGCCGGCGGTCACCTGGTCACCAAGAGCCACTGGCCCCACCGGTTCCGGGCTTGCCCGCACTCACGCTCTGCTGCGCGGAGGAGGACGAGGCGGATCCGGTGGCGGGCCCGGTGCCCGCCGGGGCGCCGGCGCCGTTCTGGCCGATCCAGCCGACCTCGCGGCGGTTGCGGTCGCCCCGGATCCAGCCGGGCAGCACCACCAGGAACGAGATGAACAGGAACAGCGCGAGCGGGATGCCGACGTAAAGGCCGAGCGTCTGCAGCACGGTGAGACCCGACCCGGAGTCCTCGCCGTCGTAGTGGTGGTAGTCGGCGAACGCGGTCGACGCGGCCAGCAGCGGGACCGCGGCCGTGGCGACGACCGCGCCAGTGCGGACCGCGGCGCGCAGCCGCGCCGGGGGCGTCGTACGGAAGAGCGTGGTGATGGACACGTGAAAAAGGTAGCTCAATTGGGAAGCGGGCTTGCGCGCAGGTCCGCATTCAGGCGAAATCCGGGCCTGAATTGTTGTCCATTGGCCGCTGCCTGCGCGTATGCAGGCGCGTCCACGAGTACCTATGCGAGCGCGCGAAGGACCCGGGCCAGCGAACGCACCCGCGGATGCGCAGCGAACTCGTCCAAGAGCACCGGCCGACCGCCTGAATCAGCTAAGGGCAGCCGCCAGTTCGGGTACCTATCGCCGGACGTCCCAGGTAGGTTGTGCGGCCGCATATCGCCGAGAGCGTCGGGCAAGTACACGCCGATTAACCGCGCCGGAGTCCAGGCCAGGAAGCGATGCAGCGCCTCGATGGTCTCCTGCTCCCCCGCACCCGCGCGCAACAGGCCGCAGCCGCGCAGCAGGTCGATCCACGCCTGCACGTTCGCCCGGTCAGCCTCCTTCTCCTCCTCCAGCGGACGGGCCAGCAGGCCGAGCTGGTCACGCAGGTCCAAGTGCGCGCCGGTGAGCAGGGCGGCGGCTGGTGGCAAGTCGTGCGTGGTGAGCGCGGCGAGGCAGTTCTCGCGCCAGCGGCCGGGCGGGTGCGGCTTGCCTTCGGCGTCGCGCTCGAACCAGAGCACGTTGGTGCCGAAGATGCCGCGATCGGCCAGCGCCTCGCGGACCCAGGGCTCGACGGTCCCGAGGTCCTCCCCTATCACCAGCGCGCCTGCCCGGTGTGCCTCGAGGGTGAGTACCGCGAGCAGGGCCTCGTGGTCGTAGTAGACATAAGTGCCCTCGCTCGGCTTATTGCCGGCGGGAACCCACCACAGCCTGAAGAGCGCCATCACGTGATCCATGCGGACCCCGTCCGCGTGCCGCAGTACTCCGGCGAGCATCTGCCGGTATGGCAGGTAGCCGGATTCGGCGAGCCGGTCCGGCCGCCACGGCCGCGAGCTCCAGTCCTGGCCGAGCTGGTTGAACTCGTCCGCTGGTGCGCCGACTGTGACGCCCTGCGCGTAGATGTCGAGATCTGCCCACGTGTCGGCGCCGTCCGCTTGGGCACCGACGGCTAGATCGTGGAAGACGCCGTAAGGCATCCCCGCGTGCCCGCACGCGGTTCGTACTGCGGCGAGCTGTTCATCGAGTAGCCATTGCAGCCAGCAGTGGAAGTCGATCTCCGCGTGTTGCAGGTCGACGAACTCGGCCACCGCGTCCGAGTCGGCTCGGCGCAGCGCGTCTGGCCACGCCGTGCTGTCGCCGCCATAGAGCTGGGCGAGAGTTAACCAGGCGGCGTGGCGTTGCAGCGCGCGGCCTTCACGCGCGAGGTAGGCGCGGTACGCCGCGGAACGCCCGGCTGTGCGCGGGGTGGAGTACAGCAGGCGCAGCGCCAGCGCCTTGCCTTCCCATACCTGGTCGCGGTCGATCAGATCATCCGACAGATCTCGTTTGCGGAGCTCACCGCCGATCTGGTCGATCTGCTCGCGAACCTCGGCGGGTGCGTAGGCGTACTCGGGCACCGATTCGATGCGTAGGTGAATGGGGTCCGGATAACGCCGCGTTGCCGGTAGGTATGGCGAAGGATCGACGGGAGGCACCCCACTGCTGCCATGCAGCGGATTGACGACCAGGAACCCGGCCCCGAGGTCGTGTCCGGCAATAGCCGCGAGTTCGGCCAGGTCGCCGAGGTCGCCCATGCCCCAGGACCGGCGCGAGCGCACGGAGTGCAGCTGCAGCGTGTAGCCCCAAGCGCGGCGGTGAGTCGGCGTGGTGAGGCGATGTGGTGCGACGGCCAGCGGTACCTGCTTAACCTCGCCGCCGATCCGCGCGTACAGCGTGTGCCAGCCGATCGGCAGCGCTATCGGCAGGGCGAACGTATAAGCGGACAAGCCGCGACGTTCGGTGGGCACGGAGGAAAGCAGCGCCACGTCGTAACGCCGCCCGCCGTCCTCCAACGCGATCCACAGCGTGGGCTGCGTGCCCTGCGGCGCGTGTGCGGTCACCCGGGGCACCTCGGCGGCCTCTCGCGCGCGCCCGACGCGCTCAGGCATCTGACGGACCACCACACACGGCGGCAGCGCACGGTATTGACGCTCCGTCAACTGGCGCAGCGCCTCGCGGCATGAGGTCGGCGTTGACCCGTCCACGCTGAAGCCGGCCAGCACGGCGACCAGCGTGGCGGCCGGGACCTCGACCCGTTTGCCCTGCCAGTCGTGGTACTCGGTGGCGATCCGATAGGCGCGGGCGACCTCGACCAGCTCGGGCCAGGCGGCCTGCGGGCCGCTCGTCCCGGACTGCTCGAGCTCGTCCGCCCGCCGGTTCCGGATGCCCTCATCCGTACCCTGATCAGCACCGTGCCGCGTCACGGAATTCATGGTTACCAAGTTCTCATAGCGTCGTTGCAGAAGGAATCCGCCGCTCTGGTCAGCGGTGTTGCCAAGCGTTCACAACACCGGCTACCCAAGGGCGGCGGATTCATCATGCGACTATGGAATTGTCGTTCGAAGCCGAGCGGCGCACTGCCCGTTATGCGGCCAGTCGCCGGACCCTTGCCCCCTCAGAGACGACGATGCCGTCCGGCCCGTAAGGCTCGAACGGCAACAGGTCCACATCGGCTCCGTACCCCTTGAGGTACGGCATCCAGCGCGGATCGGTCCTTCCCGAGGACAGGATCCGCCAGGCGGAACCACTCGGTTGGACCGGCTGCCGTTTCATCCTCCAGCCCAGCTCGACCAGCGGCCGATCGGCTTTGACGTGGTTGCACCTGCGGCAGGAGGAGACGACGTTGTCCCAGGCGTGCCGACCGCCGCGCGAACGCGGGACGACGTGGTCGATGCTGGTCGCCGGGGCGTCGCAGTACACGCAGCGCCCGGCGTCGCGCGCGAAGATGGCCCGGCGGGTCAGCGGCACGCCGCGGCGCATGGGGACGCGGACGTAGCGGGTCAGTTTGACCACTGAGGGTGCGGGCAGTTCGAACGACGCCGCGTGCAGCGGGGCGCCGGCCTGTTCGAGGGTGACGGCCTTCTGATTGAGGACGAGGACCACCGCGCGCCGCTGGGGGACGACGCAGAGAGGCTCGTAGGAAGCATTCAGGACCAGCGAGTGGGGCACGGGGGCCTCCTCCTATCAGCGCCCGGCGCGTGGCTCGCACCGGGCTCCGGTTGTCCGACGGGAGGGTGGTGCGGTGCTCGAAGGCGTCGAACCCTGCGGGCGGTCCGGCCATGACGGAACCATGGCCCATCCGCCGCGCAGCAAGCTTGCCAAGCCTGACCGCAGCCGCCCGTCGTCGGGCGTGTATCCAGTGTGGCTGCCTGTGTTGTTCCCGCGCCACCGTGTTTCAACGCGACCTGCATGAATTCGGCGTTATGCGGAGGGAGAAACCGGACCAAAGGCCATGAACCATGCCTGATGCCCCTGGGATCCGGTCGTTGACGTCCGGGATTCGGCTACCGTCGGAGCGTCGTCACGCTCCTCTGGCCCGAAAGGATGATCCGACCGGTGTTCGCGATCACGGCCACCCTCCCGGCCGCGACCTCGTTCTGGCCGTCCGACAGCTCCACTACGCCGCCGGCCACCGCCAGCAACGTCGGGCACTGGTTCTCGGTCCACGGCTCCCTGCTGATCAGCCACGGCGCGCAGATCCTGACGATCATCGCGGCGTGCGTCGCGATCCGCGTGGCCACCACGCGGGCGATCAACCGCGTGGTCAGGCATGCGACCCGCGCTGCCGAGGGGGTCGGCCGGCTCGGCCTGGTGGCCGGCGAGCGGACCCGTCAGCGCACCCAGGCGATCGGCTCGGTGCTGCGCTCGCTGTCCAGCGCGATCATCTTCGTCATCGGCGGCCTGATGATCATCTCGGTGCTGACCATCCCGATCGCGCCGATCCTGGCCTCGGTCTCGGTGGTCGGCGTCGCGCTCGGCCTCGGCGCCCAGGGCCTGATCACGGACTTCATCTCCGGCATCTTCATGATCTTCGAGGACCAGTACGGCGTGGGCGACGTCATCGACGCGGGCACGGCGAAGGGCACGGTCGAGGAGGTTGGCCTACGCATCACCAAGCTGCGTGATGCGGACGGGGTGATGTGGTACGTGCGCAACGGCTCGATCAGCCGAGTCGGCAACAAGTCACAGGGCTGGTCACGCGCGGTCGTGGACGTACCGGTCGCGTATACAGAGGACGTCGGCAGGGCGCGCGAGATCATGGCGCTGGCGGCCGATCAGCTCTACGCGGACGAGGCTTGGCGCGACAGATTCACAGACGACCGGCCTCACGTCGTCGGCGTCGAATCGCTCGATGGCGCGTACGTGGTGATCCGTATACAGGCTCGTACCGCGCCGCAGAAGGATTTCGAGGTGGCCCGAGAGTTGCGAGCGAGGCTCAAGGCCGCCCTCGACGCCGCCGAGGTGCAAGTCGCCTCGCTCTCGCGTTGACGCCCTCGAGACTGATCGGCCGCGGCGGTCAGCGGTCGCGGCCCGGGGCCTTCAGTCCGCCAGCTCCACATCCGTGCGCAGAATCGAGTACGACACCATGTCGCGCCACTTTCCCGCGCGGAAACAGGCGCCGCGTACGACGCCTTCGCGCGTGAATCCGACCTTCTCCAGCGAGCGCTGTTCGGCGATGTTGGTGGTCTCGGTCCCGGCCTCGATCCGGTGAAACTGCGTGTACGAGAAGAGATAGTCGACCAGGAGCCGCTGCGCGTGGGTGCCGTATCCCTTCCCGCGTTCCTTCGCCATCAGGCCGATGCCGATGTTCCACGTCGCCGAGTTGGGTCCTGTCGTGACTCGGTGCCACCCCACGTCGCCGACCACGACGTCCCCGGTCTCGGCGCCCGCCGCGCCCGCGCCGATTCCCGCCGCGGGCACCTCGTCAGGCTCGTAGTCGCGCACCACGGCCAGCTTGCCGCCATGCTCGCCGATGAACCCGGCGTCGAACGCCTTCCGCAACTGGTCAGGGTTGCGGAAGCCGAAGAATCCGAACTCGGAGGCGTCCACCGGATCGCTATACATCCTGGTCAGCAGCGGCAAGTCCGCTTCGACGATCGGTCGCAGCCGTATGCCATCACTCATGTCAGAACCTTACTGACCCGTCGCCGGAGGGCCGGCACCCAGAACTCGACCAGCGTGCCTGGCTGCGTGGGGCGCATCGTCCACCAGCCGCCGACCGTCTCGGCTCGCTCGCGCATCTCCACGACGCCGTAGTGATCCGGCCCGGGGCGCAGATCGGCGGATCCGTCGATGCCGACGCCATCGTCGCTGACCCTGGTGAGCACTCCGCTGCCGGTATGCGACAAGGTCACGGAGACATTCTTCGCGCGTGCGTGCTTGTGCACGTTGGTCAGCGCCTCCTGGCAGATGCGGAAGATGGTCAACGTGGCGTCGGGTGGCGGCTCGGACTCCAGCCGGCTATTGACCGTGTAGCTCAGACCCCACTCCGCAGCGTTGGCGGCCAGGTAGTCCTCCAGCGCGGCGGCAAGCGAGGAACGGTCGATTCCGGGCGGGCGAAGCCGGGCCCCCAGGGCGCGCAGTTGATCAGTGGCCGCTTCGGCGCGCGCGGCCAGTTCGCGCAGCTGAGTGGCATGGGGTTCGGGCAGCTGCTCGGCCAGCTCTCGTTGGCTGCGCGAGACCGAGTCCAGGTCTGGGATGGAGCTTGCGTGCAGCTCGGCGGCGATGCGGCGCCACTCCGACTCCTGTGACTGGATGAGATGCGTTAGCAGCCGTCGGCGTTCGTCGAGGCTCTGCTCAGCCTCGCGCCGCTCAGTCATGTCGCGGGTGACCTTGCTGAAGCCGCGCAGTCGGCGCTGGTCGCCGTATAGGGCGGTGATGACGACGTTGGCCCAGAACCGGGTGCCGTCCTTACGCACCCGCCAGCCCTCGTCCTCGACCCGCCCCTCCAGCAAGGCGGTCTCCAGGTTGTGTTCCGGGCGGCCGAGCGCGATGTCCTCGGTGGGGTAGAAGACGGAGAAGTGCTTGCCGTGAATCTCCTGCTCGGTGTACCCCTTGATCCGCTGCGCGCCGGCGTTCCAACTCTCCACATGCCCGGTCGGGTCGAGCATGAAGATCGCATAGTCGGACACGTCCTGCACCAGCAGCCGGAAGCGCTCCTCGCTGTCCCGCAGTGCCTCCTCGGCGGCCCGCCGATCGGTCATGTCGCGGGTGACCTTGCCGAACCCGCGCAGCTGACGCTGATCGTCGAACAGGGCGGTGATCACGACGTTGGCCCAGAACCGGGTGCCGTCCTTACGCAGACGCCAGCCCTCGTCCTCGACCCGCCCCTCCGCGGTCGCGATCTCCAACTCGCGCGCGGGTTTGCCGGCCGCGATGTCCTCCGCCGGATAGAACACGGAGAAGTGCTTCCCGCGAATCTCCTGCTCGGTATACCCCTTGATCCGCTCCGCCCCGACGTTCCAGCTCACCACATGCCCGGTCGGATCGAGCATGAAGATGGCGTAGTCGCGGATGTTGCGCTCGAGCAGGTGCAGAGTGTCCTGCGCCGAAAGCCCGAGGGCGCTCGTGCCGAGCGGTTCAAGAGGAGGCCGTTGCAATGCCATAGGCCCAGCCTCTCAGGAGTCAAGCCAGCCTGTCCCCGCCCACCGTGCGTTACCCGGTCAACCGCCCCGAGGCATCGCCCGATGGACTACAACACCAAGTTTATCCGTGACGGAAACGCTCCCGTCACCGGCCGATCAAGGACGCAGGGCCGACACGTTGATCCACTGCCTCAGAGGGGTCCGTGCCCTCGTACGGGCAGACACCGAGCCGCTGCGATCTCTGCTGCAGGAGGCACGCGACCGCCGTGGGCGGATCTGACATCCTGTATTCGTGACGCGGTCCCAAGGCGAATGCCGCGTAGACGGCCGTCCCAGCTGCGTGTTGAGCGCCGACGTTCGCGGCCCCGCAGCGTGATGCATCAGAGCCGGGCGTCGCGCGGTTCGGGCAAGCTCGCGGGCGCGGTGGCCGCCTGGAGCGCGACCGGCTCTGGCTCGGCGCGGTAGCCGCAGCCCAGCGGCAGTGGTCGAGGGTCGCTCACCACCCCTGTCTCGCAGCGGAGCCACGGCCAGCACAGCGTTCAGCGCAAAGCGCGTGCGCGGCAGTGCCCTGAGTCCGTGGCGCGGAGAGGAGCGGAGCGGGGGCGGGAGGGCGGGTAGCCGCAGGCGTTACCACGAGCCGCAGGCGTCTGGGAGTGAAGCTGAGGTCGGTCTGGGAGTCTTCGCGACGCAGTGTCGCCCTCAGCGCGACAGGTGGTCGCGCCGTTGGTGTCAGCATGGGGTGTCAAAAAAGCCCGGCCGTTTCCGGCCGGGGCTGTTCTTGCTTGTGGAGCCAAGGGGACTTGAACCCCTGACCTTCTGTCTGCCAGACAGATGCTCTACCAGCTGAGCTATGGCCCCTGAAAAGATCCGCCCAGCTGGGCGGACTATTGGTCCCGCCAGGAACAAACGCTTTGCGTATCCATGGACTCACTCGTTCCCGGGCGGGCTCCGCCATATTAGCCAACGCGGGAGCGAAACGCGAAATCCTTTGACGGCCAGGCGGGTCCGCGGGCCGGGGTCTGGCGAGTCCAGCGAGTCCGGCGGTCAGGGTTCACGGAGCGCCGGAGTCGGCCTCGCCGTCCGCGTCGTCGCCGATGACCGGCTCGGGGAGGGAACCGGCGTTGTGCTCGAGCAGGCGCCAGCCGCGGTTGGCCTCGCCGAGGACGGACCAGCAGCAGTTGGACAAACCGCCGAGGCTGCTCCAGTGCTCGGGGGGCAGGCCGAGGAGGCGGCCGATCGCGACGCGGGAGGAGCCGCCATGGCTGACCACGACGAGGGTGCCGCGCGGGGGTATGTCCTCGAGCGCGCGCAGGATCGCGGGGACGACCCGGTCGGCGACCTCTATCTCCAGCTCCCCGCCGCCGCGGCGGACCGAGTGGTCCCGCTTCCACGCGCCGAACTCCTCCGGGAACTTCTCCCGGATCTCACTGTCGGTCAGGCCCTGCCAGGTGCCCGCGTAGGTCTCGCGCAGCCCCTTGTCGAGCGCGACGGGCAGGCCGGTCAGCGCGCTCAGCTCGCGGGCCGTGTCGGCCGCGCGGGCGAGGTCTGACGCGGTGATCGCGTTCGGGCGCAGCGCGGCGAGGAGCCTGGCAGCGCGGCGGGCCTGGTCACGGCCCACGGCGTCGAGTGGCACGTCGGTCTGGCCCTGGAAGCGGCCCTCGACGTTCCACTCGGTCTGGCCGTGCCGCCAGATCACCACACGCCGGCCCGGGGCGTGGTAGGCGTGGCGGTCGGGAGCCGACGCCGCGTCCTGTTCGGAAGCGAGAGCCGGCTGGGCGGGATCAGGTTCGGGGGCCTCGCCGCTGTTGAGATCGCTGCCTGGGCTCACCGGGCGCCGCCGAATTCGCCGGCGGGGCCTGCGGACCGGCCGCTGGTGACGGACTCGGGCAGGCTGATGATCGGACAGTCCTTCCACAGCCGCTCGAGTGCGTAGTACGTGCGCTCCTCGGCGTGCTGGACGTGCACGACGATGTCGACGTAGTCGAGCAGCACCCAGCGGCCTTCCCGCTGGCCCTCGCGCCTGGCCGGCTTGGCGCCCAGTTCGAGCAGCCGCTCCTCGATCGCGTCGACGATGGCCCTGACCTGCCGGTCGTTCGGAGCGGACGCGAGCACGAAGGCGTCCGTGATCACGAAGACGTCGCTCACGTCATAGGCCACGATGTCATCGGCGAGCTTGTCCGACGCCGCCTGCGCCGCCGCAATCGCGAGTTCCGTCGCCCGGTCGGTCGCTGTCACTCGGCACACCTCTTAGTTCGGTTGGTCTGAGTCAACTTCGTGGTGGTAACAGGGTCTCACGGAGGGGTGACGAAGCGCGGCGAGTAATGGGGACAACGCAGGCCCGGACGGGATGCGAGCCGGCGCTGGGTGGGTGGGTCAGTTGGCGGGGAGGGTGACGTTGGCGAGCTTGGGCCAGTCCGCGCCGAGCAGTACGGTCGCGTCGGCGAAGGTGCTCATCCCCGGCACGACCTGCACGCTGTTGGCCTGGAGGCCGAGCGTCGCGGCGATCTGCACCGCGGCGGACTTCGCGCCGTCAGAGCCGACTTCGACCACGGTGGTGGCCCGGTGTGCAGCCGTCGAGCCGTCGATGAACGTGTAGCCGCCGTTCGTGAGGCGGGCCTGCGCCGCCCCGCGGATCACCTGGGACGCGTTGCCGGTGTGGCCTGACGCGTCCTCCACCAAGACGCGGGAGATCTGCCCGTTGTTCTGCGTGTTCAAGGCGCCACCGAGCAGGCTGCTGACGATGGGCGCCGCGGCCTGAACGTTCATGGCGTTCGAACCGTCAGTGCGAACCGGCAGCGCTTTAGCGGTAAACGCACCGGCCTGCTGCTCTACCGCGAGCGCGGCGAGGATCGGGCTCAACTTGCTCTCGGGCAGCGCCGGATCGTCGACGACGCCCAAGTGGTTCAGGTACGCCGTGATCGCGCCGGGGTCGGTAGGCAGCGCGGCGAGCAGGCTGCTGACGACCTGTCCGAACCGCTCGATCTGGGCGTCAGGGCCGTCACCCTTCGCCGTGTAGATGCCGTAGGCGACGGCCTGACTACCCGTCAACTTCTGGTTGCCGACGGGGATGGCCGCGGCGGTCGGGCTGGCGGTGGCCGCCGGGACCGCGACGTTCGCGTTGAGCTGGATGCCGCCGATCTCGTCAATCAGCCCGGCGAAGGTGATCTCGTCCATCCGCCAGACGCCGTCGATGTTGACGCCCAGCGCGTCGGCCACGGTGTCCTTACCCGCCGCCGGAACGGACTGCGCCATGTCGCCGCCGAAGGGCTGCTGGCCGAATCCGGTGCTGTTCACGATCATCTGAGAGGGAATCAGCACGCCGGCACCCTTTCCGGTGACGGTCTTCGAGCTGCCGGTGCCTGTGGTCGCCGAGTGGTCGGTAACGAGCAGCGCATCGGCTACCGCATTGCCGGTGGAGTCGCTGATCTGGAGCAAGATGACGGACTTGGTGCTGCCGCCGCCTCCGGTGAGCGATCCGCCGTTGAAGAGTGCGTAGGCGCCGATGGCGGCCGCGACGACTGCCGCGACGGCTCCCGCGCCGATCAGCCGA
>Ga0134128_10010128_pt1 | contig 11301 bp, 8 predicted proteins | sample KB31754_FD_96462 | JGI IMG/M metagenome (GOLD analysis project Ga0134128, IMG submission 96462) | Terrestrial soil microbial communities with excess Nitrogen fertilizer from Kellogg Biological Station, Michigan, USA - KB3-175-4 | ecosystem: Environmental > Terrestrial > Soil > Unclassified ...
ACTAATCGTGTTTCCATCGGGAGACGCGTTCGCCGCAGGGCCCACTTCTCGCGCCGTCGTCCAATTGGTATCGCCGGACGTCCGATATTGAATCACTACATTTCCCAACAATCCGCCTGTCGAAAGATATTCAGTGTCATACTTGTCGTTGACCCGCTTGAGGCTCGTGATGCCGCTCGCGCCGTATTTGATCGCGAAGGCATTGTTCGTGAGCGTCTGGCTGAAGGTGAGTGAAGGCACGATTGCGAAAGCAAGGACGGCCATGATGGCGTTTCGACTTGTGGTGGCTTGCTTTCTCGCCGGTATGTTGCGCTGAAATGGGCAGGGGAGAATTGAATTCTGGGCGTGAAGGGACATGCGAAAATGCTGGCAGATGGGAATGTGAAATCAAGGGTACGAATCCACCGGAGCATATCGAATATACTCTCCAGTCACACTGTCTCTGGAGGTGGCAGCCAGAAAAGGGTTCACCATGACAAGTGTTTCATTTGCTCCGGTTAAATGCGCGTTATACTCTGGGTCTCATGAAAGTTTGTTCACTGGATTCGTGCGGCCCTGTTTTTTTTGGCGCAAGTGCAAGATGATCGCGTGAAACCAGATGGCAAAATTTTGCGTCGTAATGTGAATGAATTGAGCCGGCTCAACGGCGGAAATATTTCGGAATCAAATCTTTGAAAACATCGATCATTATTGCTGGTATTGTTGTTGTCCTTTTCGCGGGTGGCTTCTCGTTATGGCGCTCGCATAGCGGCGAAAAATTGTCCTTCACCTCCGTGCCAATCAAACGAGGTGAGGTTATAGCCGCAGTCGGCGCCACGGGGACGCTTGAGCCGTTGGAAGTGGTGGATGTGGGCGCGCAGGTCGCTGGGCGCATCAGCACTTTCGGCACGGATTCCCAAGGCAAGAAGGTGGATTACGGCTCGATCGTGCAAGAAGGTGCGTTGCTGGCGAAGATTGATGATTCGGTTTATGCCGCCGACCTTTCCGTCGCCAAGGCCGGCATGTTGAGCGCCGCTGCCAACCTGGAGCAGATGAACGCCAGGCTCGATCAGGCCGATGCGGATTGGAAACGGTCGGAGGAGCTGTATAAAAGCAAATTGATCTCCCAATCGGATTACGACACTGGCAAGGCCAATTATGAGGTCGCCAAAGCGAACGTCTCGGTTGCCGACTCGGGCGTCGCCCAGGCCAAAGCGGACCTGGAAAAAGCGCAACGCAATCTGGATTTTTGCACGGTCAACTCGCCCGTGAGCGGCGTCATTATTGACCGGCGCGTGAACATTGGCCAGACGGTGGTGGCCAGCTTGAACGCGCCCAGCCTGTTCCTCATCGCGCGTGATTTGACGAAAATGCAGATTTGGGCGGCGGTCAATGAAGCCGATGTGGGCCGGATTAAATTGGGGATGCCTGTCACTTTCACGGTGGATGCTTTCCCAGGCCGCGAATTTCACGGCGCGGTCGGCAAGGTCCGGCTCAACGCGACCATGACGCAAAACGTGGTGCTTTATACCGTTGAAATCAACGTGGACAATCCGGACAAACTTCTTCTGCCATATCTGACGGCCAACGTGCGCTTTCAGTTGACCGGTGAGACGAATGCGTTGCTGGTTCCCAACGCCGCCCTTCGCTGGTCGCCTGCTTCACTCGCCGAAGTCGCGCCGGATGCGCGCAACAGCAGCCTGATTGATCCGCCCGAGGATGCAACTGCCGGCGGAAAGAATCCCAACCAAAAAAAATCCCGAACGCTTTGGATAAAATCTGGTGATTTCGTCCGGCCCATCGATGTGACGATTGGTGTTTCGGATGGCACAGATACCGCCGTTACTGGTGAAGGTCTCCACGAGGGCGACGAAGCAGTGACCGGCGAAATCGCGGCGTCGACCGCCAACCTGCGAAATCCATTCCTGCCAAGCCGGCGTTGAAACGTGAAATAACATGACGAATTTCAGTTTGACGTTGCGAATGTCGTTCCGGGGATTGCGGCGCAATTTGCTGCGCTCCATCCTCACGTGCCTCGGCATCATCATCGGTGTGGCGGCAGTCATTGCGATGATGGAAATCGGCGGCGGCTCGTCACGCGCCGTCGAACAAGCCATTTCCAGTCTGGGCGCAAGCGTCATTCAAATTGATTCCATTGAAATCTTTGTCGGCGGCGTCAGCACCGGCCACGGCGGCGGCATGGATATTACGATTGACGACGCGGCGGCATTGAAACGCGAGTGCAGTGTGTTGCAGGCCGTGGCGCCGAGCGTGGATTCGTGGGGCCAGGTGATCGCCGGAAATAAGAACTGGCGTCCGGGTCGCATTCTTGGTTCAACGCCCGATTTTTTGCTCGTGCGCAACTGGCCGGTGTCCGAGGGCGAAGCCTTCACGATGGATGACGTTCGCAGTTCAGCCGCGGTGTGTCTCATCGGGCAAACGGTCGCGGAAAAATTGTTTGGCGACGAATCACCCCTCGGCAAGGAGGTCCGGTTGCGCGGAGTGGGGCTGAAAGTGGTGGGCGTATTAAGCCACAAAGGCGCGAATGTCATGGGCTCGGATCAGGATGATTTCCTGCTCGCGCCGCTCACGACGGTGAAATACCGCATCATGGGCGTGCGGCAAGTGTCGCAATCGACGGCCGCTTCCGCTGGTTCGCTCAACACGAGCAGCCAGATTTATCCGGGCCAGCAAATGCCGCTGTATCCGCAGCCATCGGCGAATCAAATGGCAGACACGCCGCAGCTCACGCGCTTTGCGGATTTGGATGACGTGTGGGTCGCCGCCGGTTCGCCGCAAAATATTCCGATCGCCATTCGTCAAATCAAATCTGTACTGCGCGACCGGCATCACATCGCGCCCGGGGCTCTGGACGATTTTCGCATTCGTGATTGGACGGAAATGTCGCAAACGTTCGCCTCCACCAGCCGCGTGATGACGAATCTGCTGCTCGTCGTCGCGCTTATTTCGCTCATCGTCGGCGGGGTCGGCATCATGAATATCATGCTGGTCAGCGTGACGGAGCGGACGCGTGAAATCGGCATTCGCATGTCAGTGGGCGCGCGGTCCGGCGACATCATGCGGCAATTTCTAACAGAAGCCGTCGTCTTGTGCATGACCGGCGGCATCGTGGGCATTTTGCTCGGGCGCGGAGCCTCGATTGTCATTAACGAGTTTTTAAAATGGCCGACGCTGCTGTCGTTGCCGGCCATTTTTGCGTCGGTGGCTGTGTCGTGCACGGTGGGAATCGTTTTCGGATTTTATCCGGCGTGGAAGGCTTCTCGCCTCGATCCAATTGAAGCGTTGCGCTACGAGTAACGATCTTGCCACCGCTCCCGCCAATCATTCAGGTTGCTTTCAACAAATCCGCGGCAGTTGTTCGCTGGAAAGCATGTCCACAACGCGCGTGCCGCCGATGTGCGTTTTCATTGTCACCATTCCCGGATGCTCGGCGACGCAATCAGCAGCGCATCCAGCGCGGGATGCACCTGGGCCGAGGAACTCGAGCAGAACGGCGCGTTGGAGTTGCTTAAGGAAAACCTGAAAGAGGAAAAAGAAGCGGACGTGAAATTAACCGGCCTCGCAAAATCTTCGCAAAACGCGAAAGCGAAACAACGCGGCGGGCGAAAGCCTTCCAGCGCGCTCCAACTCGCTTTCATTCGTGAGTTGCGCCAAATGTATGATGCGGAACACCTGCTCATCAACACACTGGAAGAGGTGGCCTATTACGCGACCTCGGGAGTGCTCAGGTTCGCGGTGCGCCATCATCGCTCGCAAACGGAAAAGCATGTGCAAAGACTGCAAAAGGTGTTCGGGGAGTTGGGCGAAACCGTCGACCGCAAGCCCTGCGAAGGCATTGAAGGCATCATTGACGACGCGCAGGTGACGGTGGAGGAATTTTTGGGCAATCCTGCCTTGGATGCAGCGATGATTGCCGCTGCGCAAAAAGCCGAGCATTACGAGATCACCACCTACGGCACACTCTGCACCTGGGCCAAGGAATTGGGCGAGCGGACCGTGCTCGGCCTGCTCAAAGATAATCTGAGCGACGAAAAAACCACCGATCACATTTTAAGCCTCGCCGGAGAACTGATTTGGAATCGGAAAGCGCAACGCCATGGATCCGTCAAACGCACTTCCGAAATGGGAGAATTTGTCAAAATGGCGACGCACGGGCAGTGAGCGACCGAGCCGTGACCAATTCAGTCGTTTATTGGATTGGAAATGCGGATGTGGCTATGGCGGGTAGGGCGCGTCAGTCCCTGCGCGCCGCTGCGGTTGCAACAGAAACGGCGCGCACGGAGTGACGCGCCCTACCTCGCGCTTGCTCCCGTATCCGCCTCCGATTAGGGCGCGGGCTGCACGCCCAGCCAGAATTTGCTGCCTTTTCCCGGCTCGGATTCCACGCCCACATCGCCGCCGATTCGTTGCATCGCCCGATGGACGATGGCGAGGCCAATGCCAGTGCCGGGGTAGGATTCCTGCGGATGGAGCCGTTGAAACACTTCAAAAATTTTCTGGTGGTAACGCGGCTCGATGCCGATGCCGTTGTCGCCAATCCAGATGCGGATTTGCTTCTCCTGCTCCTCGGGCCAAATGGTGACTTTGGGCCGGGTATCGGGGGGGACGAACTTGATGGCATTGGTGAGCAAATTGGAAAAGGCGGCTTCCAGGACGACTTTGTGGCCGGAAATTTTCGGCAATTTCCCTTTGCGTTCGATGCGCGCGTGCCGCTCACTGATCTGCGGTTGCAGATTGTGGATGACCTGGTTGAGCACTTCTTCGGCATCCACCGAGTCTTTTTGAAAATCAACCGTCGTGAAACGGCCGTATTCGAGCAGGTCATGAATCAGCACGTCCATTTGCTGGCCGGCGGCCACGATTTTTTCGAGATACGAGCAGCCGCGCGCGCCCAATTTCGAGCCGAAGTCATCGAGCAGCACGGTGCTGAAGCCCGCCATGGAGCGCAAAGGCGCCCTCAGATCGTGAGCGATGCTGTAGCAGAAGCCTTCCAATTGTTTGTTGCTGGCGCTCAGTTCCTTCGTGCGCTCTTCCACGCGTTTTTCCAGGCCGTCATTGAGTTGCTGCAACTGCAGGTTGTATTGCCCGAGTTTTTCCTCCGCTTCCTTGCGAGCCGTGATGTCTTCCAGCGCGATCAGCAGTGCCTGCGGTGAATTTTGCTTTTGCGGAATGTGGCGCGCGTTAAAGAGAAAAATGCGCCGCCCCTGGTTCCGTGGCTGAACTTCAAATTCGAAATTGCTCAACGGAACATTTTTCAGGAGCACGTCCTCCAATCGTTGCTTCAATTGATTGCCGCTCCACCAGAGGTTGAGCACGGATTCGAGCGGCATGTTCCGGATGAGCTGGGGTGTCACTCCGAAGAGCTTCGTAAACGCCTCGTTCATCTGGAGAATCTTCAGATTCGCGTCCACGACGAGCAGCGGTTCGTGCATCGTCTGGATGATGGCATCGGAGAATCGTTTGGTTTCTTCGAGCGCGCGTTCGCTTTTTTTGCGCTCCGTCAAATCGATGAGCGCGGTTTGAAAGAACCTTTGGCTGCCCTGCTGGAATGGGACGCTGACGATTTGCACCGGCACGTCGCCGTTCGACCTTTTGAGCCTGAACTCGGAAACAATTTGGCCGTCCTCGGCGCGCTTGCATCGGCTCAAATGATCCAGCGCCTTTTCCATGTCGTCTCGAACGGCAAAGAAGGTGAACGGCGCTTCGAGCAAAGGGCGTTTTTTCGCCTCCAACAGTTCCGCGGCGGCGGAATTCCATTCGGTGATGAGGCCCCGCGCGTCGAGCGTAATGTAGCCGACGGGGCAATGCTGGTAGGTGGCTTCGAGCAGTTCGTTGGCGCTCTTGATGTCCGCGTGGAGCCGCCGCAAATGCTCGATTTGCAGTTGCGACCGCGTTTCCTGCAGCTCCAGGCGAGCCAGAAGAGCATCTTTGGCGTCAGGCGAGGCTGGCCGTGCACCATTCATTTTGCGCTTTTGAGGAATCCCGTGCCCGCTTCTGATTAATCTGCCCATTACCCGATGAATAATGAAGATGTCATGAGTGGGTTCAGGTCACCTTCGGTTCAAACTGAGCCTAGCGCGTTCTTTTAATTAAACAAGAGGCAATGTGGATAAGTTGCTCACCACATTAATAAATCGGCTCGTACTTGCCCCGAGAACTACTCCTCGAAGCGAATGACAATGTAATGCGTGCCTTTGCTCTGCTGATAGAGCCGGCGCGCAAACAGATGCATCGTGCGGCGGCCGCCTTTCTGGAAGTCGTGTTCGATTTTGTAATTGTCGACGCGCTTGTTTTCGGGGAGCAAGCGTTCGAGCAGATTCTTGAGCGCGGGAATGTTCCATTTGCCGTGCCCGGCTTCGAGAATGGAATTGCCCTCGGTGTCCGAGCGGTCCAGGCCGAAAGTGTCGTAGAATTTCTGGTTGGCTTTCGTGACTTTGAATTCTTCATTCAAAATCAGCATCGGCTGCGGGGCCATCTCCGTGATTTCTTCGAGGGTATGGCGGATGTCGCCGATGTCCACGAAGACAATCACTGCGCCTTCGATTTTATTCTCACTGGTGCGATAAGGCCGAACGCGGATGGAAAACCAATGGCCCTCGCGGTCCTGCACTTCAATTTCGCGCATATTCAGCGTGTCGATCACATCGGCAACGATCTTGTCGAGGTGCGGCAACGGGATATTCGGGTTGATGTCGCTGATGCGGCGGTCGACATCGCTGGGGATGAGATTGAACAACTTCTCGGCGAGCGGCGTGAAACGGCGGATGGTGAGGTCGTTGCCGAGCATCAGCATCGGCATGTTGAAACTGCCGATCAGATTGTTGAGGTCGTTGTTAACCTGGCTGAGTTCGGTGTTACGATTCTGCAACTCCTCGTTCAGCGTGGTCAGTTCCTCGTTGGTCGATTGCAATTCCTCCTTGGCGGTTTCGAGCTCCTCGTTGGTGCTTTGCAATTCCTCGTTGCTGGATTGAATTTCCTCGTTCGTGGCTTCCTGCTCCTCGATGATGGTCTGGAGCGATTCCTTCGTTTGCCCGATTTCCTCGCGCAACCGGCGGATTTCGCGTTGGGCATGTTGATGCATCGTGCGGGCCTTCGGTGCCTGGCCCTTTTCCTCTTCCATCACGCCGAGCCAGTCATGAAACAGAACGAGGAAAAAGCGCTCGGATGAGGTGGCGTTTTTGAAGGGAACCACTTCCAGCGTCACCTCGCGATAATGGCCGTTGTATTTGATACGGATCGGTTCCTTGCGAACCGACAGATTCGTCTTCACCGCCTGCGCGAAGGCGGTGCGCAGATCGACGACCAGTTCGTCACGCACCATTTTTAGCAAATTCAGGCTGGCAGTTCCTGGCGCGGGCTCGAGGTAATAGCCGGTTTTGCCGCGGAAATGCAGGACTTCCATCCGCGAATTGACCACGGCGCCGCCCGGAGTGTATTGCGAGAGCAGAATTTCATCGGCGCGCCGCTGCAAATCGAACTGGCTGATTTCCTCCTTCGGGTGGATCGGGCGCGCTTCGCCAACATCGGCGGTGGCCGACGGGAAAAATTCCATCTCGGGCCGGGAATGCGTTTCGAGCTTGGAATAAATTTTATTCTTCTTGTCCACCAGCGTGAAGAGGTTGGCGAAGGTGCCGATGGTCTCCGAACTGCCGAGCATCAAATAGCCGGCGGGTTGGAGCGAGTAATGGAAAATGGGCATCACCTTCTTCTGCAACACCGGGCCCAGGTAAATCAGCAGGTTGCGGCAACTGATCAAATCGAGTTTCGAAAACGGCGGGTCTTCGGCGACGTTTTGTTTCGCAAAGATGCAAACATCGCGGATGAATTTGGAAATCTGATAGCCGTGATCGGTTTTGGTGAAGTAACGGCGCAGGCGCTCGGGCGAGACTTGCGAAGAGATGCTTTCCGGGTAAACGCCGAGGCGCGCGCGACCAACCATCGTGTCGCTGATGTCCGTGCCGAAAATCTGCATGGCCTTGCCATTGACATTTTTTCCGAGGAATTCGTGCAGGCAAATAGCCACGGAATAAACCTCCTCCCCTGTGGAGCAGCCGGGCACCCAAACGCGGATGGGCGCACCGCCGGATTTTTGCTTCACGATGCGGGGAAAAACTTTTTTCTTCAGCGTCGCGAACGCCTGCGGATCGCGGAAAAAACCGGTGACATTGATCAGAATGTCGTTGAACAGCAAATCGACTTCATTGGGATTTTGCTGAAGATATTTCAGGTAATCGCGCAGGTTGTTGATTTTTTTCAGCACCATCCGGCGGGTGATGCGCCTCTTCAGCGTGGTGAGTTTGTAATAGGAAAAATCCACGCCGGTGAGGGCGCGCAGCAAGCCGAAGATTTTCACCAATACCGTTTCCGTCCCCCGGCAGCGCGGGATCGGCTTTGGCTACTTTTTCGCGCCGCAACGGCGAATAGCGCGCGATGCGTTCGAGTTCCTTGGCGATCGCCGGCGGAGCGAGCACGAAATCCACGCAGCCGGCATGAAGAGCACTGCCCGGCATGCTGTAGAATTTCGCCGATTGCTCATCCTGGACGAACGTGATGCCGCCCTCCGCTTTGATTTGTTTTAAACCCAGGGTGCCATCCATGCCGTTGCCGGAGAGGACCACGCCGACGGCGCGGTTGCTCTGGTCGGTGGCCAGGCTTTCGAAAAACTGGTCCACCGGCAGGTACGAGCCGTTTCCGCGACGGCGCGGTTTGAGCTGAAGCACGCCCAGCGAAATCGTCAACGAGCGGTTTGGCGGAATGATGTACACATGATTCGGTTCCACGACCGTTTCCTCCGCGATTTCCACCACCGGCATCCTGATGTTCCGGGCCAGCAATTCGGAAAGTTTGCTTTCGTGCGTCGGATCGAGATGCAGCACCAGCACAAAAGCCATGCCGGTATCGGGAGAAATTTTTTCCAGCAATTGCGAAAACGCTTCGTAACCGCCCGCGGACGCGCCCACGCCGACGATGAGAAACGGCTTCGATATTTTTTTGGAAGCGCCGGTCACCTGCTTTTCCGCATCTCCGACGTGTGCTTCGGTCTTTTCGATATCCTTATGGACGGTATCGGCGGTTTTGTGAGCGGACTCGACCGCCCGGTAAATGCCCACGGATTTTTTCCTCACCGTGCCGGCCTGCGCGTACGCCGAAGAGGTCGTCTTTCGCAGCGCATCCACGCGGCTTTTTAGTGAGGAATCTTTCCTGACCCCAGCGGGCTTTCTGACCGAATTCCCTTTTTTACCCCTGCCACCCGAAGTTTTTTTTGCCATGCTATTCTCTAAGTTTGGTGCCCCACTGAAACTTGGGAAGCATCGTAAGACTCCCTCGGAAAAACGCAATGGCTTAATCGCTATCCAAGTGGCGGGATGCGCATCGAGACGACTGCCCTCGGAGCGCCGGTCTCCTGACCCGGCGCGAAACCGAATCTTGTATAAACGCGCCGGATCCGAGCTCGGCGCTTCAATGATTTGCAAGTTGGACAACTGTCCAGACGCACACACGATGAGTTACGATCCGAGTTTCTTCGCCTTCTGCGCCCAGACTTTGCGCGGATCAATCGTCGTGGGAGTGGTGTAGCGCTGAATCGCTTCAAACAGTTCCGGCGGCGGCCGCATTAATAGATCTTTTACAACATAAGTATTGGCGCCCAAATCCAGCGCCCGGCTGAGGTCTGCGGATTGGTTTGAGGCGGTCACCACCACGACCGGCAACTTTTTCCAGGTTTCGTGCCGCCGCACCCATTCCAGCAATTCGAAGCCATCCATCCGCGGCATTTTGAGATCCGTCAGGAGAATCACTGGAAGGGGAAATTCGGCGCGATTCGCATACCGGCCGATTCCGTCCAGATATTCAGTGGCGCAAACGCCGTCCTGAACGAATTGGACCCTGAATGGAAACTTTGCTTTCTGAAATCCCAACTCGATGAGCATCCGATCGCTTTCTGAATCTTCCGCCATCAGAATGGTGGGGCGCGTATTTAAAGGACCTTTGTTCGTCATAGCCCGGCGAGCACTTCTTCCAGCATTTTGATGTCATGCGCGGCGGCCAAAGCGCTTTCTTTGAAGCGCTTTTTCATGGCCGGAGAGGTGGTATGGTCGTTGGCCAGTTGTTCGTTGAGCGATTGCCGCTCGCGCAATTTGCGGAAGGCCACCCAAACCGCCCGCTCCACGGCGTCGGCGTGCGCCTCGGAAAAACTGGAAAGCGAATAGCGATGGCCCACATGGCACCGCAATTGAGTGGATTTGCCATCCTTAATCTGCAACAACGCGCCTCCGCATTCCGGACAGGTAAAAGCGATCGGCTCGTTTTCCGAAGCGACGGGCTCCGTTTCCGTCACCAATTCACAGCTTCCGTCCGAAACTTCAGGCAAATCCGGCAAACTCTTTTTGGCAACCAAGCGTTTGAGGAGGGGAGGGATTTGTTTGAGGTTCAGGCTGTAGTCCGCTTTGGCCTGGCGCAGGACATTGGCCGGCATGTCCGGCACTTCGGCATCGCCCGGCGCTTGAACAATCACCACGCCGCCGCGCGATTTCACCGCCATGGCCCCGGCGCTCCCGTCATCCAGCGCGCCGGAAAGAACCACCCCCACCACCGCACGCCGATACGAACGCGCGGCGCTGCGAAACAGGGCATCGACGGAGGGCCGGTGGCGATTCTCGCGCGGACCCATCACGGCGATGGCGCAACCCGCCTTGACCAACAGATGGCGATTGGCAGGCGCGATATACACATTGCCGGCGCGAATCGGTTCCGGCCGGGTTGAATCCACCACTTTGAGCACGCAGCAGCGTTGCAAGACACCGGCCAACGCGTGTGCTTCTTCCGGAATATGAATGACAGCAAGAATCGGCGCGGGAAAGTTTTTGGGAATCGCTTTCAGGAGCGAACAGAGGGCCGCAATTCCTCCCGCTGATCCACCCACGACGATGATTCGTTTCACAAATCAACTTCCCCTGAAAAAAGCCGTTTCCAAATGGGTATTCGTCCTCATGCCACCTCCACCCTGTCCCATTCACATCGAACATGAATGCAACTCCTTTGCGCATAGGGTAAACACCCCAATATAAGCCGTGTGTTTTATTAATATCCTGAGAGGAAGCGTATGGCTACCAAAGAAGAGCGAGAAATTCAGTCGAAATTGAAAATGCTGAAAAAAGGGTTGGACCGCAATGAAGAGCTGATGCGGCAGGCGGCCTTATCCTACGAAGATTTAATGGCGGAAAAGGAATCGCTGGAGTTAACGATGGATACTCTGCGCAGATCCCGGAAAGAAATACGGGAGCGGGAATTGAACACGGTTGG
>Ga0134128_10010130_pt1 | contig 11299 bp, 12 predicted proteins | sample KB31754_FD_96462 | JGI IMG/M metagenome (GOLD analysis project Ga0134128, IMG submission 96462) | Terrestrial soil microbial communities with excess Nitrogen fertilizer from Kellogg Biological Station, Michigan, USA - KB3-175-4 | ecosystem: Environmental > Terrestrial > Soil > Unclassified ...
CCACGATCTCAGTAGGTAGCCAGTGAATTCAATCTCGCAAAATGGCCATGGTGACACGCAAGTTCTTACTCGCGAGCCAGAGCCGACCACGCCGGTAACTTCGGAGCCAGAGCTGAAGCCGATCCAACCTTTCGTGCTGAAGAGCAAGAAACCAGACACAAATCCGAAGGAAAAGCTGACCTTGTGGCTAACCGGAGCCATAGTTGCCATAGCTATGCTCCTGTTCGCTTTTAGCCACGTCCTTCCTCGACCCCATCCCGCGCAGAGAAACTCTGCACTGCAAGGCAACAGCGGCCAGAAAAAACTGGGCGATAGTAGCAAATCGGCCGAGAGCCAGTTGCCGATCACCGATATTGACCACACGGATTCCGGAAGACACGAGGACGGCTCCACGGTAAACGCTCAGGATATTGCGCGCACGGCGACCCACCATCCCGAGCAAACCACTGCCACTAATCTCGGTGGCATACAGCCGTTCGATAATGACCAGTGGTCGCCCCCGCCCTATCAACCTGGCAATTCGGAACAAATAAGCAACAGCAGCAACTCCGACACTTCAGAGAGTAAAGCCGAAAGCGATGCCCTCGAAAAGCCTTCGCTAATCTTTGTCAGAAATAATCAACCCGCGGGAGTAGCGGGAAAGCAGGACCAAATTCTGCCGGCTGATTTGGGAATGCCCTTGGCGCCGGGCACTCGGTTGCGGGCCAGACTGGAGGCGGCGGTCTCGACCGCGGTCGATACGCCGGTCATTGCCGTCATTGAATACACGTATGAGCACGATGGTGAAATCCTCATCCCCGCGGGAACAAAAGCCGTGGGACATCTCCAGGCGGCCGACCGCTCCGGTTATATCGGGATTCGTTTTGATTCCTTGTTGATGCCCGATAGATCGTCGGTCAACATTCAGGCCGCCGCAACCGATCTCCAGCTTCGTCCCCTTAAGGGGAAAGTGGAAGGTGCGCATCGGGCAAAAAACATTGTGGTGCGATCCTTCGCGGGCTTGGGCGAGATCGCGGCGACGGTAGCCGGACGAAGCAGCCTGAATCAACCTTTGAGCGAAGGCGACCTGTTGCGAGAGCGTGCTGCCGACAACATCGCGCAGGCATCGGACGAACAGGTTGGCCGGCTTGCCGTTACCGAGCACGTGATCGTCTCCCTTCCCGCGCAGATGGAAATCTACGTTGTGCTCTCAAAGCCCGCCAACACCGGCCCATCTGTGCAATCGAAGAGCGTGCTCGCTTCCTCGGGCTCGTCGAATATTGAGCAGCTGCGACAACTCCTGCAGTTGCAGAGAGAACTTAACGAGCAGACCAACCACTGAGCTTTGTAGCCCGAAACAGGACGCGGCCCTCCGGGGCCGCGTTCGCGTTTCAGGGTCCTTTGAAGCGCAATCCCAACACTCAAAATCAGTGAATCAGATGAGCGGAAAATCAAACGCTTCCTCATCTCACAAGAAATCGCAAATCAGTCACTTGAGGAGAAACCCGAACCAGAAAGCCGCCTTGAACGCACAGGAGAACGGGAGTCCATCTCTTTGGAGCAGTGGTGGGAGCTTTCGGCCAGCTCCAAATTTCGCTTGTTGCTGCTCGCCCCAACAAAGGCATGGCAAGCGGAACAGTAAGAAGCAACCAGGGATGGTTTTCCGGCGACGTTCCGCCGCTCGAAGCGTCTGGATCGAGAAGAAGGAGACATTGAGTTGGGAGCTTGGGGGCTATTGTACTTCGCTTAGGGCACTTTGGAACGTGCCGCGAAGCGTCGTTATTCTGCAAATCTGTGGAAAAGCAAGTTTATGAGATGAGTGGGAATTCAAACCTTTCCTCATCTCACTGCGAACCGATGGTTTAGTGAATTGAGGAGAAACCCGAACCGTCCTCGATCTGATAGCAACGACGCACAAAATGCCGTGAAACGGGCGTAAACAAGGCCCCATCACGCTCCAACAACCCACGCCAAAATCTCCCATTGTCCAATTCTCAAAGCAGCCCGCGAGGGGCGGGACCAGCTGCTGCCAGCTTCGTCCTACCGAGATCCCACGATCACTGATTTGCCCGAGTTTTGAAACCGCCTTAATTTCCCCTTCGGACGCGGCGACGCAACCGGCCGCATTCGGAGGAGTTATGAAGATTGACACAAGAAGGCGGCAGATTCTGGCTCTGTATTTGGCCGCACTGATCGCCTTCGCGATTATTCCGCTATACGCGCAGAACCTCGGCAGCCAGCCGGCGCTAAACCGAGCGGTCCAGGGCCAAACTGCCGCCCAGCCGGAAGGCGCATTTCTTAATTTGGTGAATTGGATCGGAAACGTGATCGCTCCGGTGGGAGCAGTTCTCTGCGTAGTCATGGCGGTGGTCAGCTACACGCACGGTCGTGGTGTGGCGCGGTGGGCGGTTGCCGCCGCAGGACTGCTCATGGTCTCGGGTCTCACACGGCTGATTGAATTCTGGATTCAACAAGGTCAGTCCGGGGTGCAGTAATTCAAGAGAGCGGCTTCTGATGCAAAACGAGCGCGAAATGACGACCGAGATTTTCCGGCTGATACGGCAGGCGATATCGCCTTTGGCAAAGATCCATGGGCCGTTATTTGCTGGCATCTTCGTTTTTGGCAATCTGCGAGGACCGGTTTTCCTGACAGAGACTGCAAACTGGCTGTGGATGCCAGAACGGTTGTCGCAGCTGAATCCTCAGGACGCAGGCCTTGATGATGCTCGGTTCTCAGCTGCGCTCGATGTGTTCACGCTTCTCGATAATCTCCTTGAATCCGCGATGAGCGCGCTTGAGACGCTTCGGCGCCACCTCGGCGGGATCAGGAATACCTCTAGCTTTCTCACTGACGTTGGCTTGTATCTGATCAACCCGGAAGCGCGAACCCGGGAAATCGTACAGCGCGAGGGTACGGCGCGTTACTCGCAACCGGGACCCAACCTGGGTGAGCCATCCATTGACGACGTGCTCAGTGATTTTGCCGCGTCGAACTGGATCAAGCGAGCTCTGCGCACCGCCCTCGACCGTGACCCAGTCGACGCGGCCAACGATGCTGAGGTCTTGGCCAAGCTGCTCAATGCGAGGTGCTTGCAGTCATGACCGTGCCGCAAATCCTCGTTGATCTAATGCAACTACTCTTCGACATCGCTCTTCCCGCGGCGATGTGCACGATGGTTCTGGCCGGACTGGCGTTGCGGCAAGAAAGCGGTGTCAATTTCCAGGCTGGCGGCGACTTTCAGAAGTGGATTGTCTGGTCGGTCATTCTGCTGACGCTTCCGCAGTTGTTGGCATGGTTCGCCGCGCAAGGCATCAACATGCCGCCACAAGCGGCGGGCCAGGTTGCGAGTCCCTGGCTGGCCGGAATGGAGACCAGCTTCAAGAGTTTCGTAACCGGAATGGTTTTGGGAAAGCTGGTTCCGGTGCTGGCAGCGTGGTTTGTTTTGAAGGCCGCGCTCGACGCCTCTCAGGGCGAGAACCCACTTGGGTCGATTGTCACCGCACTTTTTCTGCTGACGGTCTCCTCGCTCGTTCCTCTGCTGCAGAGCTTCAACAGCGGAACCCAGTTTGCCACCGTGGACATGCTGGCTTCGCTCTGGAACTACGTCTCGGGAACGATCCTGCCGGAGGCGGCAGGACTGGCCGTGGTAGGCGCGGTCATCAATTACGCGCGGCGCAGGCCGATTGCGCCGCTCATTTTTTCCGCATTGGCTTTCTTGAGCGTCTCGGCGCTTTGGAAGCTGGTCCAGGCAATGGTTGGGTGAAGCAAGGGGATCGGAGGATGACAACAGATGTTTGATCAAGCTTTGCTGAACCTAACCAACTGGGCCGCCAACGTGATCATGCCGACCCTGGCAGGCTTGTTTGCAGCTGCCGCGATTTACCGCTTCAGCAAGGCGCAACCTCATCAGCACCTTTCCCACGCAGCTTTTGCGGCACTCATGTGCTCCGGCTTGCTCCGGACGATGGAAGCCTTTGCGTCACAAGCAGGAGCGAATGATCCCGACCGGTATTGGCTGTCGATTCTGGCGCTCACGAACTGGATCGGCAATGTGATGTTGCCGCTCTACGGAACCTTGCAAGTGGTAATGGCAGTCACGCATTACGCTGGCTTGCTCGAACGAATGACGATCGGCGAAGCCTGGGTACGCAACGTGGCGTCGGCCATGATGTGCTTCGGGCTTTCCGGATTGTTGCGGTTAGCCGAATTCTGGATCCAAAACGGAACCGCGGGAGTGAGGTAAAAGGACATGGCGTTAGACGTAACTCCGGTAAACCGGAACCTGCACACGAGGGCGACTTTCCTGGCGCTCGAATTCGAAGATCTTTTTGTCGTGCTGATCCTGGCCGCAGTGATGAATGTGGTCAGCCACTTCGTAAGCGGCAGCTTGAGCCCGGCTTTGCAGTATGGCGTTCCACTGGGGGTGGTCCCCTTCCTGATGGTTTTTAAGTACGGGAAGCCACGAGGATACCTGCGCGACTTAATTGGCTGGCACACCAGTCCACGAGCATATTGCGCCGTGGCTCGTGACCGGCGGCTGCGGGCAAGCTACATCGAGGAGGAGCGCTGATGCCGCAGACCCTTGAACAGCACGAAAGGAAGCTCGAAGAGCCGGCTCTCTGCGAACTATTGCCGGTCAGGGATTACCTCGATCAGGTGATGGTGCGCACCAACGGAGCCTTTGTGGCGGGGTATGAGATGCGAGGCATAAATTCCTACTTCGCCGGCGACCAGGAACGCGACCGCCATAAGGGGATGCTGGGGGCGCTGCTCAAATCTTTGCCCGAGCAGAGCATGCGGATGCAGGTGCGTTACGAGCTGGTGGAAGATCTCGGCGATCTTCTCGACGATTACTCCGCACAAACTCGTCTCGCGGATGAGACGGTCGAAACGCTGGACCGGGCACGGCTTGAAACTTGGCAATGGAAAGCGGGCCGCGGGTTCTATTTGCGGCCTGTGCTCCATTTTTATTTCATCTGGGACCCTCGCATTCATCATCAGGTCACCGGCACGCCGGACAAACGGGCGCTCAATTTCGGTCTATCTGCGCTATCTTCAAGGGCATCGATGCAACGCTCGCGCCAGGAGCATGAGCGATTACTGGCGGAGTTTGAAAGCCTGCTGGTTGGAATTGAAACAACGCTCGAAGCCGCGGGTTTGGGCGCTCGTCGCATGAACAGCCAGGAGTTGTTTCTTGAAGCCAAGCGTGCACTGAACCCGGTAGCCGCCGAGGCGAAGCCCTATGTTCCGGGAGAGGATTTCTTTACCTATCACAGCGCGCGAGAGCAGCTGAGCGATGTGAGCATTCTAGAAGAAACAGATTCCTACCTCAACATCGACGGCCTTCTTTATTCGGTTGTCAGTCTGAAAGAACTGCCCGACGCTACCTTTCCCGGCATTCTACGGGAGTTGGCGACCCTCGATTTCCCATTTGTCTTAAACGCGCAGCTGGTCATTCCCGATCAGGCCAAGGTCCTCAAGTCCTACAAAACCCGGCTGCGCAAAATGCAGGCGGCGCAGCGGGATACACACGGAGGCTTTTGCACGAATGTAGAAGCGCAGGTGGCGGAATCGCAGCTGTTCCGGGTCCAGCAGGAGATCATTGCCTCTTCGCTCAAAACCACGAAGCTGAGCCTGGTGATGGTCACGCGGACTTCGAAGCCGGCCGTGACACGCGCGGAATACGAAGAAATGGAGCGCCTCATCCACAGCCGCCGGCAACGGCTGCTTTATGCCGTCGGGCGCATGAATGGTGCGAAGGCGATCACCGAGACGCTGGCAAAGAGGAGGATGCTGATCGGCACCCTGCCCGGCATGGCGGACAACGACCGCCGTGAGCACGATATGCTCACGCCCAATTCAGCCGACCTGTTGCCGGTCGAAACGCCGTGGGCGGGAACGCCACGTTCCCAATTGTTCTTGCTCGAAACGCCGTATCGCCAGTTGATTCCATTCTCTCCCTTCGATCCCGGTCTGAGCGACGCGAACATGCTCATCATGGGCAAGAGCGGCGGCGGCAAGACGCTGATGATGCAAATGCTGCTATCCATGGCCGCGCGCACCGGCCCGCTGGTCTCGATTCTTGAGCGTGGCGACTCCTATCAGCCGCTGGTCGAGTTAATGGGCGGACAGATGATCTCGATGTCGCTCGATTCCGCCCAGACCATCAATGCCTGGGACCTGCCCGTAGGTGAGCGGGAGCCGGGCAAAGATCAGGTCGCATTTCTGAAGAACCTCGCGCGCCACATGATGGGAGAGGGCCGCGCCGACGATACTGAACTGCTCGACAACCTGCTGACCGAGGCCATCCTGCGCACATACAAGCGCGCTTCGATCAGAGCCTCAAGTCCTATTCCGACATTTTCCGACCTGCGCGACGAGTTGGCGCAATGGCGGGACGAAGACCGCAACCAGCGGGTGATGGATGAGGCGCACCTGGCTGCCATCAAGCTGCGCAGCTGGACGGGCGAAAAAGGCCCGTATGCCCGCCTGTTTGACCGGCCCACGACGATCTCCCTTGAGAACCTTTGGTTATTCTTCAACGTCGAAAAGCTCGCTGATGATCCGCGTCTTGAAGGAGCGATGAGTCTGGTCATCGCCCGGGCCATGTCTCTGCGGGCTTCGGGGAAAACCGGACGGCCAGCAATTGTGGTGATGGATGAGTTCTGGTTCATTCTGGATTCGCCAGTCCTTGCCCCCGAGGCCGTGCAACTGTTCCGCACCGCCCGCAAGCGCGGTGTCATCGTCTGCGGGATCTCGCAAACCATTGAAGATTACGTGGGTACCAAAGAAAAGCCGCGGCTGCATGGACCCGGAATCATCAAGAATGCCAGCACCAAAATCATCGGCCAGCAACCAGGAGATGTGTCGCCGTTGCGCGATCACCTTTATCTCTCCGAAACCGCCATCGGCACGGTCAAGCAGTTCAGCGCTCCGCGCAAAGGACGCCATGCTGACGCCCTAATTGTGATTGGTGAAAAAGCCGAGACGACCCATTCCATCCGGATGGTGCCCACCGCCATCGAGTACTGGATCATGAGCACCTACGCGCGAGAGAGGCATTACCGTGCCTGGTGGCTCAGAGAACATCTCGATCTGGCCCTGCTGGAGGCGTACCAGGAGCTTGCGGAGCGATTCCCGCAGGGACTGGCGGACCTGGACCCATTGCCAGAAGAGATCTCAGGCGAGGTCGCGAAAGGAGCGGACAAATGATGAATAGATTTTTGGGCAAGAGAGGTGCGGCCGTTCTGCTTGTCGTCCTGCTGGTTTCGATGCCGGCTACGGCTGGCGTTGCAGACATACTCTCGCTCCTCAACACGATCGTGAGCACGTTACGCGGTGACATTGGGAGCGTGCTTAGCGAAATCCAAACAATCCGAAATGCAGAACGCAGCCTGCAACAGGAGTTGGTGTGGCCGCTAAACGCTATCAATCAGGCGAAAGCTTCGGTGGTACAGGTGCGCTCGCAATTCTCCGTTCTTGCCGGACGCATCCAGTCGCTGCAGGTCGCAAGCGCCACGCTGCCGAACCCAAAGCAGTTTGAATCGCTGCTGCGAAGCGGGCAGTCCACCAGTGCAAGCGCGCTGCAGGTGTCATTCAATCGGCTTTATGGGAGTGTCCCTGCGCCAACTGACGCATCGCTGCCGCAACGAAATCTCGCCGATGTCGATGATGCTATGGCGGCAGGGTCACTCAAAACTGCCGTTATTTCCGATCAGGCGAGCCAGCAGATGCTGGGCGTAGCCGATCAACTGGAACGGCAGGCAGGCACGGCCTCGCCCGGTTCGGCCCCGCTGCTGAGCGCGCAGGCCGCGGTCGCGGGCCTCGAAAACCAGGCATACCTGCAAAAAATGCTGGCGGCCCAACTGCGAGAAGATGCCGCAAGACTTGCTCATCAGAACGCGCTGTTGAAACAAAACGCTCAGGCCAACCGGATGCTGCGCAATGGTGTGCAGCAGATGCTGACCCGGCCATAAGAGGAGAACGACGATGCTGCATATAAAAACTTGGATAGAACCGCTTCGGCGCAGGCTGAGAGGAGGGGGAACAAAGTATTTTGTTCTCGCCGTCCTGTGCCTGGTTATTGTGCCTCTTGGCGCCCGCGCACAGCTCGGGCTTGATCCCTGCTGCGCCATTATCTCGGTCGGGCTTAACAGCATTTCCAGCTTGCTCAAGAGTGTCGTTGCCCAGCCGTTAGCCGCCATACAGCAGATCGAACAGCAAGGGGTCACATTCGAACAGCAGGTCGTCTATCCAGTAGCGGCGATCAACAATGCCCATGGGCTGATCACGCAGCTGCAAAATCCGCTGCGGCAGATGACGCAGCTGTATCGACTGCCGGTGAACAGCGCCACGTTGCCGGCGCCGCAGCAACTGGAGCAGGTTCTGCTCTCGCACAACCCACAGCTCGCGACACAAGTCGGGCAGAACTATGCCGCGGTCTACGGAACCGTAATGGCTCCGGAGGACGCCCCGCAACCGCTTCGGGACGTCGTGGACGCAACCGATGCAGAGGCACAGGCAGCGCTCAAGCGAGCCATCGAGCTTGACGCGCTTGCGGATGTGGAGTTGGCGGCAGCCGACGCGATGAATCAGCAGATCCGGAATGCCGCCTCTCCGGGCAGCGCTCCGATTCTTGAAGCCCAGGCTTCCGCCTGGAATGTGCGCGCCAATGCTTATACCCAATCCGGCATAGCTGAGTTGATGCGCGTGCGCTCCATCGATCTCGCGGACACCAGCGCCGGGCTCAAGTTCAGCGCCGGCAGCACCGCCACGCTGCGGAATGCGGCGAACCAGGTTCTTGGAACGACGCCGAGGTGAACGACCGTGTTTTACTTTGAACAACTGCTTACGCAGGGTTTAGCTGGCATTGACCGCACCGCCATTGTTCCTACGGTCATTGGCATTGCGTATGCAATCCTGCTCGTAGGATTTTTGGTCGGCCTCTATCACGCCGCTCTGCGCGGCGGCGACCTGCAGTCACTGGCGCTCACGGCTATCAAGTACCTCGTGATCGCCATCATTCTCGCCAATTGGTCGAGCGCCTTCCGCGAGGTCAATAGCTCCTTTAATCAGGTCGCGCACTACATCGACAATGCTTCCGGAGTGGGGGACATGTTCCTGAGCTGGTGGGACCAACTGAAACAGCAGTTTGGCACCGGCGTCACCAGCGCCATCCTTCCGGCAATCGCGGGAGGATGGGCCGCCATCAGCGCCGCCTTAGCGGTCACGGTCGCGTACCTCGTGTATGCGGTCATGGTTGTGGCCTTCGCCTTTTTCTATGTTTTGTACGGTTGTGTGTTGTATGTCCTTGGTCCTCTTGTTCTCGCCCTGCTGCCGATGCCGGGAGTAGGACAACTTGCCAAAAGCTATGCCACCAACTTGATGATCTGGAATGTCTGGGGTGTTCTCTACGCTACGTTCGGCTCTCTCATCACTGCCATACAGTTTGGCCGGATTGGCGATGTCGCGAACCAAGGGTTCTTGACGGGCTTTTTCAAAGGAAGCTCGCAGACTGCCATCCTCGGCCTAGTCAGTATTTTTTATTCGCTGGCCTTGGGCGTGATTCCATTCATTGCCAAGCGCCTGATCTCAGGTGATGTTGGCGCGACTGCTTACGCACTGCTCAAAACGGCCGCCATCGCGACCGGTGCAGCAGTCTCCGCGGTCGCGGGCGTGGGCGTTGGATTCGGTGCAGAAGCAGGCGTGGCCGGTGGAACCGGAGGCAGTAGCTCCGCAGCAGGCGCAGGTGGCGGAGTAGGCGCAGGAATCGCGAGTTCCTCTACCGCGCCGCCAGAGCCAAGCCTGGCGGGCACGATCCGCTCCGGCCTTGAAAGCGTTGCCGCCGACGGCACTGCCCCGCAGCAACCCTCTGGGGGATCGGGTGAAATGGAACTCGTGCCGGCAGGAGCCAGCTCTGGTAGCACTGGTGGTGAAAGCAATGGCGATGGGTCCACCAGGACAGCCCATGCAGCGAGTCCACAGTCGGGAGCCGTGCAACGAACCCCCTACCGAAGTTCAAGTCTGACCAATGCTGCCGCCTTTCATGTGGGCCGCTTCGCAGGCCGTTCAGCCCGGTCGCTGGTGAAGAGCAATGGCAGCAAAGATAAGGACGAAGAAGGATGAGGAAAGGAGGACCAACACAATGTCGGCATGGAACAGAGGGCCGATCTATGAGCCCAAGGACTCAAGATTCCGGCCATGGAGTGTAACCACGCTGGTCGCGTTCCTGGTGGGAAGGTTCTTCGGCCGGTGGCTGCGCAGATTTCGCAAAACCAAGAAAGCATGACGGGAGAGATTTTATGTGGTGGAGCAAGAGCGCGCAAACGAGTTCCCAATCTGACAAAAACGAAGCTTCCAAAGGCACCGCTTTGAAAGGCGAAAAGAAAGCCGGATCTTGGCGCTATTACGAGCATGATGGCGCTCTGCGGGCCTATGCGAATCGCGCCATGGTTTTCGCATACATTTCCGCGGCAACGGCGTTGCTCGCAGTCGGATTTGCGGCGTGGGTCCGATTAGAGCCGCCGCTTGTCTTCCGTGTCGATGCCAGCGGCAATGCCAGCGTCATCGGACAAAGCCGGCCGGTTGCTGTCGCCGGTGCCGTCCTGGCATCGAGCGCGGAGCCAAGCGATTTGGAGAAGAAAGCGTTCATGCGCCTCTTCCTCGAACGGTATCTGAACTTTTCCGCCGATTCGGTCAATCGCAACTGGGCCGATTCGCTCAACATGATGACCGCAAATCTCCGCCGCGCCACCCTGGATGCAATGCAGAAGGACAACATCGTCGGAAAAGTGAACGACGAACAAATCACCTCGATTTTCCAGCTTCGCTCGATTGAGGGCTCTCAGCAAGACCCATTGAGCTTCACCGCCTACGGAACAAAGGAGATTCACCAGGTCAGCGACCATCACGAGGCGGTCAGCAAGATGGTTGGTAAATACCACATCCGGCTCATTACCGAGCGGCGCACCGAGGAGAATCCAAGCGGCTTACTGATTGCCGGCTATGGTGAGGAGCTTATTGAGAGCGAAAAAGCCGACGCGGTCGCGCAAGATGCCGTCTTTACAACTCCGAAGTAGAGGACTTGAAGCATGTTCCGTAACGACCGCCAAGCATGTGAAGTGCTCCAGACGCTGCTCGAAAGCGTAAGGCTTGACCATCTCTGGACTTCGAATGGACCGACAGACGCAGCACTCAGATACCGTGATGCCAACGGTGGGCCACTGTCATCCGGCGAACGAATCATGTTACTGGCCGCATTTGATTTGTGGAATGACACGGGTGGTCTGAAATTTGCGGAAGTCCCTGGACCGCTGGATC
>Ga0134128_10010131_pt1 | contig 11298 bp, 10 predicted proteins | sample KB31754_FD_96462 | JGI IMG/M metagenome (GOLD analysis project Ga0134128, IMG submission 96462) | Terrestrial soil microbial communities with excess Nitrogen fertilizer from Kellogg Biological Station, Michigan, USA - KB3-175-4 | ecosystem: Environmental > Terrestrial > Soil > Unclassified ...
CCTGCTTAACCCGTCGGCCACCGAGCTGAAGACCTCCGAGCTGGACCTGGTCGTCGCAGGTACCGCCGGCGCCGTGCTGATGGTCGAGTCCGAAGCGAAGCTGCTGTCCGAGGACGTCATGCTGGGCGCGGTGATGTTCGGCCACCAGCAGATGCAGACCGCGATCCGCGCGATCGCCGAACTGGCCACGGAAGCCGGCAAGCCGTCGTGGGACTGGAAGGCGCCGGCCCGCAATGAATCGCTGGTTGCCGCCGTCAAGGGTGCGGTCGGCGATCAGCTGACTGCCGCGTTCCAGGTGCGTGACAAGCTGGAGCGCCGCGACGCGATCTCCGCGATCAAGGCCGACGTGCTGGCCGGGCTCAAGGCGCAGGCCGAAGAGAACGGCTGGTCCACCGCCGCGATGGCCAAGGAATTCGAGGAACTCGAATACCACACCATGCGCGACAGCGTGCTGAAAACCAAGGTGCGCATCGACGGCCGTCAGCTCGACGACGTGCGCGCGATCACCGCCCGTGTCGGCGTGCTGCCGCGCACGCACGGTTCCGCACTGTTCACCCGCGGCGAGACGCAGGCGCTGGTCGTGATCACGCTGGGCACCACGCGTGACGCGCAGATCATCGACGCCCCCGGTGGCGAGTCGAAGGATCCGTTCCTGTTCCATTACAACTTCCCTCCGTTCTCGGTGGGTGAGGCCGGTCGTTTCGGCGCGCCCAAGCGTCGCGAAATCGGCCACGGCCGTCTCGCCAAGCGCGGCGTGCAGGCGGTCAAGCCGACCATCGAGGAATTCCCGTACGTGGTGCGCGTGGTCTCGGAAATCACGGAGTCCAACGGTTCCTCGTCGATGGCCTCGGTGTGCGGTTCCTCGCTGGCGATGATGGACGCGGGCGTGCCGCTGAAGGCGCCGGTGGCCGGTATCGCCATGGGCCTGGTCAAGGAAGGAAGCGACTTTGTCGTGCTGTCCGACATCCTGGGCGACGAGGATCACCTCGGCGACATGGATTTCAAGGTGGCCGGCAGTGCCGAAGGCATCTCCGCGCTGCAGATGGACATCAAGATCGACGGCATCACCGAGGAGATCATGAAGGTGGCGCTGGCCCAGGCCAAGCAGGGCCGTCTGCATATCCTCGGCGAAATGGGCAAGGCGCTCACCACTGCCCGTACGGAAATGAGCGAGTTCGCCCCGCGCCTGATCACCATCAAGATCCATCCGGACAAGATCCGCGAAGTGATCGGCAAGGGAGGCGCCACGATCCGCTCGATCACCGAAGAGACCGGCACCACGATCGACATCAGCGACGACGGCACCATCATCGTCGGCTCGGTCAACCGCGAGGCGGGCGAAGCGGCGAAGAAGCGCATCGAGCAGATCGTTTCCGACGTGGAGCCAGGCCGCATCTACGAGGGCAAGGTCGCCAAACTGATGGACTTCGGTGCCTTCGTCACGATCATGCCGGGCAAGGATGGTCTGGTGCACGTGTCGCAGATCTCCGACGAGCGCGTCGAGAAGGTTTCCGACAAGCTGAAGGAAGGCGACATCGTCAAGGTCAAGGTGCTCGAAGTCGACAAGCAGGGCCGCATCCGCCTGTCGATGAAGGCCGTGACCGAGGATGAGCGCGCCAGCGGAGCCACCGCCTGAGTTTTCGCGATGGCGCGATTCCACAAGGCCCGGCTCATGCCGGGCCTTGTGCGTTCAGGCCCGGGCGATTTTGTGCAACGCGCTTTTGCTAGGATGGATGGACCTTGCACGAGGATGTACCGATGTCCGACCCGGCAAACGATTTCATCAGGGATTACCAGTCGCTGGCACGGCAATCGTGGGACGCCTGGGCGCGCCACTTGCAGCAGCCGCAGCCCGCAGCAAATCCGTTCGCACCGCCGGCCGCCGCGTCGACCCCCGGCAACGACACGCTGGAGCGCACGCTGGCCGGGCTGAAGGGGTATTTCGACTGGATGCAGGCTGCCGCTGCCGGGGGTGCTGCGCCCCAGCTGACCGACTGGCGACAGCAGTTGCAGCAGATGTTCGGCGGAGCCAGCCAGCCGTTTGCACAAGCCTTTGGCAGTATCGACAGCGCCGGCGTGGAGGGATTTGCGAAGCAGTGGCAATCCTGGATGCAGGCGGCACAACACAGCGGTTTCGGCGATCTTCCGGGTCCGGGTGCGCACGGTCCGGTCCCGGCGTTTGGCCAGGATCGCGAACAACAGATGAAGCAACAGGCGATGGCAGCTGCCGTGCTGGAATCGTTGCAGGCTTCCGCGCGTTATCAGTCATTGATCCAGCGCTCCAACGCCCAGGCGATGCAGCGCCTGCAGGACAAGTTGGCGGAGCGCGCCGAACCGGGTCGTCAGGTCGATTCGCTGAAGGCGCTGTACGACTTGTGGGTGGACGCTGCCGAAGAGGCTTATGCCGAGATCGCGCTGACCGACGAGTTCCGCGAGGTTTACGGCGACATGGTCAACGCGCAGATGCGCGTGCGCCAGATGCAGCAGCAGCAAACCGAGCAGTTTTGTCAGCAGCTCGGCGTGCCGACGCGCAGCGAGGTATCAAGCCTTGGCGAACGACTGCAGGCCTTGCGCCGTGAATTCCGTGCCAGCATGGCACCGGCGACCGAAGGTCATGCTGCCGAGATCACGGCGTTGCGCCATGAACTGGCGGTCCTGAAACGTCAAATCAACAGAAGTTCGACGGCTGCGCCAGCAACGAAGAAGGCTGCTTCAACCAAGCCATCGACTTCGGCGGTAAAGAAGTCCGTTTCAAAAGCCTCGGCAAAGGCGGCGCGCACGAAGGCGGCCAGCAAGGCCAAGCCTGCTGCCGCATCCAGATCCCGCCCCAGCCCGCGCAAGCGCAAGTAAGGAGACGTCGCCATGTACACGCCATTGCGCATCGACCCGACCCAGGCCTTGGGCGATATCGTCACGTTCCAGCGCAAGCTGGCCGCCGGGATGAATCACCTGCGCGGCATGCGCGAGCCCGAGTACGCGAATACCCCGCGCGAACTGGTTTACAGCGAGGACAAGCTGAAGGTGTGGCATTTCACCGGCCGCGGCAAGGTCAAATCGAAAACGCCGCTGCTGATCGTCTACGCGCTGGTCAACACGGTGTGGATGACCGACCTGCAGGCCGACCGCTCGATGGTGCGCAACCTGCTGGAGCAGGGCGAGGACGTCTACTTGATCGACTGGGGCTATCCCGACGGCGCCGATCGATGGCTGACCCTGGACGATTACATCAACGGTTATCTCGACCGTTGCGTCGATGCCGTGCGGCAACGTCACGATCTCGATGCGATCAACCTGCTCGGCATCTGCCAGGGCGGAGCGTTCTCGCTGTGCTACACCGCACTGCACGCGCACAAGGTGAAGAACCTGATCACCATGGTCACGCCGGTGGATTTCCACACGCCGGACAACATGCTGTCGAGCTGGTGCCGCAGCATGGACGTGGACCTGTTCGTCGACACCATGGGCAATATCCCCGCCGGGCTGATGAACTACGTCTACCTCACGTTGAAGCCGGTGCGGCTGAACCAGCAAAAATACATCGGCATGGTCGACATCCTCGACAACCCGACAGAGCTGGAGAACTTCCTGCGCATGGAGCGCTGGATCTTCGACTCGCCGGATCAGGCCGGCGAGGCGTTTCGCCAGTTCATCAAGGATTTCTACCAGGGCAACAAGCTGGTCAGGGGCACGCTCGAAATCGGCGGCAAGCCGGTGGACCTGGGCATGGTGACCCAGCCGGTGCTGAACATCTTCGCGGAACAGGATCACCTCGTGCCGCCGGATGCATCGCGTGCGCTGGGCAAGCATGTCGGCACCACCGACTATACCCAGCTCGCGTTCAAGGGTGGCCACATCGGCATTTATGTATCGGGTCGTGCGCAGCGCGAAGTGCCACCGGCGATCCACGAATGGTTGCGTCAGCGCGCATGATGAATGCGCTGACCGGCAGAGCATGGCAATGAACCAGGTCAGGCGCCTGCAGCGAACGCGCGACGACCGCAGGCTGGCCGGCGTCTGCGGCGGCATCGCGGAGTACTTTGGCTGGGATTCGACCCTGGTGCGGATTGCCTGGATTCTGCTTACCCTGCTTGGGGGATCCGGCATCCTGTTGTACCTGATCTTCTGGGTGGTGATGCCCGAGGCGGCATGAGGGCCGCATTCGCTGCCCCTGCGACGATTGCCTGTCGAGTCCATAGCGCTCTCGATGACCGGCGAGCAGTTCGGCGATAATGAACGGATGACCGGCCCAGCCAAAACCCACGATTCCATCCGCGCCGTGCAGTGGCGCGGCGACCATCTGCGCCTGCTCGACCAGCGCCTGCTTCCGGGCGAGGAGCGCTGGATCGATTGTCGTGATGCGGCGCAGGTGACCACGGCTATCCGCGACCTGGCCGTACGCGGCGCACCGGCGATCGGCATCGCCGCAGCCTGGGGTGTGGCGATGGCGGCGCAGCAGGGAGCGGCACTGGATCCGGTGCTGGCAAGTTTGCGCGCCGCGCGACCGACCGCCGTGAACCTGATGTGGGCGCTGGACCGGATGAAGAAGCGCATCGTCGCGGGTGCCGATGCCGATGCATTGCTGCGCGAGGCGCAGGCGATCCAGGACGAAGACCTCGCCGCCAACCGGTACATGGGCGAGTTGGGCGCGTCGTTGATCGCGCCAGGTTCCGGCGTGTTGACCCATTGCAATACCGGTTCGCTGGCCACGGCCGGCTACGGCACGGCGCTTGGTGTCATTCGCGCCGGCGCGGCGGCCGGCCGGATCACCCGCGTGTATGCCGGCGAAACCCGTCCGTGGCAGCAGGGCGCGCGGCTGACCATGTGGGAGCTGGTGCGCGATGGCATCCCGGCGCAATTGATCGCTGATTCCGCGGCGGCGCACCTGATGAAATCCGGTGCCGTGCAATGGGTGATCGTCGGTGCCGACCGGATCGCCGCGAATGGCGACACTGCCAACAAGATCGGTACCTACCAGCTGGCGATCGCCGCGAAATACCACGGCGTGAAGTTCATGGTGGTGGCGCCGTCCTCGACCGTCGACATGGCCACCGGTACCGGCGAGGAAATCGAGATCGAATTGCGCGACGCGGCCGAGCTGCTGAGCACGGCGGGGCGGCGCACGGTAGTCGAGGGCGCGCAGGCGTGGAACCCGGTCTTCGACGTGGCGCCGGCGGAACTGATCGACGCCATTGTCACCGAACGCGGCATCATCGAGCGGCCGAACAGCATTTCGATGCAGGCGATGTTCGGGTAGTAAGGCCGTCCCGCTACATTGGCCTGTTTTTGTTGGATGGGCTGGGCGGGTCGGCGCCCGATGCCGACATCGGGCAGATGCTGGTCGGTGACGGGCACTGGAATCCGTGTCCGGCCCGGGTGCTGTAGTTCCTGCCGGCAACTGCATTCACCTGGTGGTGGAATCGTCGTTGCACCTTCGCGACGCGCCACAGCTGTCGCAACCATCGTGCCGAATGGCTGCACTGGATGGCGCTGATGGGCATGGGCGCGCTGGTCAATTACGGCGTCTACGCGCTGTTGTTGTTGAACTACTCGGCCCTGCATCGATGGCCCGCGCCGGCCGCGGCGACGGGTGCCGTCCTCGCCGCACTGGCCAATTTTTCGACAGCGCGCCGGGTGCTTTTCAGGCACCCCAAGGTAAGTTAGTAAGCCTTTGATTTGCATGACTTAAATCCTGTCGTTTTGTGGCCATTCGTGCTACACTTGCTCGGTTGATTTCGGGTCGCTCGCGCGTGCGCTTGAGACGCGTCGCCAGCGTCCTTTTTTCGTTCACAGGGAAGCCGATCAATGGCAGAAACCGCCAAAGAAATCATTCGCGTCAACATCGAAGACGAGATGCGCCAGAGCTACCTCGATTACGCCATGAGCGTGATCGTGGGCCGGGCCCTCCCGGATGTCCGCGATGGCCTCAAACCCGTACATCGCCGCGTCCTGTTCGCGATGAACGAGCTGAGCAATGTGTGGAACAAGCCGTACAAGAAGTCGGCCCGCGTGGTCGGTGACGTGATCGGTAAATACCATCCGCACGGCGACCAGTCGGTCTACGACGCGATCGTGCGCATGGCGCAACCGTTTTCGCTGCGCTACATGCTGGTCGATGGCCAGGGCAACTTCGGCTCGGTCGATGGCGACAATGCCGCCGCGATGCGATACACCGAAGTACGCATGTCGCGGCTCACCCACGAGCTGCTGGCCGACATCGACAAGGACACCGTCGATTTCGGCTTCAACTACGACGAGAGCGAGCGCGAGCCGCTGGTATTGCCGTCGCGCGTGCCGAACCTGCTGGTGAACGGCTCGGCCGGCATCGCGGTGGGCATGGCCACCAATATCCCGCCGCACAACCTCAACGAGGTGATCGCGGCGACGATTGCGCTGATCGACGAGCCCGCGCTGTCGATCGACGAACTGATGCACTACATCCCGGGGCCGGACTTCCCGACCTACGGCATCATCAACGGTTCATCCGGCATCATCGAGGCGTATCGCACGGGTCGTGGGCGGATCCTGGTGCGCGCCAGGGCCGAGATCGAGACCGAGCCGAACGGTCGCGAGACGATCATCGTCCATGAGTTGCCGTATCAGGTGAACAAGGCACGGCTGATCGAGAAGATCGCCGAGCTGGTCAAGGAAAAGAAGCTCGAAGGCATCAGCGAATTGCGCGACGAGTCCGACAAGGACGGCATGCGCGTCGTCATCGAGATTCGCAAGGACGCGATGGGCGACGTGGTACTGAACAACCTGTTCCAGCAAACCCAGTTGCAGGTGACGTTCGGCATCAACATGGTGGCGCTGCTCGATGGCCAGCCGAAGCTGATGAACCTCAAGGACATCCTCGAGGCGTTCATCCGTCACCGCCGCGAGGTGGTCACCCGCCGCACCATCTTCGAGCTGCGCAAGGCACGTGCCCGCGCGCATATCCTCGAAGGCCTCACCGTGGCGCTGGCCAACATCGACGAGATGATCGAGCTGATCAAGACCTCGGCGTCCCCAGCGGAAGCTCGCGAGCGCATGGTTTCACGCCGTTGGGAAGCCGGGCTGGTGCGGACGCTGTTGTCCGCCACCGGTGCCGATGCGTCGCGACCGGAGGACATGGATCCGCGCGACGGGCTGAAGGACGACGGCTACCATTTGTCCGAGGCACAGGCGCTGGAAATCCTGGCGATGCGCCTGAATCGCCTGACTGGATTGGAGCAGGAAAAACTTTCCGACGAATACCGGCAGATTCTCGACACCATCCGCAGCCTGATCGAGATCCTGGAGAACCCCAACCGCCTGCTGGAAGTCATCCGCGAAGAGCTCGAGGCGATCAAGAGCGAATTCGGCGATGCCCGTCGCACCGAGATCCAGCATTCGCAGGAAGATCTCAACGTGCTTGACCTGATCGCGCCTGAGGACATGGTGGTCACCCTTTCGCACACCGGCTACATCAAGCGCCAGCCGGCCAGCGCGTACCGCTCGCAGCGACGTGGCGGCAGGGGCCGTTCGGCCTCCGCGTTGAAAGAAGAGGATGTGGTCGAGCAGTTGTGGGTGGTCAACACGCATGACACCCTGCTGGCCTTCACCAGCACCGGTCGGGTCTACTGGCTCAAGGTCTACCAGATTCCGGAAGCGGGTGCGGGCGCGCGCGGCAAGCCGATCATCAACCTGTTGCCGCTGGGCGAGGGCGAGAAGGTGCAGGCAGTATTGCCGATCCGCGAATACGCCGAGGATCGCTTCGTGTTCTTCGCCACGAAGCACGGCACGGTCAAGAAGACCCCGCTGACCGAGTTTGCCTTCCAGTTGCAGAAGGGCAAGCTGGCGATCAGGCTCAACGACGACGATGCGCTGGTCAACGTCGAACTGACCGACGGCAACAGCGACATCCTGCTGTTCGCCTCCAACGGCAAGGTCAATCGCTTCGACGAGAATACCGTCCGCTCGATGGGTCGTACCGCAGCCGGCGTGCGCGGGATGAAGCTGCTCGAGGGCACCGATGTGGTGTCGCTGATCGTGGCAGCCGAGGGCGACATCCTCACCGCGACCGCGCGTGGCTACGGCAAGCGCACCGAACTCGCCGAGTTCACCAAGAAAGGTCGCGGCACCCAGGGCGTGATCGGGATCCAGTGTTCCGAGCGCAACGGCCCGCTGGTCGGTGCGGTGCAGGTCACCGAAGCGCACGAGCTGATGCTGATCTCCAACCAGGGCACGCTGGTGCGTACCCGCGTAGCGGAGGTTTCGCAGCTGGGCCGCAACACGCAGGGCGTCACCTTGATCAAACTGCCTGTGGATGAGGTCCTGGTCAGCGTGATGCGCCTTGATGCGGAAGATGACACCGGCGAGGAAGGTGCCGATCGTGATGGCGATGCACCGACGGGTGATGCCGGCTCGCAGAGCGTGAACTCCCCCGCCGCGGACGAGTGACGCTGGCGTCCTGAAACAGAAAGCCCCGGTCATGCCGGGGCTTTCTCTTGCGCGCCCGGAAGGCGATCGTCAGCGATTGTCCAGTGTGGCACCCGTCAGCAGGCCGCGCGCCTGCATGCTGCACTGACGCCGGTACAGCAGCAGCTGCCACTGGCGGCCGCCGACCTGCCGCCACAGCACGGCCGAGCGCACCGCGGCCAGCAGGTTCGCGCGCACTTTCTCGACCACCGCGGGTTGCTGCAGTTGCTGCGGATTGCCGCTGACCATCACCCGTGGCCGCAACGTGGACAGGGTGGAGGCGTAAAGCTCGGCCAGCCGACCGCTCACCTGGGATGAATCCTGGCCGAAGTGTTCGACCTGGCGCCGCGTCGCGAGGATGCCCTGCTGCAGCGTCTCCAGCAATTCCGGGCGCCCGGACAGACTGCGTTCCAGCCGCATCACCGTCACCACCATGCGCGTGATCGACATGTCGCGATCGCTTTCGTCAAGCTGGGCGATCAACTTGCGCAGTCCAAGGCGCAGGTTCGATACCCCGTCATACACAGCCACCACGGAAGGGGCGTCGATGCGAAACACGCTGGCCACGCCTGCCTGCATCGTGGCGTCGTCGCAGCGACCGTCGTTGGCCATCTGCTGCGCAAGTGCGCAAGCCTGGAACAGGCCAGCCAGGGCGAGCACGCGCTCCTCGTTCATGCCAAAAGTTTCAAACACGGGTTTGAGATTCTCTGTCGTGGGATGGATCGGCACGCGTGAATGCCGGCAGCAGGCCGCCATAGGCTGCATCGGTGGCCATGATCACGGCACCGCCGAGGCAGACGTCGCCAGCATAGAAGACTATCGACTGTCCTGGAGTCACGGCGCGCTGGGGATCATCGAAGCGTACCTCAAGCCCGTCTTCGCCGACGCCCACGTCGCAGGCCTGGTCGGCCTGCCGGTAACGGGTGCGCGCGGTGCAGCGAAACTCTTCCGCCGGCGCGGCTCCGGCAATCCAGTGGGGCGGCTCGGTGTGCAGCCGCCGGGAATGCAGCCAGCGGTTCTCGCCGCCCTGGGCGACATACAGGACGTTCGCCGGCACGTCCTTGCCCACCACGAACCACGCTTCGCCGCTGGCGCCATGCCTGCCGCCGATGCCCAGGCCGTTGCGCTGGCCCAGGGTGTAATACATGACGCCCTGGTGCTCGCCAATCAGCAATCCGTCGGGTGTGCGCATTTCCCCCGGATGGGCGGGGATGTAATGCGACAGGAAGTCGCGGAAATCGCGCTCGCCGATGAAGCAGATCCCGGTGGAATCCTTTTTCGCATGCGTTGGCAACGCCGCATGGCGGGCAAGCTCGCGCACCTGCGACTTCTCGATGGAACCCAGCGGGAACAGCGTGGCAGCCAGCGCCCGTTGGCCCAGCGCGTGCAGGAAATAGCTCTGGTCCTTGTTGGCATCCAGCGCGCGCAGCAAGCGGTATCGGCCGTCGACACAATCGACGCGCGCGTAGTGGCCGGTGGCGATCTTTTCGGCGCCCAGCGCACGTGCTTCGTCGAGAAAAGTCTTGAACTTGATCTCGCGATTGCACAGCACATCAGGGTTGGGCGTGCGACCCGCGCGGTATTCGGCCAGGAAATGCTCGAACACGCCGTCCCAGTATTCCGTCGCGAAATTGCGTGCGTGGAACGGGATGCCGAGCCGGCCGCATACGGCGACCGCGTCCTTGCGATCGACGTCGCTGGTGCAAGGGCCCTCGCGGGCGTCTTCCTCCCAGTTCTGCATGAACAGGCCTTCGACCTGATGACCGGCCTGTTGCAGCAGCAGTGCGGCGACTGACGAATCGACGCCCCCGGAGACGCCCAGCATCACCTTCATGCCGATGGGCTTCCCGGCAAATAGCTCAGGCTGGCCAACGGCAGCCGTTGACCGGCCAGCCAGGCGTCGATGCTCGGCAGCACCAGCGGGCTGCGCAGGCGATCGCCGAGAGCGGCGATCTCGGTGCGGCTCAGCCACAGCGCCCGGCGAATGCCGGTGTCGAGCGGGCGACCCGGGTCATGATCGATCGCCTTCGCCGCAAAGCTGAAGCGCACCACCACTTCGCCATGTTCGGTACTGCGCCATTGCTGCACCCCGATCAGGTGCTGCAACGCCACCGTCCAGCCGGTTTCCTCCAGCGTCTCGCGCGCGGCGGCGGCCGCGAGGCTCTCGCCATCCTCGAGATGGCCAGCCGGCTGGTTGTACACCAGCCGGCCGGCAACTTCCTCCTCGACCATCAGATAGCGCTCGCCATCGGCGACCACGCAGGCCACGGTGACGTGCGGGCGCCAGATCCGGGCGCCTGGCTGGGAAGCGTTCATGGGCGGGGTGGGGTCTGGAAAAGTGTCCATTGTGCCATTACCTGTACGGACGGATCGACGCATCGGGCTGCATCCGCTGCGGCGTATACTTCGTACCAGAGAACACGCTTCCGGAAACCATGGCCCACGAAAACGAACACGAGCATGACAGCGGCCGCGGCCTGGCGGTGGAAACCGCCAAGCCGGAGGTGGCGCGGCCACCCCTGTTCCAGGTGCTGCTGCTGAACGACGATTTCACTCCGATGGATTTCGTGGTGGAGGTGCTGCGCAGCTTTTTCAACCTGGACCAGGAGCAGGCGGTACAGGTCATGTTGCACGTGCACACCCGCGGGCGCGGCGTGTGCGGGGTGTTTACACGCGAAGTCGCGGAAACCAAGGTCACCCACGTCAACGAATATTCACGTTCGCATCAGCACCCGTTGTTGTGCACTATGGAAAAGCTCTGACGACCCCCATTTCGTGCTCATCGCGGCAACCACGGCCGCTCAACAAGCCAAGCGGAGACGATCCGAATGTTCAGCAAGGATCTGGAAGTCACCATCGGCC
>Ga0134128_10010133_pt1 | contig 11298 bp, 10 predicted proteins | sample KB31754_FD_96462 | JGI IMG/M metagenome (GOLD analysis project Ga0134128, IMG submission 96462) | Terrestrial soil microbial communities with excess Nitrogen fertilizer from Kellogg Biological Station, Michigan, USA - KB3-175-4 | ecosystem: Environmental > Terrestrial > Soil > Unclassified ...
CCGCACGAGACCGGCGGCGCTTCGGGCGCGAGCGGCGGGCGCGGGCGACGGGCGAGTTCGACGGCGTCGGCTTCCGCAAGCCCGGCCATGCATAGCAGCCGCACCACCGCCGGCTCGATGACGTCCGCCGCCATATCCTGCTGCACGATGGCGAAGCTGACGCCAACCATCGCATAACAGGCGAGCTTGAACGTCAACCGCACGTCGGTGAAGGTGAACCGCCCCGCCCGCGCCGCGTTTTCGAGATCGCGCATCGCGAACGGCCCGTGGCAGCGATACATCGCCTCGGCGATCACCTCGGGACGGTTGAGCAATTGCCGCCAACGCCGGTCGCTGGTCGCCGCCTCGATCACCGTGCGCACCCCGTAAGCATAGACCTGCGCCGGGTCCGAGAACGTGTTCGTCACCGCCTCGATGCGCATCGCCAGATCGTGCATGACCCGCTCGATGACGGAGACGGCGAGTTCATCCTTTGACTTGAAATAGGAATAGACCGTGCCGGCGCCGACATCGGCGCGCTCGGCGATCTCCTGCATCGTCGCCGCGTCGATGCCCTTTTCCGACATCACGCTGAGGCCGGCTTGCACCAAGGCTTCGCGGTTGCGCTCTTGGCGCAACGCGACGCGGCCTTTTCCCGCTGACTTCTGCAATCGAACCTTCCCGGCTTCGGCGTCACGGATGCGCCGACGGCGGCTAATCGTCAAGATCGAATCTTATTCGATAATGAACGATAGACGCCCAGCTTCTGGTTCGGTATTGACATACGCTCGAACTTGAATGATATTCATTTCATCGCGACCGCGCCAGCCGCCGGCATCGCAAGGGAGGAGAACCGATGAACATGCGTCCGCAGCTCGCCGAGAGCGACGTCAAAGCCGTCGCGGAGAGTCTGATTCCGCACCTCGCGCCGCGCGAATTGCAGACCGAGCGGGATCGCAAAGTTCCGCCCGAAAATATCAAGCTGCTCGCCGACAGCGGTTTGCTCGGCATATTCCGCGCCAAGAAATGGGGCGGTTCGCAGCTTTCCATGCGCGCCCATGTCGATGCGGTTTCCACCGTGGCGAAGGGCTGCATGGCGACCGCCTGGGTGCTCGGCGTCTACCACGCGCATGATTACATCATCGGCCACTTGGACCCGCGCACGCAGGAGGAAATCTACACCACCGGCGACATTCAATGCGTCGCCGCCGTCATCAGCCCGCGCGGCAAGGCGGTGCGCCGCGCCGATGGGACTTATCTGCTCAACGGCTTCTGGCCTTTCGCCTCCGGCAATGCCGCCGCTCATTGGATGCTGCTCGGCGCGGAAGTGTTCGACGAGGCCGGCGTCAAGCTCGACGAAGGCGATTTCGCCGTACCGATCGAAAACATCGAGCGCATCGACGATTGGCATGTTGCGGGCCTCGCCGGCACCGGCTCCAATTCCGTGCGCGTCAAGGACGCCGTCGTCCCCGCGCATCGCTATATCTCGCTGCCGGCGCTGCTCGAAAACCAGACGCCGGCCTTTGCCCACCCCGACACGCCGAGCATCCACAAAAGCCAGGCGGGTCCGGCGCTCGAAATGTTCATCGCCACCTCGGCGCTCGGCGCGGCGCGCCGCTCGCTCGAAGAGTTCCTCAGGGTCGTGCCCGGCAAGCGCGTCATGTACACCGCCCATCTCTCGCACGAATGGTCGGCGTTGCAGATCGCGCTCGGCGAGGCGGCTTCGATGATCGAAGCGGCGGAACTGATCTTCTACCGCGCCGCCGACGATGTCGACGCCTGGGCGCGTCGCGGCGAGAAAATGCCGATGGCGTTGCGCGCCCGCATCCGCATGGACATCACCACCGTGCCGAAGCTGTGCCGCGACGCAGTGCAGAAGCTGCTGACGATGGGCGGCGCCGCCGGCCTGTCGCTGAAAAGCGCCATCCAGCTCAATTTCCGCAATCTCCAGGCCGCCAGCATGCACGGTCTGCTGCTCGAGGAGGCGGGGGCGGAGATTTACGGCCGCGTGCTGCTTGGCCTCGACCCCGGCACCGGCGTGATCTAGACTCGGCCGATGAACGCCGATCTCGCCGACTTGCCGCCGGTATCCGCAGCCGATTACATCGCCGCCGTCACACAGCATGTCTCGTCGGTGTGCGTCATCACCACGGCCTGCGAGGGCGAGCGTTTCGGGCTCACGGCCACCGCCGTCGCCTCGGTCTCGGCGACGCCGGCGCGGCTATTGGTCTGCGTCAACAAATCGGGCCTCAGCCACGAGAAAATCCTGCGCTCCGGCCGCTTCTGCGTCAACGTGCTGACCGAGCGCCAAGACCGCGTCGCGCTGGCCTTCGCCGGCATGGCTGATGTCACCGACAAATTCGCGCTCGGCGAATGGATGGAGCTGAAATCCGGCGCGCCGGCGCTGATCGGCGCCGCCGCCTGCTTCGACTGCCGGCTCGCCTCGATCTGCGATCAGTCGACGCATTCCGTGCTGTTCGGCGACGTCATCGCCACCCGGCATTTGGCGGGCGAGGACGCCCTGCTCTACGGCGTGCGCCGCTTCCGCCAGTTGCGTAAGATGTACTCGGCGATCGCCGGCGACGACGAATATCTCTAAGCGGGCGTGGCGGCTTCCGTCATGACGCGGATACGACGCCGCCCTACCCGCGCTTGCTGACAACAAAGCTCAGCGGCAGGAATTGCAGGCCGGTGCGAGCGCGCAGCGCCCCCCACAGGCCGCGCGGCTCAAACAACATCACCGCGATCGCCACCGCGCCGAGCGCCATCAGATAATACGGCCCGAGTTGCGACAGCGTCTCGCGCAGCAGGAAATAGATCAGCGCGCCTAGGATCGGCCCCTCGAACGTGCCGATGCCGCCGATCACCACCATGAAGATGACCAGCGCCGTCCAATCGTTGACGCTGAAGCCGCTGTCGGGCGAGATGCGCAGCTTCTGCAAGAAAATCACGGCGCCGATCATCGCCGTGCCGGCAGCGGCGGCGACATAGACGATGAGCTTGGTCCGATCGACGTTGACGCCGTTGGAGCGCGCCGCCAACTCGTTGTCGCGAATGGCGGTGAGCGCCAGGCCAAGGCGCGAGCGCAAGGTGAGAAAGATCAGCGCCAGCACCAGCATCAACAACACCAGCGAGGTGATATAGATCGCCACGAAGCGCTCGTGCGGCGTGCGCCCGAGCGATTTGGCCGCCTGCAACGGCAGGCTCATGCCGGAGCCGCCGCCCAGCGGCACGATGAGAATCGCCGTCAAGCGGAACACCTCCGCCACCACCCAGGAGGTGATGGCGAAATAGGCGCCGCGCAGCCGGAACAGCAGCAAAGCGATCGGCGCCGAGAGCAGCGCCGCGCCGACGCCAATCAGCGGCAGCGAATAGAGCGGCGCCACGCCCGCCTTCGCCGCCAGCGCGAACAAGGCGTAGCCGCCGAGCCCGACATAAGCCTGCTGCCCAACCGAGACCAGGCCGGCGTAGCCGGCGAGGAAGTTCCACAGGCAGGCCAGCGCGACATAGAGAAAGATCTCGATCATCTGCCGCAGTTGGTCGCTGCTCGCCCACAGCGGCGCGCTGGCGCCGGCCGCCAGCGCGACGACGACGACGAAGCTGGCGCCGAGGCTGGCGCGCGATGAGCGCGAGACGACATAGCTCATCAACCCGGTCTCCCGAACAGGCCTTGCGGCCTTATCGCCAGCACGATGAGGAAGGCGACATGGCCAGCCAGCACCTGAAGGCCGGGATCGACGGTCGCCGCGACGCTCTGCACGACGCCAAGAATGATGCCGCCGGCGAGCGTGCCCCAGAAGCTCGACAGGCCGCCGATGATGACCGCCTCGAAGCCGAAGATGAGCCGCGTCGGCCCCGACGCCGGATCGAAGTTGGCGCTGATCGCCAGCAGTACGCCGGCGAGCCCGACGATCGCCAGCGACAGACCCATCGCCAACCCGAACACATGGCGGTTGTTGAGCCCCATCAGTTGCGCGATGCGGGGATCGTCGCTGACGGCGCGGAACGCCCGGCCGAGCCTGGTGCAATAAAGCAGCAGTTGCAGCGCCGCGATGACCAGGATCGCCGCCACGAGTTGCAGCAGCGGCAGCACGCCGATGCTGATGGCGTCGGTGAGCTTGACGCTCGCCACCTCCAGCGCGCCGGCTTGCAGGCGGCGGTTGTCGGCCGAGAACAGCGCGAGAAAGCCGTTCTCCATGATGATCGACAGGCCGAAAGAGACCAGCAGCGGCGGCATCAGGTCGTCGCCCATCGTGCGGTTGAACAACCCGCGTTGCAGCCCGTAGCCGACGACCGCCATGATCGGCACCACGAACACCAGCGCCGCGAGCGGATTGAGATGCAGGGTCTGGGTGACGACGAGGCCGATATAGGCGGCGAGCACGATGAGATCGCCATGCGCGATATTGACCAGCTTCATCACGCCGAAGATCAGCGCCAGGCCGATGGCGAACATGGCGTAGAGCCCGCCAACCATCACCCCCTGCACCACCGCGTTGGCGAACCCCCCCATGCGCTCAAACCCCGAAATAGGCGGCGGCGATCGCCTCGCGCGTCACCGTGGCCGCCGGACCGCTGAGCGCGACCCGGCCCTCCAGCATACAATAGACGTGATCGGCGATCTTCAGCGCCTGGCTGATGTCCTGCTCGACGATAACCGCCGACACGCCCTCGGCGACGATGCGGCGGATGTAAGCATAGATCTCCTTGACCACGATCGGCGCCAGACCCAGGCTCAATTCATCGCACAGCAGCAGCATCGGGTTGGACATCAGCGCCCGGCCGACCGCCACCATCTGCTGCTGGCCGCCCGACAGCGACATCGAGGGCAACCGGCGGCGCTCGCTGAGAATCGGAAACAGCTTGAACACCCGCTCCAGCGTCCACGGCCCGGGCCGGCCGACCTGCGCGCCGATGAGCAGGTTTTCCTCGACGCTCAGGGAAGGAAACAACCGCCGCCCCTCCGGCACCAGCGCTATTCCGCGCTTGACGATCTTATAAGGCGGCTCGCCGCCGATCGCCTCGCCAGCGAAGCGAATCGCCTCGCGCGGGGCCGGGTTGAGGCCGACGAGCGTGTTGAGCAGCGTGCTCTTGCCCGCGCCATTGGCGCCGATAACGGCGACGATGCGGCCGCGCCCGACCTCGACATCGACGCCGTAAAGCGCCTGGAAATCGCCGTAGAAGGCTTCCAGCGCGGTAACGCTCAGCAGCGGCGCCTCAGGCATCGGCCTCGATCCCCATATAGATCTCGGCCACCTTGGGGTCGCGGATCACCTCCTGCGGCGGCCCGTCGGCGATGAACTTGCCCTGATAGAGCACGAGCGCCCGGCTCACCACCGACAACAGCGCGTGCAGCACATGCTCGATCCAAACAATCGTCACGCCCGAGGCATGCACACGCTGAACCAGGGCGATGAGGTCGCCGCACTCATGTTGCGAGAGGCCGCCGGCGATCTCGTCGAGCAGCAGCACTTTCGGCTGCGTGGCGAGCGCGCGGGCAAGCTCCAGGCGCTTGCGGTTGAGCAGCGTCAGACGGCCGGCCGGCGTGTTGGCGTGGGCGCCGAGGCCGCATTCCTCCAGGATTTGCAGCGAGCGGTCGCGCGCCCGCGCCAGACCTGAGCGGGCGCCGAAGGCGGCGCCGACCATCAGGTTCTCAAACACCGTCATGTCGCCGAACGGTTGCGGCACCTGATAGGCGCGCGCGATGCCAAGCCGGCAGCGCTCCTCGGTCGCCAATCGCGCAATGTCGCGGCCGAAATAGAACACCGCGCCGGCGTCGAGCGCCAGCGTGCCGGTGATGAGGCCGAGCAGCGTCGTCTTGCCGGCGCCATTGGGGCCGAGCACGCCGATCGCCTCGCCCTCGGCGACGCTGAGGTCAAGCTCGGTGGCGATGCGGATGGCGCGGAACGCCTTCGAGACCTGTCTGAGTTCGAGCGCGGGGGTCATCGTCGATCAATCATAGTTTCGTCATTGCGAGCGTGAGCCGAATCCATCCATGCCTCGGCGACGACGCCCTTTCCGATTGGCTGACGATCTCGCCACGCTGGATGGCTTCGCTTCGCCCGCCATGACGGGTCTACCTCGGCGCGAATGGCCGGGACAGGCCCGGCCACCACGACACGCCCGACTCCGCCCTCAATACGCCAACGGCTCGAACTTCTTCGTCGTCGGGATGCCGGGATAGGCCGAGTTGTTGGCGATCTCGATATCGTATTTGAACTTTTTGCCCTTCACCCATTGGCCGCCGACCAACGGCGTCGAAGACACGTTGTTGATCGGCCCGGTCTTGAAATTGACCGGCCCGACAATCGATTGATAGTTGGTCGCCGCCACCGCGTCGACAATTGCCTGCGGATCGTCGAGGCTCTTGGCGCGCTTCAATATGTCGATGGCGACTTCGAGCAGCGCATGTTTGAAGCCGATCGGCTGCACCCATTGCCGGCCCGTCGCCTTGGTGAAGGCGGCGCAAAGCTCGGCGGCGGATTGGCCGGTCAGCCCCGACTTGAACGGATGGTTGGGCGACCACCATTCCTCCGAGGAAAGCCCGACGCCGCGATTGCCGAGCGCCTCGACGGACGCCGGGAACAGCAGCGCCTTGGCGATCGTCGCCGCCTTCGGCTTGTAGCCCTGTTGGCCGCATTGCGCCCAAAAGGTCGCGAAGTCCGGCGGCAGGAAGACGCCGGTGACGATGTCGCAATTGGCCGCCTTCAGCTTGGCGATCTGGGCCGAGAAATCGTTGGACAGCGGCGTGAACAGGCCCATGTCGGTATAGTTGAAGCCTTCCTTGATGAAGCCCGGCGGCAAGCCGTGCTTGCGGTTGGAAAGCCCGACGCCGTCGGGGTCGTTCGACCACAGCGCGCCAATGTTTTTGTTGGTCTCGATCTCCTTCCACAAGCCGGTGTAAGTGGTGACGACCTGATCGGCGCCCCAGAAGAAATGATAGGTCCAATCGAACCCCTTGCCCGGCACGCCGCCGCGGCCGAAGAACCACGGCTGCCATGGAGTGTCGGTGGTCAGGCAGGGCACGCTGTTCAGCTCGCACTGGTCGGAGACCGGCAGCGTGGTGTCCGAGGTCGAGGACGCCAGCATCAGGTCGACCTTGTCCTTGGTGATGAGTTCAGCGGCGAGTTCGGCAGCGCGGCTCGGGTTCGATTGGCTGTCGCGCACCAGGATCTCGATCGGTATCTTCTTGCCGCCGATGTCGAGGCCGTCGCCGATCTTTTTGCGGATCTCGCCGACGATGAACTGGTCGGCCGAGCCGAAGGCGGCGACCGGGCCGGTCTCCGGGCTGATGAAGCCGAGCTTGATGGTTCTGGCGGCGTAGGCGCGCCCGATATATGCCGGCGCCGCGAGCGCGGCGCCGGCAAGCTGCACCATGCGACGGCGCGTCAGACCGCCGGCGTTCTTGCTCTCCACTGCCATTCTTTCCTCCCGTTTCGTCTTCCGCGACTTCGCCGCGCGTTTCCTCATTGCCCAAACCACAGCTCGCCAAGCGATATAATCACCCCGTCGGGCGAACCGTTCAAGCCCGCCCGCCAAGCGCCGGCGTGGCGAGCAGGATCTCCATCGTGCGGCTCAGATGCGCCGCGATGCGCGCGCAGGCGGCCTCGGCGTCGCGCGCCAGACAGGCGTCGAGCAGGCCCTTGTGCTCGCCGTCGACGTCGCGCGAGGAATCGGCGATCTTCGACAGGCTGCGGTAGCGCTCGGTCTGCGCATAGAGCATCTCGCGGATGGTCAGCGTCCAGCGGCTGCCGCAGGCTGAAGCCAGCGCCGCGTGGTAGGCGTTGTGCGCGGCGGCCCAGGCGGGGCTCAGGTTCTCGCGCGGCCCGAGGCTGATCGGCAGCCGGTGCAACCGGTGATAGGCGGCCAAGATGCCCGCCTCCCACTCGACGTCGCCGTTGGCGATCGCGCCGCGCAGGCAAAGCTGCTCGACGGCGATGCGCGTGCACGTCAGGTCGACGAGTTCCTCGGCCGAGATGGCGGCGACGGTGAAGCCCTTCTGCGCCGTCGCCACCGCCATGCGCTCGGCGGCGAGCCGCGACAGCGCCTCGCGCACCGCGCCGGGGCTGAAATCGAACGCCGCCGCCGCGTCGCTGATCTTGATCTTCGCCCCCGGCGCCAGCCGGCACGACAGAATCGCCTCGCGCAGCGCTGCATAGGCGGCGTCGGTTTGGGTCTTGGCGCTGGTGGAGACAGTTTGGCCGTCCATAAATTGACTTTGCGGTCGAAAATCTAGAAATGCAACGAAAATATTTTTTCATTGACAGCCAAATGTGTGCGCCCTACCTGTGCGACAGTCGCCGCAGGGCGAGCTATTATTGAAGAGGAAACGTCGAAGTGAGATTCATCCGATTTGAGGACGCTCACGGCGCCGGCCTCGCCGTAGAGGCGAACGGCGTGGCGCACGGGCTGCCCGAGCGCGACGGCGGCTTCCCGGGGACGCTGGCGACACTGGTCGCCAAGGGTCAAAAGGCGCTGCGCCAGGCGGGCGAGGCGCTCGCCGCCGGCCCGGCCGTCGATCTCAGCAAAGCCAAGTTCCTGCCGCCCTTCCCCGCCCCGCCGAAGATCATCTGCGTCGGCCTCAACTATCGCGACCATTCCGCCGAATCCGGCTTCAAGCAGCCCGATTACCCGACACTGTTCGCCCGCTTCGCCACCTCGCTCGTCGGCCACGGCGCGCCGGTGGTGCGGCCGAAGGTCTCCGACAAGTTCGATTATGAGGGCGAACTGGTCGCCGTCGTCGGCGCGGGCGGGCGGCATATTTCGCACGCCCGCGCGCTCGATCACGTCGCCGGCTATTCCATCTTCAACGACGTCTCGGTGCGTGATTATCAGTTCAAATCGCCGCAATGGACGGTCGGCAAGAATTTCGACGGCACCGGCCCGTTCGGCCCGGTCTTCGTCACCGCCGACGAACTGCCTGCCGGCGCCAAGGGCCTGCGCTTGCAGACGCGGCTCAACGGCGAGATCATGCAGGACGCCAACACCGACGACATGGTGTTCGACATCGCCACCCTCATCGCCATCATCAGCGAGGCGATCACGCTGGAGAGCGGCGACGTCATCGTCGCCGGCACGCCGTCCGGCGTCGGCCAGTCGCGCAAGCCGCCGGTGTTCATGAAGGCCGGCGACCGCATCGAGGTCGAAATCGAGAAAATCGGCGTATTGTCGAACCCCGTCATAGACGAATAGGAGGCCAGGCGATGACTGCAATCCACGGCTTCGTGAAGCCAAGCCGCCGACCCGGCGAACTCGGCGTCCACTCGCTCGACCATTTCCATTTCAACGTCCCCGATCTCTCGGTAGCGCAGAATTTCTATGGCGAGTTCGGGCTCGACCTTCAGGCCGGCGCCAACCGGCTCGCCATGCGCACCTTCGGCAATCCCCAGGTCTGGGGCTCGATTGGCGAAGGCCCGCGCAAGAAGCTCGGCTATTTGAGCTTCGGCGCCTATGAGGAGGACATCGACCGCTTCGCCGAGCGGCTGAAGGCGATGGGAATCGCCCGCCTCGACCCGCCGCCGGGCATCGATTCCAACGGCCTGTGGTTCCTCGATCACGACGGCACGCCGGTCGAGATCAGCGCCGCGGCGAAAGTGTCGCCGAACGAGAAATCGACCTTCGCCCAGCTAAGTGGCGCCCCTGGCCAGCGCGGCGCGCCGGCGCGTTCGGCGGTCAAGCGCACCTATCCGCGCCGCCTCGCGCATGTGCTGCTGTTCACCCGCGACGTGCGCAAGGCGATCGAGTTTTACACGCGCGTGCTCGGCCTCAGGCTGTCCGACCAATCCGGCGACAACATCGCCTTCCTGCACGGCATCCACGGCAGCGATCATCACATGATCGCCTTCGCGCGCTCCGATGCGCCCGGTCACCATCATTTCAGTTGGGACGTCGGCAGCGTCGACGACATTGGCGCCGGCGCCATGCACATGCTCGACAAGGGCTTCGCCAAAGGCTGGGGGCTCGGCCGGCACGTGCTCGGCTCGAACTTCTTCCATTATGTGCAAGACCCCTGGGGCAGCTTCTGCGAATATTCCGCCGACATCGACTATGTTCCGGTCGATTGCGACTGGCCGTCGGGCGATCATCCGGCGGAGGATTCGTTCTACGTCTGGGGGCCGAACGTGCCGGCCGATTTCGTACACAATTACGAAGCCTGAGCGTCGTCGGGCCGCAGCGCTGCGCTTCCGGGCCGCCGTTCCCCGACGGCGGTCGCCGAACCTCGGCGCGCCGCGGCGCGGGATTGGCTAATCTCGCCTCGAAGCGGGCGAACACAGGCGCCGTCTTGGCGAGCCAGCCGTAGCTACTCGACTCGCCGCAACACCGCCCCCTTGGCAAACAAAAAAATCCTCCACGCAGGGATGGCTTTGGCTCGCACTCGCTATGATGATGCGAACTGAAAGCCAGGCTCTACCGCAAAATCAAAAAATCCCAGGAGGAAACCATGAACCTGCACGATAGCGCCAACCGCCTGTTGTCGGACGCCTGCGAGGCCGGACTGGTGCCGGGCGTCGTAGCGATGGCCACCGACCGCGACGGAATCATCTACGAAGGCGCCTTCGGCGAGCGCACGCTCGGCGGCGGCGAGGCGATGACCGTCGACACCGTCGGCTGGATCGCCTCGATGACCAAGGCCCTCACTTCCGTCGCCGCCATGCAACTCGTCGAGCGCGGCAGGCTCGACCTCGACGCGCCCGCCGCCAAGGTCGTGCCCGACATCGCCGAGTTGAAGGTGCTGACCGGCTTCGCCGCCGACGGCGCGCCGCAGCTTCGGCCGGCCAAGCGGCCGATCACGTTGCGCCATCTGCTCACCCACACTTCCGGTTGCAGCTACGAGATCTGGAACTACGACATGGGCAAGGTGCAGGCGGCGCTGGCCATTCCGAGCGTCACCGAATGCAAGAACAAGGCGCTTGCGCTGCCGCTGGTCGCCGATCCCGGCGAACGCTGGGAATATGGCGTCAGCATCGATTGGGCGGGCAAGATGATCGAGGCCGTCTCCGGCCTCAAGCTCGGGCAATTCCTCAAGGCGAACCTGTTCGACCCGCTCGGCATGACCAGCACCGCCTTCAAGATCACCCCTGACATGCGCAGCCGCCTCGCCAGCACGCATCTGCGCGGCGCCGACGACACGCTCAGCGTGTTCCCGTTCGAAATCACCCAGGAGCCGGAATTCGAGATGGGCGGCGGCGGGCTCTATGGCACGATCGGCGACTATCTCCAGTTCATCCGCATGATCCTCAACGGCGGCCAACTCGGCCCGCAGCGGGTATTGAAGCCGGAGACGGTGCAGTTGCTCGGCCTCAACCACATGGGCTCGAA
>Ga0134128_10010134_pt1 | contig 11298 bp, 10 predicted proteins | sample KB31754_FD_96462 | JGI IMG/M metagenome (GOLD analysis project Ga0134128, IMG submission 96462) | Terrestrial soil microbial communities with excess Nitrogen fertilizer from Kellogg Biological Station, Michigan, USA - KB3-175-4 | ecosystem: Environmental > Terrestrial > Soil > Unclassified ...
AGTTCAGTCCGGAGGAGAACCGTCGCATTTTCGGGAAGTGCAACAACCCCAACGGCCATGGGCACAACTACACGTTGGAAGTAACGGTAAAGGGCGACGTGGACCCGCGCTCCGGCTTCGTAGTGGATCTGAAACAGTTGAAGGAAATCCTGAACCGCGAAGTGCTGGATGCGCTCGACCACCGCTTCCTCAACAAGGAAGTGCCGGAGTTCGCTACCCGCATCCCCACCACAGAGAATATCGCCATTTCCGTGTGGCAGCGCCTGCACTCCCGACTGGAGCGGGCGCAGTTGCATCGCGTGCGGGTGTACGAAACGCCCGACCTGTTCGTGGACTACTACGGCGAATGAAAGCCCATCTCACCCGCCGCTACTGGTTTTCAGCCTCACACCGGCTGCACAGCGAGTCCATGTCGCCGGAGGAGAACCGCCGCACCTATGGCAAGTGCAATAACCCGCACGGCCACGGGCACAATTATGCGCTCGAGGTCACGGTCAGCGGGCCGGTGGACCAGGCCACAGGCATGGTCTGCAACCTGGTGGATCTGGACGAATTTGTGCGCGGCCATGTTCTGGAGCGCTTTGGCCACGAAAATCTAAACATGCTGGTGGCGTTTCGCCAGCGCGTGCCCACCACGGAAAACTTGTGCCGCGAGATTTTTGAGATTTTGCAGCGCGGATTCACCACGGCTCATCTGGAGAAGGTGCGGCTGGAGGAGACCATGATGAACTCCTTCGAGTACGCCGGAGACGCGGAAGTCCGCAAATAGTCAATAAGGGGACAACATGAAGTCCACAACCGATGTCAGCACCATAACCAGTGCCAGCTTTGAGGAGTTGGTCCGGGAGATGATCGTCCGGCTAGGGGAAGACCCGCGGCGCGAAGGCCTGGAGCGCACCCCGGACCGGGTGCACCGCGCCCTGGTGCAGCTGACCAAGGGCTACAAGGAAGACGCCGAAGCCATCCTGCGCGGCGCGCTGTTCACCGTCGGCTACGACGAGATGGTCATCGTCAAAGACATCGAGATGTTCAGCCTGTGCGAGCACCACTTGCTGCCGTTCTTTGGCAAGGTGCACGTCGCCTACATTCCCAATGGCAAGGTTATCGGGCTGAGCAAGCTGCCACGTCTGGTGGAAGTGTTTGCCCGCCGGCTGCAGGTGCAGGAGCGGCTGACCACGCAAATCGCGGAAACAATTCAGAACGCCATCGAGCCGCAGGGCGTCGGTGTGGTCATTGAGGCTCGCCACCTGTGCATGATGATGCGGGGCGTGGAGAAGCAGCATTCGGCGGCGGTCACGTCTTCCATGCTGGGCTGCTTCCGCGACTGCAAAGAAACGCGGGAAGAGTTCCTGTCGCTCATCCGCCAGCGTGCCAATGGTGTCTGAGGCAGTTTTCGCCTGAAGGGAACGAAGGTTTTCCCAGCATTTTCTCGGTAGGCGCAGCGATTCAGACCAAACACGCCAACTTGCAGCTTCCGTAGGGTGCAGCCGATAATCGCCGGCCATGGGACCTGCCTATCACATCGTCACCCCACGCCTGGTGATCCGCTGCTGGCAGCCGCAAGATGCGGTCAAGCTCAAGCAGGCGATCGACAGCAGCGTCGAGCACCTGCGCGCCTGGCTGCCCTGGGCCGCCAACGAGCCCGAACCCCTGGAACGCAAATACGAGCGTATCCGGCACTGGCGCGGCGACTTCGATCTGGGACTGGACTTCGTGTACGGAGTATTTGATCGAGAAGAAGAGCGCGTGCTGGGAGGCACCGGCCTGCACAATCGAGTGGGGTTCGATGCCCGCGAGATCGGCTACTGGGTACGCGCCGACAGCATCGGGCGGGGCTTCGCCACCGAATTTTCCGCGGCGCTGACCAGGGTGGCCTTCGAGGTGGATAAACTCTCACGGGTTGAAATCCACGTCGTGGTGGGCAACGAGCGCAGCGCCGCCGTCCCGCGCAAGCTCGGGTACGTGCACGAAGCCACTCTGCGCCGGCCACATCCCGGCGGCGGCACCCCGCTGTACGAAACGATGATCTGGACGCTATTCGCCGATAAGTACCCGGAATCCGCGGCATCAGCGCAGGCGCTAGAAGCCTACGGGTTTGGCGGCGAGCGGCTGCTCTGACGCGGCGAAAATCGCGTTTCCGGCGAATCGCCCTTCCGCTTCGCAGCATCCATTCATCATCACCAGGGGGGAAGAGGGCGAATGGAGAAGCGCAGGATTGGCACGCTGCAGGTTTCCGTAGTTGGCCTGGGGTGCAACAACTTCGGCTGGCGGCTGGACGCGGAGGAAACCGCGAAGGTGGTGGACGCCGCGCTCAACGCCGGCGTTAACTTCCTGGATACAGCCGATATTTATGGCGGGACCAAGAGCGAGGAATACCTCGGGAGAGCGCTGCGCGGGCGCCGCGAGCAGGTGGTAATTGCCACCAAATTTGGCATGAAAGTGGACGAACGGCGCCACGGCGCCAAGCCCGCTTACATACGCCAGGCAGTGGAGGACAGCCTGCGCCGCCTGAACACCGATCATATTGACCTCTATCAGCTTCACCAGCCCGACCCGGAGACTCCAATTGCGGACACACTGGCTACTCTCGACGAGCTGGTGAAGGCGGGCAAGGTGCGCGAGATCGGCTGCTCCAATTTTTCCGCGCAGCAGATTCGGGAGGCGGAAGCAGCGGTTCGCCCGGGCGCGGCCCGCTTCGTCAGCGTGCAAAACGAGTACAGCCTGTTCCACCGCGAGCCAGAGAGGGAAGTGCTGCCGGAATGTCAGCGCCGGGGATGGGCGTTTCTGCCGTATTTTCCACTGGCCAACGGCCTGCTCACGGGGAAGTACCGCGCGGGGCGGCCCACTCCCCAGGGCACACGAATCTCCACCCAGGAGCGCTTCGGAAAGCTGCTCAACGACCGCAACCTGGAGATTGTGGAGATCTTGACTGGTTTTGCCGAGTCACGCGGGCACACAATTCTGGAGCTGGCGTTTTCGTGGTTGTTGGCTCGCCCGGTCGTGGCTTCCGTGATTGCCGGTGCAACTTCACCCCAGCAGATCAGTTCGAATGCCCGCGCGGCGGGGTGGAAGCTCACCTCCGCGGATCTCGCCGAGGTGGACCGGATCCTGCAGCAGGGAGCCTTGTCGGAAGCATCGTAGGGATTGGCTAATGGAGAAATGGGTAAGTGTGTAATTTGGAACCCGCCATGAGTCCCGCCAACTCGGCATTCAATCGCACAATTGCCCGATTACACAATTGCACAATCTCAATGACTCAATCGTTGAGGGAGCAGCCGCAGTCCGCCGGCGGCACATGCGCCTGCAGGAAGTCGTTGATACGTTTCCAGGAATCAATCTGGTTGGGCACGCGCGAGAAGCCGTGGCCCTCGTCTTCGTAAATCTTCAAGTCCACCACCCCGCCACGTTTTTTAATGGCGTCTGCCACCTGCCGCGATTCCGATTCCGGGCAGCGGGGGTCGTGCGCACCGGCAAGAATCAGCAGCGGCGCCTTGATGCGGTCCACGAAGAAAATGGGCGACCGATCCTCCCAGAGCGCCTTATTCTTCACCGGATCGCCCATGGTGGCCAGGTCCATTTCGCGCAGCACCGGATCCTCGTTCTGCACCTCCGTGAAGTAGTTCACAAAGGGCACAATGGCCACGCCCGCGCCCCAGACCTCCGGTGCTTTGGTGACCGCCATCATGGTCATGTAGCCGCCGTAGCTGCCGCCCATGATGACCAGCTTCTTGGGGTCAACGTAGGCGCTGCGCTTGATCCAGTCGGCCGCAGCCAGCACGTCCTGCAGGTCGCCGCCGCCCATATCGAACAGGTTAGCCTGCTGGAACTCCTTTCCGTAGCCGGTGGAACCGCGGTAGTTGGGCGCAATCACCAGGTATCCCTGGTTCACTAAAAACTGAATGCCGCGGTTGAAAAGATTCACTGTCTGCGAGGTCGGGCCCCCGTGCACGTACACCACCGCCGGGCTCTGATGATTCTGGGGCAGATTGTGCGGCACATATACGAAGGCGGAAATCTGAAATTTGCCGTCGCGGCTGGGGTAGTGGACCAGATACGGCTCAACCAGGTCAGCGCTACGCACGCCCGCCACCAGAGAATGCGTCACCTGCTGTGAACGCTTGCTGGCGAGATCGTAAATACACGCATCGGCGGGAGAATCGGGCCCGTTGTGGATGTAGAGCAGGCGTGAGCCGTCGCGAGTGAAGGCGCTGTCGTGTCCGCCTGGTTCGTTCACCCCGGCAGGCAAAGGCAGAGCTTCGGTCTGGCCGCCAGCCAGATCGTGGAAATAGATATCGGTGTTGCCGTCCACATTGGCCGTCCAGGTTACGGTGTGTCCATCGGGAGAAAAATTGCCACCCTGGATCTCCCACTTATCCTGCGTCAGCCATTCAATTTTCTTGCTGGCAGTATCGAGCAAGCCAACATTGTCGTAGCCGTTGCTGGCATTGGAGGTGATAAGCAGCTTCTTGCCGTCCGGAGACCAGTCATTTACGGAATAGAGTTGCTCGCCGCTGTGCGGGGTCAGCCGGGTGCTCTGGGCCGTGGCCACGTCCACCACATAAATATCGGAGTCGGTGCCCTTGGCGTGCACCTGCGTATAGGCGATCCGTTTGCCATCATGCGACCACAACGGGCTGACGTTGCCGCGCTCTTTGGGCGTGCCGCTGGTCAGGTGCCGCACTTCCTGAGTAGCGAAATCCATGACATCAATTTCAAACGTGGACGAAGTCTTGGGTTTCACCACGTAAGCGAGCATGCGCCCGTCAGGGGACCACTGTGGATCTTCCTCTGCGATCTCGGGGGTGTGCGTCAGGTTAATGACCTCGCCGCCAAGCGGGGAGACCACAAAGATGTCCCACTGCTCGTCGCCGTCGTGATCCGACATGTAGGCGATCCACTTGCCATCCGGCGACCACGCCGGCCGGGCCTGGCGCTGGTCGCTCACCGTGAGCTGCGTTGGCCAACCGCCCTGGGCCGGCACCGTCCACAGGTTCAGGCGCCCGCTGATGTTAGAGACAAAGGCGACCGTTTTGCCGTCCGGCGACCAGGCCGTGCCCCCAATGGACCGCGTCATGAACAGCTTTTCGACGGTGAATTTCTGCACGTCGGCCTTGGGAACGCTCTGGATTTCTGCCGGGTTGGTGATGAACTTGGGCGTGGCCAGCTGCTGGGCAAGGGTAAGGGTGCTCATAAAGACCAAAATAACAAAGCAGGCAAAAGTACGCATGATGCCGGTTTCCGCGGACTGAATTGGAAGCAGAAAAGTTTAGCAGAATGCGCGGTTCGAGGTTTGCGGGCTGCGTTTGACCCTACCTGCGCTCCGCGGTTCGGCAGACGCGCCGGGTCAATCGGCCAGGGCCTTGGCCTGGGAGAATTCACGGGCCCGGTCGAGCAGACGGCGCGCGCCCTGCGCGTCGCCGCGGGTGCGCAGGATGACGGCGAGGTGGAACAGGCTGCTGACCTCGCCCACATCTTCCTCCAGGCTGCGCTCGAAAGCGTGCTCGGCGGCAGCGTAGGCGCCGCGCCGCTCGTGGATAACGCCAATATGGTAGTGGGCCATCAGGTACTCAGGCGTAAGCGTGAGCGACCTCTCAAACTGCTGCAGAGCTTCTTCCAGCCGGCCGGCATGAAAGTAGCAGACGGCCAGGCGGTAATGCGCCGCATTGTAGTGCGGGTCAATCTGCAGGCAGTGCTCGAAGGCCTGGATGGCTTCCGGCATATCGCCGTGGTGATACCAGGCGACGCCCAGGTCGTAGTAGCCGCGGGCAAACTCGGGAGCGGCGGCCAGGGCACGCTCGTAATGGCGAATCGCCTGCAGCAGCACGCCCTCATGGAAGCACAGGTTCCCCAGCAGGTGGTTGGCCAGCACATGTTCGGGCTCGGAGAGCAGCAAACGCTATAATTCCTGCCGCGCCTCGGCGCTGTGCCCGTCGCGTTCCAGGGTAAGGGCAAGCAAGAGCCGATGGTCCACGTAGGCATCGCGCAAGAAGGCGCCGCACTGTGCGCAAAACTTATCCTCAGGCTGGATATGATGGCCGCAGCGGTGGCAAAGAGTAAGCGGCTGCGATTCTCGGAATTCGGTCATAGGGGCACCTGCAATCGTGCTGGCATCAGTCTCCGCCCAGGCTTCACCCGTCTCAGTGATGGAGGTCACGCCAGGAGGTGATGCGCGCGGCTGGGCAGCAACCTTGGTTACTTTCGCCCCTGTCCAGTTACTGCCTAGCATGGCACTTGCCGTGTCCCCAGATGCGCTGGGCGTGGACGCCCAGCCCGGGAAAGCGGCGGAATCCTATGCGACTCCAGTGCCTGCTGGTGACGCGCGAACACGAACTGCTGCAGCTGGTGCGGCCAGTGCTGGAAAGCTCCGGCATGGAGGTGGAAGTACGCGCCGAAGCCGGCAGCGCAGCCGAGATCTGCCACCGCCGCCATCTGGATGGCTTTCTGGTGGACTGTGATGATGTGCCCGGCGGAAGCGAATTGCTGCCCTTCATCCGGGGCAGTGGGTCCAACCGCATGTCCACCATCCTTGCCGTAGTGAATGGGACCACATCGATCAACCAGGCGCTGGAACAGGGCGCCAATTTCGTGCTGGGCAAGCCAGTGTTAATGGACCGCTTCCACTCTTATCTCAAGGTCGCGCGCGTGTTCATGGAGCGCGAACACAGGCGTTATTTCCGCTTCGCCGTAAACCTGCCGGTCAGGCTCTCTGGCGATGCACAACAGTGTGAGGAAGGGAACATGCTGAACCTGAGCGAAGGCGGGTTGTCGCTTCGGTTGGCGCGTGGGCACAGCTTGGAGGGCTCAGTGCGAGTGAGCTTTGAGGTGCCCAGTATTGATCCTTATCGGGTCGAAGCCAAGGGTGAAGTGGTCTGGAGCGATGGGGCGGGCCTGATCGGCGTTCGCTTCTTCTACATGGGAGATGAGTCGCGCCGCCATCTTCTGGACTGGCTGCAGCAGCTCCATGGGCAGTCGGAATTGCGGGAAGGGCCGGAAGACCCCATTGAGAGTTGAAGGTTGTGCTGGATGGGCAGAACAACCCCTAAAATGCTTGAAACCTGTTCTAGACCTTGGCCGCAAAGGCGGCTTCCATGGGCAGGGCTTCGCAATTCTTAATGGCAGCGGCGATCCCGAAGCGGTGTCCGCTGGGCTGCGGTTCCACTCGCACCACGCTAGCGTGGTAGCGCACGCGGCGCCGGCCGTAAACGCTCAGGTCGGCGGGCAGAACCATTTCCACCTGGATAATGGCGCCATGAGGCAGGCGAGTGCTGCAATAGAGGAATAAGCCCCGCTCGTTGAGGTTGGTGACCTCGGTATTTTCCGAGTTGGAGGCCACCCCATAGCTGACGCTGGCGGGAATGCAAATGCGGTGGCGATCGAGAGTGCGCTTTTCAGTGGTGGGCTCGCCGATTTCCGGAAATAACTCGCGGAACACAGCATCATTCTTGTCGGCGACGGTGGATTCCTGGCCCGTCAGATACTGCGTCCAGGACAGCACTCGGCCAGCAAGCTTCCTCCAACCCTTGGCAACTGCAACAGGCGACTTTGGCATCATCAGGCCTCAACTCTCATCGCGGATAGGACGGGAAACTGGGCATGAACCCGGTTCCGTTGCCTGCACCGTGCCTAGAATCCCAACCACTCCGGAGAGTAAGCCCGGGATCAGGGGACATCCGGCACGCGTGGTGTTCTGGTTCTAAACGCTCAGGAACGCGGTTTTCATTCGAGGTTCCCCAAGCAGATAGGCCCTTTTTGAGGTTGCGCTAAGGCAAGCGGTGGGGCAACATCACTAAGGTAATGCTTACCCGTAACCAGCGAGGGGCTAGACTGGTACGGCAGAACGTGTCACCGCAATGAAAGCAGGCGGTGCTTTGGGGGGGGAGACTTGGGAATGGATAGCGCTGCGATTCTTATGATTTTGTTTGGCTCCGTGATTTCCGTGACCACCGCATTGACTTTCATGGAAGTGCGCCGCATGCGGAAGGCCGGCAACCCGAAGTCCTCAGCGACAAGTACCGGCAAGTAAAGCCGGCACGTTAATCGCTGTTCAGTATCTCAGCGGCAGCACGGTAGCCGCTGGCCATGGCGCCGTGCACCGTTGCGTGGTGCCCGTGGAAGTCCGTGGCTTCTCCAGCAAAAAACAGGGTGCCGGCGATGGACGCAGCAAGCTGCCGTTGTGCCTGTTCGGCGCCTCCCGCCATGACGTAGCTGTAACCTCCACGACAATAGGGATCCGCTTGCCAATCATGAACGTGGGTCGCCAGCAACTGGCCGGTAATTTGTTCGGCCGCTACGCCGAGAATTGCGCTTAGAGCCTCAACCGCCTTGCGCTCGAGCACAGCCGCTGGCTGGCCGCAGTATTGCTGTGCCCGCGGGCCGGCGCACCAGGCGCTCAGCACGGGTGCCGTAGAGGGCAACTTGCTCCACCAGGTAGGAAACCAGGGATTCTCCGAGAAAAGGAAGAGCATGTGCTTCAGGCCACCGGGAGTGCCGCCGAATCCCGGTTCGCGCCAGAAGGCTTCCCGAAACAGCAGCGTGAGGTGGACGGCGGACCCCATGGCTAATTGACTGAGGCACTCTCGCTTCCTGTCCAGAGCGGGGACAAAGGATACCGCCCCGGGCGAGTGCGGCGGTAACTGGAGAATGCCCAAGGGCAGCGTGATAAGGGCGCGAGGGGCACGGCAGAGAGGCATAGCGTCATTCGACGGCGAGCGCATTTCCATTTCCACGTTTCCTGGTTTCCAACGCACGGTATTGACCACGTGATTCAAGAGCCACTCGCACAGTCCAGGTTCAATCGCTTGTCGCAGGGCTTCAATCAGGCCGCCATAACCGTGCGCCAGCCGGAACTGGCGATCACCCTCGATTTGTTCTTCCGCTTTTTCCCCCTCGATAATGGAACGCAGGCTGATGAGTTCGGCATTGGCCGCGTGAAAACCCTCGACGTAGGCGGTAGCCCACAGCTTTTCTTGAGCCGGAAGGTCGCTACAGCACTCATCCAGAAAGCGGAGAAACGAGAGATCGGGGCCGTGATATTTCTGCATGCGATCAAAAACCGGATTCCGCTCGGAAGGAAATTCGTCCTGGGACAACTTGCCGTTTTGCGAGTACCAGAAATCGCCCTGAGGTTCGTGCAGTTGCAGACCGGCGGACTTGGCGAGATTAAAAATTTCCGGAGGCCGGCCATGGACAAATTCGGCCCCCAACTCTACAGGCGCATCAGCGGTGCTGGCTGGATGGGTAAATACGCGTCCGCCAATACGGTCGCGTGCCTCGAGCATGGTGACGCGACGCCCCGCCGCGGTGAGCGCCTGGGCGGCTGCTAATCCGGCCGCGCCCGCTCCAACGATCAGGACATCGGAAGTAGAGGCCACGAGTAGTAGATGGCAGCGAAAAAGAAGTAGTTGGTAGGTGTAGTTGCCGGCTAGCGGCGCCCCCGTCAGCCGAGTGCGGCGCGCCGTGCCAACAAACTACCAGTTGTGCACGCGAGATCCTTCGCCTTTGAAGCGACTCAGCATGACGCCTGCCTGATAGTGCAGCGGCAGAAGCGCCGGGTCACAATTATCGGCCGACCGCGGCGTTCGCCGAAGTGCCACCGCCCGCATATTTTTGCAGCCACTTGAGCTCTTCGCGCACCTTGATTTTCCCATGCCAAGGATTGTTGCCGATGCTATGGCCTTCGCCCGGGAAGAGCAGCAAGGTGCAGGGCACGCCCAGGGACTTCAGCGCGTGTTCGAGCAAATACTGTTCCAGGATGCTGACGCGAATATCCTGCGAGCCGCCGACAATGTGCGTGGGCGTGGTGACCTTGTTGATTTGCCACAGGGCCGCTTCCTGGTTGTACATGGATTCGGCCTCCCAGGGACGGCCGCCGAGGTAGAAGGCATCATCGTAGGTGAGATCGTCGTTGCCCCAGTTGGCGGCGTGCTCTACCGCGCCGGCGCCGGTCATCGCCGCCTTGAAGCGCGTGGTCTGGGTGATCAGCCAATTGGTCATATAGCCGCCGTAGCTGTAACCGGCTACTGCCAGGCGGTCGGGATCGGCGATACCGTCCTTCACCAGCGCGTCAATGCCCTCCAGAATGTCCTTGCCCGGACGGGAAACCAGGTGGGGGACGATCTGGTTCATAAACTTATCGCCGTAACCGCTGGAGCCGCGGTAGTTGGGCTCGAAAACCAGCCAGCCGTTGCTGGCGGCCAGCGTGGCCCACTGGTACCAATCAGCCTCGAAGTGATCGCCATCGGCATCAGCGGGGCCGCCGTGAATCAGGGTCAACATGCGCAGGTGCTTCTCGCCTGAATGTCCAGGAGGATAGAGGAGCATGCCTTCCACCGGCGAGCCATCGTCGGCAGTCCAGCGATAGGGCTTGCCTTCGGGCAGCGCGCGCTCGGTAAACAGCTTGTTGAAGGCGGTAATTTGCCGGGCGTCGGCGAGCTTGTCGGCGCTCTCTGCCAAATACACTTCGGTGGGCCGCTGCAGCGAAGAATAAACCACGGCAACACGCGGGGAATGATCGGCGACCGCCAGCGTGTCATAGGTTCCAGGCCAGCCAGCCTTCTTTTCGAATCGGCCGCTGGCACTCTTCTCTTCGTAAACCTGCACCTGGGTGCCCAGGCGCGCGGGCGCCAGCAGTTCGCCGGTCTGGGTAATTTCATAACGACTGAGCGGCCCGCCAAAATTTGCGGCCCAGCGTGTAACTTGGCCACTTGCCACATCCAGGGAGTACACGCGCGATTGCAAGTCCTGATACTTGCCCTCGACTGATCCCATGTCCACACGGAAGAAAATCTGGCGGCTATCTGGCGACCACCGCAGGTGTTCCTCAATGGCATTGTTGTGGGTTAACTGCCGCGGCGTTTGAGGACCGGTGCTGGCCAGGTCCAGGCTGTAAATTTCATAGGGCTTAACGTCTTCCACCCGCTCCGAGATGGAGCCGGTTGAGAACGCCAAGCTATGGCCATCGGGCGAGGGCTCGAGTTCGGCCACGCGGTAAGCAGAACTAGCCAGAACCCGAGCGCCGGGAGTGGCGGGCGGCTGCTTCTCTTTCTTCTCGTGGTCCTCAGCCGGCTTGGTGCCTTCGGCGGCATGACGGGCCAGGGCGTCATCCAGGCTCAGGGCATAGAGAGTGTCGCCGCGCTCCTCTTCGCGGTATTGAACCACGTCCTTCCACTCTTTTTTGTAAGCTTCGTCCTGCTCGGCGGACCAGGGAGTGCGGGTGGCGAAATAGAGAGTTCGGGAATCCGGCGACCAGGCAAAGGTGTGCACGGACTCCTCGCCCGACGTAACGGGGAAGGCTTCGCC
>Ga0134128_10010136_pt1 | contig 11296 bp, 6 predicted proteins | sample KB31754_FD_96462 | JGI IMG/M metagenome (GOLD analysis project Ga0134128, IMG submission 96462) | Terrestrial soil microbial communities with excess Nitrogen fertilizer from Kellogg Biological Station, Michigan, USA - KB3-175-4 | ecosystem: Environmental > Terrestrial > Soil > Unclassified ...
AATATCAATGCAAGCACGCTGTAAATGGCATTCCATGGGACTTCCGCCGCGCCACGCCAGATATCGGAAAATGCTGGCAAAAACTTTTCACCCCTACGGTGAGCCGTTAACGCAGTTAACGAAGCGACAACCACGCACCAGAGAAGCAGCCCCAGGCCCCCACCCACCCCTGCTTTCCGGGCCACATCGGCGACAAGCTGCGTTTCGGGATCCTGCAAATGTGCGCCCCCAAACTCCAGCCGGGGAAATTCCCATACCTGCCGGCCATCCGGAAGCTCCACCGTTTCTCTAGCATAAAGATATGCGGCAAAGGGTGCGGAATAGGTTTTTTCCACGCGTGCCCGCAATGGAGTTGCGATCACGTCAAGCATACTCAATACTTCCACACTGTAAGCCTTTTCGCCGTTGGCGCTGTTGCCATTCTCCACGGCAGGACGTAAATGCACGGAATCAAGGAATCCAATGGCAATAAAAAATATTAAAACCGTAAGCGCCGCCATGCCGCTTGCACTACGCCCTACCCGCCGCCATGGCACCAGCAGGTGCTCGTTACGCCGCACGTGCAAGGCAAAGATGATAATCACCGCCACCAGCACGTAAATGAGTGCATCTGTCCAGAGAATTACAGGTTTGAAAGCCATGATTGTTCTTGTTGAGACGCTGTCATTCCAGCCTTATCCTGGGGTCTACCAGCGTATAGGAAATGTCCGTCAATATGAGTCCGACGATGTAAAGCAGCGATCCCAGAAAAACCATGGCGCGCACTACCGCGAAATCCTGGGAGTTGATCGCATCGATGGTATAGCTGCCCAACCCGGGGATACCGAAAAATGACTCGGCAATCAGGCTACCGAGAAACAGCAGCGGAATCATTACCACTGCGCCAGTCAGTATCGGAATCATGGCATTCCTGAGCACGTGCCGGAACAACACGACACTCTCCGGCAAGCCTTTGGCGCGGGCGGTCCGGACGTAATCCTTTCCCATTTCCTCCAGGAAAATGGTGCGATACCAGCGGGTGCTGGCGCCGGCGCCGCTCACCACGCCGATAATGACGGGCAGCACCAGGAATTTGGCGGCGTCCAGTCCGCTGCCATAACCTGAAATCGGCACCAGATGCCACAACTTGCTGATCAGAAATTGTCCGCCGATAATGTAAAACAAACTGGAGATGGACATCAGGGCGACGCATAATATCACGCCCCAGAAATCGACATAGGTGGCCCGGAAAAACACCATTACGAGTGCAAAGACAATGTAAACACCCAATCCCAGTAGAAATACCGGCAGCGCTATGGCGAGACTGGGTACCATGCGTGTTTTAATTTCGTGAGCGATGTCGCGCCCGTCGTCGGCACGCCCAAAACGGAAAGCGAACATCGCAGCCGACTTCTCGAAAAAAATGGTATGCGTGAATTTTGCAAAGCCTTCCTCCGTGCCATTAAACATGAGCGGCTTATCATAGCCGCGCTCCTGCTTCCACTTTGTTATGGCTTCGGGCGTGACACGCTTGATGCCCAGTTGCATTCGCGCCATGTCGTCGGGACTGTTGACCACGAAGAATAAGGTGAAGGTAATCAGATTGACACCGATCAGAATGGGAATGGCGTAAAGCACGCGCCGAATGATGTAGTTAAGCAATCCCGCCTCGTGACCCGAGATTCCCGATCTTTGATTCCTTGCCCCTGATTCCCGCTCCTCGCTCCCTGCCGCGGTAAACGGCCACGGCGGGAACCAGGCTCGCCACCAATACAATCAATCCCAGCATAATAGGCCAGAGCACCGGTTCATTCCATTCGTGCCGTTTCTGTTCCCGCAGGCCCGCGTCTATGCGGAAATATTTGATGTTATTGTGCGATAGCCTGTTTGCCTTAACATTACTATACCAGGCGTGATATAACGCATAGTCCTTGGGATGATATCCCCAGAGCCACGGCGCATCGTGACGCAGGATATCTATCATGCGATCTATAATTTTGTTGCGTTCGGGGCTGTTTTCCATATTCTTCATTTGCTCGAACAGCCGGTTATATTCGGGATTAGAGTAATTGGCGGCATTCTCGCCTTCATTGCCGACCTTTTGCTGCGGACCGTGCAACAAGAACAGAAAATTCTCCGGGTCGGGGTAATCCGCGTTCCAGCCCCACTCGAAGATTTGCGCGTTGCCCTTGCGTATTTTGTCCTGAAAGCGGTTGTAGTCCGTACTCCGGACCACCAGTTGGATATTGAGTTTCTGGAACTGTTTGCGCATCCAGTCAAGACTCGATTTATCGTCGGCACCTCGGGCGGTAACATCGAAATACAACACCAGCGGCGCACCGGTTTTGGTGTCCATCCCGTTGGGATAGCCCGCCTCAGCCAATAGTTTTTTGGCAGCTTCAATCGGTTTGCGCCGCGCCCGTCCGTTCACCCAGTCGTACACCACCGGGTTAATCCCTTTTTCACCATCGCGATGCCCGGCAATGCCCGGCGGGATAGGCCCCTGCGCCGGGATACCGCGACCATTGGCAAATATCGAAACGTATTCTTCGTAATCCACCGCGATCGAAATAGCCTGGCGCAATTTTCTGGCGGCTTCCCGCTCATGTTTGCTTACGCCGCCCACTACCGGGTCCAGCATATTGAAACCCATGTAATTCGTGGAAGTCGCCACCGCGGTCTCCAGCCGGATGCCCTGCTGCTTCATCGCCTCGGTCACAGTTGCTTCGCCCTGGCCCGTCAGTTGCACTGCCTGATCAAAACTGTCCGAGCCAATGCCGGAGGCGTCATAATAACCCTGGAGGAATTTGTTCCAGCGCGGAATGCTTTCCTTGTCACGGGTGGATATGACTTTATCGATAAAGGGCAGTGGTTTGCCCGCGTCCGCCAGCAAACCTGCCTGCAGGTCATCCGGCATTCCTTCGGACGGATAGGCTTCACCATGAAAATTGGGATTCCTTTCCAGTATCATCACACGATTGGGATCATTCTCGGTAAGCATGTAAGGCCCTGTGCCCACCGGATACCAATCAAGCGTGATATTTTTTTCCGCCAACCCTTTCTGGGTATAAAAGCGCTCTGCCTCCCATGGAATGGGCGCGAAAAAAGCCATTGCCAGCCAGTACATGAACTGGGGGTACTTACCCTTGATCTTGATGCGATAGGTATAGCGATCGACTGTCTCCGCGCCTTCCAGCGGATAAATGTTCAAATCCAGATAAGCGTCACTGCCCTGTCCATCGAACTGTGCCACGACAGTAGTCTGAAGCGCCATGGAGTATTCCTTTAGGCCTACGATGTAGTCCGACATCAAGCCGAAAATCGGCGAATGCAGTTTTGGATGCGCCAGCCGTTTTATCTGGAACACGTAATCTTCAGCAGTTAATTCGCGGGAACCGGTATGGCGAAAGTCCGCAAGTTTATAGATGCCTGACAAGGCCTTCGCGGTTAGATCATGATAGAGAAATTCCCCCTGTTCGTTCCTGGCGAAGGCTGGATGAGGCTGATAATGGATGCCAGGCTTGATGGAAATCTCATAAATCGTATATGCAATTTGCGCAGCATCAACGCTGTCATGTAAACGCGTTCCTTTCTTGTCAAAATATTGCGCTGTCGGCAATTTTTCCGCCGCCGATGGAATCAGCGTATAGGGACGTTTCAGGTAATGATATTGCAGCGGCGGTTCATAAATCTGCGCTGTCAGCAGAATCTCGTTGGAGCTATAGGATTGCACCGGGTCAAGATGCTTCGGGCGCTCCGCAAAAGCGCTGTAGAGGATATTTTTCTGCGCGTCCTTCGCAGGATAGGGATTATTCCAGGAATTGCCACTACAAGCGCAAATCAAGACCACAAACGATGCGGGCAGGTATTTAAGAAACCGCTGAGTGAGTCCTTCACGCCGCGCATTACTGACCAAATTGGATGATGAATAATCCACAAGAAACACACGGCAGAGGCTGTAGCCTAGGCTACGATACCAAGGAATGTAGCGCAGCAATCCTCCAATTTTATCGTCACCAATATGAAACAGCGCTTTCCGAACGGACCCTATCAGGCTTATAGCAAAGGAAATGGATTCTTTACATCCTCTCCCTTCTTGGAGGGCCCTCCAACAAAGCCAACATCGCACCCTTCCTGGTAAATCCTTCGATGTATCCAGAGGCCCTTTAGGCAGCAACTTCATTGGTGCAATAGTTTAGCGTAAATATCAGAAACGAAAACGAGGAATGAAAAACTGCGAGTCCGACGATCCTTCATGATTCTACAAGCGTGGAAGACTTGAGGCTATAATTCAGTCAACCTCAATATCCCGAAAGGACTCGATATGACACTTCTTGCTGGTAAGCGCATCCTCATTACCGGACTGCTGAGTAATCGCTCCATTGCCTATGGCATTGCAAAAGCGATGCTGCGTGAAGGAGCTCAGTTAGCCTTTACTTATCAGGGGGAAGGAGTACGCGAACGGATTAAAAAGATAATTACCGAATTCGATAGCGATTTGCTGTTTCCTTGCGACGTTTCGAACGATAACGAAATCGCACGCTGTTTCGATGATTTGGGAGAGCATTGGGATGGTCTTGACGGGATCGTTCACTCGATCGCTTTCGCTCCGCGCGAAGCATTAAGTGGTGACTATCTCGAGAGCGTAAACCGTGAAGCTTTCCGTATTGCTCACGACGTCAGTTCCTACAGTTTTGCCGCTTTGGCAAAAGCCGGGATACCGCTGATGCAAGGCAGGAATGGTTCGCTCCTGACGCTTACCTATCTGGGCGCGGTGCGGGTTATGCCGAATTACAATGTAATGGGTTTGGCCAAAGCGAGCCTTGAGGCAAATGTCCGCTTCATGGCATCCAGTCTTGGTCCCAAGGGGATACGAGTCAACGCCATTTCCGCCGGACCGATCAAAACCCTGGCTGCGGCGGGTATTGGCAATTTCGGAAAACTGCTGAGCTATACTGAGAAAGTCGCACCATTACGACGGAATGTTTCTATCACAGAAGTCGGCAACGTCGCGGCTTTTCTATGCAGCGATCTGGCAAGCGGCATTACCGGAGAAATTACTCATGTCGATGCAGGGTTCAATACGGTTGCTTTTGACATCAGTGGGCCTTAAGATATCCCTGATCAATCGAGGTGCTACTTTGTCTCCACACTTCCGTTCTTCAACATCACATCATACCGTTTTCTGACTCCAGCAAGATAAGATGAGAGTTCTTCCTGCGTGTGTACCTGTTGTAATTGCCGGGCAAAGTTCTTGCGTTCAGGCGCTTCTGCCGGAATTGGATCAATTACGCGGCTGACGCGAATTAAAGTAAAGCCACCCTGAGAATTGGCTACACCGGTATAGGATGGAAGCTTGGCCACTTCAGCCTTGAAAACTGCCCTCAGGATTTCGTTGTCAAAACCTTGTGGTTCCTTTCGAGAAATTTGCCGCGCACTCTCCCAGGTAACAATCCCGTTTTTGCCTTCCTGCAATTGCGCAAGTTTCTCTCTGCCCATCTTCATAGCCGCCTCGGCTGCTTGCTGGTGCGCGACCCGTTCGGTAATTTTATTTTTCAACTCCGCAATGGAAGGCATTGTCGCTGACCTGTGTTCCAGTACTCTGGCGGATACGAGGGTGTTCGGCGTAACCTCTATCGCCTCGGTATTACGCTTATTCTTGATTGCATCTTCCGAGAATATCGCTTGTAGCAATCTTCCATTGGAGAAGTATGGAGATTCCGTCCCACTTTTGCCAATCCAGCCGCCCTGCCGTATAGGCAAGCCGAATTTTTCTGCGGCGGGCTGAAGGCTGTCGCTCTGCTCATATACCATATTGCTGAAACCTTCGGCCAATTCACCAAAGACTTTCCCGGCTTTCTGCTTCTTCACTTCCTGCTCGATCTGACTCTTTACTTCATCAAAACTAACCAGTTTTGCAGGTTTAATTTCGGATAGTTTAATAATATGAAAACCATGGTCAGTTTCGACCAGGCTGCTTATTTCTTCAGGTTTCATCCGAAAAACCGCGTCTTCAAACGCCTTGACCATCATGCCACGAGCGAAAAAACTAAGATCACCGCCGTTGGATGCGGTGCCAGGATCCTGAGAATGCTCCCTGGCAACCTCCGCAAAGCGTTGTGGCGCTTGCTTTATCTGCGCAAGCAATTGCTCGGCCTTGGCACGCGTTGCGGCCTTCTCCTCGGCCGAGGCTGTGGTTGGCACAGTTATCAGTATATGGCTTGCACGCCGCTCTTCCGGTTGCCCAAATTCACCCCTGTGCTCATCAAAATATTTTATGGCTTCGTCGGTGGTCACCTGCAGTTCTTTAATTAGATCGTCCAAGGACAACACCATATATTCGACGCGCACTTGTTCCGGCAACTGAAACTCGGCCCGGTGGCTATCATAGTATGATGTGATAGCCGCATCATCGGGCTTCATCTGAGATAAAAATTGCTCAGGTTTTATCTGAACCAGACTGATTTCGCGTTTCTCATCCCCCAGTCGCATAACTCTCTCCGCAACCGAGAGAGGAACAAAACCATTTCCAGTATAAGCATCAACGAGCTGCTGTCGCATCATTTCCTGACGCACACGCGCTTCAAATGTTCGCGGAGTCATTCCCTGGTCACGCAGCAATTCTTCATAGCGTTGCTTGGAAAATTTTCCATCCTCCTGAAACGCCGAAATATCTTGAATAACAGTCACCAGTTGCGAATCCGGCACAGTTAGCCCAACACGAACTGCCTCATGCTTCAGCAACCGCTGCTGAATCAATCCCTCCAATACGGCAGATCTCAACTCTGGGTTATCCAGCATTACATCGTTAAAATTTTCCCCCATGGTAGCTCGCATGCTTTCCTGCTGATTACGCAGTGCCTGGTCAAATTCCTGCCGATGGATCTTTTCACCGGCCGCCAATGCAAGATAATCTTCGCTATCGCCGCCTCGATATGACTCGATTCCCCAGAACAGGAATGGCAATGTGGCAAGCGCCATGATAATCTGGACTATGCGTTTTTTTTTGTGAACAAAATCAAACATTATTAAAATTCAGAAACGAATAAAAAAGGCGAACTTACGTTCGCCCTGGCTAGCACAAATCTGGCGGAGTGGACGGGACTCGAACCCGCGACCCCCGGCGTGACAGGCCGGTATTCTAACCAACTGAACTACCACTCCAACAATCTACAGGATCTGCTGGTGGGTGCTGACGGGGTCGAACCGCCGACATTCGCCTTGTAAGGGCGACGCTCTACCAACTGAGCTAAGCACCCTTTCCGAATAATCCTAGTTTACTGCATCCTTGAGCGCCTTGCCAGCGCTGAATTTCGGAACCTTTGCGGCCTTTATCTTGATGGCTGCGCCCGTACGAGGATTGCGGCCCGTACGAGCCGCGCGCTTTCCTACTTTAAAAGTTCCAAATCCGACGAGGGTCACACTCTGGCCTTTTTTGAGAGCGCTTTTAATCGCGGATAATGCGCCATCCAGTGCATTACCCGCAGAGGCCTTGGAAATGTCGGATGACTTGGCGATGGCATCGATGAGTTCAGATTTGTTCACGGTGATTCCCCTTTCGTTATTGTTAAGAAAGTTACAGAAAAGCCCCTTGCAATTGGTTTTATATCAAGCCATTTGTGCTTGGTCAAGCAATTGTGAAAATATTTCAAAAACATTTCTCGCGCGAACTTCGTGCCGAAATTCCTGCCGGAATCCTGTAATCCCCGCAAATTGCTTTCTTTCATGAAGCGAATAAAAAAGACCAGAAAACAAATTTATCTACGCCGCGCTCTTTATCAATGGTTAATCACAAAAACGAACAACCTTTCGGCGCACCTAGTGCTTGATGACGGTGGTGCCCGTTTCTCCTTCCACCGCAACGGAAGCGGGTACGGCCGGAGCAATAGCGGGAAGCGCTTCTGGCTTACGCTCCAACGCGAGATCCAGCACTTGATCTATCCATTTGACGGGATGAATATCCAGACGATTTTTGATATTCTCCGGAATCTCTGTCAGGTCTTTGACGTTGTCCTCTGGAATCAATACTATCTTGATGCCGCCACGATGTGCCGCCAAAAGTTTTTCCTTAAGTCCGCCAATAGGCAGTACCTCACCACGCAATGTGATTTCCCCCGTCATCGCCACGCTCGCTCGTGCCGCGATGCCTGTCAGCGCCGATACCATCGCGACGCAAATGCCGATGCCCGCGCTGGGTCCGTCCTTCGGCGTCGCACCTTCCGGCAAGTGGATATGAATGTCGTTCTTCTGATAAAAATCCTCGGCAATACCCAATGCTCTTGAACGGCTACGTACCACCGACAGCGCAGCCTGGACCGATTCCTGCATAACCTCACCCAATTTCCCGGTAGTGATAGTTTTTCCCTTACCCGGTAATACGACTGCTTCAATGGTCAACAATTCCCCGCCAACCTCGGTCCACGCCAGACCGGTGACCTGCCCTACCTGATTTTTCTCTTCTGCCACGCCATAGGTGTAGCGCCTCACCCCCAGATATTTGTCCAGATTTCGCCCATTAATAGTGATTTTTTTCTGATCACCTTTGAGCAGCAGCGCCTTAACCACTTTGCGGCATATTTTTGAGATTTCCCGTTCCATCGCGCGTACACCAGCCTCGCGCGTATAATAACGGGTAATATCACGCAAAGCCGATTCGGACACCGTCAGTTCATTTTCCTGGAGGCCATGATTTTTAACCTGTTTAGGCAATAAATAACGCGTTGCGATGTTGAGCTTTTCATCCTCGGTATAACCCGACAGTCTGATCACTTCCATGCGATCCAGTAATGCCGGAGGAATATTCAGGGTGTTGGCGGTAGCAACAAACATGACATCGGATAAATCATATTCAACCTCGATATAATGATCCACGAATGAATTGTTTTGTTCCGGGTCGAGCACTTCCAACAGTGCGGATGATGGATCGCCACGAAAATCCATACCCATCTTGTCCACTTCGTCAAGCAGGAATAGTGGATTTTTGACCCCGACCTTGGTCATGTTCTGCAAGATCTTGCCGGGCATCGAACCAATGTAGGTACGACGATGACCGCGTATCTCAGCCTCATCACGGACACCCCCCAGGGACATGCGCACAAACTTGCGGTTGGTAGCACGGGCGATGGATTGCCCCAACGAAGTCTTGCCCACGCCAGGCGGGCCCACCAGGCAAAGAATGGGAGCTTTCAGCTTATCCACGCGCTGCTGTACGGCCAGATACTCCACGATCCGTTCCTTTACCTTGTCAAGACCGTAATGGTCCTGCTCCAGCACCACTTCCGCAGCATTAAGGTCTCTGCTGATTTTGTTTTTCTTCTTCCATGGCAATGCGACTAGCGCATCAATGTAGTTTCGCACTACCGTGGCTTCAGCCGACATAGGAGACATCAGTCGCAATTTTTTTAATTCTGCTTCCGCCTTGGCGCGACCCTCCTTGGACATCTGCGCCACCTTGATCTTCTTATCAATCTCTTCAAGATCAGCGCCATCCTCGCCTTCGCCGAGCTCCTTCTGGATGGCTTTCACTTGCTCGTTGAGATAGTAATCGCGCTGACTTTTCTCCATCTGACGCTTAACCCTACCGCGAATGCGCTTTTCCACCTGGAGTATATCAAGCTCGGTTTCCAGTAGCCCTAGCAAATGCTCCAGACGCTTCGGCACATCGAAAATTTCCAACACTTCCTGCTTTTGCTCAAGTTTCAAAGGTAAATGAGCAGCGATGGTATCGGCGAGACGCCCGGCTTCATCTATGCCACTAAGCGACGTCAGTATCTCGGGGGGAATCTTCTTGTTGAGCTTTACATATTGGTCGAATTGAGCAAGCATCGCGCGCCGCATGGCTTCAACTTCATGATTGTCGACGGCGTCCGGGGGAAGTAATGCAGCCTGACCAGAAAAATAGGTGCCGTCATCAGTTACTTTCATGATGCGCGCACGGCGACTGCCTTCCACCAGTACCTTGACGGTGCCATCGGGTAATTTGAGCATTTGCAGCAAATTTGCAACGCTGCATACGCCATATAGATCTTCAGGAGCCGGCTCGTCCTTGGCAGCAAATTTTTGCGCTACCAGCAGAATGCTCTTGCCGGATTCCATGGCAATTTCCAGCGCCTTGATGGATTTGGGCCGTCCGACGAACAGAGGAATCACCATATGCGGAAATACGACCACATCGCGCAACGGTAGTAACGGCAATGACACTTGATGGGGATCGTTAACTGGAGTAGACATATCGGCTCACCTATAAAAGACGAACAAAGGTTATGGGGACGCCGCAAAAAAAATCAAGGCAACGGACTAGGCAACGTTCAGAAAGTGATTAAAAGCTTTTGGCCACCTTCGGTTTATCAGAGTAGATCAGGATGGGCTTGATATCGCCGCCGACCGACCCATGATCAATTACCACCTTGGCCACATTCTCCAGCGATGGCAGATCGAACATGGTATCCAGCAAGGTACTCTCTAGAATGGAACGCAAACCCCGTGCGCCGGTCTTGCGGGCAAGCGCTTTTTTAGCAATTGCTTTGAGCGCCTGCTCACGAAACTCAAGATCTACGCCGCCTTCCATGTTAAACATTTTCTGATACTGTTTTATCAGCGCATTCTTGGGTTCGGTCAGAATTTGAATCAGCGCTGATTCATCCAGCTCTTCCAGGGTGGCAACCACCGGCAGGCGCCCGACGAATTCTGGAATCAATCCATATTTAACCAAATCCTCCGGTTCTACCCCCTTTAGTACTGCGCCAAAGTCCCGGCGATTCTCGCGACTTCTCACATTGGCGCTAAAACCTATCCCACCTTTTTCAGAGCGAGCACGTATGACTTTGTCGAGACCATCAAACGCCCCACCGCAAATGAAAAGAATGTTGGTGGTATCTACCTGAACAAATTCCTGATTGGGGTGCTTTCTTCCACCTTGGGGCGGCACCGAAGCGATGGTACCCTCAATCAACTTCAGCAGAGCCTGCTGCACACCCTCACCCGAAACATCACGGGTAATGGAGGGATTATCCGATTTACGCGAAATCTTGTCGATCTCGTCAATATAGACAATACCCTGCTGCGCCTTTTCTGCGTCGTAATTACATTTTTGCAGCAATTTTTGAATGATGTTTTCCACATCTTCGCCGACATAGCCTGCTTCAGTAAGCGTTGTAGCATCCGCCATGACGAAAGGCACATCCAGCAATCGCGCCAGAGTTTGCGCCAGCAGGGTCTTGCCTGAACCAGTTGGACCGATAAGCAGGATGTTGCTTTTTGTCAGCTCGATGTCATCAGCGTCTGTAGATTTGGCCAAATTCCTCAGACGCTTGTAATG
>Ga0134128_10010137_pt1 | contig 11296 bp, 8 predicted proteins | sample KB31754_FD_96462 | JGI IMG/M metagenome (GOLD analysis project Ga0134128, IMG submission 96462) | Terrestrial soil microbial communities with excess Nitrogen fertilizer from Kellogg Biological Station, Michigan, USA - KB3-175-4 | ecosystem: Environmental > Terrestrial > Soil > Unclassified ...
ATTCAGCGCCCCGATCTGTTGCTGCTGGATGGCCCACGTCTCATCACAGCGGGCTATGAGGTCACGAACGTGCTGCCACTCGATCCCGCGATGGAAGCGCAAGACGCGCTCGCGTGCGCGAGCGGGGTCGCATCGGCGGCGCGCTCTCCATGGGGCGGCGCGTTCCGCGCCGCGCATGGCGCCGCTGCGGAACATGGACACTTCGACGGCCACACAGCGACCGCGGAGGTGGATGGAGTACGCTATTCGCTCGGCCCGGTCAGCGATTGGAGCCAGGCGCCAGAAGCCGCTCCACTCCGGCAGCGCGGCGACCATGCGCTGGAGCTGCGGCGCGAGGGCGAGGCGAAGCCGCTGGCGTTCATCGCGCTCCGTCCGCGCATCGCGAGCAGCGTCAGCGAACTGGCTGAGACCTGTCGGCGGGCGCGCACGGAGTTGGTCCTGCTACCTGGCGATGATGATCTGGTGGCGCGCGGGGTCGCGCGGCGCGCTGGGATCGCCGTCCTCGATCACGACGATGCGCTCCAGGCCATCCGCGCACGTCAGGCGCAGGGCGACTATGTCGCATTCCTCTCGGATGGCGCGCATGCTGGAGCCGCCTTTGACGCCTGCGATCTGGCGATTGGCCTGACCGATGGCCACACACCGATGGTTGCGCGTGCGGATCTGCTCGTGTTTGAGCTTGGCGCCGTGGCGGCGCTGGTGAGCGCTGGCGTCGCGCGTGATCAGGCGATCCGCGACGCGGTGTGGTTCTCGCTGGCCTCCAATGTGTTCGGCGCGGTCTGGGGCTTCCAGGGGCAGCCGGGCATTGTGCGCGCCTCGCGGGGAGTCTACATCACGGCGCTGATGGCGCTGGAGGATGGCTGGCTGCGACTGCGTGGCGGCGCCCGCACGCAGTCGGCGCTCGCCTCGCTCGCCGATCCACGGCCAGAGCGTTGGGGCCAGCGCTCCATCGCCGACACGTTGGCGACGCTGGGTACAACCGAGCAAGGGTTGACCAGCGCGGAGGCAGCGCGCCGACGTCGGGCCGCCCTGCCCACCTTACATCAGCATCCCGTCTTGAATGCGGTCACTGAGCAACTGCGCTCGCCCCTGACGATGATTCTGGGCGTCGGCGCCGGAATCTCGCTCGTGCTCGGCGCGCCAGGCGATGTCGCCATCATCGGCGCGACCATCGCCGCCAACGTGATGGTCGGTGTCTGGCAGGGACGCAAGGCGAATCAGGTGACGACGGCCCTGGAGCGATTGAACGCCGCGCATGCCCGTGTGCTGCGCGATGGCCAGCCCAGGCGTGTCGCGGCGGCGGAGGTCGTCCCTGGCGACATTCTGCTGCTTGGCACAGGTGATCGCGTCACAGCGGATGCGCGGCTGATCGAGGCGCAGACGTTGGAGGTGGATGAGGCGGCGCTAACGGGCGAATCGCTCCCGGTCATGAAATTACCCACTGGAGGCAGCGATGGTAGCCGTGTGTTGCTCGATGGCAGCGATGTCATCTCAGGAGCCGGGCGCGCTGTCGCCTTCGCCGTGGGCCGCGACACGCGCATGGGGACCATCACCACCGCGCTTAGCGAGGATGAGACGAAGCAAAGCCCGCTCAATCTGCGCCTGAGCCAATTGCTGGGACAGGTGGCTCCGCTGGCGATTGGCGGCGGAGCGATCGTCTTTGCGTCAGGCTATCTGCGTACACGCGCGCTCATTCCGCAGCTTGCTATCGGCGCAACGCTCGCGCTGACCGCCGTACCGGAGGGCTTGCCCCTGCTGACCCAGGTGAGCGAGGCAGGAGTCGCACGTCGCCTCGCCGACCGGCATGCGGTCGTACGTCGGCTGCCCTCCGTCGAAGCGCTGGGCCGTGTAGATATCGTCTGCGCGGACAAGACCGGCACGCTGACGCAGGGGAAACTTGCCTTGCGCCTGCTCGCCGACACGCGTGATGAGCGCCTGCTGCCAGACGACAGCCTGCCTGATGCGCTGCGCGATGTCTTGCTGACGGCGGCGCTGGCCAGTCCCAGCCCCGATGCCCCGGACGCAGCCTCGCATCCAACCGACATCGCGGTGATCACCGCCGCAGAGGAGGCAGGTCTGGGCCAGCGAATGCGTGAGCAGCGCACAGGCGAGACAGCGTTTGATCCGATGCGCGGCTTCCACGCGACACTGGTGGATGGGCGCCTCTGCGTCAAGGGCGCGCCTGAGATTATCATCCCGCGCTGCGTGCGCAAGCGCGCGAACGGGGGCGAGACGCGCGTGGGCAAGGTGGGGCGCCAGCGGCTGCTCGAACGGGCGCGGCGCTACGCCGAGCAGGGGCTGCGCGTGCTGGTCGTGGCGGAGGGGGCAGCGACCAGCGCGACGGATGACCCGCAGGAATTGACCGCGCTTGGCTTCCTGGGCATCAAAGACCCCCTGAAGGGGGCGGCGCGTGCGGCGGTGCGCCGCTGCCATGAGGCAGGCGTCCGCGTGATGATGCTGACGGGCGATCATCCCGCGACGGCGGCGGCCATCGCTGAGGAGGCTGGCCTGCTGGACGGCCCGAACGCTGGCGAACTGCTCACCGGCTCAGAGCTGGCCGAACTCCACAACGGCGAGCTTGACCAGCGACTCGAACGGACTTCGGTGATTGCGCGGGCCACTCCGCTCGACAAGCTACGCATCATCGAGAGCCTCCAGCGGCACGGCCACATCGTCGCGATGACTGGCGATGGCGTCAACGACGCGCCCGCCCTGCGCCTGGCTGATGTGGGCGTCGCGATGGGACTGGGCGGCGCCGAGGTGGCGCGGCAGACGGCGGATGTCGTCATCGCTGACGACAACTTCGCCACGCTGGTCGAGACATTCGTCGAGGGGCGCAGCTTCTGGCGCAACATCCGCCGCGCCATCGGGCTGCTGCTGGGCGGCAATCTGGGCGAGCTAGGGCTGGTCGTAGGCGCGACCGCGCTGGGGTTCGCCTCGCCGCTGACGGCGCGCCAGGCGCTAATCGTCAACGCCATCACCGACATCCTGCCAGGGCTGGCGATTGGGCTGCAACAGCCCGAGACGCGCCGCCTCTCAGAGCTGGCGCGCGAGGGCGCATCTGCGCTCGATTGGCCACTCTGGAATGATGTCGCTCGTCGAGGCGCGTTTACGGGCGCGCCATCGCTCGCGGCCTACCTCACAGCGCTGACGCTTGGCGGCCTGCCTCAGGCGCGCACGGTCGCATTTGCCAGCGTCGTCGGCACGCAGCTCGCCCAGACGCTGGACATGGGCTGGTCAAATGGCAAGCCGTCTGGGCCAGTACTCGGCTCCGTCGCAGGTTCCGCTGGGCTGATGGCGCTCGCGCTCGCGGTTCCGGGCGCACGCTCCTTCCTGGGGCTAGCGTTCCCGGCGCCGACAAGTTGGGCGCTGATCGGCGGCGCGACGCTGGCGGCGCTGATCCTCAGCCGCCTGGCGGCCACGCCGCAACTGCCCGCGCCGCCACGCCTGCTCGCGCTCCCGGCGCCAGGCGAGACGAGCGAGCCTGCCGCCACCACCTAGCGCCCTCGCGCGCCAAATGCAGGCGCGCCAAATGCAGGCGCCCGCCCAGCCGCAGCGCGTGCTACACTGACGAGCGGCCTGGGTTCGCGCAGACCTCACCCCCAGCCCCTCTCCCGCAGGAGAGGGGAGCCAGGTTCCCCCTCACCTTGTGGGAGAGGGGGCCAGGGGGTGAGGTCGCGCGCAGTGAGTGTGAAGGAGTGGCTGAGAGTGACGCATCCAAATGTCGAGCGTGTGCGCGCGAGCCTGCGCCAGCAGGGCATCGAAGCGCAGCCAGTGGAGTTCGCCGAGTCCACACGCACCTCTGCCGAGGCAGCGGCGGCCATTGGCACGACTGTGGCGCAGATCGCTAAGAGCCTCGTCTTCCTCGCCGATGGGCAGCCGTTGCTGGTGATCGCATCGGGCGTCAACCGGGTTGACACGAAGAAGCTCGGCGCGCTGCTGAGCGCGAAGATTACGCGGGCCGGCGCCGACGCCGTGCGTCAGGCGACCGGCTTCCCCATCGGCGGGGTCGCGCCAGTTGGCCACGCCACGCCGCTGCGCACGGTGATAGACGAAGACCTGATGGCGTTCGCGAGCATCTGGGCCGCCGCTGGCACGCCTAACGCCGTCTTCGAGACGACCCCCGCCGACCTGCTCAAGATGACCGGGGGCCAGGTCGCCGACATCAAAGAAGCGCCAAAGCCGTGAGTGAGCAAGAGCGCATCGTGTTCCATGGCATGCGCGACGCCCACGGCTACCTCTCGAACTTCTGGTCCGCGCCGATCGCGCTCAAGGGCGTTGTCTGGCCGACGACGGAGCACTATTTTCAGGCGCAGAAGTTCGCGGGAACCGCGCATGAGGAAGCGATTCGTCACGTCGCCAGCCCGATGATCGCCGCGCGTATGGGACGCTCGCGCGCACGACCATTGCGCGCCGACTGGGACGCGGTGAAAGAGCAGATCATGCTCGAAGCCCTGCGCGCCAAGTTCACCCAGCATCCTGATCTGGGTGAGCGCCTGCGCGCCACAGGCGATGCGCTGCTGGTCGAGCAACGCGCCCGCGACGCCTATTGGGGCGACGGCGGAGACGGCCACGGCCTCAATCGGCTCGGCGCGCTGCTCATGCAGGTGCGCGGGGAGCTGGCAGCGCGGCGATAGTTGGCGAACCCTGGAGCTAGCGGCGCGTCAGCAATTCTGCCGAGGAGACATGCGCTCACTGCCACGAATGATATACTTGCCACATCTCACGGGCAGCGGAGCATCTCTGAACTAACTGGCGAAGCGAAAGTGAGCCAACCCATGCGCGCGACAGCCCTGTTGCAGAGGCAGTTTGCCTCCGTGAATACCATCCTGCATGATGTCACCGCCGATCTGACGGCTGACGAGTTGGTCACCCGTGTTCTGCCTAATACCAACCTGCCCGCCTTCGACCTGTGGCACATCGCTAGAACGCAGGACTGGGCAGCCCAAACCCTCGTGCGGGGAGTCCCGGAGATGATTGATGAGCCACGCTGGCAAGGGCGTGGGTCGCTTGTTATGCATGGCATTGGCGTCGGCTTCAGCGAGGCGCAAGCTGACGACCTCGCGCGCTCCGTGACATTGCCAGACATCCTTGAGTATGCCGACGCCGTGCATCAGGCGTTGATCCAGTGGCTCGACACGCTCGGTGATGAGGCGCTTGATGAGCGGCCCGATGTGCCTGCGCATCTCGCGCGCTACCCGGTCTATCTCGAAACTGCCATGCGCGAGGAAGTGCCGTGGATGTTCGAGCAGCCGCCCACCTGGCGCTGCCTGGCGCCTGCGAATGCGCACGTCCGCGACCATCTCGCCAAGACAGATATGCTCAAGCAGCAGATGCGCCGCCGCACGCAGTGACCAGCCGCCAGCAGCTATATACGACAGGGGATGGAGCGCTGGCCCCATCCCCTGGCTGTCTCGCTGTGATCGTGCGTAGCTAGAGGTGCTTCTCGACCTGCTGTGCGATGGCCTCGGCGCCCTTGATGGCCGAGCCAGCGTCGTGCTCGACATCCTTCGCGGCCTCTTGCAGCGCGCGAATAGCCTCGCGCATCAGCACGGTGACGCCACCTGCGTAGAGCGAGAGAACGCCGACCGCGACGGCAGTGATGGTGGTCAGGAGGTCTGGCGCCAGGTGGCCCGACTTGGCGAATGCGACCAGCAAGACGATGCCCGCGCCGAGGATCCCACAGACAATAGCAGCGAGGATGATGCGCCCGATGGCTTTGAAGAACGTTGCCAGGATATGACCGGTAACGCGCATGATGACGACCTCCAGGTCAAATAGCCCTCGCTCGCCGCACGAGCGCGACAGGCGTGCAGGCTTCGGCGCCAGTATAGCCCATCAGGCAAACGAAGGCTAGTGACTATCTACACAAGCCGCCCGAGCGCTACTCCACCAGGCCGCGTGTCAGCATCACCAGCGTGACAAAGGTGCGGAAGAGGTCGAGCAGGTCATCGCCGCCGAAGCGGACGGCGCGCGCATTGCCCTCCACCAGCTCGACGCCGCGCACCCATGCGCTCATCTCGGCCATGTCGGCGGTCAGAAAGGTCAGCTCGACGGTCGTGGGTCTGGGGAAGGTTGGCGCGCTGGCGGGCTTGCGCATCGTCAGCGCATCGTGCGCCGCCTGGTGGATGCGCTCACGGGCCAGCGCGGGATGCAGGCTCTCAGCGGCGTAGCGCGAGATCGAGCGCTTGACGATGGCGCCGTGTGGCGCTGGCTCCAGCCGCTGCGCCTCCTCCACGGTCACCTCATCGCCGCTCACCAGGGCAATCGGCACACCATAGTGCGCCGCCACCAGCGCATTGAGCGCCGTCTCGCCGACGATCTCGCCGTTGATGCGCGCCTCCCAGATCGCGCGTGGGTTGTAGCTGTGGCTTAGCACGGCGCGGCTTGCGCCAATTGAGCCGTGGTAGCCGAGGAAAAAGATCGCATCGAACGAGCTATCCAGCCCCTCCATCATGTAGAGCGGTTTGTGCTTGCCACTGAGCAGCGAGGCGGCGCCGTGCAACTGCTCAGGGTCGAGGTTGCGCATGCTGCTATGCGAATCGTTGACCAGGATGGTCTGCGCGCCCGCCTGCAAGGCGCCGTCAATCGCGGCATTCAGCTCGCCGAGCAGCAGACGGCGGCCCATCTCATAATCATGGCTGCCCACCATGATCTGGTCCCAGTCTACGATGCCTGCCACACCCTCGAAATCGGTCGAGATATACAGCTTCATCGCGCGCCCTCCTGGCCTGCCATGCATCGCGCAACGCACATCTGGCCGCTGCCGCTGTCCTGCTCCGAGTTAGAGCGTTGTTCGCATCAGAGCATCATACGGAGCGGCGCCAGCATCCACTCGCTGAGCTTAACATACCAGTGACGGCGCATCCAGCGTTCCCCTGTCACCTCGATGGCGTTGCGCTGGTCATGCTCGAAGAGTTCGCGCATCTGGCGTGCGACGTTCTTGCTGTAGATCTCAGCGTTCAGCTCGTAGTTGCCCACCGCGCTCAGCCGATCGAGGTTCGCGCTGCCAATCGTGCTCCACTCATCATCCACCGTGCAGGTCTTGGCGTGGATCATCGCGTTGCGATAACCCCAGATGTGGATGCCGGAGCGCAGGCAATCGTGAAAGTAGCCGCGCGCCGCCCAGTCGGCCAGAATGTGATTCGAGGTCCACGGCAGCAGCACATGCACCTGCACCCCTCGGTCGGCGGCGTCTTTCAGTGACTCCAACAGCGTGTGGTCGGGGATGAAATAGGCGTTGGTCAGCAGGATATGCTTCTGCGCGCGGTTGATCGCGCCGATGTACATATCGCGGATGGGGAAGGTGAGTCGCAGCGCGTTGTTGTCGCGCAGCGAGATGGTGGGATCGAACTGTAGCGGAAACCGCAAGCTGATGCGATCCCTGCGCGGCGCGTGGCCGTTCCAGAAGTCGCAGAACGAATCCGCCACGTCCACCGCCTTGCCGCCGATGATGCGCAGATGCGTATCGCGCCAGTGCTCGGCGTAGAGCTTGCCAATGTTGTAGCCGCCCAGGAACGCCACCCGCCCGTCAACCACCAGCGCCTTGCGATGATCGAGCGCATAGCGGCGCGGATCGAAGATGTGCCAGATGCGGTTGATCGGCGTGAAGCGCAGCAGATGAACCTCTGGCGGGAAGCGCTTGAATTCCTCAGGCACGACGATATTGCCGAACTCATCGAAGATCACATAGACCTGCACACCCTGGCGCGCCTTCTCGATCAGCCGCCGCTTGAACTCCTCGCCAACCGCGTCAGCTTTCCAGATGTACGACTCGATGAAGATGTGTTCCTGCGCCGATGCGATCGCGTCGAGCATGGCGTCGAAGAGGTCAGCGCCATAGGTGTAGATTTTGAGCCGATTGTCCTCGACAAAGACTTCTGGTAGGTCCATGTGCGGGAAACGCGCCTCGGTCAGCCTCTGATTGCGGCGCAGCGCGACCGCCGAGAGCACCGCGATGGTGATGGTTTGCATCGCCGCATAGACGCCCGCCAGCAGCAACAGGGCGCGGCGGAGTGGGATGCGACGCATTCGTCTGAGGATGCGCTGTATCAGCGTGCGTGGCGCCGAACGCGCCTGCTGGATCCCCCGCAAGCCCAGCGCCCCTCGCGGCAATCGCGGCATTCGCATATTCCCTCACCCTTCTGGCGTCGGCTACGAGCGCATCCCATGCGTCTGCCTGTGTCAGATCTGCATGTTAAGACGTTTCGCCCTGCCCATCGGCGCCACCACACGCCAGGCATAGGGCGTGGCGCAGCGCGTCGTAGTCGAACGACGCAAAATCAGTGGTGTCTACCGTCAAGAGCGCCCCAGCGAGGGGAAGCGGCGCATCATCTGTGCGCAGCAGCGCCGGACGAAGCTCGTCCAGATGCGCTAGCTCGACATGGCCGGGATGCCGCTCATCGCTGGCGGCGCGCCGCTCGAAGCGGCGCACGATGGTCGCAGGCTCGGCGGTCAGCCAGATCTGCGCAACCCGCGCGCCATGCCGCGCAGTTACAGCCTGGTAGAATGGCGCATCATACGTTGCGAGGAAGTTGGCCTCCACTACCAGCGATTGCCGCGCCGCCAGCAGCGTCTCGGTGACGTGGCGCAGCAGCGCGAAGCTGGCGACGCCCAGCCGCCGCGACCATGCGCGGTCAGCGGCGCCCAGCGCATCGAACAGCGTCTCCTTCAGGTCATCCTTCGAGAAGAAGGGCAGGCCGAGATCAGCGGCCAGTCGCCGTCCCAGCGTCGTCTTGCCGGTCGCGGGCAGGCCGCAGATGACGAGCAGCAGCGGCGCTGGTGGGTGGGCATCCTCCACGGTCGCGCTCCTCTGGCCCTCGTGGCGCGCGTGGCGCACTAGATGGGCTGCCCGGCGCGCGCCGTCAGCTCCGCTTCGATGAAATGGTCAATCTCGCCATTCAGATAGCTCGCCGTGTCGCCCTGCTCGGCGCCTGTGCGATGGTCTTTCACCATCGTGTAGGGATGCAGTGTGACCGTGCGAATCTGGTTGCCAAAGTCAGCCTCGACGTGCACACCCTTCAGGCGCGCCGCCTCGCGCTCGCGCTCCTCGATCTCCAGCTCGTAGAGCCGCGACTTCAGCACGCGCATCGCCGTCTCGCGGTTCTGAATCTGCGAGCGCTCGTTCTGGCAGGTGACGACGATGCCCGTTGGGATGTGGCGGATGCGCACGGCGGAGTCGGTCTTGTTGAGGTGCTGCCCGCCCTTGCCGGTCGAGCGGTAGGTGTCCGTCTCGATGTCATCTGGCCGGACGATAATCTCAATCGGCTCATCGCCAATGTCGGGCATGACCTCGACTTTGGCGAAGGAGGTCTGGCGACGGTGCGCCGCGTCGAAGGGCGAGAGGCGAATCAGGCGATGGGCGCCCGCCTCACCGCGCAGGTAGCCATAGCCATAGGGGCCGTCAACGCTAAAGGTGACGCTCTTGATGCCCGCCTCTTCACCCTCCGTCTCGTCGAGCAGTTCCACCTTGTAGCCGTGGCTCTCGGCCCAGCGCATATACATGCGCTGCATGATGGCCGTCCAGTCCTGGGCGTCGGTGCCGCCATTGCCGGCATGGATGGAGATGATGGCCGACTTGGTGTCATGCTCGCCATTGAGCAGCAGTGTCAGGCGGCGTTTGGCCAGCTCCGCCTCAGCCACGGCGACCTCCTGGCTGATCTCTGCGCTGAGGCGCTCGTCTGGCTCATCGGCCAGCATCTGCGCCAACTCGTCGAGATCGTCCAGGCGTGTGGCAAGACCCTCCCAGGTCGTCACCTCATCGCGCAGTCGGCTCATCTGGCGCATCTGGCGTTGGGCGTGGGCGCGGTCGCCATAGAAGTCGGGCGCGAGCGACTCCTGCTCGATCGCCTCGATCTCGCGCTTTTTGCCAGGCAAGTCAAAGATGCGCCGTGATGTCATACACCCGGCGCTTCAGCTCCTCGATACGTGTAGATAGCTCACTCATGGGGCCTGATTACATCCTGTCGGTGGCATGCCCATGCGACACTGCGCGCATAGACGTTCAGCGCATGGTATGCCACATCCGACGGCATGGCGTCAAGGTTGGTCGCGCCGGTGGAGCGGCTCACGACGCCGCTGTCACGCCCAGGTCGGCCAGCACGACATGCGCTGCGTTGCGCCCCGGCGCGCCAGAGACGGAGCCGCCAGGATGTGTGCACGCGCCAGTGAGGTAGAGGCCCGGCACAGGTGAGCGGTAGTGCGAGAAACCCGGCATCGGGCGCATGAAGCCATCTTGCGACGGGTCCTGGTCGCCGCCGTGACAACTCCCATGCCAGTTGTGCGGATTGCGGCGCTCAAGGTCGAGCGGGCTTTCGACGTGACGCGCCAGAATCACGTCGTTGGTCAGATTGGGCGCCAGCGTGCGCAGATGCGCCAGCAAGCGATCTGACACGTCGTCTTTGATGCTGTCCCAGCGCTCTGGCCCCTCCGGCAGGCTATAGGGCAGGTAGCTAATGACCTTGAGCGTGTGCCTGCCCGCTGGCGCACGGCTGGGATCAACGACGCTGGAACAGACGACGAGCAGCATGGGGTCATCCAGATGCAGACGCCCGGCGCGGAAGTCCTGGCAGGCGGCTAGCAGATTCTCCATCGAGCCAGCCGCGCCCATCGCCACGCTCGTTGTCTCGCCATCGTGCGTGCGATAGCGCGGAGCCTCGGTGAGCGCATAGTGCGTAGCGAAGAAGGTGATGCCCGCGCGCCAGCGGTCTACTCCGCGCACGAACTCCTCGCCAAGCTGCTCGGCGCCCACCGCGTCGGGCAGATGCTTGAGGTGCATCGAGGAGACGACCCCGTGCGTCGCCCGCCGCTCGCGTCCATCGCGCGTGCGCACGCCCACAGCGCGCCCATTCTCCACCAGCACGCGCTCGACCCAGTTTCCCGTCTCGATGCTCCCGCCGCGCTCCACGATCAGCGCGGCCAGCGCCTGTGGCAGCGCGCCCGACCCACCGCGCGGGGTGGTCCAGCTATAGGCCTGGCGCCCGGAGGTGAGCGAGAAGGGCAGAAAGCCGGTGTATGGGCGGTCAATCGGCTGCGCCGTCATCATGGCCATCCACAGCAGGAAGGCGCGCACATGTGGCGCCTCGAAGCGCTCGCGCACCACTTCCACCGCCGACGACATGCGCACGCGGGCCATCTCCAGTCCCCTGGGCGTCGCCTCCAGCGCAGCCAGCGAGAGCTTGTCGATACGCAGCGCCCGAGCGAGCGGGTGAGTGCGCAACGCCCCGATGGCGGCCGCCGTGCCGACGGCGATGCCGGCCTGCGGCCCGCCCAGCAGCTTGTCGCCGGAGAAGCACAC
>Ga0134128_10010138_pt1 | contig 11296 bp, 8 predicted proteins | sample KB31754_FD_96462 | JGI IMG/M metagenome (GOLD analysis project Ga0134128, IMG submission 96462) | Terrestrial soil microbial communities with excess Nitrogen fertilizer from Kellogg Biological Station, Michigan, USA - KB3-175-4 | ecosystem: Environmental > Terrestrial > Soil > Unclassified ...
GCATTCCACCTGCCCGATGCCGACCGCCGGGCCCGGTACCTCTTGCTTGCCGCCGGCGCAGGCATCACTCCCATCATGTCCATGGTGCGGACCATCCACTCCCTGCCCGGACGCGCCGATGTTGCGGTGCTCTACCACGGCTCGGATGCTGGAGGCTTTGCCTTCCACCGGGAACTCGCCTATATCGCCTCCGTGGACTCACGCATCAAGGTCTATTACTCCCTGGGCGACCGCGGTGTACCGGAACTGTGGGAAGGACTCAGCGGAAGGCTGACGGCGGCCATGCTCGAGGAGGTGGCCCCGGACGCCAATGGCCGCCAGGTGTACGCATGTGGTCCTGAGGGTTACCTGAACACCGCCACCGAGCTCCTCAAGAAGGTCGGTGTGGACGACACTTCCATCTACATGGAGTTCTTCTCCGGAGACCGCCAGACCCTCCTTGAATACCAGGCGGAGGTGGCTCTCGCGGCCGACTTCGCGGAAGAGATCGCCGAGGAGATCGCAGAATCCGCCGAGGACTACTTCGAAAGCCAGCCCGCCGCATTCGGCCTCTACGAGCCGGTTTACGGCGCCGACGGAACCCTACGGGCCTCGGGGCTGCCGCTGGAAATCGTCGCCCCTGCGGCGCCCGGCTCCGACGCCTCAGCCGAGAGCGCGGGCCGGGAGCCGGAAGCTGCTTCACCTGATGACTCGAGCTTCGACACCGTGGGTACAGGCAGCCTCACCATGTCATTCATGCGTACCGGCGTCAATGTGCGGATCGACCCCAGTGAGCTCATCCTCGAGGTGGCCCAGCGTGCGGGCGTCAGAATTGGCGCGAACTGCAAGGAAGGCATGTGCGGCTCCTGTAAGGTCGTCAAGCTTTCAGGGGAGATCGAGATGAACCACCAGGGCGGGATCCGGGCACGGGAAATCTCTGCAGGCAAGTTCCTGCCCTGCTGCTCCACCGCGCGCACCGACATGGTGATCGATGCCTAACCGCTTCCAGCTGCTCTATGCCGGGCAGCAACAGGGATCGTTTTCACGGCACGAACACAAGTCCGAGAATGCCAGGCGTGGCGTTTCGTTTGCCCTCTATGGGTTCGCGGGCTCCCCCAACCTCCTCGGGCCTTTCGGGGATATAAACGCACCACCGGCTCGAGGGCATGTTAGGACAAGTGCCGGCCACCAAACCCCCCCATCCATCGCGCCAGCCGGCCTGAACGCCTTCGTTGCCCGGTAGCGGTGTGCGTTGCATGTATCAATTAGCCCAACTCACTTCGCGAATACTGGCAACAACTACCTCGCAGACAGTCTGATGCACCCAGCATCACCGTGAAGCTCATGACTCGCCGAGCAAAGGATTCGCTCGTGGCTACAGGCAATGACTCAAAACCCCCTACGCCCGAGGAGTTGGCCGCCGAGAACAGCTTGGCACCAGCTTCCCCTGACGCAGAACCCAGAAGGGAACAAATCTCAATGATCCATCCGACCAGGACGACGGATTCCGTCGACACCTCCATATCAAAAGAGACCAGCTCCACGTTCAAACGCCGCTTCATGGTGCGGCTTGTCGCTGTCTTCATCGGCGGAATGTTCCTCGACGGTTACATCCTCGGAATCATCGGCCCCGTCACGGGACTCATGAGGTCAGAGCTCCATCTCAACGCACTATCTCTGGGCATGATTGCTGCAGGCCCGCTGGTTGGCATCTTCGTCGGCTCCCCGCTGGCTGGCTGGGCTACTGACAAGTTCGGACGCAAGCCCATGTTCCTCGTGGACATGGGCCTGTTCCTGGTCGCCTCAGGGGCCCAGTTCTTCGTAACATCCGGAGACGGGGCCGTGATCCAGCTGGCCATCATCCGGTTCATAATGGGCGTCGCGATCGGCGGCGAGTACTCAATCGGTGGGCCATTGCTATCAGAGTTCTCCCCTCCAAAGCTCCGCGGGCGATTGCTCGGGCTGACTCTGATCGCCTGGTACGTCGGTTTCATGATGGCATTCATCATCGGCACGCTCCTGCACGACGCCGGCACCCCCTGGCGCCTCATCATCGGCACGAGCACGATACTCGCATTCGTGCTGTTCCTCGCCCGCTTGGGCCTCCCCGAATCGCCGAGCTGGCTCATTACGAAGGGACGGCACACGGAAGCACTCGCGATCGCACGCAGCCATGTCGAATCGCCCCAGATGCACGACAGCATCACCGAAGAGATGGATCTGAGGATGATCCAGGAGGCCCACGCCGCACAGAGTGGGACAAAAATCAAGGGCGCCTCCTTTGGAATGCTGTTCTCGAGGCAGAACTGGCGCACCACCCTCTTCACCGCAGGTTTTTGGTTCTGTGCGGTCACTCCGTACTTCGCGATCGCGACCTTCGCCGACGACGTGCTCAACCGATTCGGCTTCGGCGGCTGGACCGGTGGAGTCGGCCTGTCCGCACTTGCGACCGCGGGTGTTGTCACCACCGTCCTTCTGATTGACAAGCTCGGCCGCCGAATCCTCACCGTGCCCGGGCAGTGGCTCTGCGCAGGCATCCTGCTGATCATCGGAGTCTGGGCGGATGCACCAGCGATCATCGTGCTCGTACTGTTTCTCGCCTTCTCCTTCTTCAATGCCAGCTACACCACGCTGACCCAGGTCTATCCGGCCGAGCTATTCCCCGGCCACCTGCGCGGCATCGGCATGGGCTTCGCCGCGGCCTTCAGCCGCATCGGAGCCGCACTCGGCACCTTCGCGCTGCCATGGGCGATCAGTAACATCGGCCTGGGCCCAAGCATGATCGTAGCCGCCGCCGTCGCATTACTCGGCGCAGTCCTCTCGCAATGGCTCGCGCCTGAGACGAAGGGGCGCACCCTCGCCGAAATCTCAGCAAACTTCTCCCACTGACACCGGAACTGCACGGTGACTTCGAGCCAGAGCCAAGGCCCCCAGGCGGATCATCGTCAGTTGGCAAATTCGCGCTTTGGGTGCCGGCCTCCTCGGAGAAAGGATCAGATACGTGATGTACGATCCGGTCGATCACGGTTGGGCCACGACGGGGTGGCCGAAGACGTCCACCACAAGGCGAACGGAAGATTCGAGGTCAGAATCAGGGAGGAGTGCTCGTGGTCGTGCCCATTAGCGTGGTGTAACAGCCCACCTCGGGCGTGTTGCTACCGGACGTAAGGCGGCCACCGCGTGATTCTTGAAACGACCTACCAAAGTACGTTTCGAAAGAGAGCCCACGCGATGACCGCACCCCATGTTATCGATCCTGCCCGCTTCCTGTCAGAACAGCTTGAGCAGGCATCACCGGATCTGATGCGATCCATGCTGACCACCTTTATCAACGCGCTGACGAGCGCCGAGGCGGACGCTGTTTGCGGCGCCGAATATGGTGCCCGCTCCGAAACCCGGACAAACTCCCGCAACGGCTACCGCCACCGGGACCTCGACACCCGGGCCGGGACCCTGGACGTCGCTATCCCCAAGGTCCGGCAAGGGTCCTATTTCCCGGACTGGCTGCTGGAGCGACGGCGTCGGGCCGAGGCCGCGCTGACGACGGCCGTAGCGACGTGCTACCTGCTTGGGGTCTCCACCCGGCGGATGGAAAAGCTCGTCGAGACCCTCGGCATCACACGACTGTCGAAGTCCCAGGTCTCGGTCATGGCCGCGGACCTGGACGCGCAGGTGGAGGAGTTCCGCACCCGGCCCCTGGATGCGGGCCCGTACACGTTCGTCGCCGCCGACGCTCTCGTGCTCAAGGTCCGGGAGGGCGGGCGGGTGGTCAACATTCACGCCATGGTTGCCACCGGCGTCAACGCCGACGGGCACCGCGAGGTCCTGGGCATCCAGGCCTCCTCCGCCGAGGACGGGGCCGGTTGGCTGGGCTTCTTCCGTGATCTGGTCGCCCGCGGTCTGACCGGGGTGAAGCTGATGACCTCCGACGCGCACGCCGGCCTGGTCGCGGCGATCGGGGCGACCCTGCCCGGCGCGGCCTGGCAGCGGTGCCGCACGCATTATGCCGCGAACTTGATGTCAGTGACCCCGAAGGCTTCCTGGCCCTGGGTGAAGACGCTGCTGCACTCGGTCTACGACCAGCCCGACGCCGTCTCCGTGCATGCCCAGTTCGACCGCGTGCTGGACGCGCTGGAAGGGAAGCTGCCAAAAGTCGCCGAGCACCTGGAGGCCGCCCGGGCCGACATTCTGGCGTTCACGGCCTTCCCCAAAGGTCTCTGGCGTCAGGTGTGGTCCAATAACCCCCAGGAGCGGCTCAACCGGGAAATCCGCCGCCGCACCGACGTGGTCGGCATCTTCCCGGACCGTGCCGCGCTGATCCGCCTCGTCGGGGCCGTGCTGGCGGAGCAGCACGACGAATGGATCGAATCCCGCCGCTACCTCGGGCTCGACCTCATCCAACAATCCCAAGCCGCCGGCACCGCGCCAGCGACAGAGACAGAACAGGAGGACTCCAACCCCGATCTGGCGCTCAGCGCCTAACCAAAATCAAGAATCACGCGGCAAACGCCTTACACCACGTCAATGGACTTGACATTTTCGATCGCTTCCGTGGGGGTAAGCGTGGGGTGGAACTTCAGGCGAGCCTTCATCTCAAATCTTAGGATGCTGTCCGCCCATAAATGATTTGCCGATGCCCTGGCACCGGGGTGATCTCGGTGGCTATGGCCGCACTCATTGCGGTGGTCTTTCATTAGTGGAGCGCCGGGGCTGAGGTCCACGTGGGCTGGCAGGTGCAGGCGCGTGTCAGCCGTGTTCCACGGCGTACCCCTGACCGGGGATTTCCTCGGAGGAAACCACTGGGCCCGGCGGTGGGACGAATTCATCACCGAGAACTGCGGGCTGGAACGGGGCTTTTCTTGTGCCGCGGTGCTGTTGTTTCAGGCGTGCCAGCGCCCAGCCGGCGATCCCGCACCAGATGATGCTCGTGATCGCAGACGGCCAGGCCGAGTGGTAGACGCTATTGATGATCATCGCCCCTGCGCCCACCAGGTTCGCTGTCTGAAAGAGGTATCCGTTGGGGATCCGGTGGATCGAAAACAACAGGTAGGCCGCCGCGACGGTCAGGGCCCCGAGCCAGCCGCAAACTTCGATTGCAGTGCTGAACATGCGTGTCTCTTCCTATCACTCCGTGAATTGGGTCTGCCCATCGAACCGGAAACGGGCGGTGGCGGTTCTGTGGGCAGGGCGGTCATGCTGCCAGGCTCTGGAGGAAGCCCCCGCGCCGGCTGCCCCGTATGAGCCACAGGAGGTGACCTCTGTCGCTGGTGGTCATTTCCTTCACTACTGCGATGATGGTCAGCTGGTCTCCGGCAACGATTTCCTGTTTTAGGGAAGTTCCAGTTCGCCGTCGTCGTCAAGATGCGGTACGAAGCGGACGAACATGGCCTTGAAACCCGGGGTGTTCGATTCCCTGGCCACGTTTTCCTTGTGGACCAGGGCATTGGCCTCGGGAAAGTACGCGGCAGCGCAGCCCCTCGCCGTCGGGTAGGCCACCAGCCGGAAACTATCCGCCCTCCGGTCCTGTCCCCGGAACGTGCTGACCACGTCCACGCGGTCGCGATCTTGGAATCCGAGTTCCGCCAGGTCCTCCGGGTGGACCAGAATTACCCGGCGGCCGTTGGAGATCCCGCGGTACCGGTCGTCCAAGCCGTAGAACGTGGTGTTGTACTGGTCATGGCTGCGCATGGTTTGCAGGACGAGGTGGCCCTCCGGCGGACTCAGGTATTCCAGCGGACTGACGGTGAAGCGTCCGCGGCCGATGTCTGTCTTGAAGGACCGCGTATCGCGCGGCGGGTTGGGCAGCACGAAGCCGTTCTTTGTCCGGACACGGGCATTGAAGTCGTCGAAGCCTGGGAGGACCCGGGAGATGTGGTCCCGGATCACGTCGTAGTCCTCGGCCATTGACTTCCAATCCACCGGATGCCCTGAGCCGAAGGTTGCTTCGGCCATCCGCGCCACGATGACAGGTTCGGCGAGCAGGTGCTCGGACACTGGCTGAAGCCTCCCCTGGGTCGAATGGACCACGGACATGGAATCCTCTACGGACAGGAACTGGGCGCCCCTCGGGTGTTTGTCGTCCTTGTCCGTGCGGCCCAAGGTGGGGAGGATGAGGGAGGTGCGCCCGTGCACCACGTGGGACCTATTCGGCTTGGTGGACACATGAACCGTCAAGCCGATCCGTTGCATGCCTGCTTCCAAGGTCTCGGTGTCCGAGCACGCCAGCGAGAAATTGCCGCCCATGGACACGAAGACGTCCACCTCGTTCCGCTCGAAGGCTTCCATGGTCTCCACCGCGTCATGGCCGTGGTCCCGCGGGGACCGGATGCCGAATTCCTTCTCGAGGGCTTCGAGCAGCCACTCCTGTGGTTTCTCCCAGATGCCCATGGTTCTGTCGCCTTGGACATTGGAGTGCCCGCGTACCGGGCAGGCGCCGGCGCCGGGTTTGCCGAAGTTGCCCTGCAGGAGCAGAACGTTGATCATTTCCTTGATGGTGTCCACCGAGTGCGGCTGTTGGGTGACGCCGAGGGCCCAGCAGAAGATGGTTGCCTTGGACCGACCCAGCATCCCCGCCACGTCCTCGATCTGCTGCCGGCTGAGCCCAGTGGCCCGTCCAGTCTCCTCCCAGTCAAGTTCGCGGCGTGCCTCGCGGTAGGCAGCGAAGCCGTCGGTCTGCGCCGCGATGAAGGAATGGTCGACGACGGTGCCCGGGTTTCGTTCCTCGGCCTCCAGCAGCAGGTGGCCGAGGGCCTGGAACAGCGCAAGGTCCCCGCCCACCTTGATCTGCAGGTATTCGTCGGACAGCGGTGTGCCACCGCCGACCACGCCGGAGAGCGTCTGCGGATCCCTAAAGTTGAAAAGGCCGGCCTCCGGCAGCGGGTTGACGGCCACCACCTTGCCTCCCTTGTCCTTGCACTCCTTCAGCGCAGAGAGCATCCGGGGATGGTTGGTGCCGGGGTTCTGCCCGACGACGAAGATCAGTTCCGCATCGTGGATATCCTCCAGTGAGACGGTCCCCTTTCCGATGCCGATGGTCGGGTTCAGTGCTGAGCCAGAGGACTCGTGGCACATGTTTGAACAGTCCGGCAAGTTGTTGGTGCCCAGGGCCCGTGCAAAAAGCTGGTACATGAACGCCGTCTCGTTGGCCGTGCGGCCCGACGTGTAGAAGACGCAACGGTCCGGGCTGCTTGCGCGGAGGTGTTGGCCGACGAGCTCAAAGGCGTCCGCCCACGAGATCGGCGAATAGTGGGTTTCCCCTTCCCTGACCACCACCGGTTCGCTGAGTCTGCCCTGGTTGCCCAGCCAGTACTCGGTCTTCCCTGCCAGTTCCGCAATGGAATGCGTGGCCCAGAACTCCGAACCGACCGTGCGCAGCGTACTCTCCTCGGCCACGGCCTTGGCACCGTTCTCACAGAACTCGGCCGCCTTGCGTTTCTTATCCGATTCCGGCCACGCACAGCCGGGGCAGTCGAACCCGCCGCGCTGGTTCAGGCGCAGCAGTGACTTGGCCGTCCGCGACACCCCGGCCTGGGCCACAGCCCGCTCCAGGGCAACCATCACCGCCTTGACTCCGGCAGCTTCCTTCTTGGGTTCATGGACCACAAGGGCATCCTCGTTGATGTCCGCAACGGGGGCCGGCTGCTTGCCAAACTTCACTGGATCCTCATTCTTAGGGGGTAGTTCTTCGTTGACCGCTTCATGGAAAGCGCGGGCTTCGCCCAACTGCCCGCAAAGATGCAATACACCGCGGCGGGAGGCGGCGGACAACCTCATCGCAAAGGCATACGGAGCTGGCACGGACGCGAACGCGGAAGGCCGGACGGCATCGAGGCAACATGCCGACCGGTTCGGCGCTGTTCAGTCCATGAAGCCCGGTGTCTCCGGGCACACCGTCCGATTCTGTCTGGGGAATACCTCCAGCCTTGTCCCGGGTCTCGGGGTGGGGCGTTGAACATTCGCGCGGAGAGCAGCCGGAAGCGGCGATGACCCCGACCCGAAAGGGGCGTGGAATCATCGCCGCATCGCTTTGCCCTCCAGGCGGGCAGGGACGATCTAGGAGGCTGGGACGACGTCGCCCACCTGGTCCTTGACCCAGTCGTGGAAGGCCCCGATGTGATGTTCGCTCGGGACCAGGACGCCTCCGTTGGCGTAGATCTTCGAGCCCATCGACGGCTGGCAGCGTTCGCAGGCGTCAAAGTCCTGCCGGTTGACGCGGTCAAAGAGCTCCACGGAGGCAGTAAGGTCCTTGCCGCTTTCCACGACGCTGGGCAGGAAGAGCCAGTCGCACTCGACGATCGTCCGGTCCGCGGCCAGGGGGAACATGCGGTGGATGATGACATGGTCCGGCACGAGGTTCACGAACACCGTGGGCTTGATGGTGATGGCATAGTAACGGCGATCCTGGTCCGCGTCGATCCCCGAGATCCGTTCCAGGCCCTCGGAGCCGTCCACGGTGAATCCCTTGATGTCCTCGCCAAACTCCGCACCGTGACCGACGAAAAACTGTGCGGCGAGGCCGTCGGCGAACTCCGGGAGGACCTCGGTCAGCTCCGGGTGAATGGTGGCACAGTGGTAGCACTCCATGAAGTTCTCGATGATGAGCTTCCAGTTGGCTTTCACGTCATAGCGGATGCGGCGGCCGAGGCTGAGATTGGCCACGTCGTAGCCATCGATGGCATGAACGTCACCCAATCGTTCCTCGATGGCGCCCATGACGTCTTCCTCGAAGGACGGAGGTTCGTCCGCGAGGCAGACCCAGACGTAGCCCAGATATTCGCGGATATGGACCTTGACCAGGCCGTACTCATCGCGGTTGATATCCGGCATCTTCGTCAGGTTCGGCGCCGCGATGAGCTTGCCCTCAAAGTCGTAGGTCCATGCGTGGTACGGGCACTGGAAGTTACGGGCGACTTCGCCTTTCTCTTCCATGCACAGCTTCACGCCGCGGTGTCTGCAGATGTTGTAGAAGGCGCGGATTTCACCCTTTCGGGTCCTCGAAATCAGCACGCTCTCGCGCCCGATCTGGACTGTCTGCCAGGCGCCGGGCTTGTCCAGGTCTGCCGAACGGATTGCACAGAACCACATCTGTTCGAAGATGCGCTCCTGCTCGGCGCGGAATACGGCCTCGTCCACATACGTGGATCCCGGCAGGGTCGGGATCAGGCTGGGGGTGCTTACCTCAATAGACAATTGTCCTCCTTGGAACATCACTGGGAAGTGCGGATAATTTTGTGACTGAAAACTCGGGGGCCGGTTCCCGGCACCGGCGCCTTAGGGTGATAGGGCTGCAAGCAGACCGGGCTGGACTTCCGGTTGGTGGGCGTGGGCGCTCAGATTGCGCCGCCATCTAGTGAACAACCGTGGCTGGTTCATCCCAAGAACGGCAACAGCGTCGTCGCCGCGGTAATACACGGCAAGGAAATTGTGCTTCTCAGGATCACCTGCCATTACCTCCACACGGTCGTGGCCGGCGGAGTGTCCGGCGAACTGAATCTTTACGCCATGCTGATCCGACCAGAAATAAGGCGGCTTCAGCGGCACCTCCGGAGCCCCGCTGTCCAGAAGGGCTTGAATCGCGGGAACGGACTGCTCAAGGGCGCCGGTCCAATGCTCGATCCGCCGGTGGCCCCCGTGAACCTCGTCGAACCAGGCAGCGCAGTCGCCGACAGCGACTATCCCCGGAACACCGGTGCGGCCCCTCGCATCGCATAAAACGCCCGGACCCAGGTCGATGCCAGAGCCGTGCAGCCATTCCGTATTCGGTTCGGCACCAATACCCACCACGACGACGTCCGTTACCAGTTCGCGCCCGTCCCCCAGCCTGAGTCCGGTGACAGCGCCTTCACTGCTGTGGAACTCTTCGATGACCGCGCCGGAGATTAGCTCCACGCCATGTGCCATGTGCAGCCTGGCAACGACAGCCCCCATGTCCGGCCCGAGTTGGGTGGTAAATGGGACCGGTGCGCTGTTGATCATGGTTACCTGCATTCCCCGCGATGCACCGGCTGAGGCCACTTCGGCGCCAATGAATCCGGCGCCAATGACAACCATCCGGGCACCGCCCACCAACTTGGACGCCAATCCCTGGGCGTCGGTGATTGTCCTGAGGTAAAAGACATTGGCCATTCCGGCCAGGGCCGGCAGTTGGCGGGCGCGGGCGCCTGTGGCTATGACAATACCGTCCGCGGTAATGGATCGTCCGTCGTGCAGGAGAACGGTGCGTGCCGCCGCATCAAGGCCAATGGCGCCGCCCCCAAGAATCCATTCCGCCTGCAGGCAATCATCCTCCGCCTCCAGGAGAAGGTCTTCGGCGGTGATTTTGCCCAGCAGGAAGTCCTTGGACAGCGGCGGCCTGTCGTAGGGTCGGTGAGGCTCATCGCCAATGATGAGCAGCCGTCCCGTGAAGCCTTGAGCCCGGGCCGCCCTGGCGGCGGAGAGCCCTGCCAGCGATGCTCCTACAATCGCAAGCGTCTGCATCATTCACCTACTTCTTAAGTGCTTCATACGCATCATCATGCGTCATATGCAACAGAATGACGCACGTCACGCCCACGTGTCAACCATCAATACGGGAATGAAAAACGGCCCGTAACAGGAAAAAATATCTTGACAAGCAATGTGATCTAGCGCACTCTGTTGCTTAACGCGAAATTGGTCTCTGCTTGCGGAACACGTGAAGCGCGGCACAAGCGCTCTCATCACTGAACGAAAAACGAATCCCAACCCGTACACAAAAAAGAGGTGCCCCATGCATAAGGCCTGCCCCCTCAGTGAACTCGCCCCCGGGGAGGCGCTGCGGCTTGATACGGCGCCACCAATAGCGGTCTTCCACACCGAGGAGGGCGAACTTTTCGCTATTGACGACACGTGCACCCATCAGGACGCATCCCTGGCCGACGGCTGGGTGGAGGGGTGCGAAGTCGAGTGTCCGTTGCATGCCTCCCGCTTTAATCTGCGTACCGGCACCGTGGATGCACCGCCGGCCAAGCGGCCGGTCCGCGTACATGAGGTGAGCGTGATCGACGGCGACATCATGGTCATCGAATCGGACGCCGCACCCAATCTGCCTCCCGGTCTGAGCGTCCAGGGCCTCACCTGATGTCCTCCGGCAGTCGCCCGGTTTCCCATTGAAAATACTTATCGCAAGGTGGTGAAGGTGAATCAACCTACCCAGACACGGCTCTCCCCGGCTTTGGCAGTCAATAATGAGCTCATCCCCGGGCAGGAATCTCCCGGCGACGCACCCTATGTGCTGACACTGAGCTGTCCGGAACGGCCGGGAATTGTTCACGCCGTCACAAGCTTCCTCGATGGGGGC
>Ga0134128_10010141_pt1 | contig 11294 bp, 8 predicted proteins | sample KB31754_FD_96462 | JGI IMG/M metagenome (GOLD analysis project Ga0134128, IMG submission 96462) | Terrestrial soil microbial communities with excess Nitrogen fertilizer from Kellogg Biological Station, Michigan, USA - KB3-175-4 | ecosystem: Environmental > Terrestrial > Soil > Unclassified ...
TCGCCCAAGCCGCCCGCCACCGATCCCGAGGAAAAGAACATCAAGCTTGTCGCCAGCGAATTCAGTGACGTGCCCTGAGATTTTCGCGCAGATAGCCTGTAGCTCTTTCTCTGGAATTCGAAAAAAACGGTCGTAGTCTGATGCGGTTGAAGGAGCGTCATAGATGCTCTTCATTGTTTTCACTTCGAAACGTACATTCTCACTTCTTCATGGTCAGCATGAGTCCATTGTCTACGTTCAATAAGTAGCTCTCGACTTCATCACTATGTGTTACCTCATTGATGTAATCGGTCATGAGGTATCCATAGTCAATGGCGTTGTCGGCGACGATTAAGCCGCCGGATTTCAGATGCGGCAGGAGGTTTCGAAAATACTCCAAATAATTCTCCTTGTCTGCATCCAGGAAGAGCAAATCGATTTCTTTGTGCCAATCTGCGGTTATCTCTCTAGCCTCGCCGGGTAGAATGGTTATCCAATCATTGAGTTCGGCATCTTCGATATGCTTCCTTGCAAGCTCCATCTTCGGCTCAAAGATATCGACGGTATACACTTGTCCCATTGTCTCGATTGCCCCGAGTGCCAACCAAATAGCGGAATAACCCGCCGAAGTACCGACCTCCAAAATTGTACGCGCGCCCTTAAGGGCAACCGTAAACTTCAAGAATTCGCCGGTCGTTCTAGGGACCGACCACAAGCGAATTTCCTCTTCCCCCGGAATACGTCCATAGGTGTGCGTTTGCGGAACCCCATGCATAACCCACGTTCGGTTCAGTTCTTCGAGCCCTGTTAATATCAGCTGAGCGTTTTGAACTGCGTAGGTGCTCAAGTGACCCGTTATTTCCTGTTTCATACGATTATTTTCCACCCGCGCTTGAAAAGTGATCGCTCCATGTAACAACTCGCCTACTGGACCTTCTCCATTGACATCGACGAGTTGTACCGAGCGAGCGTGAGGGGTGAGAGAACTTCGCCATTTGCCTGGAAGGATAAGGGGCCTGAAACTCCTTGAAATGTCCCCTTCTTGAGGATGTAGCTTCGAACACTGGCGGGATCAGTTCCTCCAGAATTCTTGAACGCGTCCGCCAAGATCATCAGTGCGTCGTAGGTGTATGCAGCATCGTAGGTCACCTCGGTTGAAAATCTCTGTTTATATCGCCGCATGAAATCCTTGGACCGATCGTTGGCCTCAGATTGGACCAGGAATGCTGGAGACATAAAGATAGCGTTCTTCACAAGATCGTAACCAAGGTAAGCAGGCAATTCCAGATAACCTATCCCTCCGATAACTTTCACTTGGTCGAGTAGACCTTGCGTAGACATTTCTTTCAATATTCCCGGAAAATCCGAACCATATCCCAAGAGGATTACGTCTTTGATACTCGAAGTCTTAAGTTTGAGAATCTGCCCCTTGAAGTCCTTCTGCCCGACGTCAAAAGTTTCTTCCTCAAACTTTATCTGACTCTGGCTCAAAGCCGGCTTTAGGAACTGACTTACTTCTGGCTCGGTCGCGCCGTCGCGACTCCACAAAATAAAAACGCTTTTTACATCGCTACTCTTTATTCTATTAATAATGGCCTTCGCTTCATCGGCTCCGTTGAAGCAGAACCTAACAGCAGTGTTGCTGCCCTCCACCATATTAGGCGCGATCGCTACCATGCCCTGAAATATGTTTCGGTTATTAGCGATGGGCTTTATGGCCGACGAAACACCGGTCAATGTTGTTAGCGTAAACTTCAATCCATCCACATCGGCGGCCCTCTGAAAAGCCGTGACTCCTACAGTCGGATCAGCCTGACTGTCATAGAATTTTATATCAATGTTCTGCCCCTGCGCTTGCAGATCCTCTTTCCCAATGGTCAAGGCGTTGCGACCGGGTTCTCCCAAGATCGCCAAATTACCTGTTAGAGGAAGGATGGCGCCAATTCGAACTTGATTAGCTTCGCGCCGATTTTTCTTTGCAAGCCAAACTCCTCCGATTATTAGAACGGTGGCAAGGATTGCCAACCCTACCCAAGTGCTTTTCCGCATTTTGCTCTCCCTCCGCGTCGTTTGAGTTCTGCTACTTAGGCCTTCTCTCAGGAAAAAAAAGCTTCTCCAGTTTTCCGCTAACAACCAGGTTTGTTGGGATGTCCTCATCGATCAACTTCCCCGCACTCATCAGGTATATCCTGTCACTCAAAGCGAGACACTTATCAATGTTCTGTTCGACCAATAAAACGGCAGATCCTAGTTCGTGCTTAAGCCTGGAGATCGCGCTAAAGATCATGTCAGCAATCGCCGGCGCAACGCTCGCTGTGGGTTCGTCAAGCAGCAGCACCTTGGACCGGTCCATCAACACCATTGCAATGGCTAACATTTGGCGTTCTCCCCCACTCAGGAGACCCGCTTTCTTGCTTCTCACTATGTCAAGCGTCGGGAAAAAAGAACTGACTATCTTGCTTTGATTCGCAAATTCACTGCCATTCTTTCGACTACCTAACGCGAGATTTTCCTCAACACTGAGGTTGGCGAAAACCTCGCCGCCTTGTAGGAGATAACGAACGCCAACCTTTGCCTTTTCAGACGGGGTCAACCGAGTCACATCTGTTCCCCCCAGTTGAACCCGTCCAACCACACTGCCCCCGGTCATTCCCAACAAACCGGCTATGGCCTTCAGAAGCGTTGACTTGCCGGCCCCATTGGGGCCGATAACGCCAACCGTCTCGCCCGCGCATACGTTTAGAGACACCCCGTGCAAGATTTCCTTTCGGTCGTAACATGCATGGATGTCATTTACTTCTAATATCCTAACTGACTGTTGCATGGCTCGAGTTCAAATACACTTCTCTGAGAAGAGACGTTGCCTGACGGGTCTCATCGGCAAGACCTTCATGAAATTTGCCCCCGTCCTTGAAAATGATAATTCGGTCTGAGACATCAAAGACGAAGTCGAGCGAATGCTCGATAATGACAACGGATTTCCCTAAGGTTTTGAGTTTTTTCACTAGCCTCAGAATGGACTCTCGCATCTTTATGTCGAGACCAGAAATCGGCTCATCGAGCAGGAGAACCTTCGAATCCCTCACTAGAAGCATGGCTATCGCCAGTAATTTTGTTTCGCCGTAAGAAAGACTGAGCGCAGGGCTATCCTCTTTCATGGACAAGCCAACAAATTCAAGCCAATACCTAGCGTTGGCTAGTTCTTCCACTTTTCGCTTACTCAACCACGACCATTTTAGGAAAGCTGTGAATAAACTTTCTTCATGCTCGTCTTGCTGTGCCACAAGCATGTTCTCCAAAACACTCATTCCACTGAAAACCCGTGCGTCCTGAAACAGTCGCCCTATCCCAATTCCCGCTCTTTTGTACGGTGCCAATTTGGTGACGTCGACCGCTCCCAGCAACACCCGACCAACATCCGGCTTCACGAAACCTGAGATGATATTAAAGAGCGTGGTCTTGCCTGACCCGTTCGGGCCTATCACCCCCAACAATTCCGCGTCCTTCAAGCTGAAGGACACGTCTCTAACGGCCGCCACGCCGCCGAAAGATTTACTAACCGTCTCCAAAGTGAGTACGCTGTTCATGTTTTTTCGAACCTGTACTCCCCCGCGATTCCCTGCGGCCTAAAAAAAACAAAACCGACGAGGAGCAAACCGTAGATCATTCGCCTCACATTAGGAGCCACCGTGTCGGGCATGCCAAGAAACAACAGAAGTTCTGGAATTAGAAGGAGTAGCACTGTGCCCACAATAGGCCCGCGTAGGTTACCGGCACCGCCAACCAAAACTATGGAAAGAAGGAAGATGCTGTCCTGTAGCGTGAAACTGGTCGCCGAAACGTAAGTAATGTAATGAGCCAACAGAGCCCCGGCTAACCCCGCGCAAGCCGCAGCAATGGCGAAACTCTTCACCTTGACTAAACTCACATTCTTACCCATGGCCTCCGCCGCGATTTCATCATCACGAACGGCTCTAAGCACGCGACCGAAAGGAGCTTTCAACAACACTATTATCAGGAGAATTGACAACCCCGAGACTACACCGCTGAACACGAAGTATTTAGCAGGTGTGTCGACCAACTGGCCAAATATGCTGACCCTCGGGATGCCTCGTAAGCCGTAAGGTCCACCTGTCAGCGACGTCCAGTTAAAAAGGATCTCAAAGACGATAATTTGGAATGCGAAAGTGGATAGTACAAAGTAATCGCCTTTGAGCCTTACAGTAGGAAATGAGACTAACAGGCTGACGCTGGCTGTGCTGAGAGTTGCAAGTGCGAAAGCAGCCACAACGTTGAGCCCCAATTTCAATGTCAGGATGGCCGAAATGTAAGCGCCGATGCCGAGGAAAGCAGCATGACACATGGAGAGCAATCCCGTGTAGCCTACCAAAATGTTTAATGACAGAGCCAACAATAGATAGATACTAATGAGAGTCAGCAGATGGAATACATAATTCATGCCTTCTCCTCAAGACGCATTCTCACCCCTAAAAGGCCTTCGGGCCTGAAGAGCAGGAACGTCGTTAGAATCACAAAGACAATCGCACTTTGCCATCTCGAGGAAAGAACCCACGAGGAAAAAGATTGAAGTAGGCCAAGCAACAAGCCGCCGAGAATTGCACCTCCGAAGTTACGCACACCTCCCACTATCACTGCTACGATAGCTATCAGGACCGCCGAAAAACCCACATTAGGATCTATTCCAACATCAGCGACGGATAACATCGCGCCAATGCCCGCTAAAACCGAGCCAAGCGCGAAAACCATCAATCTATATAACTTAATGTCTATTCCAATCACTTCTGCGAGGAGGGGGTTACTTGATATTGCTGTTAGCGTCTTGCCGAATCTCGTATACTTAAAGGTCACGGAATATGAAAGCGTAATTACGATCACACTCACTAGCCCTAGTAACTGCACCTCGCTTAGGACTACGCCACCGAATATGTAGGCGTTCGCAGTGTGATAGTTCAGAATTCGCGTCTGGTTACCGAAAACGATTGCTGCGAGATTCTGCAGAATAATGTAGATACCTAATGAACTGATGAGGGTAATCGCCGAGTGAGCATTCCGCTTGAACAAAGGTCTGTAAATAACCAATTCCGTGAGCACGCCAACACCTGCTGCACCAACGACGCCCGTTAATATCGCCAAGAAAAGTGGGAACTGAAAGCTCGTAATGGCGGAAAGAAAAAGGTACCCGGATATGGTATAGACGATCCCGTGCGCGATATGAAGTGTCCGTGTTGTTCCGTAGACAAGAGCGAATCCGAGAGAAACTATGGCGAAAATGGAGCCGGCGGCTAATCCATTAAGCAGCAATTGAGATAGTACACGTACCCCCATAACCTCGCAGAACCATGATCACCTGAAAGCTTGCGGTAGCTCTAGTTAGGCGAAGTTAGTCGCGGGGGACCTTAGGTATCGCAAGATCTCATCAAGCTAACTTTTTCGCGAATGTACGTCTTTTCGAGTCTCCTCTAGATAATAGAACCGAAGTGGTTTTTCGGGCTGAAGTTATAGGTAGTCGAGACCGCTAACGATGAATAGGACGCCGGAATAGGCTCGGGGCAAGAGATACTATGCGATCGAGCAACCAATCAGATGTATTCGATAGCTCAAATTTACTACTCTAGAATTGTCGGACCAATACCGGCGATGTTAACAAAGCGCATCAAGAATCCTTCATGTGCTCGGCAAAGTGCCTCCAAAGCGGAATCTCAACTGGCCAATACGTGAACAGAAAAATCCGATGGTAAGGGGGTTGGAAAGAACTGGAAAACTCTTGATTTTCTTCGGTGGCTGCAATTTTCGAAAATGCAAAAACTTACCTTTTAGCCGGTTATTTAATTCGCAATGGGGAGGCCAAGGGTTCGATCTCCTCTGCTCCTGGAGTTAACTCAGGTACTCTTGGCTAACTCACCTCATCTGACTGGTCGTCCAAATCGAACAAGTGTTGATTCTGAACTTGCCTTGCGCGGTGAAGGTGGCCTAAGACGCTATTTCGAGTCAAACCTAATCGGGCTGCAGCTGCTCGCATGCTGCCCCCTGTCGCCTGTCTAACCGCTTCGATACTGCAATGCTTAGCCCGAGCCGACCACTGTTTGAACGTTTCGTCCCGGCGAAGCACGCAGAGTTCGAAGGGTAAGACAATGTCGCCTTCTCCAGCCATCGATCGTAAAGAAGATTCGGGATCTTCTGAATCGATCTCGCTGGCATCCCACACCGATGGACAATCTTCAAATGTAGATGACGACGCCGAGTGAATGGAATCCGAGGATGTCAGAGGATACTCCGTTTGAGACCTCAGTCTCGCAAATGCATACTGCACCAAACCGACTGAGATTGGTTCCTCAACTTCGACATAGCTTGTTAGTTCAAAGATTAGATTGCGAAGTGACCTAATGTTGCCGCCGTAGTGGGCCCGACAAAGTAATTCGAGTGCATTTTGCTCAATCGTATAACTCTCACTATGCCTCACCAAGTCAGGGATCAAGGCCGCAGCCTCTCGGAGACAACCATAAACAATGGCGGGAATGTCTTCGCGGCGTTCTCTCAGCGGATAGGTTTTGATGGTCAGAACTGCCAGCCGGCAATAAAGGTCCTCGCGGAATTTGCCATCGTGCGTCATCACGGACAAGTTTCGTGATGTCGCGGCGATGATTTGCACATCGCATGACCGATAGTGATTGTCGCCGAGTCGCTTGATTTGTTTTTCGTCGATCGCTTTCAGCAGTCTGTTCTGAACGCTTGGTGGGATGTCGCCAATTTCGTCTAAGAATAAGATTCCACCATGCGCCTCCTCAAACAATCCGATGCGGTCCCTATCTGCTCCTGTAAATGCCCCTTTTCGATGACCGAACAGTTCTGCTTCTACCAGGAGTTCTGGGAGGTTTGCACAATTCAGTTCAATAAAAGGATTGACGGCGCGCGCCGAGATCCGATGTATCTGACGCGCCATTTCCGTTTTTCCCGTACCGGTCTCACCCGTTATTAAAATGTTGTAAGGTCTTCGAGCAACACGTGCGATATCCGCTCGCATCCATTGCGCTGCGCGACTCATCTGGTTTGCGAAGATATCTCTGACCTTGTGCGAGCAATCGCGACGTACCCGACCGCCCTTTTGTTCTGACATGTCCAGTGCTTTGACGCTTTCGCTTGATCTTTGTATAAGCATGAGGAAACTTGGTTATGAATTTATTGTTCAACCTGAAGTTGTCCCCATAACACACGTTGAGTATGCCGTTTACCATTAAGAGACGGCAGAAGTAGTTGGAAATTCCATTCTTGGCAGGCATTTCTCACGCTTTTCCTTCAGTAGGTTCGTCTAACAGTTCAAGACAATCCTCAACCGGTGGCCTCGGATTAATAACTTCCTAATATCTCTTTGAGAAAACTTTGAGAACGCTCGTTGACTCGTTGTGGCACACTCCAGCAGTAAAGTCTTTAACGGGTGACAGAGATAGATGCGCTTGGCAGATTCCCGCGAGTTCAATCCAGACACTAGACAGGCATCACGCTCTTGACGAAAATAGGCATCATCGCTCATTGATTCGACTCAACCCGCGAATCTTTTTTTGCTCAGCTGGAATTTCACTCGTTGTCTCCCGTCTACAACGAATGTGCGAACATTGATTTTGATCTAAGCAAGACAGAATCGTCCGTGAGGCCACCTAATTCGGAGCGTCCACCCATGGCTACCGGAAGAATTCCTTATAGAACTTCGGCATCTTTGTCGCCGTACAGGACGGCAGCTGCGATACTTTTGATCGCGTTGTTAGAAGTTCCTCAGGTCACCGCACAAAGCGAAATAATCTCGCCGGGTAAAAATATTGAGACCATTGGAGTACCCGCAATTCCGGGATCGCTTGTTCGTGAAGTTGATCCATATAGAGGAGCCTATGGACTGCCATTAGCTGGGTGGAATCCTGTTAAGCGTGAGATCTGGCTGAAGGGATTGTCGAGCGTGACCTGGATATCACGCGTGAGAAGTCCGGGCGCAGCACCGGAAACTTCCTCGATCTATATCAAGACGAGCGGTATCTACGACATCTACCTGCAACCTCAGAATCGCTATCTTGCCTACACGAGAGATGTTGATGGTAATGAGCAGTTTCAACTCTACAGCTATGAAATTTCCGGGGGTAAGTCGACTCTGCTCTCCGATGGTAAGACTCGAAGTACAGAACCAGTCTGGTCTAATCGTGGAGACAAAATAGTTTATAGTTCCGCTCCTACTGGGCAAGTTGGGGTTAACCTTCGATTAGTTAATGCTCTTGATCCAACTTTTGATCATTTGCTCGTTCAATCATCGCGTGGCTACCTGAAAGCTTACGACTGGTCCCCGGACGACAAACAGGTGGTCTATTGCGACTTCAGCGCCAACATTGCCAGCACGCTTTGGCTGATCGACGTGACTTCGGGCAGCAAAGTTTTGCTCTCGCCTAAGAGATCTACTCAGGATCTCTACGACAATCCGCAATTCAGTAAAGACGGGAAAGGTATCTACGTCGTCACGGATCATGATTCCGACATGCGACGATTGGCCTACATCGATCTCGCGTCGCACCAGTTCACGTATGTCCCTTCGGAGACGCGGTGGGATGTCGAAGAATTTCAGCTCTCGCCAAATGGAAAGCTGCTGGCATTCCTGACAAATGAGGACGGCATCTCGCGACTTCACGTGTTTGACAGAAAGGCTGGCAAGGAAATTTCGGTTCCCCAAAGTCAGCTAGGCGTCCTCTCAGATCTCAAGTGGAATTCCGCATCAACCGAGATAGCCTTCAATTTCAAGTCGGGTCGAACACCGAACGATGTCTATTCAATAAACTTCGAGACCGGCAAAGAAGAACTCTGGGCACGAAGCATCACTAACGGAGTCAAGACCGAAAAGTTTGCAATACCTGAACTCATCCACTGGCCTTCCTTCGACAAGCGAACTATCTCTGGATTTCTCTATCGACCTCCAAGCAAATTCACCGGTAAGCGTCCGGTCATCATCACCATTCACGGCGGACCGGAGGAACAGTTTCGGCCCACCTTCAGATATGAACAGAACTACTACCTGAATGAACTCGGTGTAGCAAAGATTTATCCAAATGTGCGCGGGTCGGCTGGCTACGGTAAGGCTTTCTTAAATCTCGACAACGGACTACGCCGTGAAGATGCTGTGAGAGACGTCGGCGCTTTGTTGGATTGGATTAGAACGCAACCGGATCTGGATGCCGAACGCGTGTTGGTTGAGGGTGCGAGTTATGGCGGGTATCTCGCACTCTCAACAGCATACAACTACCCCAACCGCATCAAAGCCGCAATTTCTGACAGTGGCATGGTTAACCTTGGCGGCTTCGTTACGAGCGCCAAAGATTGGCGAGTCGAACTCCAGCGTTCCGAGTTTGGCGACGAACGCCAACCAAAGATTAGAAAATTCATGGAATCGACTGCTCCGCTGAACAACGCGAAGAAGATCAAGAAGCCTCTTTTGCTCATTCAAGGTGAAAACGATCCACGAGTTCCCGCCGCCGAAGCTGCTAGGTTTGTTGCTGCAATAAAAGGTCGAATACCTGTTTGGTACATCCTCGCGAAAGATGAAGGACATGGGTTCTCACAACAAGCCAATCGAGATTTCCAACTGTACGCGACGATCATGTTTGTCAAAGAGTTTCTGCTGAAATAAGCAGAAAAATCCTAAACCCTAAGCCGCAAGCACCGCGCGGCGACAACCTCTAAGGAGAAAATCAAATGAAAAACGCAAAGCTATTGGTATCGAGTCTTTGTATGGTCGCTGTATTGGCCTTCACAATGCCGGCAGCCGTTTATGCCGATGAGGGACCACAAGGGGGCGTGAAATCGACTAAAGATGCACCACCGCCGCCTCCTCCATCAAGCGGCAGTGGACTTCTGGGAGCGTTAATAGCGTACTTACTCAGTTAGCTCGTCTCGATTGCCAAAGATTCCAGCAGGACGAAGGTTGCGGCTTTCGCCTGCTGGAGTCTGCAATTTCTTTTCAAGGCCATGTTTTGGAATTCCCGCAGCAAAGTTTTTGTCGGCGCAACTTCAATTGGCTTGGTATTGGTATGTTCTCTAAAGATTTGTTCGCAGACATCTTCCACGCAAACCATTCCGATCAGATCCCAACAGGAACTAGCGCTCGCGTTGTTGAAGGCTCAGGACGAACGACCGGCTGATGTTCCGAGTCTACTCAAAGCTAATGCACAATTGGTATCGGAAGCATTTTGGCAACAGATTCTTGATGCAGCAGTTCGGCGATACTCACAGAACGAGCAAGATCGCGCCTTCCTTTTATATGCAATTGCCGAGCAAGTTGCGGCCGAGCTTAAAAACAAAAAACTCTTGGCCAAAACTTACTATTACTTAGGTCGATCCTATTCAGGCATAAATCAATTCGACAAGGCACAGGCCGCTTATCTCGAGAGTAAGAAAGCGTTCGCCGCTGCAGGGCTTGATCGTGATCTCATTTACATCCTGAGCGACCTAGGAACGCTCAGCTTCATTCAGGAAGACTACACGGCCGCAAGAAACTATTCCGAAGAGAGTGTTAAGCTGGCAGATGGTCTCAAAGGTAGTGGCGCGCCGCCGGGAGCGTGGCCTGACGAATTCGGTGAGGCTGGAGCGCTGAGCACTCTCGGCGAACTTGCTGCACGTGAAGGAAACATCTCGCAAGCGCTCGACGACTTGCAACGATCACTTACTCTTTATCAACACCTCAACGATGCCAAATCGTCGTATGACTATTACCTCGCCGATGTTTACGCGTCCTTAGGCCGTGTCAACATGTCTGCGGGAGATAACGTGCAAGCGCTCGCGGTCCTAAGTAAAGCACTCGTCATTTCAAAAGTCTTAAAAAACCAGCAGCAGGAAGCAAGTCGACTAAATGACATTGGATTCTTGTACATGGAACAGGAAGATTATGCTCAGGCGAGAGCGAAGTTTGAGGAAAGCTTGTCGATCTATCGACTGCTCAAGAACCAGCGCGAGGAATCAAGAGTCCTCTTGAATCTTGGGGTGATTGAGCAACGTGAAACCCGCTACGATAAGGCACTGGTCCTTTTTCAATCGAGCCTTGAAGCAGCGAACGCTCCAGAGACTGTCGATATTCGAATTGCAGCGGGCGAAGGAATAGGTGTTGTCCTGGCTGGGAAGAAGGACTTCGCTTCTGCGCTTCAAATTCTCGATGAGAGTCTTGCGTTGGCGAAGAAGATCAACGATCGGACACGCCTGACTGAACTCCTGTGGCGTTTAGCAGAGGTTCGCTATGAGATGGGAGATTTCGCAGGATCCTTGCGGCTTGCCCA
>Ga0134128_10010142_pt1 | contig 11294 bp, 8 predicted proteins | sample KB31754_FD_96462 | JGI IMG/M metagenome (GOLD analysis project Ga0134128, IMG submission 96462) | Terrestrial soil microbial communities with excess Nitrogen fertilizer from Kellogg Biological Station, Michigan, USA - KB3-175-4 | ecosystem: Environmental > Terrestrial > Soil > Unclassified ...
AAGCCAGCTCAGCCCGCGCCTCGGCGTGGTGTGGCAGGCCACCGGCAGCACCACGGTGCACGCCGGCTACTCGCGCTACTTCACGCCGCCGGCCACGGAGATGATCACCACCGCCAACATCGCCAGGTTCGACGGCACCACCAACGCGGTATCCAACCCCGGCAACGCGACGCCGCTGGCCGAGCGCGCGAACTACTTCGACGTGGGCGTTTCGCAGAACGTCGGGCCGGCCTGGACGCTGGGCCTGGACACCTACTACCGCCAGGTTCAGCGCCTGCAGGACGAAGGCCAGTTCGGCGCCGCGCTGGTCTATTCCACCTTCAACTACGACCGCGGCCACATCGGCGGCGTGGAATTCACCGCCAACTACGGCGATGGCCCGCTCTCGGCCTACTTCAACCTCGCCTACAGCCGTGCGATGGGCAAGCGGGTGATCACCAGCCAGTACAACTTCGCGGTGGACGACCTGGCCTACATCGCCGACAACTACATCCATCTCGACCACGACCAGACCTGGACCTCCTCCGGTGGCGTCAACTACGCATTGAGCGGCAGCACCAAGGTCGGCGCCGACTATCTGTTCGGCAGCGGCCTGCGCAGGGACGGCACGGTGCCGAACGGTGCTCGTCTGCCAGCCTATTTCCAGCTCAACCTCAACGTGTCGCACGACTTCGCGTTCGACCGTTTCGGCAAGCTGCACACGCAGCTGGCGCTGATCAACGCGCTGGACCGCACCTACGAACTGCGCGACGGCACCGGCGTCGGCGTCGGCGCGCCGCAGTTCGGACCGCGCCGGGGCCTGTACCTCAGCCTGCAGAAGGATTTCTGACTTTGTGCCCTCTCCCCTTCGGGGAGAGGGTTGGGAGAGGGGCCAATCTCGCGGTAAGCCTCCACGAGGCTGCGCAGGGGCATCCGTTATGCTTGTTGCGTTTCCCGGCGATGAAGCGACCGATGGCCTCCCGACTCCCCGAACCTTCCGCCGACGAGCGCGCGCATTCCGACCGCCTGCTGCGCCAGTTGCGCGAGCAGATCGCCGCGCACGGGCCGATGCCGTTCTCGCAGTTCATGGAGCGCAGCCTGTACGCGCCGGGGCTGGGCTACTACAGCGCGGGCAAGACCAAGTTCGGCGAGGCGGGCGATTTCGTCACCGCGCCGGAACTGGGCGAACTGTTCGCGCGCTGTGTGGTGAATGCGGTGATGCCGGTGCTGGACACGCTGGGCGGCGAGGCGAACTTCCTCGAACTCGGCGGCGGCAGCGGCGCGTTCGCGGCGGCGGCGCTCAAGGCGTTCGCCGCAGGCGGCAGCTTGCCGCATCGCTACCTGATCCTCGAACCCAGCGCCGACCTGCGCGAACGCCAGCGCGAGCGCCTCGCCGCCGCGTTGCCGGCCGAACTCAACGCACGCGTCAGGTGGCTGGATGGTCCGCCCGACCACGGCTGGCGCGGTGTGCTGTTCGCCAACGAGGTGATCGACGCGTTGCCCGCCACGCGCATCGCAATGAAGGGCGGCGAGGTGTACGAGGAACACGTGGCGCTGGACGGCGAAGGGCGGCTGATGCGCGTGGACCGTCCCGCCGACGCGCTGGTGGCCGGCGCGGTGCGCCACGTCGAACGCGACCTCGGTGCGGATTTCGCCGACGGCTACCGCACCGAGATCCTGCCGCAGCTGCCGTACTGGCTGCAGGCGGTGGCCGGTTCGCTGGAAGCCGGCGTGATGCTGTTCGTCGACTACGGCTACGTGCGCCGCGAGTTCTACCAGCCGGATCGCCGCGACGGCGCGCTGATGGCGCACTACCGCCACCACGCGCACGGCGATCCGCTGTGGCTGCCCGGCCTCAACGACCTCACCGCCTCGGTGGATTTCACCGCGCTGGCCGAGGCCGGCAACAGCGCCGGCTTCGGCGTGGCGGCCTACCTGCCGCAGGCGCAGTTCCTGATCGCCAGCGGCCTGCAGGAGGCCTTCGAGGCAGCGCATGCCGAAGCCGCCGATGAGGCGGCGCGCTACCGGCTGGCGCAGGAAGTGAAGCGGCTCACCTTGCCCGACCGCATGGGCGAGCGTTTCCAGGCGATGCTGTTCGCGCGTGGGCTGGAAGTGCTGCCGCTGCCGGCGGAATTGCTGGTCGCCGATCAGGGCGGGCGGCTGTAACCCGCGGTTCGTCAGTCCGCCTGTTCGCGGAACTGCACTACATTGCCTTCCGGATCAAAGCCGTCGCAAACACGCGTTCCCTGAAACAGCCACTCGCGCCCGGTCGGGTCGAGCTGGCCGCCGTGGGACTGCGCCGCCTCGCGTGCCGCCGCAAGGCTGGCGACCGGGAAAACCAGCTTGATGGCGGTGTTCTCGCGGCGCTCTGGCGGCTCGGCGATGTGGATGAATGCCGCGCGTTCGCGCGGAACCGCAACGAGCACGAGCTGGAAAGCGTCCGACTCCAGCACGATATGGTCCTGTTCCTGATACGCGACGCGGAGGCCGGCGACGTTTGCGTAGAAGTCGCCGACCCTGGCGATGTCCTTGGCGTAAACGACGGCGGCGGCGGGCAAACCGGGCATGGCGACTTCCCTGTGGTGAAGGAGCTTATTGCGCGACCCGCTTGGTCGCCCCGCGCCCCAGCGCCATGCCCTTCAGCACGTTGAGCGCCTGCGCCAGCGCGTAGTCGCTGGTGGCGAGCGTGCCCTCGGCGGCGCTGCCGTCGGCGTCGATGTTGCCGCCGGCCTTCGCGTTCTCGTTGGCGAGATGGTTGGGCAGGTCGGCCTCGGAGCTGATAAGCTCGGCCGCCGCGTCGGCCTTGCGCACGCTAAGGTCGGCGAGCGGGATGTCGGGCTTGATGCCTTCGGCCTGGATCGAGGTGCCGTTGGGTGTGTAGTAGCGTGCGGTGGTGATCTTCACCGCGTGGTCGGCATCCAGCGGCAGCACGGTCTGCACCACGCCCTTGCCGAAGGTGCGCTGGCCGATCAGCAGGGCGCGGTGGTTGTCTTTCAGCGCGCCGGAGACGATCTCGGCGGCGGAGGCGGTGCCGTGGTTCACCAGCACCACCAGCGGCGCGCCGTTGAGCAGGTCGCCCGGGTGCGCGCTGAAGCTCATGTTGGAGTCGGCCAGGCGGCCGCGCGTGGTGACGATGGTGCCGGAGTCGAGGAAGTCGTCGCTCACCCCCACGGCGGCGGTGAGCAGGCCGCCCGGGTTGTTGCGCAGGTCGAGCACGGCGCCTTTCGGCGCGCCGTCCTTGCCGACCAGCGCAGCCAGCTTGCGCTCGAGGTCGGCGGCGGTGTCGCTCTGGAACTGGGTGATGCGGATGTAGTCGTAGCCCGGTTCGAGCTGGTGCACCTTGACGCTGGTGATCGCGATGTTCTCACGCGTCAGGTGCATATCCACCGGGCTGTCGCTGCCCTTGTGCACGATGGTCAGCGTGATCTTGCTGCCGGGCTTGCCGCGCAGCCTCTTGAACATGTCGTCCACGTTCTGCGGGTCGACCAGCACGCCGTCGATCTTCACGATGCTGTCGCCGGGCCTGATGCCGGCGCGGGAGGCGGGCGTGTCGTCGATCGGGGTGACGATCAGCAGGCCGCCGTCCTGCTGCAGTACCTCGATGCCGAGACCGCTGTACTGGCCGGTGGTGTCCTCGTCGAGCTGGGCCAGGCCTTCCTTGTCCAGGTATTCGCTGTGCGGATCGAGCCCGGCGAGCATGCCGGTGATCGCGTCCTTCATCAGCGCGTGGTTGCTCACCGGCTCCACATAGGCCTGGCGCACGATGTCGTAGACGCGGCTGAAGCGGCGGATGTCCTGCAGGTCGACCTGGTTGTCGGCGGGCTTGGCGGGCGCATCGGCGCGAACATGGGCGGGTGCCAGGTCGGTGGGCGGTTCGGGCGCGCTCGCGGCCGGTGCCGGCGCGGTCTGCGCATGGACGAACGGCGCCGCCAGCAGCAGCGCGCACAGGCTGTAGGTGGAAAACCGCATGGAACGACTCCGGGGAAGGGGATGCGCCCGTCGTGCGGGCAGCAGGTTTCGACACCGCCAGCCTGCGACGATGGCAGGCGGCCGTCAACGGTGCTGGCTGAACCGGGGGCTCAGCGATGCTGGGCCAGCCAGCTGCGCGGGTCGACCGGCTGGCCGTCGCGGCGCAGCTCGAAATACACGCCGGTGTTGATGCCGGTGGGCGGCGCGGCGGTGCCCACCGCCTGGCCGGCGGTGACCGCATCGCCCACGTTGTGCAGCAGGGTTTCGTTGTTGCCGTACATGCTCATCCAGCCGTTGCCGTGGTTGAGGATCAGCAGCATGCCGTAGCCGCGCAGGAAGCCGGCGTAGACCACCCGGCCGTTTGCCACCGCGCGCACCTCGCTGCCGCCGGTGGCGCGGATCAGCACGCCGTTGCCGTAGCTGTGCACCGCGCCCGCCGCCGGCCACGGCAGGTTGCCGCGAATGTCGGCGCCCGCGCCGCCCACCGCGATCGGCGGCGGCGCCTTGCCGCCGTGCTTGCGCGCGGCCGCCTGGCGCGCGGCTTCGCGGGCGGCGGCCTCGCGCATGGCCTGGTCGATCTGCTTCTGCAGGCGGTCGACCAGGGCGTTGAGCGAGTGCTCGTCCTGCCTCAGCGCGGCCAGCCGCTGCGCCTGGTCCTGGTAGGTGGCGTCGGTTTCGGCGGCCAGCTTCTGCTGCGCGGCGCGCTGCTTCGCCAGCTGCCGGTTCTGCTGTTCGCGCTGGGCACGCTGGGCCTGCAACGCCTGTTGTTCGGCGGTGATCTGGCTTTCCAGCGCCTGCAGTTGGGCGAGGCTGGCCAGCAGCTGCTGCACCTTCTGCATGCGGTCCTGCTGGAAGTATTTCGAATAGACCAGGGCGCGCGCGATGCGGCCCACGTCCTCGTTGTCCAGCAGCAGGCGCAGGTCCGAACCGTGGCCCAGCGCGTAGCTGGCGCGCAGCAGGTCGGCGATGGCGGCCTTCTGTCCGGCCAGCTTCTGCCGCAGGTCGGCGCGCTGCTGCTGCAACTGTTCGAGTTGCCGCTGCTTGGCGGCGATCTCGGCGTCGGTCTGGCGCAGGGCGCGTGCGGCGGCGGACAAGGCGGTGGTCTGCTTCGCCAGTTCCGTATTGAGCTGGTCGCGACGCGCGGCAGTGGCGGCCTGCTGCTTGCCAAGCGCCTGCACTTCCTGGTGCACGTTGCTCAGCTTCTGCTTCGCCGCGGCCTGCTCGGCCTGGCTCTTGTCCTGCCGCGCCAAGGCCGGTGCGACGGCGAGTGCGGCGCTCAGTGCCAGTACGGAGAGGGCGGGAAGGCGGGCGACGCGGACAGGGCTGGGCATCGGCCGATTATCGCCGAGCCCGCGGACGGCGGCGAGCCGCCCGCGGGCCGGTCGTTCATGCGATGGATGCGGGTGGCCGTCAGCGGGCCGCGACGGCCGTGGCCGCCGGCAGCGCCAGCGCCTTGCGCAGCTCGGCGCGCGCCGCCGCGTAATCCGCCTGCCAGACGGGATCGTCCAGCAGTCGCCCGCCGAGCACGGTGCCGGCGAGGCGGCCGGCTTCCACGTCGCTGGGGTAGTGCACGCCCATCACGATGCGGTGGTGGGCGTACAGGTCGGCGCGGGCGAAGATCGCCGCCCGCCGTTCCGGCACCATGTTCGCCAGCAGCACCGCCTCGGTGTAGCCCAGCGTGGCATGGCCGCTGGGGTAGCTCCAGTCGTCCGGCTGCTCCTGGCTTAGCGGATGCACCGCATGCGACACCAGCACGGGGCGCGGATGGCGCCAGAAGGCCTTCACGGCCTTCACCTCGCCCTTGTCCCAGGCCGCCACGCGGGCGAAGTACGCCGCCGTACGCGGCAGCTGCTGCGGCGTGAACAACGCGCCGAACACGTCGGCGAAGCGGAATACGCTGTGCAGCCGGTCGGCTTGCGCCGCGGCGATTTCCGCGGGCGTGCGGTGGGCCTGCACGGCGAGCACGCCGTCGAGGTCGCGCCGTGCCGCCTGGGAGCCGGCGGCGGGCGGCGGGGGCAGCAACGCCGCGAGGTCGACCGCGGGCCCGTTGCCGTCGGCGGCGAACGCGGGCAGGGCGGCGAGCAACAGCAGGGAAAGCAGGATCGGTTTGCGCATCGTCAGAACCTCGCCGACAGCATGAGCTGGTAGTTGCGTTCGGGGATGGTGAAGTACAGCGGCGTGTTGTCCTGCGCGGTATAGCCGGCGAGGTCGTAGATGTGCTTGTTGTCGAACACGTTGCCGACCTGCACGCCGACGCGCACGTCCTTGAGCGCGCTGCCGTCTGGCGCGAAGGTGTAGCTGGCGGCGAAATTGGTGACCGCATAGCCGCCCATGCGCTGGGTCTCGCCGCTGTCGCCGTAGCGCTGGCCGACGAACTTGTCGACCAGCGAGGCATACAGCGGGCCGTCGCGGTAGATCAGGCCCAGCGCCGCGGTCTTGTGCGGTGCGTTCGGCAGCCACCGGTTCGTGTCGTTGTCGATCGCGCGGTTGAGCGAGCCGTTCGCGTACAGGCTGAGGCCGGCACCGAGCAGGTAGCTGCCTTCCAGCTCCAGGCCTTTGTAGGTGGCGCCGCCGGCGTTGTAGAAGTAGCTGATGCCGCCGATCTTGCGGCTCTCGATCTTGTTGGTGAAGCGGATGTCGTAGACGTCGGCCGACAGGTTCAGGCGGTCGTCGCTCCAGGTGGTGCCGAGCTGGACGTTGGTGGTGCCCTGCGGCTTGACGTCGCTACCCTGCGGGTCCCTGGTGTAGAACGTGTTGAGGTTGGGCGCGAGGAAACCCTTGGCCCATTGCGCGTAGGCCGTCCAGTGGTCGACGAACTGCCAGTGCACGGCCAGCGAGGGCAGCACTTTGTTCCAGGTCTTGCCGTACTGCAGCGGCAGGCCGGTCTTCTGGTTCACCGTGGCGTCAATGCTGCGCTTGAAGTTCACGTCCTTCACGCCGCCGGTGAGCCAAGCAGTGTCGGTGAAGTTCCACTGGTATTCGAGGTAGGGCTGGAAGGTGCGCAGCGTGTCGTTCATGCGGCGGTCGACCGCGGTGCTGGCCGGGATGCCGTTGAGCGCGCCGTCCAGCGTCTCGTCGGTCTCGACCTGCCAGCGCAGGTTGTCCTGGTGGTCGTACCAGAAGCCGGTGTGCAGTTCGCCCGGGCCGAATTCCTTCACGAGGCGGAAGATGTCGCCCCAGGAGCGGTACCAGTTGCGCATGCGCTGGCCGGGCACGTCGTTGGCGCCGTACACCGTGCCGTTCGGCGTCTCGCCGTTGGGGTCGACGCCGTTGAAGCCGAAGTGGTTGTAGCCGTAGGTGTAGACCTTGTCGTCGACCGTCCAGCCGTTGTCCGCGTAGTGCAGGCCGACGTAGCCCATGTCGGTGTTGATCTCGTCGCGGTTGTAACGGTAGTAGTCCTGGCTGGCGGGATCGTTGCTCAAGCCGTAGTTCGGGCCGTACTGCTGCAGCTCGGCCAGCGTGGCGCCGAACGGCACGTACTGGTGCAGCTTGTTGTACAGGCCCATGAAGGTCAGCGTGAGGTGGTCGCCGAGCGGCTGCACGATCTTCGCCATCACATTTTGCCGGCGCTGGCCGGCATAGCTGAGATAGCCGTCCGAGTCGCCGTTCTGCGCAATCAGCAGGGCGGTGGTGCCGCCGGTCCGGTCGATGCGGCCGGTGTCGAGCTCGGCGCCTTCCGTGCGGGTGTTCCAGCTACCGAAGCTGAGCCAAGGTTCGATGCCGAAATCCGCCGTCGGATCCTTCGAAGTCACCGCCACGGTGCCGCCGAAGGTGGCGTTGCCCAGTGTGGAGGCCGTGCCGGGGCCGCGGTCGACGACGATGCCGCCGGTGTCGCGGTTGGTGTAGTAGCTGGTCGAGTGGTGGGTGAAGTCGTTCGAGTCGCCCCACGGCAGGCCGTCGAAGGTGACGTTGTATTCGCCGTCGTTGAAGCCGCGCAGGTTGACCTGCGCCGCTTCCATCAGGCCCGGCCCGTTCGGCGCCACGGTGGAGACGCTGGGCGAGATCGCGATGGCGTCGGTGTAGTCGCCGCTGGGCGGGATGTTCTCCTGCAGGTACAGGCTGCCGATCAGCGACTGCGGCTCGGTGGCGAGGGTCGAAGCCTGGGCGGGCACTACGATCGTGGTGGTGGCCGCGGTCACCTTGACCGCGCCGAGGTTCCTGGCGTCCTGCGGCGAGGGCACGGAGCTGGCGTCGTCCGCGTGGACGGGCGCCGCGAGTGCGCCGACGATGGCGAAGGCGAGCAGGGCGAAGCCGTAGCGGCGGGCGGCGGGCGAAATCAGGGGCATGGGTTATTCCGGCAAGTGGCGGCGATGCGCGGAGCGGCATGCTGGCCCCCGGAAATGACAGCCATGCAACAAAAGGAAGATGCGATTGGCGCAAGAAATGACGTGCAGCGCGCAGTCGCGCCAGATCGCGCGTGCGAACAACCACGGCGCCCCATCGTCTAGTGGAAACGACGGGAGGCGCCAGCGGGCGGATGCGCTGCCGGATCAGGCGGCGTGCGCAACCAGGGTCAGGCTGTCGACCGTGAAGCTGCCGTCCGCGTCCATCGCGAAATACGCGCGCACTTCGTCCGGGGCGCCTTGCTGCAGGCTGCGAATCGCCGCGACGTGGGCCGCGTCGGTGCGGGTGCGCGCTACCCAGTCGTCGAAACGCAGCGGCAGCCGCCGCAGGGTCAGGCCGGCAGGCGCGAAGCCGGCGGCGGCCAGCGAGGTCACCCATTCGCTGGGGCGGTAGTTGCGCACGTGGGACACGTCGCGCAGCAGTTCGATGGCCTGCAGGTGGGTGTCCAACAGCGCATCCTCCGGCGCCGCCACGTCGACGAAGATCGCCAGGCCGCCGGGCTTGAGCACGCGGCGCGCCTCGCGCAGGCCGGCATCGCGTTGGCGCCAGTGGTGGGTGCTGAAGCGCGACAGCACGGCGTCGAACTCGCCGTCCGCAAAGGGCAGCCGTTCGGCGGCGGCCTGGCGCACCTCGATGTTGCGCAGCCCGCGCTCGGTCGCGGTCGCGTGTACCGCTTCGAGCATGCTGGCGGTGGGGTCGCAGGCGACCACCTCGCGCACCAGCGGTGCCACCCGGTAGCCGACATGGCCGCCGCCGCAACCGAGGTCGAGCACGCGGGCGTCCGCGTGGCCTTGCAGGGCGGCGGCGATCTGGTCCAGGTCGGCGCCGCTGCCATGCACGGCACTGGCCACGTAGTCCTGCGCGCGCGGGCCGTAATGCGTGGCGGCGAAATCGGCGGTCTGGTTCATGGCGAGGCTCCTGCGCGCTGTCGCCGGCAATGCGCCGGCGCAGCCATGCTGCAAACGATGCGCGCGGCCGGCAAGTTGCGCGATTATCCCGGTATGGACGCTACCAGCCTGGACTCCCTCGACGATCCGCACCGCCAGCTCGGGCGCTTCCTGCGCGCGCGCCGCGAGGCCTTGCCGCCGGCGAGCGGCGCGCCGGGGCCGGTGAGGCGGCGCACGCCGGGTTGGCGCCGCGAGGAAGTGGCCAGCCACGCCGGTATCAGCACCACCTGGTACACGTGGCTGGAGCAGGGGCGCGACATCGCGCTCTCCGGCGCCGCGTTGGCGCGGCTGGCACAGGTGCTGCAACTGGCGCCGGCCGAGCGCGCGTATCTGTTCGAGCTGGCGCGGCGGCGAGATCCTGCCGCGGCCATGGCTGCGCCGACCGCGCCGCCGGCGTTGCAACGCATGGTGGAGGCAATGCCGATGCCGGCCTACCTGCTGGATCGCGCCTGGCGCCGTTGCGCCTGGAGCCCGGCGGCGGCCGAACTGTTCGCGCCATGGGCGGCCAGCGGCGAGCCCTGCCTGCTGCGCTACGTGTTCTTCGACCCCGGCGCGCGCGATTTCATCGACGACTGGGAGGCGCGCGCCAACCGCCTGGTGGACGAGTTTCGCGCGGACACGGCCTTGTATCCGGACGATGCCGGGCTCGTCGCCCTGCTCGCCGAGCTGCGTGCGGCCAGCCCGGTGTTCGCGGCCGGCTGGGAGCGCTATGGCGTGCTGGCGCGCGAGGGTGGCAGCCGCCGCTTCCACCATCCGCAATGGGGCTGCGTGCAGTACGAACAGGCGACCCTGCTGCCCGTGGCCGGCGCCGGGCACAAACTGGTGCTGCTGATGCTTGGCGGCGACGCCGCGCCCGGCGGGCGCTGAGCGCCCCCGTTTCCCGCCGCGGCGCGGGAAATGGCCGCGCCACGGCTGGCGGCAACGGGGCTGTCGCGACAGCTATTTCATTTGGCCGTATAGAAGGCTTTGACGCGACGCAGCAATTGTGTTGTAGTCGAGCCGTAATCCATGAATCCAGTCCGGCGCTCCGGCGCCGCTGGCCTTCTGTGCCCTGCCATCCCGCGAGTGAGCAAGATGAAGCAGTCCGGTGGAACAAGCCTGTACGACGCGGCGTTCGAGCACGACAGCTGCGGTTTCGGTCTGGTGGCGCAGATCGACGGCCGCGCCAGCGCGTGGGTGGTCGATACCGCGTTCGAGGCACTGGCGAAACTCTCGCACCGTGGCGCGGTGAACGCGGACGGCGTGAGCGGCGACGGCTGCGGCGTGCTGATCCGCCGTCCGCAGGCCTGGCTGCGCGCGCTGGCGGACGAGGCGGGCATCGCACTGGGCGAACGCTTCGCGGCGGGGCTGGTGTTCCTCGACCCGAAGGACGCCGCCGCGGCGAGCGTGCTGGAACGGCATCTCGCCGAGGAAGGCGTGCGCGTGGCGGGCTGGCGCGAGGTGGCGGTGAACGAGGAGGCCTGCGGTCCGCTGGCCGCCGCGGCACGGCCGCACGTGCGCCAGCTGTTCGTGGATGCGGGCGAGGGCATGGACGAGGAAGCGTTCGAGCGCGCGCTGTTCCGCGCGCGCCGCCGCGCCGAGGCCGCGCTGGCCGACGATCCGCAGTTCTACGTCGTGACGCTGACGGCCGAGCTGATCGGCTACAAGGCAATGGCCGCGCCGGGTCGGCTGCGCGAGGTGTTCGCCGATCTCGTGCATACGGCGCTGGTCGCGGACGCGGTGGTGTTCCACCAGCGCTTCTCCACCAACACCACGCCGCAGTGGCGGCTGGCGCAGCCGTTCCGCCTGCTGGCGCACAACGGCGAGATCAACACCATACGCGCGAACCGGCGCTGGATGCAGGCGCGCGCGTCGATCTGGCGTTCGCCACGGGTGGAGCTGGGCGATCTCGGCCCGCTGGTGCGCCAGCAGGGTTCGGATTCGGAAAGCCTGGACAACGCGCTGGAGGTGCTGCTGGCCGGCGGCCTCGACCTGCTCGCCGCGATGCGCGTGCTGGTGCCGCCGGCGTTCGCCGCGCGCGAGAACATCGACGAGGATCTCGCGGCGTTCTACGAG
>Ga0134128_10010145_pt1 | contig 11291 bp, 9 predicted proteins | sample KB31754_FD_96462 | JGI IMG/M metagenome (GOLD analysis project Ga0134128, IMG submission 96462) | Terrestrial soil microbial communities with excess Nitrogen fertilizer from Kellogg Biological Station, Michigan, USA - KB3-175-4 | ecosystem: Environmental > Terrestrial > Soil > Unclassified ...
CACGCGTTGCTGTACCTGCTCTTGTTCGTGATTCCGATCACCGGCTGGCTCTACAGCTCGGCGACCGGCGTGCAGGTCGTCTATCTCGGCCTCGTGCCGCTGCCCGACCTCGTCCATAAGAGCCGGGCGCTCGGCGACGTGCTGCGGCTCGTGCACGTCGATCTGAACGCGCTGCTGTTCGCCGTCGTATGCGTGCATGCGGCCGCCGCGGTGCGGCATCATGTCGTCGACCGCGACGCGGTGCTCACCCGGATGCTGCCGCTCGTGAGACCCAACCACGCCCGCTCGTGATGCGCACGCTCGTCCTGCTGCTCGCAATCTTCCTCGCGCTGCCTTCCGCGCAGGCGCAATCGGTCGTCGGCGGGAAGAGCGACATCGCGTTCACCGTGAAGCAGATGGGAGTCAAGTTCGATGGTCGGTTTCGCAAATGGACGGCCGACATCGTCTTTCGGCCCAACGCGCTCGGCTCCTCCAAGGCGGTGATCGACGTCGACCTCGGCAGCATCGACCTCGCGAGCGACGATTCCGACGCCGAGGCGAAGGGACCGCTCTGGTTCAACACGGCGAAATTCCCGACCGCGCATTTCGCCTCGACCGCGATCCGGGAGGTCGGCGGCAACCGTTACGAAGTCGCCGGCAAGCTCACGCTGAAGGGAATCACGCGCGACTGCATCGTGCCGATCAGCGTCACGGCCGATGCGTCGGGAAATCGAGTCGCCGATGGAACGTTTTCGATCCGTCGTCTCGATTACGGGATCGGCGAGGGCGAATGGGCGGATCCGTCGACCGTCGCCAACGACATCGTCGTTCGCGTGAAGATGACGCTTGCGCCGACGCCGTGAGATCCAACCCTGCTGCAACGATCGCCCAATGCAATGCCGCGATCGTGCTTGACATTCCACCGACCAGGAGCGCTGCCATGAAGATTCGCATTGTCGCCGCGTCGATCGCCCTTTGCGTCGCGTTGCCCGTTGCGGCCGAGACGTACACGCTCGATCCCGTGCATTCGGAAGTCTCCTTCGAGACCGAGCACCTGGGCTTCAGTCACCAGGTCGGAACGTTCGTCAAGTCGACGGCGAAGGCGACGATCGACCGCGCGGCGAAAACCGGCGCTGTCGACGTGACGATCGATCCGTCGTCCGTTCGGACGCACGATTCGACCCGGCTCGATGCAATCGTCAAGGGCGAAAAATTCTTCAACGTCGAGAAGTATCCGACGATCACGTACAAGGCCAGCGACTTCAAGTTCGATGGCGATCGTCTCGTCGCGGTCAACGGCGAGCTGACGCTTCTCGGGGTGACGAAGCCCGTCACGCTCAATGTCGATCACTTCCGCTGCGGTGCGAATCCGTTCAACAAGAAGCCGATGTGCGGCGGCGATGCGAGCGCCACGATCAAGCGCTCCGAGTGGGGAATGACTGCCGGCTTGCCTTACGCACCTGCCGACGACGTCAAGCTGATGATTCCGTTCGAGGCGTACCAGGTCGAGCCGTAATCGCGTCGGCTTGCGCGACCGCCGCGGCATCCTCGGGCGACGACGACGAGCGCTGCGGCGGCGAACACGGGTCCTAGCTAGCTAGCGCGGCAGCAGCCAACCATCCTCGCACCGCACCGCACCTGCGCGCTCGAGCTCGCCGACCAGCTCCTCGGCAAGCGTCGCCGGCGCGAGGTCGAAGAAGCGCGCGTTGAAGTCGCGGAACATCTCGACGCGCTCGACGTAGGCCGGCATGTCCGCAAGCGGCATCCGCTCGCGGTCGAGCAGTGCGAACACGAGCACGACCTTGAGCGCGTGGCGCGCGAGACGCAACGGATCGGCTTCGAACGCGTCGGTGCGCCGATAGGCGCGTTCGAGCGCCGGCCCCGCGTCGTCGAACGGCTCGCCGTGCCCGGGAATCACGTAGCGGACGTCGAGTCCTGCGATCATGTCGAGCGTCGCGCGCGTCGCCGGCAACGCGCGCGGGTCGACCTGCGGCGGCATCACGAAGCCGTAGCCGTTCTCCCATAGCGCGTCTCCGGAGATCAGGATTCCGTGCGCGTCGTTGAAGAAGACGAGCGCCGCCATGTCGTGGCCGGGCGCCGCCAGAACGCGCCACTCGAGATCGCCCCACACCTGCGTCGAATCGGGCTCGAGAACGTCGTCGACGTGGAAGCGCTCGGCTCGCTGGCCCGCGTAATCGAGCAGCAGCGCGCGCGAATCCCACGCCGCGACCGACGCCGCTTCACCGGCGGGCACGGCGATCGTGCAGCCGTATGCGCGCCGCAGCGCCGCGTTGCCGCCCATGTGATCCGAATGGCAATGGGTGTTGACGAGCTTCGCGAGCGGCGCACCGTCGAGCCCCTGCCGCGACGCGACGAGCGCGAGCGTCAGCGGCACATGCTTGCCGTAACCCGAATCGATGACGACGGCACCGTCGGGGCCGCGCAACACGACCTGGTTCGCCGACAGCCAGTCGCGAACGAAGACGTGCATCTGCGGCGGCAGCTGGAAAGGCATTGCTCTCGGCACACTCCTCACCCGCCTCGCTGCGCTCGGCTCCCTCTCCCCGCCTGGCGTGGAGAGGGACGGGGTGAGCGACAGGCGATGTTCATGCAAGCCTGGCGAGAAAATCCTGCACGAGCTTCACGCGCTCGGAAAGCGTCGGCGCCGCGCGCTCGATCCGTACGCGATCGGGTCCGGCAAAACGAATGCGGCCGTCCTTCTGCACGAGCAGGATCAGTTTTCCCGCGTCGAACGGCGGCCGCTTCACGAACGCAAGCGTCGTCCGCTCGGGACCCGCGTCGATCTTCGTCACGCCGAGCGGCCGTGCGGCAAGCCGCAGGCGATGACAGGCGATCAGCGCCTGCGCGGGCTCGGGCGTGGTGCCGAACCGATCGACGAGCTCTTCGCGCAGCAGGTCGAGCTCGTCCTGCGACTCGCAGCTCGCAAAGCGCTTGTAGAGGACGAGTCGCTCGTGGATGTCGCTGCAATAATGTTCCGGCAGCCGTGCCGGCACGTGCAGGTTGATTTCGGTCGTCACGCCGAGCGGCTGCGAAAGATCGGGCTCGCGTCCCGCCTTCAGCGCGGACACCGCGGCCTTCAGCATGTCGGCGTAGAGCTGGAAGCCGACCTGCTGCATTTCGCCCGACTGCTCCTCGCCGAGCACTTCGCCGGCGCCCCGGATCTCGAGATCGTGCATCGCGAGGAAGAAGCCCGAGCCCAGGTCCTCCATCATCTGGATCGCCTCCAGCCGCTTCTTCGCTTGCACCGACAAGCCCTCCCACGGCGGCGTCAGCAGATACGCGTACGCCTGGTGGTGCGAGCGGCCGACGCGTCCGCGCAACTGGTGCAGTTGCGCGAGGCCGAAGCGGTCGGCGCGGTCGATGATGATCGTGTTCGCCGTCGGCACGTCGATGCCGGTCTCGATGATCGTCGAGCAGACGAGCAGGTTCACGCGCTGCGCATAGAAGTCGCGCATCACGTGCTCGAGCTCGCGCTCGCCCATCTGGCCGTGCGCGACCGCGATCCGCGCTTCGGGCAGCAGCTGCGCAAGACGCTCGGCGGTCGTGCGGATAGTGTCGATGTCGTTGTGCAGAAAATAGATCTGGCCGCCGCGCTTCAGCTCGCGCAATGCGGCCTCGCGAACGATGCCGATCGAGTAAGGCGACACGAACGTCTTGATCGCGAGCCGCCGCTGCGGCGCCGTCGCGATCACCGAGAAATCGCGGATGCCCTCGAGCGACATCGCGAGCGTGCGCGGAATCGGCGTCGCGGTGAGCGTCAGCACGTCGACCTCGGCACGCAGCTTCTTGAGCTGCTCCTTCTGGCGCACGCCGAAGCGGTGCTCCTCGTCGATGATGACGAGGCCGAGATTCTTGAACTTGACGTCCGACTGGATCAGCTTGTGCGTGCCGATCACGAGATCGATGCGTCCGCTCGCAAGGCCGTCGAGCACCGCCTTCGCTTCCTTCGTCGAGCGGAAGCGCGAAAGCTCGGCGATCTTCATCGGCCAGTCGGCGAAGCGATCGGAGAAGACCTGGAAGTGCTGCTCGGCGAGCAGCGTCGTCGGCACGAGCAGCGCGACCTGCTTGCCGTCGGCGAGCGCGATGAACGCGGCACGAAGCGCCACCTCGGTCTTGCCGAAGCCGACGTCGCCGCAGACGAGGCGGTCCATCGGTCGCCCCGCGGCCAGATCGGCCGTCACCGCGTCGATCGCCGCCTGCTGATCAGGCGTCTCCTCGAAGCCGAAGCCTTCGGAGAACGCCTCGAGATCGTGCGGCTTGAACGAGAACGCGTGGCCGTTTCGCGCCGCGCGCTGCGCGTAGAGATTCAGGAGCTCGGCTGCGGTGTCGTGCGCCTGTTGCGCGGCCTTGCGCTTCGCCTTTTCCCACTGCCCGCTGCCGAGCTCGTGCAGCGGCGCGGCGTCCGGCGATGCGCCGCTGTAGCGGCCGATCACGTGCAGATTCGACACCGGCACGTACAGCTTCGCGTCGTTCGCGTAGATGAGCTCGAGGAACTCGGTGGCGCCGTCGCCGACGTCGAGCGTGACGAGGCCCAGGTAGCGGCCGATGCCGTGCTCCTCGTGCACGACGGGATCGCCGATGCGCACCTCCGAGAGGTCGCGCACCATCGCATCGACGTTCGAGCGCTTGCCTTCGCGCTTGCCGCGGCGAACGACGTTCGCGTAGAGCTCGGCTTCGGTGACGAAGGCGACGCGCGCGTCCGGCCATGCGAAACCGCCGTGAAGCGGCGCGGCGGTCAGCATCAGTTTCGCATCGCTCGCGACGCACTCGGCGAAGCTTTCGACGCTCGCCGGGCGCAGCCCGTATTCGGCGAAATACTGCTGCATCGTCTCGCGGCGTCCGGCGCTTTCGGCGACAACGAGCATGCGTCCGTCGAGCATCGACACGACCTGCTTCAAGGCCACCAGCGGATCGTCGGCGCGCCGCTCGACGGTGACCGGCGGCAACCGCCGCGTCGGCGCGTCGGGCGGCAAAGCCGCATCGGCCACGGCAAGCGGAACTTCGATGCGCGCATGCGGCTTGATCGCACCGCGCAACTCGTCGAGCGGCAGGAACAGCTGCGGCGGAGGCAGAAGCGGCCGCGCCCTGTCGCCGCGCATCAGCCGATAACGCGATTCGGTGTCCTCCCAGAAGCGCGCGATCGCGGCGTCCACGTCACCGTGCAGCGCGACGATCGCATCGGGTGGCAGATAGTCGACGAACGTCGCGGTGCCGTCGAAGAAAAGCGGCAGGTAATACTCGATCCCGCCCGGCACGATGCCGTTCGAGATGTCCTTGTAGAGCATCGAGCGCGAGGGGTCGCCTTCGAATACCTCCCGGAAGCGGCCGCGAAAGCGCGTGCGTCCGGCGTCGTCGAGGGGAAACTCGCGCGCCGGCAGGAGCCGCACGTCGCGCATCGGGTAGAGCGTGCGCTGCGAATCGGCATCGAACGTGCGGATCGATTCGATCTCGTCACCGAAGAGATCGATCCGGTATGGCAGCGTCGCCCCCATCGGGTAGAGATCGATGAGGCCGCCGCGCACGCTGAACTCGCCGGGCGAAACGACCTGCGTGACGTGCGTATAGCCGGCGAGCGCCAGTTGCGCGCGCAGCGCATCGACGTCGAGCCGCTGGCCCTGCGACAGGAAGAATGTGTGCGCGGCGAGGAACGATTGCGGCGCGAGCCGATAAAGGGCAGTCGTCGCGGCGACGAGAACGACGTCGCATTCGCCGCGCGAAATGCGATAGAGCGTCGCCAGCCGCTCGGAGACGAGGTCCTGGTGCGGCGAGAAATGATCGTAGGGCAGCGTCTCCCAGTCGGGAAAGATGCTGATCGAAAGCGATGGCGCGAACCAGGTGATTTCGGCGGCGAGCCGCGTCGCCGCGAGTGCATCGGAACAGACGACGACGAGCATCCGCTGTTCGGCGTGCACGGCGACGCCGACCTGCGCGAGCGCGAGTGCGTCGGCGGAGCCCGCAAGCGGCGGCAGCGCGATGCGCCGGCCGTTGTCCGGCAACTCGGGGACGAGCGACGGCAGCGCCGCAAACGGATTTGCGGGCGTTGAATCGTCGGCGACGGGTTCGCGGATTACCGGAAGCGGTGCGGAGGCGGCCGTCGCAGCATCGGTCGAGGCCGTCGGCATGCGAGAAGCGCGGATGCGGTGAAGCGCATTCGATTATACCCGCCAGTGATGTCTCTTACGCCGGCGTGCGGCCGTAGCGATCGTCGAAGCGCACGATGTCGTCCTCGCCGAGATAGTCGCCGCATTGCACCTCGATGATCACGAGCGGCTCGGCGCCGCGATTCTCGAGCCGGTGTCGCGTATCGAGCGGAATGAACGTCGACTCGTTGGGCAGCACGTCGAACTCGCGCTCGCCGTTCGTCACTCGCGCGACGCCGTGCACGACGACCCAGTGCTCGCTTCGCCGGTGGTGCAGCTGCAGCGACAGCGCCGCGCCGGGCCGCACCTCGATGCGCTTGATCTTGAACCCCGGCGCTTCCTCGAGCACCGTGTACGTGCCCCACGGGCGGCTGACCGTGCGGTGCAGCTTGTACGACTCGTGCCCGCGCGCCTTCAACTCACCGACGACGTCCTTCACCCGCTGCAGATGATCGCGATGCGCGACGAGCACTGCATCGGCCGTGTCGACGATCACGAGATTCTCGACGCCGACGGTCGCGACGACGCGATCGGCGGCATGCACGTACGTGCCGCGCGTCGCGATGGCAACGCGCTCGCCCTGGCCGCCGTTGCCGTCGTGATCCGCTGCGGAAAGCGCGGCAACCGCCTGCCACGAGCCGACGTCGCTCCAGTCGAACGTCCCGCGCACGACGGCGACTTCACCCGCCTCGGCGGCGCGCTCCATGATTGCGTAATCGATCGAGATGTCGGGCACCGCAGCGAACAGTGCCGCGTCGATTTCGAGCATCGAAGACGTGGAGATGTCGCGCAGCGCCTGCGCCACCGGCCGCACCGCTGCGAGCACGCCCGGCGCGTGATGCGCGAACGCATCGACGATCGCATCGGCGGTGAACGCGAACATTCCCGAGTTCCAGACGTAGTGCCCCGCAGTGAGGTATTCACGCGCTGTCGCGAGCGCGGGCTTCTCGACGAAGCGGCGTGCGCGGAAGGCGGGCGGGCGTTGACCTTCGGCCGCTGCAATCATCGCGCCGCATTCGATGTAGCCGAAGCCGGTTTCGGGATGCGTCGGCGCGATGCCGAACGTCACGAGCGCACCTGTCTGCGCGAGATCCACCGCGCGTCCGACTGCATCGGCGAACGCTTCCTGGTCGCGGATCAGATGGTCGGCCGGCATGACGAGCAGCACGCGCTCGCCCATTCCGCGCGCCTTCGCGCACAGCGCACCGAGCGCGACCGCAGGCGCGGTGTTGCGGCCGAACGGTTCGAGCAGGTAGACGAACGACGATCCCGCGAGGCCCGCGTACGTATCCTTCGTGTGGAAGTAGTAATCCCGATTGGTGATGGTGACGAGCGCATCGGCGCCTGCGAGCGCGAGCGCGCGGGTGGCCGTCTTGCCGAGCAGTGTCTCGCCGTCGGGCAGCGGCATGAACGGCTTCGGCGCGGCTTCACGCGACAGCGGCCACAGGCGCGTACCCGCGCCGCCGGAAAGAATCATCGGAAGAATTGGCATGCTGCTCGCAATCACGCGGATGAAAATATGACGCGAACTTTAGCGCATGAACGGCTGTAGGACAAACCGCTACAACAGGTTCCGGGTGGCGCCGATACGTGGCGTGCAATCTTTTCCCTAGGATGCGTCTGTTGCGACAAAACTTCCAAGAGGAATTCGATGCCCCTCCATGAAACGCTCACCGCTGAACCGACCAACGACATCGTCGTCGCGCTGCCGTTCGTGGCCGCTGCGCGTGCCGCGTCCGCCCCGGCGCTTGGACGTTTCGGACGCCTGTATGGCAGTTCGACCGTGATGCAGGACGTCTACCGGATGATCGAAAAGGTCGCGCCCACCGAGGCCACCGTCTTCATTACCGGCGAGTCCGGCTGCGGCAAGGAACTCGTCGCGCGCACGATTCACGAGCGCAGTCCGCGCGCACACGGCGCGTTCGTCGCGATCAACTGCGGTGCCATCCCGCAGAACCTGATCGAAGCCGAGTTGTTCGGGCACGAGCGCGGCGCGTTCACCGGCGCCAACCGGCAGCACCGCGGTTGCTTCGAGCGCGCCGAGGGCGGCACGCTGTTCCTGGACGAAATTACCGAAATGACGCCGGAGATGCAGGTGCGTCTTCTGCGCGTGCTCGAAACCGGACGCTTCATGCGCGTCGGCGGCGATGGCGAAATCAGAACGAACGTCCGCGTGCTGACCGCGACCAATCGCGACGCGCTCGACGCGGTGCGCGACGGACGGTTGCGCGAAGACCTGATGTACCGTCTCGCGGTGTTTCCCATCACGCTGCCGCCGCTGCGCGAGCGCGAGGGCGACACCGAACTTCTCGCCGAGCATTTCCTGCAGAACCTGAACGTCGAGGGCGGCACCTCGAAGCGCTTCTCGCGCGCGGCGCTCACCACGATTCGCGCGTACCACTGGCCGGGCAACGTGCGCGAGCTTAAGAACGCCGTGCATCGCGCCTTCATCATGGCCGAGGATCTCGTCGAACTCGACCTCGCCGGACTCGCGTGCCCGGCGGTCGAGGGCGAATGTCTGCGCGTGCCCGTCGGCACGTCGCTCGCGGAGATGGAGCGGCAGGCGATCTTTGCGACGCTCGATCATTGCCGCGGCAACAAGCGGCGGGCTGCCGAGATGCTCGGCGTCAGCCTCAAGACACTCTACAACCGGCTTACCGCGTACCAGGCAGAAGGTGCTCGACTCGCCTCCATGTAGGCTAGAATCGCGCGACGCGCGGGATTACGGGCATTCGATGATCCGAATCTTGATCGCGGACGATCACGCCATCGTCCGGGCCGGGCTGCGACAGTTCATCGCCGACCAGGTCGACATGGAGGTTGCCGCCGAGGCGGCGAGCGGCTCGGAGACGGTCGCCGCCGTGCGTGCGGCCGAGTTCGACGTCGTGCTGCTCGACATCTCGATGCCGGACAAGAACGGCATCGACACGCTGCGGCTGTTGCGGCACGTGAAGCCCGACCTGCCCGTGCTGATGCTCTCTGCCTACGGCGAAGACCAGTACGCGGTGAACCTTTTGCGCGCCGGCGCGTCGGGTTATCTCAACAAGGAGGCGGCGTCGACGCAGCTCGTCGGCGCGATCCGCACCGTCGTGCAGGGACGCAAGTACGTGAGCCCGTCGCTCGCGCAGATCCTGGCCGACGGCGTTTCCGGCGACGGCGAAAAGCCGCTGCACGCCGAATTGTCGCAACGCGAATTCCAGATCTTCTGCAAGCTTGCATCGGGCGCGGCGGTCTCGAAGATCGCCGACGAATTGAACCTGTCGGTGAAAACGGTCAGCACGTATCGGACACGCATTCTCGAGAAGATGGCGATGAAATCCAACGCCGATCTCACCTATTACGCAATCAAGAATGGACTTATCGAATAGGCAACCCTCGCCGTCTGCGCTTGCGTTGCCCGGCATGATCGGGGCCGGTGGACGCTAGGCTCATGCGGCTGACGGGATCGGCCTCCGTTGACGAAGATCCGGCGCGCGCCGGTCGGTCGCTGGATCGGACGGACGTGGACAACGAATCGGCTTTGCGCGTACTGCTCGTCGAAGATTCGCCGCTGATTCGCGAACGGCTGGCCGAGTCGATCGCAGACCCCGGTCGCATCGAGATCGTGGGACAGGCGGACAGCGAGCAGGCGGCGATCGGGATGCTGAGCGCCGCGCCCTGGGATGCGATGGTGCTCGATCTGCAGCTTCGTCACGGCACCGGCCTCGGCGTCCTGCGCGCACTGATCTCGCGGCGGCCCCCGAACACGAAAGTGATCGTCCTCACCAATTACGCATTCCCGCAATACCGGGCGAAGAGCATGGCGCTCGGCGCCGACTATTTCTTCGATAAGGCGCGTGAATACCACCGCGTCCGCGAAGTCCTCGACGATCTCGCGTCCGACCGCGGATTCGACGTGCACTGAAAGCGCCGCTCGCGTCGTCGGCAGTGCGCTGACGGTGGATGTAACAATTGCCGGTGGCCGGATGCTTCATTGCACGCAGCCGCCCCCAAGCCCTCGATAGTTCGTTGAACCTCAATGTTTTTCCGGTGGCACGCCGGCTGCATAGGTTGCCTGCGGCCTGTCCGCCTCGGCGGCTCGTGCCCATCCATCACACCACGAAAGGGGACATCATGAAACGCTTCATCGCACTCGCGCTCGCCGCGACGTTCGCGCTTCCGTCGTTCGCATTGCTGTCGGGCTGCAACACGATGGAAGGTGCCGGGAAGGACGTACAAGCCGGCGGCGCGAAGATCAAGGAAGAGGCACGCGAGAACAAGAAGTACTAAAGTCGTAGGGCTCATTGGACGGCGTCTGGAGTCGAAAGTCCGGCTCCAGGCGCCGTTTGGTTTATGGCCAAGCCACCGGAACCTTCGTTGCCGCGACGGCAGCGTGCGACGGTCACCGCGCTGATCGTCCTCGCTGCGCTCGCGGTGCTGGCCGCGGCGAAGCTTGCCGCGGCGTTTCTCGTTCCGGTCGTGGTCGGGATGCTGGCCAGCTATTCGTTGAAGCCGTTGGTCGCGTGGCTCGAGCGGCTGCACGTGCATCGCGCGCTCGGATCGGCCGTCGTGCTGCTCGTCCTCGCATCGCTCGTCGGCGGCGGCGTATTCCTGCTGCGCGACGACGCGGCATCGGCGCTCGCGCAGCTCCCCGATGCCGCACGCAAGATCCGCCTCGCGGCGCACGAGCAGGCGGGGGAGCCGCAGGGACCGATGGGCCATGTGCGCGAAGCCGCCGCGGAGCTCAATCGCGCCGCGGCGGAAGCGGCGAACGGCGGCCGCGCGCCGCCCGCGAACGCGACACCGCCGCCTCCGGCGCAGCCCAATGCGTTGCAACGCTGGCTTTCCGCGCAATCGGCCAAAGCACTCGACGTCATCGTCGACATCGGCATCGCGGGGCTGCTCGCGTACTTCCTGCTCGCCGCCGGCGACACCTTTCGCCGCAAGCTCGTGCATCTTGCCGGACCGACGCTCGCGGCGCGGCGCATCACCGTCGAGATCCTCGACGAGATCGATGCACAGGTGCAGCGCTACCTGATGACGATGCTCGTGCTGAACACTTTGATCGGCATCACGACATGGGCGATCCTGCTCGGCTTCGGCGTCGACCATGCCGTGCTATGGGGCGTGTTCGCCGCGGTCATTCACATCATCCCGTACGCGGGATCCGCG
>Ga0134128_10010146_pt1 | contig 11291 bp, 12 predicted proteins | sample KB31754_FD_96462 | JGI IMG/M metagenome (GOLD analysis project Ga0134128, IMG submission 96462) | Terrestrial soil microbial communities with excess Nitrogen fertilizer from Kellogg Biological Station, Michigan, USA - KB3-175-4 | ecosystem: Environmental > Terrestrial > Soil > Unclassified ...
CTGTCGTGTTCCTCATCCACAATGATAAGGGCCAGGTTCGAAACCGGCGCAAAAACCGCCGAACGTGTGCCCACCACCATGCGGGCTTCGCCGCGGCGGATGCGGTGCCATTGTTCGGCGCGCTCGCGGTCGGTGAGCCCGGAATGAAGGATGGCGACCTCGTCCCCAAAAATCTGGTGCAGATCGGCGGCTACGGCGGGGGTCAGGCCGATTTCCGGCACCAGCAGAATTGCGGAGCGTCCCGCCTGCAGAACCGCGTGCATGGCGGTGAGGTAAACCGCGGTCTTGCCCGAGCCGGTTACGCCGTGCAGCAGGAAGCTGGAATATTTTCCCGAAGCGGCGGCCGTGCGGATTTGTTCCAGCGCATTTTGCTGCGCGGGCGTGAATTGGAAGTGAAACGGAGAGGGCCGGGGCTTGGTCGCCGAGACCGTAAAATCGGCCGGCTCTTCGATGATTTCCACCAGCCCGCGTTTGACCAGTGTGTGCAGCGTGGTGTGCGGAACAGGAAGCTCGTGCAAGTTGTCCACGCGCGTACGCCCGCCGGCTTCCGCCATGGTAGACATGATGCGTTGCTGGTTGGCGTTAAGCTTTGTTGTTCCTGCGGCACCTCTTCCACCTGTCATCCTGAGCGAGCCTTCTGCTGAGCGGGGAGAGGCAGAAGGCAATTCGAAGGACCTTGTGTTTTCTTCCGGCTCTCGCAGCACGGCGACTTTTACGGTTCTTCGCGCTTCGCCGGCGGACGACAGGTCTTCCCGCGTAATCCATTTCTTGCGCACCAGCGCGGCCAGAATTCTCGTATCGGCGTGAGTGGCGGATTTCAGTACCTGCTCGCGCGTACTCTCCCTTTCCGCCAGATAGTCGAGCACGCGAAACTCGAGCATCTGCTGCAGCGGTTCCTGGCGCGAGCGGGCGGAAGAGCCGGACATTCCCGCCTGGTGCAGCGCCAGCTGGCCGGTCTCGGTGATGCGATAGGCGCGGGTGCGGCGAAATTCCGCCGCCAGCGGCAGCAGAGTCCGAAACACCTCTCCCAGCGGCGCCAGGTAGTATTCCGCAATCCATTTGGCCAGCCGCATCAGGCTTTCGTCGAGCACGGGCGCGGTATCCAGCACCTGCAGAACGGGTTTGGTTTTGACCGAAGGCTCGCGGTCGTGCAGCGCCACCACCACGCCGGACAGGCGCTGCTCCCGGAAAGGTACCAGCACGCGCCCGCCAATTACCGGTTCCACTCCACCTTCCGGCAAGCCATTTCCGCCCGGCACACGGTAGGTAAAAGTGTTGTCCAAAGGAACGGGCAGCGCGATGTCGCAGAAAGCGGGCATGGCGGAGAGTTTAGTTTCTCATGCCCAGCACTTGGCAGTTAGCACTTAGCTTTTATCCAGCCATGGCCTATGCAGATCACCAGGAAAACCGTTCCCGTGCCAAGTGCTAAGGGCCAATTACTAAGTGCTTGTTTTCGGTTTCAACCCCAGATACTTCATCACCATCTGGAGGTCTTTCCAGGTTTCCTTTTTCTGCCGGGGATCACGCAGCAGGAAAGCGGGGTGATAGGTCACTGCCAGCTTCACGGTAGGGCCATTGGGATCAGTGCGGCCCTGGCTGTCCAGGTTCACGCGGAAGTCGTACCAGCGGCCGCGCAGTTCACCCATGGGCGAGTTGATGGCGAGAAGGTTTTTGGCGGCGGTAGCGCCCAGGGCCACAATTACCTTGGGGCGGATGGCGGCGATCTGGCGCATCAGGAAGGGAATGCAGGTTTCGCACTCGTCGCGCTCTGGGGTGCGATTCCCCGGCGGGCGGCACTTGACCACGTTGGCAATGTAAACATCCTCGCGGCGCAGGCCCATGGCCGCAATCATGTTGTTGAGCAACTGGCCGGCGCGGCCCACGAAGGGCAGCCCCTGCTCGTCTTCGTCGGCCCCCGGACCTTCGCCCACGAACATCAGGTCGGCGTGCTCGTTGCCGGTGCCGAAAACGATGTTCTTGCGACCCTTGCTCAGGCGGCAGCGGGTGCACTCGCCGATGTCATCGCTGATAGCACACAGTTCAGCGACGACGTTACGCGGCTTGGCTACTTCTTCCAAAACCGTCACCCCGGCGGATTCGGAAGTAAGCCGTTTGTCGCTGGGTATAAGACCAACCATGCTCGACTCTCGTTTTCTTGCCATCTCTTCGCTGTTTTCCTCAGCCGCAGGCGGCGCCACGAGGCTGCCCTCACGACGATAAAAATCGTAAATCCCCATTTCGCGGTAGTACTGCAGGCGGGCGGCTATCTGTTCGCGCAGTTTGGAATCGATGACGCGCGCCATCGTCACTTGCCGGGCGCGTGCGCAGGCTGGTTGCGGTGCCGGCGCAGGCGGAGCAGCTGGTCAAGAACGCGCTGTGCCACTTCCCACTTGCTGGTTTCCGGCACCTCGATGACCTCATCTTGCATAATGATGGTCACCGCGTTGCGTTCGGAATCGAACCCGATGCCGGGCCGCGAAACATCGTTGACCACGATCGCGTCCAGTGATTTGGAGGCCAGCTTCTTGCGCGCGTTTTCCAGCGCATTTTCGGTTTCGGCGGCAAAACCCACTACTAACTGGTTTTGGCGGTGCCGGGCGACTTCGCCCAGGATGTCGGCCGTCGGTTCCAGGTCCAGCGCCATGGGACCGGAGCGCTTGATTTTCTGCCGCGCCTGATTTTTGGGACGGTAGTCGGACACGGCGGCAGTGGCGATGACCACCGTGGCTTGGTCGAGTCGCTGCAGCACTGCCTGGCGCATCTGTTCCGCGGTTTCGACCGCAACGAGCTCCGCTCCGCCCGGGGGCTGAATGCTTACCGGACCGCTGACCAGCACAACCCTTGCGCCCCGCCGCAAAGCAGCTTCGGCGAGCGCGTATCCCATGCGTCCGCTGGAACGGTTGGTGATGTAGCGCACCGGGTCAATCTGTTCGCGGGTCGGCCCAGCGGTGAGAAGCACGGTTTCGCCGGCTAGGTCCTGGGAAGCTCCCAGTACTTCCATCACGGTAGCCACAATCGCCTCGTTGCTGGCCAGGCGTCCGGGACCGGTCATGCCGCACGCCAGATAGCCGCTGTCCGGATCCACGATCTTTACGCCGCGCTGCCGCAGAGTTTCAATGTTGGCCTGGGTGGCAGGGTTCTGCCACATGTTGACATTCATGGCGGGCGCGACAACCACGGGCGCGGTGGTGGCCAGGAACAGCGTGCTGAGGAAGTCATCGGCCACGCCATGGGCGAACTTGCCGATAACGTCGGCGGTGGCGGGGACGACCAGCAGAGCGTCAATGGTTTGGGCAACCGCAATGTGCTCGATGGCGGATTCCACGTTGGCCGGCTGCTCGGAGGCGCCAAACAGGTCGGTGATGACCTTTTCCCCGCTCAAGGCAGCGAAGGTCAGCGGACGGACAAACTCCTGCGCCGCCCGAGTCATGACCACCTGCACGCGCACGCCGCGGTCCTGCAGAAGGCGAACTACCTCCGCCGCCTTGTAGGCTGCTATGCCGCCGCTGACGCCCAGCGCAATTTTCATAAAGTCCAGTCCACTGCGGATTAACGCCGATGAACGCAGATCAAATCAAATTCGGGTTCTAACTACTACCGAATCCCAAATTAAGGATGATTTCAACCGTAGGCGCGATTCAGCGATGCCCCGCCTTGGCTCTCGCTCATCCCCGAGGTTTATCCGCGTATTCCGTGTTCACCCGCGGAAAAGGAGTTATCGCGGCAAGGGGCGGCAGCTATTCCTTCGGTATAGCCTTGTCCAGCAACTCGCTGGCTACTTCGCTGGCCGACTTGTCCGGCTGCGGCACTACCCACTTCACCTTGCCGGAATCAATCTCGTCCATGGCGATGCGGCAGGGCTTGCGCGAGATGGTATCAACCATGGGCTTGGCGCCGGACTGCAATTGCCGGGCACGGCGGGCGGCCACCAGGATGTAGCGATAGTTGCTGTCGAACCCTTCGATGAGTTTCATGACACCTCCATACTGCCACTACTAGCCGGGAGTCGCCGAAAGGGCGAAAGAAGCCAGGATGGGCTGCAGCCGCTCGCGGATATTGGGCAGCAGGCAGCGTTCAGCCGTGGCCAGAATACGCTTGTCGCCGTTGGCCAATTTGGCTCCGGAACGGCGCAGGCGCTCGGAAAGCACAATCGCCTTAAGCTCGTCAATGGAATCTTCCAGGCGGTCGTTGATGAGAATATAGTCGTAACTCCGATAATTCTCAATCTCTTTCGCAGCCGTTAGTAACCTCCGCTGGATCACGTCTTCGCTATCCAGGCTGCGGTTGCGCAGGCGCCATTCCAGGGTTTTCTTGTCCGGGGGGAGAATAAAAACACTTACCGCATCTTTGATCTTGCTCTTGATCTGCGCCGCACCCTGCACATCTATATCGAGTAACAGGTCGTGGCCGCTGCGTTGCGCGTCCTGCAGGAAACGCTTGGCGGTACCGTAGTAATTGCCGAACACGTTGGCATGCTCCAGAAATTCGCCGCGCGCGATCATCGCCTCGAAGTCCTGGATGGGAACGAAGAAATACTCGCGCCCGTTCTGTTCGCTGCCCCGGGGACGGCGCGTGGTGTAGGAAATGGAAAAGTCCAGGTTGGAGATAAGCTTGCGTAACTCGTTTACCAGGGTGGATTTGCCCGAGCCGGAGGGGGCGGAAATGATGTAAACGGTGCTCATTCGATATTCTGCACCTGCTCGCGCGACTTCTCCAGTTCCGCCTTCATAGCCAGACCCACCTGGGTGATGCGCAGGGCTTCGCCGGCAACTCCTGTGGTCTTGGACAGCAAGGTGTTGGCTTCGCGATTCATCTCCTGCAGGAGAAAATCCAGCTTTTTGCCCACTTCGCCGCCGCTGTCCAGCAGCCCGCGGAAGTGTTGGATGTGAGTGTTAAGCCGGACGAGTTCTTCCTGGATGTCGCTGCGCTCCGCCAGCAAGGCCGCTTCCTGAAGCACGCGCTCGGGTTCCGCCTGTGCCCCCACCAACTCCTGAATGCGCGTCCGCAACCTCTCCAAATGGGCCTGCAGCATTCCCCCGCGCAGCTTTTCTACCTCCGCCGCCCCCGCTTGCAGACGGGACATGCGCTCACGCAGTTCCCGCTCCATGCCCCGGCCTTCCTCGGCCCGCATCTCGTTGAGACGACACAGGGTGTCATTGACTTTGGCCAGCACTGCCGCCTGCAGTTCGCCAGGGTCGCTGGCGGCGGAGGAGACGTCGAGGGCCCCGGGTATCTTCAGGGCGGCGTTGAGGTCGGGGTCGCCGCTGATGCCGAGTTCCTCGGCCAGGCGGCGAAACGCTTCCACGTACCCGCCTACCAGTTGGCGGTTGACGGAAAAACCCTGCCCCGCCACCGGTTCCAGCGTAAGCGTGATCTCCACGTGGCCACGCGCCATCTTTTCCTTCAGCAGGCGGCGCAATTTCATCTCCAGTTCGCTGCTGTCGGCGGGTAAGCGGAAGTGCAGGTCGAGAAAACGGTGGTTTACCGACTTGAGTGCCAAGGTAAAGCCCAGGCGGCCGTTTACCTGCCCTTTGGCCTGTGCGAACCCGGTCATGGAATGAATAGGCATGTGCGTCCGCTCAGCCCTCCGCTGCCCCGGCTTGTACTTTTTGGCTGTCCCAGTCGAGGAATTGCAGGTTGTACAGGCGGCGATAAGTGCCCAGGTGGCTCATCAGATCCTGGTGGGTGCCAATATCGGTGATAACCCCATTTTCCAACACCACGATGCGGTTGGCATGGCGCACGGTGGAAAGGCGGTGAGCGATGACAACAACGGTGCGGCCGCGCATCAGGTTGCCCAGGGCGGATTGCACCAGGGCCTCCGACTCGCTGTCCAGGGCGGAGGTGGCTTCATCCAGAATCAGGATGGGAGCATCCTTGAGCAGGGCGCGCGCGATGGCGATGCGCTGGCGCTCGCCGCCGGAAAGGCGCACGCCGCGCTCTCCGATCACTGTCTTATAACCCTCCGGCAGAGCCTCAATAAAGTCGTGGGCCAGGGCGGCCTTAGCCGCCTCCATCACGCGCTCATGTGGAACCCCGGGCTGGCCATAAGCGATGTTGTTGCGCACCGTGTCGTTGAAGAGCACTGTTTCCTGGGTGACGATTCCGATCTGGGCCCGCAGCGAAGGCAAGGTCAGCTCGCGCACATCCTGACCGTCAATCAGCAGTTGCCCTCCGGTTACATCGAAGAAGCGGGGAATCAGGTGCACCAGCGTGCTCTTGCCGGCGCCGCTGGAGCCGACCACCGCCAGCACCTCCCCGGAGTGGACCGTCAGATCAATGTCACGCAGTACGTCGCGGGTTTCGCCATTGGCACCGTAGGAGAAACTGACGTGCTCGAAGCGGATGCTATCGCCGAAGTGAGGCAAGGGACGGGCAGCAGGCTTCTCCAGGATCGTATCCTCCTGGCTCATGAAATTAAATATGGAAGTGGAAGCGCCCAGGGCCTGCTGGAAATTGTTGTTGAACACGGCGAACTTGCGCACCGGCTCGTAAAGTTTGTAAACCGCGATAATAAAGGCGACAAAAACTCCGCCTGTAAACACCTGCGCCTTGATCAGGTCGCGGCCCAGCAGCAGCAGAAGCGCGATGCCGATGGCGCCGATGATGTCCATGGTGGGCGAACTGATGGCGGCCGCGGCCACGGAGCGCAGGTTGGCGCGAAACAGGCGGCGCGCCGCCGCCCGAAAACGACCGGCCTCCCACTCCTCCATCCCGAACGCTTTCACAATGCGGTTGCCGGTAATGGTTTCGTGCAGCAGGTTGTGGATGTCGGCCAGCTTGTCCTGCCCACGGCGGGTGGTATGGCGCACGCGACGCCCAATTTTCCGCACTGAAAGGATGACCAGAGGAATGAACAGCACCAGCACCCAGGCCAGCTTGCCGCCCAGCACGATGACCACCCCGGCCACGAAGATGAGGGTAAACACCTGCTGCAGAAATTCCGCCAGTACCGTGGACATGGCGTACTGCACGCGCTCAATGTCGTTGATGATGGCGGAGAGCAGAGTGCCGGTGGAATGCTGCTGGAAGAAAGCCGCCGAGCGCCGCAGGAAGGAGTCATGAACATCGTTGCGCAGGTCGGTGATCATGCCGTAGCCGGCATAGTTCACCAGGTAAGTGCCCAGATAATCGAAAATGCCCTTCAACAATGTGGCTGCAACCAGCGCGAAGGCCACCACCGTCCACGCGTTGCTGAAGTGGGAAGGGACAAAGCGTTGCAGATACACGGTGTGATGCGTGCCCGGGTAGGTAAACAGGGCCAGTTTCTTAGTTTGCGCCGCTGGGTTGAGCACTGCGTCCAGGATGGGACCGATGAGCAGCAGGCGGAAGGCATCCAGCAGGCCCACCAAAGCCATGGCCACCACTGAGGTCAGCAGTTGGACCTTGTAGGGGCCCACGTAGCGCAAAAGGCGCGTCAGTTGGCGCATAGGCCTGGGGAAAACGGAATTTGCCGGGCGCAGCGCGAAGGCTGCTTTTCAACCACCATGCCTGCTCGGGACCTTATCAACCAGCATTTTACTGGAAAATAAGGAATTGCCGCTTGGCCAAGTTGAGGCCGGGGGGGTGGGCAAGGAACAAAGCATCACCAAAAAGGACACAAAGGAATCATGCATTTCTGGTGTTCCCTCATTCCTTACGTAGTGAAGGGTTTAGGGAAAGAAACGGCCAACTCAGCCTCTAACTTGAGATGCCGCTACCAGCCGGGCTACTTTTTCTCCGGTGAAGGCGCCGGGGCGCCGCCGGCAGCGGCCGGTTTTTCCGGCAGGAACGTATAGCCGGAGATGGCGGCAGCCAGGGCCGGTTCCGGGCGCGAGCCCTTGCTGGCAGGGCCGCGAATGGCGCGCACGATGTAGCCCTTGCACAGGACGCGGCTGTTGGGCTGGCCAGTGATCTCCTCCGGCATCTCGAAGACCAGTTCAACGTCGGTGTCGTGGCTTAACACTTCGCTGGCGCGGAAGAAGATGCCGGACTGGCTGATATTCTCCACCGTCCCGGTGTGCCACTTGTCGCTGCCCGCAGGGCGATATTCCATGGGCAAGTCGGCGCGCAGGCGGCGGGCACGCGGCACCCAGTTGGAGCGGCGCCGTGAACGATGCCCGGCTTGGGGCGGCGCCTGCCCGGCGGCCAGGGGCTGAATGCGCCCGGTGCGGGTCATGGAGTTCCAGTCGTACATGTATTCCGCGCCGCACAGCACGCATACCTGGTAGTAGTGGCCGTCCGGCCTGCGCCGCGGCCAGGCAAACTGGTGCGAGCACATGCGGCTGGTGATGGCATCGAGTAATTTGGCGCCCATGAGTTGACCTGCCAACAGCCGCCGGAATGCAAGATCCTGAGCGGAACCTCGGATGCTAGTACCGGAGTGCCGCCCGGCTGTTACCAAGATATGTTAGTGGTATCCCGGCGCCGACGATAGATGACCACGGTAACCTGGCAGTACCCGCAGGCTCGAGATTGTGTCCGATCTCATGCAGATTCAGGGCCTTGGCGGAAACGGGATGGGCGCGTTGAGAAATGCAACAGCAGAGTTGGTAGGGCTTGGCTTTGATTGTTACAAATCTGGAAACATGCCCGCACCGCCCCCCTGTATCACGTTACTTCAGTTACGTTTACAGCCTTCTGCCCTCGCTTTACTATCCATCTCGTAGTTTGGCAGTTCTGGGGGAGGGCTGCCGTGGCGTCCTGAACTGAGAGGTTCAGGGCGCTTTTTTATTGTTTGGGCGATTCACCATCAAGGCGCGGAAGACGCTGAAATGGTTAGTAGCTGGCAGTTGGTAGCCGGCAAAAGCAAAGGCGACACAGCTTTGAGCCGTGCCGCCCATGAATTTCTACCGTGAAAGCTAAAAAACTAAAAGCTAAAAGCTAAGAGCCGCTTTTACGCCAGTTGTTTGTCCAGCGCTTTTTCGATCTTTTCCTTGGGAACGTAGCCCACGATCTGCTCCTGCACCTGGCCACCCTTGAAGACGAGCAGGGTGGGAATGCCGCGGATGCCGTAGCGCTGGGGCGTGGCGGGGTTGCGGTCCACGTCCATCTTCCCGATCTTTACACGGCCGCCGTACTGGGCCGCCACTTCATCCACAATCGGCGCCAGAGCGCGGCAGGGGCCGCACCAGGCAGCCCAGAAATCCACCAGCACCGGCTGGTCTGACTTGAGCACGGACTGGTCAAAGTTAGAATCAGTTACCTCAAAGATTGCCTCGGATGCCATCTTCTCTCCCTAGCGCAGCCGCACTCCCAGGCGGCCGCCGGTTTATCGTAGCACTTGAATTAGATGCCGCACAGCCTGTTCGGTCGCAAGCCACTGGTGGACTCCCGAAATGGGTCAGGGTAGCTAGTACTTGCGCAGTACACCGATCACCCGGCCCTGGATTTGCACCCCGGAGGCGGGCACCATAATCGGCTTCATGGCGGCGTTAGAGGGTTGCAGGCGGATGGTGTCGCCTTCCTTGTAGAAGCGCTTTAGGGTGGCGTCGCTGCCGTCCACGAGGGCGACTACAATGTCGCCGTTGCGGGCGACTTTGGTCTTCTCCACCAGAACATAGTCTCCGCTCAGGATGGCTTCGTCCTGCATCGAATCGCCCCGCACCTCCAGCACGAAGACATCGCGGGAGCGGGTGAAATCAGCCAGAGAGATGGTTTCCGGGTTTTCCAGGGCCTCCACCGGGCGGCCGGCGGCAATACGGCCCACCAGGGGCAGAACGGTGCCGGAATTCCAGCCCAGCGCCTGTTTGAGGCCGCCGCGCGGGGGCAGGAGTTCAATGGAGCGGCTGCGGTTATAGTCGCGCTTCAGCAGTCCCTTCTTTTCCAGGTTGCTGATGTGCTTGTGCACGGTGGCCAGAGAGTTGAGCTTCAGCCCTTTACCGATTTCCTCGAAGGAGGGCGAGTGCTGATGCTCCTGCACGAAGCGGTCAATGAACTCGTAAACTTCCTTCTGCTTTTTGGTGAGAGACATTGCGCTCCCATTGTGGGCGAACAGAAGGCGAAATGTCAATGCACTTCTGGATACAGCCGATGCGAGGCTCTAGGCGCTTGCGGTTTGGCTCGGGGCCTGAGGTCTGCGGCTGAACTCCGCAGCGGCGCCTACAAAAGCGGTGAGCAGCGGATGCGGCTTCTGAAGGCCGGATGATAGCTGCGGCTGGAAGAGGGTGGCCACAAAGAACCTGTGTCCGGCGAGTTCCACTGCCCGGGCTTCGGCGTGCTCTCCGCGGGCTACTACTTCCAGACCGGCGGAGGCCAGTTGCGACTCATATTCCGGGTTGACTTCGTAATTGCAAAAGAATTCCTCTACCACTTCTTCGTGGCCATAAATTCGCTGCAGAAGCGAGCCTGGCTTCAGGCGAATGCCGGGGACGGGGCCGCAGAGTTTGGGGTCGGTGGGGCGGCGCTGGGGGACGGCGCAAAGCACGGGCGAGATGATGATGTGTTTGGACTGGGGATTATGTTCCGCGCTGTCGGCATCGGCGAACTGGAGCACGTTCCGGGCACACTCTAACAGAGTGTGTTGAAAACCCCCTCAGGTAGCGGTGAACGGCCAATTGCGGGTGCGGGCAAACTCAATGCCGCGCAACATGCCGTCGAAGCTGCGGTAAGGACTGCCGGGCGCGGCGATCAGCCCGTCGAAGCCCTCCAGCGCTTTTTCACCGCCCGGATATTGAAGCACGGGGGTGGGCACCCATTTCACCTCCACCGGCAGGTCCAGCTTGGCGGCGGAGTGGCCGATTGCCTCAGCAATCGCCGGGTGAGTGTGGAATTCAGGGTTGAAGTCGCCGATTACCCCAATTCGAACGCGGTTGCTCATCACAGCCTCCTATACGGTACTCGATGAGGCCGGGCGGAGGGAAGTGGTCGCTGCGGACCCTCACGGCCTTGCAGCACCCAGACGAGTGTTCCCCAAGGTTGCTCGCTACCCTTGTGAATAACTGCACCAACTTAATCCTCCGGTACAAACCTGCTGCTGTTTGCGGAATCGAATTGCGGGCAGTCCTGAGGGAGCAGCAGTTCCGCTCTCCGGGAGAGAAATGTGTCCCGAAAGACAGCGAAGGTCTGGGATGTGCTGCGCATGGTTCGGAGAGGCGGCCCGGGGCTGTGCAACATCGCAGTTACAAATTCCTGCAACGCCGCATGTGACTTCTGCAATTTCGCCCGCGGGCGCGTGGTTGAATTGCGCTGGATAGATGCGGTCCGTTTTGCCAGCGCGCTCGATATTCTATACAGGCGCGGCATCCGCTACGTGAGCTTCTTCGGAGGCGAACCATTGTTGCATCCCCGGCTGGAAGAGATGATCGCGAGCA